>Ga0209777_10008442_pt1 | contig 11275 bp, 7 predicted proteins | sample FrelakmetHBP12HB_FD_187147 | JGI IMG/M metagenome (GOLD analysis project Ga0209777, IMG submission 187147) | Freshwater lake sediment microbial communities from the University of Notre Dame, USA, for methane emissions studies -HBP12 HB (SPAdes)... | ecosystem: Environmental > Aquatic >...
AGCGTGGAGCACGGCGCCGACCCCAAGGACCATGCGCGCGCCAAGACGCCGACCAGCCGCGAGGAACTCCTGCGCTCATGGTTCGCGAAGAACCAGAAGTGAAAGAATGAGGCTCAGAGAACATAGCATCACCCTCCGCGGAAGCAGAGTTGCGCTACGGCCCATGACCGAGAGCGATTGGGATCTCCTGGCAAGGTGGAATAACGACCCGGAAGTCCTGTGGTTCTCAGAAGGCGACCACGTCAAGTCACGTCCCATCGCGGAGGTCCGCCAGGTTTACAGGGGCGTGTCGCAAGCGGCTTTCTGTTTCATTATCGAGGTTGACGGACTTCCGATTGGGGACTGCTGGCTGCAAAAGATGAACATGGGCAGAATCCTTTCAAAGTACCCTGGCAAGGACTGCCGGAGGATTGACCTGCAGATTGGAGAGAAGAACCTGTGGGGCCGTGGGTACGGAACAGATGTTATCAAGACCCTGACTCGCTTCGGGTTTGAAGCGCAAGCCGCCGACATGATCTTTGGCTTGGTCTACGACTACAATCCGAGAAGTTTGCGCGCCTTTGCGAAAGCCGGGTACGTCGAAGACCAGCGGGTGGAAGAGCCACCGGGACGGAAGGCCCGCTGGGCGTGCGACCTGGTCCTCAGAAAAGAGAACTTTTGCAAGGGGAGAGAGAACCCGCCAAAGAATTTCCCGCCGCAGGTCAGTCCTGGAAGAACCGTACCACGGGAACGCTGAAGCCTGGCAGGATCGTGCCGCCGTCCAGTTCCGCGCCTTCGTGAACGATCTCCGGCTGGCCACCACGAGGAAACTTCCTGACGGTGCGGGTGAACGGATCAGCCACCCACACCATGTCCACGCCGAGGCGGTGATAATCCACCACTTTCTCGTCCATTTCCTCCCATGAATCCTTGAGGCCGAAAACCTCGACCACCAGTTCCGGCGGCACTGTCAGGAAGCCACCTGGTTCTTGATTGGCGGGCAAGCGTTGGAAGGAAATGTAGACGACATCCGCCCCGCGGCTGCGCGGCGGGTCCTTGCTGACGTGAATCCCCAGCTCATTGGTGACAATCCGTCCCAAGTTGCGGGGAGTCACGAAGCTGTCCAAGGTTGTGGCGACGCGCCACGAAGTTCGGCCATGTTTGAAACCTCCAGGAGACAAGGTTCGCACCTCCCCGTCAATCAGTTCGCACGGCCCCAGCGTGGCCGCCAAGCGCTCAAATTCCTCACAGCTAACCAGACTCTGCACTGGCATGGTCTAACTCCGTTCACCCGTTACAAGCATTCTACCCTTCTGCGGCAGGCTCTGCAAGAGGACTGGTTGGCCGAATGTTCGGGTGAGCAGCCGTTCCTAACGGTGCGACCGCGCCGAACTGAGGTGTTCTGAGCCGCCAGAACCTCTGTTCATCTTTGAGCAGCATGTGCTCAGAACAGCGCGCTCTGCCCAAAAACAAACAGCACCCCTCTTGTTCTCGTAGCCGCTCTGCCGCGCCGGACACATAAGTTCTGTGCCGAACAAATCTTGAAAGAGCGGCTTGCATCCAACACTTTTGGCCTTTACTTTGCCAGAAAGAAGGCACTAAGTGTTGAGCGGGGCTGGAGTACGCTGGCGTTCTGGCGTAACGAGGACAAAGGACGAACCGGGATGAAACTGATTGAGGCTATCATTCAGCCTTCCAGGCTAGAGGCTGTGAAGGAGGCGCTGAACGAAGTGGAAGTCGTCCGCCTGACGGTGTGCGACGTACAGGGCTTCGGCAGGCAGAAGGGACACACTGAGATTTACCGCGGGCATGAGTACACCGTGAATCTCCTGCGCAAAGTCAAGCTGGAGATCGCCGTTAACGACGACTTCGTGGAGCCGACCATCCAGGCCATCATTCGCGGCGGCCGTTCGGGCGAAGCCGGGCAGATCGGCGATGGCAAGATCTTCGTCTTGCCGCTGGAAGACTGCATCCGCATCCGTACAGGAGAACGCGGCCCGGAAGCGATCTGAGCGTTTATCCACCACAGTGACACATTGGTTCCTGGTTGTTCTCTGCGTCCCTGTGGTGAACCGGTGGTAGGAAAAGCAGGCTCTTTTGGCTTATCTCTTCTGGCCAACGGCTGTGGCGTTGTTGGCCGAAGCCAGGGAGTGGGGATTGGGTGGCGCAGGCGGATGGTGCCACGGCATTCTGGCCGTGCGGATCGCCTGCCCTGTTTTCAAGGAGTGATGGCAGATGCCTAAGACGGCGAAGGATGTCCTCGATCTGGCCAAGGCGAAGGGCGTCAACACGGTTGATTTCCGTTTCATGGATTTTATCGGCACGTGGCAGCATTTCTCCACGCCGCTGAAGGAATTGACGGATGATGTCTTCAAGGACGGTTTGGGCTTTGACGGCTCCTCCATCCGCGGCTGGTCGCACATTCATGAATCCGACATGCTTGTGATCCCGGCCCCGGAAACGGCCTTCATTGATCCGTTCTTCAAGGATCCAACGCTGGTCCTTATGTGCACCATCCAGGACCCCACGACCAGGAAGGATTACACGCGCGACCCGCGCAATGTGGCTCTCAAAGCCGAGAAGTACCTGAAGTTCACAGGCATCGGCGATACGGCTTACTTTGGGCCGGAGGCTGAGTTCTTCATTTTCGACTCGATCCGCATGTACGGCAGCGTCAACGAAGCCGGCTACGAGATTGACTCGGAAGAAGGCCACTGGACTTCCAAGCGCACCTCTGAGACCAAGCCCAACCTGGGCCACGATATCCGCCCCAAGGAAGGCTACTTCCCGGTCCCGCCCATTGACCAGTTGCAGGACATCCGCAACGAGATGATGCTGACGATGATCGCCTGTGGCATTGATATCGAGAAGCAGCATCATGAAGTTGCCACGGCGGGGCAGGCTGAGATTGACATGGTCTTCAAACCGCTGACGGTCATGGCGGACCAGTTGACCCTCTATAAGTACATCTGCAAGAACGTGGCGAAGAAGCACAACAAGGTCGTCACTTTCATGCCCAAGCCGCTCTTCGGCGACAACGGCTCAGGCATGCACACCCACCTCTCCATCTGGAAGGAAGGCAAGCCCCTCTTCTACGGCAACAAGTACGCCAACCTCTCCGACCTGGGTCTGCACGCCATCGGCGGGCTGCTCAAGCACGCCAAGGCCCTGGTGGCCCTCACCAGCCCGACCACGAACAGCTACAAGCGCCTCACCCCCGGCTACGAAGCGCCCATCAATCTGGCTTACAGCGCGCGGAACCGCTCCGCCTGCTGCCGCATCCCGCTCTACAGCCCGAGCCCGAAGGCCAAGCGCGTCGAGTTCCGCTGTCCTGACCCGAGCTGCAATCCGTACCTCTGCTTCTCCGCCATGCTCATGGCCGCCGTAGACGGCATCCAGAACAAGATTGACCCGGGCCAGCCCATGGACAAGGACATCTACGATCTGCCGCCAGAGGAGCTGGCCAAGGTCGCCAACACGCCCGGCAGCCTCGAAGAAGCGCTGGACTGCCTCGAGAAGGACCACGATTTCCTGCTCAAGGGCGACGTCTTCACCAAGGACGTGATCGAGACCTGGATCAGCTACAAGCGGGAGAAGGAATGCGACCCCGTGCGCCTGCGCCCGCATCCCCATGAGTTCTACCTGTACTTCGACATGTAAGGGTGGCACGGGCATCTTGCCCGTGATGGCCACAAGCTCAGACTGGCGGCCCCGCAACGGGCCGCCAGTTGTTTTGACATCCGCGGGGCGCCCGTTAGATTGGCTGCGGCATGCCACCAGAATCTACGGAGGCGAACAGTACTCAGGGGCCTCTGGTCCGGATCAGCGGGCTGTCCAAGCGCTATGGCGATTTTGCGGCGCTGACGGACCTGCATCTGGAGGTCCCACGCTCCGAAATCTTCGCCCTCCTCGGCCCCAACGGCGCCGGCAAGACCACGACTATTCGCATGTTGATGGGCATCCTGCAGCCCAGCGCCGGGACGGCCAGCATCGGCGGGCTCGATTGCTTCGCCGACCGGGTGGAGGTAAAGCGGCTGGTGGGTTACATGCCGGACGAGCCGGTCTTCTACGATTTCCTGCGCGGCCGGGAGATCATCAGCTTCGTCGGCGAAATGCACGGTTTGAGTCCGGTGGAAATCTCCCTTCGTGCGGGGCCTTTGCTGCGGGCCCTGGACCTGGCGGAGGCGACTGAGGAATACGCGGTCAACTATTCGAAGGGCATGAAGAAGAAGCTGGCGTTGATCTGCGCCCTGCTCCACGATCCTCAGGTCTTGATACTCGACGAACCGACCAACGGCCTCGATCCCTACGCGACGCGCACGCTGCACGAGCTGATCCGGAAAGAGGCCGCCGGCGGCAAGACAGTTTTTTTCAGCACGCACTTGCTGGATCAGGCCGAGAAGCTCTGCTCCCGCGTCGGCATCATCTACAAGGGGAAACTTGCCGCCGTCGGCACGCTCGATGAACTCCGGAGCAAGGTTTCGCAGAACTCATCGCTGGAAGAGATCTTCTTCTCCGTGACGCAGGAAGGCGCCGGCGCTGCGCTCCCCCTCCCCTCGCGGGAGGGTGTAGGGGGAGTGCCCTCTGCGTCCCCCCTCCCCTTGCGGGAGGGGGCAGGGGGAGGGGCCGGACCGGCAACGGCGCCAGAGACCCCCCCGCCATGACGACCGCCCCGCCAGGAGTGCTCCGCGCCGTCGTCATACTCGCCAAGTTCGCGCTGCGCCGGCGAATCAACCGCATCCGCGGCAACCTCAGCGGCGCCTGGCGCAAGAGAAAAACTGCCGCCGCCCCTGAGAAACGCACGGCCACCCCGCCGAAATCGCGCGGCAGCTTCCTGGGAATGCTCTTCCTTGGGGGCATCTTTCTCCTCAACGGCTTCACGTTCGCCTCGCTGTTCTTGGGACGGCTGGAGGACGAACTCGAAAAACTGGATGGCTCCCGAAAGGGCCTTCCCGTTTCTGAATACCTCTATGGCGAGCTTGAGCTGGCGGCCAAGGCGCTGCATACGGCTGAGGCTTGGCCGGAAGGCTCGAAAGAGCGCGCCAAGGGCCGCCAGGAATGGCAGGCCTTCCTCGAAAAAGCTTTCGAGCATGAGGTGACCATAGCGCAAGTTCCCAAAGAAGAGCGGGCTGCGAGGATAGCGCAGTGGCGCGTCACCTTTGAAAGGCAGGGGCCGGGCGGTTTCCGGAGAAAGCACATCCACGTCCCATTTCTGTCAGAGCCGGCCGATGAGGAGTGTCCGGCACTGGGGCGCGCAATGGGCCTGACCTACCTGCTCCTGGGCCCGGCGCTCATGGCCATGATGATCGGCCAATACCAGCAGCACCTGGGGACGGCAAGCTGGAGCATGGAATGGCTCTATACTCTTCCCGTGCACGCGCGCGTGATTTTTCTGGCGCAGATTGTGGAATCCGCGGCCGGGAACTTCCTCAACTGGTTCATCACCTTCCCCTTGTCAGTGGCCATGCTGCGCGCCGCAGGTTTTGGCTGGTGGTCGTTGCCGTTGGCTTTGGGCTTGGCGGTCTACGTGGGCGCGGTGGCGGGCTGCGTGCACACCATCGCTGAAACCTGGTTCCGCAAGAGCTTCTCAGCCGGCAAGTTGAAGAACATCCAGGCCCTGATTGTGGTCTTCGGAACCCTCCTTTTTTTCGGAGTGATGTGGCTGGCCTTGGGGGAGGTCGGCCCAAGTTATCTTGCCGCGTGGAGTTGCCATCTCCCGGCCTTGGCTTTGTGGAACCCCTTATCGCTTCCCGCGCTCCTTTGTGCCGGCACAACCGCCCCCTGGCTGGCCTGCGCGGCCGTGCTGGTTGCGGGCGCGGCCTCCGTGCTGCTCAGTGTCCACGCTTGTGAACTAATGGTGGCCCAGGGACTGATCCGAGCTGCCGGAGCTTATGAAGGTGTGCGGAAGACCGCCGCCGGTGCGGCGCGAACGCCTTCGCGCTCCCAGCCGGGCTTGATCCGCGGGATTGCCGCGAAGGAACTGCGTCTCTTGTTGCGGGACCGTGCTTTTATGGTGCAGGCCTTGATTATGCCGCTGCTCATTCTGGGATACCAGGTGGCGCTGAATCCCGCTCTGCTCAAGGGGGCTGCCGGGAACATCCAGCACGGCGCCACGCTGGCGTTCGGCCTGGGGGCCTACGTGTTCCTTTTCAGCGCATTCCAGGTATTGTCGTCTGAAGGGCCGGGCTTGTGGCTGCTCTACACCTTCCCGCGAGACTTGCGCACGATTCTCTGCCAGAAGACTCTTCTCTGGTGCGGCTTCGCCTTGCTTTATACGCTGGCCACGCTGGGCATTTGCGCCCTTTACAACCCGGCGCTGGATTGGGACGCGCTGTCCTATGCGACGACGGCAGTGGTCGGGGTGGTTTTGTGTGCCTTCATAGCCGCGGCCCTGGGCATCCTGGCGACCGACCCGCTGGAGGCCGAGGCGCAGCGCCGCGTGGACCCGATGATGATGCAGCTTTACCTGATGCTCGCCGCCATGTACGCGCTGGTGATCTACAATCCTTCGGTGTGGGCCAAACTGGTCCAGATCACCCTTTCGTTGCTGCTGGCGTTCGCGCTCTGGCAGAAAGTCCGAGACCGCATCCCGTATATGCTTGACCCCACAGAGGCGCCGCCGGCGCGCCTCGGCTTGTCGGACGGCTTGATTGCCGCACTGGCGTTCTTTGTCCTGCAGGGCCTGATGATGATCCTGCTGGTTGTGGGGAAAGCAGGCCTGCCGCTGGGCGCGAGTCTGCTGCTGGCGTTCGTTACCGCTGGAGTGCTGGTCACGGTGTTGACATTGTACATCTACTGGCGCAACAAGGTCCCGGAACTGTGGGCCACGCTGGGCTTCTGTGCGCCTCGGGCAGGCCCGCGCGCGTCTTTCGTGGGCGCCATATTCTACGGCATTCTCGCTGGTGGGGCGGCCAGCCTGGCTGCTTGCGCGTACCTGTGGGTGTTGCGGCACAACGAGACATTGAGGCGCCTGCGTGATGAAGCGCTCAAGCTTTCCGGCCCCTTCAGTTCGAGCGAGAACACCTGGTGGTTGGGGATGCTCGCGATCTTCGCGGCGCCGCTGTTCGAAGAGTATATCTTCCGCGGGCTGGTCTACCGCGGCATGCGGCGCTCTTTCAGCCCGGCGGGGGCGATCCTGGCCAGCGCGGCCATCTTCGCCATTGTGCATCCGCCGATCTCGGCCCTCCCCGTGTTCGGGCTTGGGGTTGCCGCGGCGCTGGCCTTTGAGAAATCCCGCCTGCTCGTGGCGCCCGTTGTGGCCCACATGGTGTACAACGCGGTTGTGGTTGGCCAGTCGCTCCTGGGGCACTAGCCTGAAGTACTCACCACAGAGGCACAGAGCGAGAAAAGAGGATAGAGAAGAGAGAAAAGAGCTGAGCTGTTCTCGCTCCTCACTTCTCTTTTCTCTCTGCTCTGTTTCTCTATGGTGAAGCCATGCCAATCCAAAATCTAAAATCCAAAATCCTCTGCCATTCGCCACCCGCGCATTGTTGACTCCCGCCCTTCACCGCGCTAACATGCCGTATAGCAACGTCCAAAGGAAGGTTGGCTCATGGCTCAGGCCAATGCAATCAAGCCCTCTCACAGAGCCATCGAGCGGTACTACCAGACCCTGCGCCGCCTTTCCGGCGAGCACGTCACTCACGAACTGGCCCTCCGCCCGGCCTTCCAAAATCTCCTTGAGGACACCGCGAAGCTGCACGGCTGGTCGTTTATAGCCGAACTCTCCGTGCCACATGCCTCTGGGCTTGTGGCTGCTCACGGAGTGCCACATGCCTCCGGGCTTGTGGCTTCTCACGGCCACGAGCGAGACGCTCATGGCACAATCCGCCCCGACGGCACCATCCGCGACGGCAATTCGCTCCCCCGCGGCTATTGGGAAGCCAAGGACACCCATGACGCGCTTGACGCCGAAATTGCCAAGAAGAAGGCCAAGGGCTACCCGCTTACCAACACCATCTTCGAAGACACGCGCACGGCGGTCCTGTATCAGAACAAAATCGAAGTCATGCGCGCGGACTTGCACGACCGCCAGAAGCTCGCCGACCTGCTCAACCATTTCTACAGCTATGCCGAGCCGGAAATCGAGCGCTTCGACCACGCGGTGGAAGAGTTCAAAATCCGCGTGCCTGAACTGGCGGGCGGCCTTGCCGAACTCATCCAGAAAGCCCACGCCGAAAACCGCAAATTCGGCGAGGCCTTCGGCGGCTTCCTCGCGCTCTGCCAGACTTCCATCAATCCGAATCTCAGCCGCGCCGCCGTGGACGAGATGCTCGTCCAGCATCTCTTGACCGAGCGCCTCTTTCGCACAATCTTCAACAACCCCGAATTCACGCGCCGCAACGCCATTGCTGTGGAAGTCGAGAAAGTCATTGAGGCGCTCGCCAGCCACGCTTTCAACCGCGCTGAGTTCATGCGCCAGTTGAACCCCTTCTACCGGGCCATTGAGGAAGCCGCGCGCACGACCGGCGATTTCACGGAGAAGCAGCACTTCATCAACACGGTGTACGAGCGCTTCTTCCAGGGCTATTGCGTCAAGGTCGCGGACACCCACGGCATCGTTTACACGCCGCAGCCCATCGTGGATTTCATGTGCGCCAGCGTCGCGGAAGTGCTGGAGCAGGAGTTCGGCCTGCCGCTTGGCTCAAGTGGCGTAAACATCCTCGACCCCTGCGTCGGCACGGGCAACTTCATCGTGAACCTGATGCGCCGCATACCCAAGAAGGACTTGCCGCGCATGTACAAGGAACAACTTTTCGCCAACGAAATCATGCTCATGCCCTACTACATCGCTGCGCTGAACATTGAGCATGCCTATTACGAGCTGACGGGCGAATATGAGCCTTTCGAGGGCCTGTGCTTCGTGGACACCCTGGAGATGGCCGAGCACCCCCACGGCCAGTTCGCCTTCATGACCGAAGCGAACACCCAGCGCGTCGAGCGCCAGAAGAAGACGCCCATCACCGTCATCATCGGCAACCCGCCGTACAACGTGGGGCAGATCAACGAGAACGACAAGAACAAGAACCGTAAGTACGAGGTCATTGACAGACGCATCAAGCAAACCTACGCGAAAGATTCGGCGGCCACGAACAAGAACGCGCTGTCGGATATGTACGTCAAGTTCTTCCGGTGGGCCGTGGACAGACTCTTGCCGCGCAATGGCATGGTTTGTTTCGTTTCCAACAACAGCTTCGTTGACCAGATTGCGTTTGACGGCATGAGGAAGCGCCTGGCTGAGGACTTCACGCGCATCTACCATCTGGACCTGCACGGCAACGTCCGCCAGAACCCAAAGTTGAGCGGGACGACGCACAACGTCTTCGGCATCCAAGTGGGCGTGGGTATCTCGCTGGCACTGCGGGAGCGTGGCACGGGCTTCCAGCCCGTGGCGGATCACGGCCTGGAAGGCCCTGCCACGATCTTGTATCACCGCGTGGCTGAGGAATGGCGCAGGGAAGAGAAGTGCGCGTTCCTGGATGAGAAGGGCACGATCTCTGGCGTGGCGTGGGAAAAACTGGAGTCGGACGAGAAGAACACTTGGCTTGTGCCTCAGAACGCGGACGAGTTCGGCAGGTTAATGCCTATAGGAAGTAGGCAGGCGAAGGCGGGCCAAACCGGTGAAGGAAGCACCGTATTTTTAACCTACGGTCGCGGCGTCGCCACGTGCAGGGATGAGATAGTTTACGGCTTCGACCGCGCGGCCATTTCCGCGCGAGTTCAGGAATGCGTTGAGAACTATAACGCTGAAGTGGATCGTTACCACCGCGCAGGAGGCAAGGCAGAAATTGACGGTTTCGTGCGATACGACAAGATCAAATGGAGCCGCGACCTGAAGTTGGACCTCGAGCGGCACCACTACGCCGAGTTCTCCGAACCCAAGGTTCGCACCGCCATATATCGCCCATTCTGCCGCAAACATCTTTTCTTTGACCGCATCTTGAATGAGGAAGTCTATGTAATGCCCCGGATTTTCCCGACGCCGGCGACGGAGGAGGAGAACCGGATATTGTGGGTTAAGGTCGGTTCGGAATGGCCCATGTTCGCCCTTGCAGCAAGTTGCCTTGTGGACCTGCTCCCGCAGGGCGGCTCGCAGTGCTTCCCCCTCTACGTCTACAACGAAGACGGCACCAACCGGCGTGAGAACATCACGGACTGGGCGCTGGAGACGTTCAGGAAGCACTACCAGGACGACAGGATTACCAAGTGGGACATCTTCTATTACGTCTACGGCATCCTGCACCACCCCCAGTATCGCGCCAAGTTCGCCGACAACCTCAAGCGCGAACTGCCGCGCATTCCCCTGGCGGGTCGCACGGCCTTCCAGGCCGTGGAGGAAGTCACAATCCGTGAGGGCGCATAGCTTCCGCATTGGTCGCGAGATGACGCGATCTACGCAGTCACCTTCCGCTTGGACGACTGCCTTCCCGGCCACGTGCTTGAAGCCTGGAAGGGTGAGAGAGACCAGATCGTCAAGTGCGCGGCGATGCAGAACAGGCCCCTTACCAACGAGGAGTGCAAACGCCTTCATCATCTCCATTCAGAACGAGTGGAACAATACCTGGATGCGGGACATGGGGCATGCCACTTGAAGGATGCGCGCGTCGCGAAGGTCGTGAGTGATGCTCTCCTGCACTTCGATGGCCAACGGTATGATTTGGCTGCTTGGTGTGTGATGCCAAATCATGTCCACGTTGTCGTTCACCCGCGGACCGGGTTCGATCTGCCGGATATTCTGCATTCCTGGAAGAGCTTCGCCGCAAACAAAATCAACCAGTTGCTGAAACGCAAAGGCACGCTGTGGCAACCGGAATACTACGATCATCTGGTTCGGGACGAAGAAGACCTCTGTCATGCCATTCAATATGTGCTGGCCAATCCAGTAGCCGCAGGGATTGAGGATTGGGAATGGTTTCTCCGTGGCACGGCCTTCCAGGCCGTGAAGGACCACGGGCAGGATGCCCGTGCCACATTCCGCGCCTTCGCGGAAGCGGGGAAGAAACTGGCCGAATTGCACCTGGACTACGAGAAGCTTGAACCGTGGCCGCTTCAGTGGCTTTACGCCAAGGACACGCCGCTCTCCTATCGCGTCGAGAAGATGAAACTCAACAAGGAAAAGACGGTACTGTGGGTCAATGACTCCCTGTCACTCGCCGGCATCCCGCCGGAAGTCTTCGAGTACCGTCTGGGCAACCGCAGCGCCCTCGATTGGGTCATTGACCAGTATCAGGTGAGCGAGGACAAGCGCAGCGGCATAAGGTCCGACCCCAACCGCCCGGACGACCCGGAGTACATT
>Ga0209777_10008443_pt1 | contig 11273 bp, 7 predicted proteins | sample FrelakmetHBP12HB_FD_187147 | JGI IMG/M metagenome (GOLD analysis project Ga0209777, IMG submission 187147) | Freshwater lake sediment microbial communities from the University of Notre Dame, USA, for methane emissions studies -HBP12 HB (SPAdes)... | ecosystem: Environmental > Aquatic >...
GGGATTGAAAGACACCGTTATCGACGGAGTGAATGGGTTCGCTTTCTCAGGAAGCTCTTACAACGAGAAAGCGGAAAACCTCGCGGGAAAAATTGACGAAGCACTGAACCTGTACCTGGGAGACCCACACCGGTGGAGACTCTTGCGCGAGAAAGCCGCAAGGACGCGGTTTACATGGGAAGCGAGCGCACAGCAGTACATCGATTTGATGTATAGCTAGTGGTGCGTAGGCGAGACCTTTCACAAAGCCCAATGTTCTCCTGAGACGGCTTTGTATCGCTTCAAGCTTTGGCCTCTGTAGGAAAACCTATTTAATTACCAGGACTACAATCTAAGATCGCATGAATTCATCCATTCTACGAGCGTTATCTGTTGTCGTCTGCTTCGCTTGTTTTGTCGGATGCTCACAGCACAAAAAAAGTGACAATCAACAAATCGATCAAATCAAACGATCATATCGCATCGATTCCCTCAATGATTTTCTCATGGATAATCTCAGAAGCAAGCGGATTGTCATGCTGGGAGATGCTTACCACGAGAATGGATACTACATGCGGCTGGTGACGGGAGTGCTCGACGAGTGGCTCGACCGATTGGAGAAGGAGAAGAACAACTCTTTGAGCCGGGGCGCGGGACAAAAAGAAGACCGGCCTCTATCTCCGTTGCCGAAAAAGCTCATTCTCTTTGTGGAAGCTGACAGCGAACGAGTGGACACGATGAAGCATTGTATGCAAACCGGTGACATATCAAACTGGCTGATGTTTCAGCTGCGTGGGGAGTCTAAGTGGGGGAGTATGATCGGGGGTACTTCCGTCGATAACTTCGAGTTCTTCAAGAATCTCAAACGGATCGAAGATCGTGTCGAGAAATTGCAGAAACAAGACCCGTCAAACTCGTACGACTTTCGAATACTCGGACCTGAAAGTATCCCTCCGTACGATTTAATAAGGACAAAGGACAGTTCTCTCTGGAGAGAACGAGTCCGACAATTTCAGGAAGCACGGTCCGAGTATTTCGTGCATCAAAGGGACGAGCGGAGTTCCGCTACCATTCGCAAGGTGCTCGATGAACATCCCGATTATAAGGCACTGATATTCTACGGTACTGCCCATCTTCTTCGAGGACTGCAGAACAAGGCACGTGAGGGTGGCCCCAAGGGAGTGGATACCGCTTATGGATATTACCTGGCGAGCTATCTCGATAAGTACTTCTCCCGTGACAGCGTTTCCGTTTTCTTCACGGTCCACGTCCCGGGATGGCAAAAGGGCGTGATTCGGGAGTTTGAACGCACTGCAGTTTCGGCTGATTATCGCGTGTTCTGCGTCCCAGCACCACCGCTTCAATGCCCGCTGGGAATGGTTAACTGCCAGAATCTGCTTCGTGCATACAATGAGCTCATGAGACAGAACAGTCTGGGAGATAGCGAAGAAGAACAAATGTACTCTCAAGGATATGCGATTCGTTTGTCGAATCAATTGAGGCGTTCATACCTGTTTTCTCGCCCGGAGTTTCGACCCTGGCTGGATTCGCTGAGGCATTATGCATGGGATACCAGCAGAATAGTGAATCGAAAAAGAATAGAAATCGCAAATAGACTAATCAAGAGTTTTGACGCAATCCAGAACATCAACTCGCTTGAAACATGGATTGCGAAGCCCCTCAAAGACTCGGCATGGTATCTTCCAATGTTGAAAATGGTTTTAGCAAATCTTCCCCCGCAAGCCATGCCTCTTGGGATCGACCAGCTTGAAAACCTGTCGTTGAATGAGGACACAAAGCCAATGATCATAACTCGCAAGGAAGAATTGGTTGAATATCTCCTGGTCAATCTGTTGTGGGTCGGGACACCCGATGAGCAAAACCGGGCGAGGACCGAATTAACGGCAAAGACGGGGATGAAGCTGAAGGACGAAAGGGAATGGAGCGATTGGTGGAGAACCAAGTATAATTAGCGATCATCGACATATGAAGACGTGCGACTCACTTCTATAACGCAGCGACATAAATTCTTGCGCATGATTGCGATCAAAATACCCAAATTGGCGAAAATGTAGGAATTCTCGAGTTCACTCATGCGAATCTAATTAAGGCGCTGTGTATAAAAGTGAGTCGCACTTTATGTAGTTTGGTTCTCCATTAAAATCAATCCCGAAGTGGGAGGAACGACAACTTTTCCAGTTACAGTGCGCATTGGTTCATCCATTCCGACTTGTTCCGCGTCTGCAATGATGTTCCATGTCCCGGGCGGTAGGACGATATCATTTGATTTCTGTGGATTCCCGTTCAGAGCGACGATGAAACGTTTTTGTTTTCCCGGGAATTTCGTGGGACCCAGCTTGAACGCGATGAGGAAATTGTCTTCCGTGTCGAAAAATTGGACGGCTTTCCTCGGCGCGCTGCAGAAGATTGGATGCCGCCGTCGGAGGGCAATCAATCCCTTGTAGTATTCATACAGCTCTCGGTTAATGTCTCGATGAGTGTAGTTCAGATAATTGGTATCGTTGTCCTTTTCGTAACTGTTGTGGTCGATCATTCCCACATGAGGGTCCGGTACGCCCGCTGGAACAACAACTTTACTCCGGGCAAATTCCTGGCCTTCGTGAATCATCACGAGACCCTGGGACGTGAAGAGGAACAGAGCAGCAAGCTTATTTATTGCGAGCTGTTTCGGTGTGAGCTTAACGTGAGCGCTGATGTCGGTGATAGGCTGGGAATCTCTCGCTTCGCCCGTTCCCAATCGAATAAAATCTCCTAACGCGTAATCATCATGGGATTCGAGGTAGTTCACGCTGTGTTCTTTTTTTAGAAATAATCCGCCTTTCTCCCGGAGTGTGCCTGTGATATAATTCGTGAGAGATTCCTTGGTGTTGTACCCGTAATACGCTCCAAAGATGAACCCCAGCCCGTTCTTTGGGTTCCTTCCCTTGACTCCATCTCTAAACAAATCATTCCACGCTGCCCAGTCGATGTAGCTGAAGCCGTCGGGACTGTATTTTCCGCCGCCCCATGGCTCGGCAATGAGAATGACGTCGGGATTGATTTTTTTTGCTTCGGCATAGACCTGCTTGCATGTTTCCCAATCGATCATTGTTGCAAGGTCAAAGCGGAAGCCGTCGATATGGTATTCCTGCATCCAGTATTTGATGCAATCGACGATCAGCCGGCGAGACATCGGCCGGTCTGTTCGGAAATCGTTCCCGCAGCCTGAGTGTTTCATGAAATTTCCGCTGGAATCGCAGTGGAAGTAATAGAGCTTGTCGACGTATTTGAGCGGATTGTAGTCGTACTGTGACACATGGTTGAACACGACGTCCAGGATTACGGCAATTCCTTCTCGATGAAATGCCTTCACCATATCTTTGAGTTCTTTCACGGCGCGCCCGTCGATGCCGCTGTATTTTTCACGTTCCATCGTTCCGTCACTCGCATAATACGTTTCGGGCGCGAAGTAGTAACTCGTCATGTATCCCCAATGATTCCTCTCGTAGGGATTCCAATTGTTCGATATGTCGGTCTTGTCCACAGGAATGGTTGCGCCGTACGGAGGTTCGATGGTTCCGAATTTCTGAATCGGCAATAACTCTATTGCATTTACTCCCAAATCCTTGAGATACGATAATCCACCGGTCTTCCCACGTTCTGACAAACCAAGGTATGTCCCCTTCGCCATCACTCGCGATGAGCGGTGCGCCGTCAAGTCGCGAACGTGTGCTTCATAGATGATGAGCTCATTATGGTTCGACGAAATAACGAAATCGTCCCCTTCCCAGTCGTACGACGTGTCGAGGATGAGCGTTTTCGCGGGATGATGATAATTGTTTATGGTGGTAACGGCTTTCGAGTAAGGGTCGCCAATGAGGATTTTGGGATTGAACATTTCGCCGGCACCGGCGGGTCCGCTCACCCGGTAGCCGTAGTATGTTCCGGTAAGCGCTTTGGGATAGGCGTATTCCCAAACCTTCTTTGCATCGCGTTTCATCTCCAGTTCTTCGCCCTTCTCATCCTCATGTTTTTGGAAGAGGATGAGGATGACTTCCGTCGCGCGAGGTGCAAAGAGACGAAATATCGTTTTGTTCTTTTCAACGAAACATCCTAATCCTTTTTTCGAGTACATCGACCCGAAAGCTTTTTCGCGGGAAGCAGTCACTTTATCCGGCAACGGAGATTGAGGATTTACCATGGAATCGCTTGCTGAAGGTCTTGATAAGCAGAATGTAGTTTTGTTTACCGAAGAACCGGACTAAATTTGAGCTTCCGGTGGCTGGGGTTTTGGCGGACGCTCATAAAGTTCACAGAGGTTCTTGTACGTGCGAACAATGTCCGGGGCCACCTGATCCCACGTGAACCGCCACGTCCAGTTGCCGCCGAGTTTTCCCGGAAAATTCATGCGTGCCTCCGATCCCAGGTTCAGAATATCCTGCATTGGGATGATGACCATATCTGCAACCGATGCGTAGGCCGCCCGAATAAGCTCAAATCGCAAATCATCCCCGTAGTAGTTCAAATATCGCTGCGTTGATGAATAAATATCGTTGTTTTCATGCTTTGCTTTTTCGAAGTAAGCTCTTGTCGTATCGTTGTCGTGTGAGCCTGTGTAGGTAACACAATGCTGCGTAAGGTTGTGGGGCAAGAACCTTCGCTCCATTTTTGTTCCAAAGGCAAATTGGAGGATTTTCATTCCCGGGAAACCAAGTGAGTCTCTCAATTCTCTGACAGATTTTGTAATCAATCCCAAGTCTTCAGCAAGAATGGGTGCTTCACCCAGATAGTTCTTCAACGAGTGAAAGAATTCTTTTCCCGGAGCTTTCACCCAACGACCTTTTTCTGCCGTGGGCGCATCGCCGGGGATTTCCCAGTACGCGTCAAAGCCTCTGAAATGGTCGATCCGGATGATGTCCACGAGCTTGAGCAGCTTGGAAATCCTCTCTCTCCACCATAGGAAATCATCCTTTGCCATAACGTCCCACCGATAAAGTGGATTGCCCCAGAGTTGTCCCGTCGGACTGAAATAATCAGGCGGCACGCCGGCCTTTGTGAGAAGTGCGCCGTTCTCGTCGATGTCGAAGAATTCCTTGTTTGCCCAAACATCGGCACTATCGTATGCGACGAAGATCGGCAAGTCGCCGACGATTTTGATTCCTTTGTCGTTTGTGTACTTTTTGAGCTCCTGCCATTGTTTGTCAAACATGAATTGGACAAACTTGTGAAAGAGAATGTCCTTTGAAAGTTTCTTCTCCCATTCTTTCAAAGCACTTTTTTCGCGAATGACAAGTTTGTGGTCCCAGCCTGTCCAAAGCCCTCCGCCATGATGGTCCTTGAACGCCATGAACGACGAAAAATGATCGAGCCAGCCCGCGTTGTTGGCGCAAAATGTTTTGAACGCCGGTTCGCTTTCATGCTTCCTCAGCTCGACGAACCTGACGAAGGCTTTTTTCAGAAGGCTCATTTTTAAAGCAATGATCTCGCCGAAGTCAATGCATACCGGGTTGAAGTGCGGGGAATTCCGCAGGTTTTCGTCGCTCAAGAGATTTTCACGAGCAAGTTTTTCGGGACTCACCAGCAACGGATTCCCGGCAAACGCGGAGAATGTCTGATAGGGTGAATCGCCGTAACCGGTCGGGCCGAGCGGAAGAACCTGCCACAGTTTCTGACCGGCGGCTTCCAGGAAATCCACGAACTTGAAAGCTTCGCTGCCGAGATCTCCAATCCCGTGGGCTCCGGGAAGAGATGTGGGGTGGAGCAGAATCCCCGCTGTACGTTCAAATTTCATGGCGGACTAAATATAGAGAAATTGCGCCAGTTGAACAAAAATTTTGAATGGTTGGGAATGCCCGTCACGCGGGCAGCGCCGACGTGGGACCCTCGCCTGGAAGTGCTTCGATGAAATTCTGCAATTCGTAGCCAGAGGTCGCCGCCAGGTTGAGGAGAGAGGTGAGAGATTGGAATTGTGCAGAGATGCTGGCGACGGCAGCGGGTGTCGTCCTTTCCGTGAGAATGTCAATTGACGCTAGAATGAAGATCCATTTGACCAGTTCTTCATGCCGTTCTTTGTTAAACCACAACTTGCCATCCCACAGATTTACAAGAAGATAATCTCTGGTTCTCTGGTCAGCGAGAGTGGAGTGTAGAATGCTGCCGACATCCTCGGTGGGTTTAAGCGTCAATCCAGACAAAACTGATAGGAGCTCAACTTCATTGAGTGCTTCCTGCTCCGCCGCTCCGCAATGAGCAAAAGTTCCGAGAAGTACCTTCTTCAATTTCCACTGCTCGATGGGATTCACTCCAGGACTTCTTTGGCTGTCATCCGGCTCGATGAGTCGCACGTACAGCCAGGCAAAGATAATTCGCCAGCCTTGCAAATTAGGCTGACTGTCGAGCGGCAAAAAAGCTCGAACGAGGTTTGCCCATTTTTCCTTTTCTAAAGTCAACGCTGAAAGGCGGACGAGCTGAAGTAACGCCCGGAAGAGCTTTCCGCTTTTCTCGAGAGAAGCTGTAGGGACAGTGAATTGGGGCTCAACCTTTTTGACGGCTTCGACGATCGACCGAAGATTCTTGTTGAACAATTCAAAGGATTCCTTCTCGTTCTTATCGTCCCGGATTCCATTCTTCAGGAGTTGCAGACAATCATGCGAAAGTGCGTCTTTGAATGCGAGATGGATTGGCTTCAGAAGCATGTCGCTTAGCGCTTCCTCAACCGAAGGAACACCACGCCCGGCAAGTAAATCCTTCAGGCGGTCGTACGGTTTTTCACGAGTTGAGGTCACTTCATGAAAATTCATGAAGACGTGGTACTTGAACGCGCCCAGTTCTACGAACAGTCCCTTTTCCCACAACTCGCTGCTTCTCCGGATGAATTCGAGACCGGCAATCTTGTCCTGGAATATGCAGTAGGTATCTGCGTTCGTGCCAAGTGCCAGACCGTCTCCAAGAGTTTTTTGGATAATGGTTCCCCGCTCATTGATGAACCCGACGGAGCTTCTTATCCAGCCGCTCGTGTGGGAAAATTTATTGTTGAAGACGATGAGTGCGCGTTCAGTGCCGACTCGATTGCTGTAGGCAAAGACATCTTCGTTGACCATTCCTTCAGTCGTGAAAAAGTCGTAGAGCAAGAAATTCCCGGCTTCAGCGAACAAATATCTCCTCTTGAGCAAAGGGAAAATCTCTCGCTCATGCCTTAACATAAGCGATTGGTCGGCCTGTTCATCATAATAAGCCCGGCGGTATTCCATGCCGTATTTCTCAGAGAAACCCTCGACCTGCCCGTGTCCAAACATCGGCAGTCCGGGAAGTGTCGACATCATAACGCACGCACCGAAGTACTTGTCGTCTTTTCCAAATTGCGCGATTGCGCTGTCCTCGTCGGGATTGTTCATGAAATTCACGAACCGCTTAAGGATTTGTGGATTGTATTCCAGGACATTCTTCATCACCGTGCGATAATTCGCGTTTTCTTCTTTCTTCAGCATGTTCATGAAGGCGCTGTTGTATACCCGGTGCATACCCAGCGTCCTCACAAAGTATCCCTCCATTAGCCAGAAAGCCTCTGCGAGGAGCAACGTGTCCGGGGCTTCCCTCTGGATGCGGTCGACGAGTTCTCTCCAGAATTCTTCCGGCATTTGTGCATCGATCTGCCCCCTTGTCATCGAAAATGCTGCTCGTGAGGGAATTGCACCGCCGGTACCCGGCTCGGGAAACCAAAGCCGCTGATAATGTTTCTTGGAAAGAACCATCGCGGCATCGAATCGGATGACGGGAAACAGTCGCGCGACGTGAAGTATGGTCTGAATGACTGCCTCGCGGACTTCCGGCTTTAGAAAATTCAGTTGTGCCGTATCATTCCATGGCATGTGTGTGCCGTCATTACCATGATAGATGTATTTGACGTCTCCCGTCCATCGGTCGAGCCGTTTGAAAACGACCGCTGCATCACTTTTTCTCCAATAACCATCTTCGATGAAGATCCCTACCCGGTCATTGTCGCTGAGGTCGGGTCCCGTGAACGAATAGTTCGGGAACGGTGGATAATCGGTTTGAATAAACCAATCGGGATGATTGAGGACCCACGATGAATCGATGCCCATGTGGTTGGGAACCATGTCGCTCGCGAGGCGAATGCCTCGTTGCATTGCCCGGTTGCGCAAGTTGTAGCAAGCGCCTTCACCGCCGAGCTCTGGTGAAACGGTGTAATCGTTCAGCGAATACGCCGAAGCGAGCGCTTCGGGATTTCCGCTGAACCGTTTGACCCGCTCCGATGCGCGGCTGCGCTCCCAGATGCCGATCAGCCACAGACCCGTGAAGCCGCGCTGGGAAAGGATGTCAAGCTCCTCATCGGGAATTTCATCGAGGCGCGAAATGTGCCGCTGGTACTTCTTGCTGAGCTGGTCGAGCCAGACGAAGATATTCTTGGCGATGAGGACGAGGTTCGGCATCCATGCGAGGTCGGTGCTAAACCGTTCCGGCTCGACTTCGTACAGTGAGCCTTTGAACGAGGGAACGAGTGCAGATTCTTTTTCGCCGAATTCCCCAAACCTGTCCTTGACCACGAACGGGATTTTTGCCCTGTCCGCCTCTGCTTGCGCTCGCATGTACAGGTATTTTCCTTCCTCGCGGATGAAATCCATCGCGCCCAGAAGTTTCATGAACAGCGGCGAGTTTGAAAGGATGGGAGCCCAGTTCTTTACAACAAATTCCAACTGCCCCATAATTGAATCCGGGGAGGCTTGCGAGGGTGCCAGGAGCATCTTGACTAATGACTGATTGTCCGGACCGTAGGTCGGCTGGGTTTCTAAAAATGAGCTGACATTTTTGATTGCAGGCTTGTAGATTGTTTTCTCGCCAAGTTCTCTGTCGTCTACAAGCTCCGCGATGGGCTTGAATCCTGGATTCTGATTTTGGAGCCAGACCAACAATAATTCCTCGTAGGCGGCATGACGGTTTGTGGGAATCCATCCCTTCGGGAGAAGTCCAGCCGTCTCATGTTGAAGATAGTGTTCTGCCGATTCTGAATTGTGGTACACCGGTAAAGGGGGGAATTCATTGACGAATCCTGTTAGAAACCCGTCTATTGAATTCTTACCAAGACTCTTCTTCAAGTGCTCATCGCAGCGGCTGAGCAAGTCGGGATTACGTTCGCGCCTGTAGCGTTCGATGACGAAGTGGAACACTTCATGGAGCAAACCCATGGCATGGAGATGGGAAGCCTGGACGAATTCAGCCGCTGTTATTCCTTGTAATTTCTGTTTCTGGCGTATTGTTTCAGCGAAAAGCTGTGCCGCCCGGAAATTCGCGAAGACAACATCGCCCTGAATTGAAAAGAATGAATCCTCGAACTGGAAATCATCCCGCGCCCGGCGATTGATGTGGAATTCAAATTTTGGCAGTTTGGTGTAATTATGTTTCATGCCTGGAGAAAAAAGTACGCAAGAAAAGCACGCAAAGCAAATGGAAGGTGGTGTCTCTCTCTGAAGGAGCCGTCATTCCTAAGTGCTTCTGGTCGGTACCCACGCTATGACTGCTCAGTTTAGATGCTGAATAACAGCGATTCAGCATGACGGGTGGGCGGGCACCCGCCGCGCTTTCTCCAAGTCCTCGCCTCCCCCCGTCATTCCCCCGAAGGGGTCACCCTGTGACGACATGCTTCTAGTCGGAATCCACGCGCAGCCTACTTGCTGGCGCAGATTGGTAAAAATCTCATTTGCGATTCATTAAGGTGTTTTCTATATTCCGTCGTTAATTCCACGGGGTCATTCCAATGGCCAACGACTAATTGACAATTGCTAACTGTCCGCCGGCTATTGACAATTCGTGGAAGGGAGAAGCGAACGATCAATGGCCAACGACTAATTGACAATTGCTAATTGTCCGTTAGCTATTGACAATTCGGGCGAGGAAAAATACAAAGGGCAATGGGCTTATTAGGCATTGACATCCCATCACACCTCCAACAAGACGGAAGCGAGGAGCTTCTTGGCCACAAGGATTTGAAGACAACGATGATTTATACGCACGTCTTGAATCGCGGAGGCCGAGGCGTCAAAAGCCCGATTGATGCGTTGTGAGGAAGGATACTGTGCGGGTTAGACGGAAACAATATAAGACGCCGGAACAGAATGAAAATGGTTGTTATGCTTTGTCAAGAAGGAACTTATGGAGAATTTCTGCTCGAGTGTTATACGGAAGCAAGGTTCGAAAACGGGTTTATCAAGAAGCCATATAATCAATAGTTAGGTTGCGTTTTGAACTACCTCAATAGTTGAATTTTCGTGAAATTATCGAGGTTGGAAGTGTGAAGAACTTTGTGCATCTTTTACAAAATAGGATAACAACTATATATAAAAGAAATGGCAGATGAATTCAAACCCGCTGGCTGAAGTTTTTGGCTATCCAATAATTAATAATTCTGCAGATGCCGAGAGATACAGAAAGAATACTCTTTGTCCGTTCAACAATAAGGTTCCTTCCTGCACGAAGGATAAGGCTAATGATCCTTTGGGAGTTTGTAGCATTATTGAAGATGGCCGGTCTATCATTACGTGTCCAATTCGCTTCCGAGAGGATTGGCTTATTGCCGGGGATGCCGCTCAATTCTTTTTCAAGACGGGCGTTTCTTGGACATCGATTGCAGAAGTGAGGATGGCAGACAAAGACGGAAACACCGCTGGCAATATTGATCTGGTTCTTGTGTCGTATGATCAAAAAGGAAGAGTTGTTGATTTTGGATCGCTTGAAATCCAAGCGGTGTACATTTCTGGAAATATTCGTCGACCATTCGAGAAATATATGTCATCTCGTAAGCGAGCAACCGATTTCACTTGGACTGGCCCAAATTTTCCTAAAGCTGATTTTTTATCTTCCTCACGTAAAAGATTAGCGCCACAGATGTTTTACAAAGGCGGCATTTTGAAAGCTTGGGGAAAGAAACAAGCTGTAGCTTTGCAGACTTCTTTCTTTGAGACACTCCCTACTCTGAAAGAAGTTCAACCGCAGAAGGCGGATATTGCTTGGTTGCTTTATGACCTTAAAACCGATAAGAAAAATAATCGATTCAAACTCACACAAGACAAGATCATTTATACTGAGTTGGACTCCGCTCTTAAGAAGATAACAACGGCTGAACCGGGTAAGATTGAGAATTTTATAGACGTTTTACAACAGAAACTTGATGAGAAACTTGAAAGCAATTCACCAGACGCACCAACGCTCACTGATATCACACTCGGATAGCAAGTGGCAAGTGAAGGAGCAGTTGGTACTTTTTGGGACAGCGAAACCAA
>Ga0209777_10008444_pt1 | contig 11272 bp, 10 predicted proteins | sample FrelakmetHBP12HB_FD_187147 | JGI IMG/M metagenome (GOLD analysis project Ga0209777, IMG submission 187147) | Freshwater lake sediment microbial communities from the University of Notre Dame, USA, for methane emissions studies -HBP12 HB (SPAdes)... | ecosystem: Environmental > Aquatic >...
TTCCGCTGATGATCCACAACGCCCTCAACGACAAGCCCCTGCCCGTCTATGGCGACGGCCTGTATGTCCGCGACTGGCTGTATGTCTATGACCACTGCACGGCCATCTGGAAGGTTCTGACGGCGGGGCGGCCCGGCGAGGTGTACAACATCGGCGGCAACAACGAAAAGACCAACCTCGAAGTGGTCGGGTTGATCCTCGATCGGCTCAAGAAACCCAAGACCCTCATCCGCCATGTGACCGACCGGCCCGGCCACGACCGCCGATACGCGATCGATTCCGGCAAGACCATGCGGGAATTGGGCTGGAAGCCGTCGGTGACATTCGAACAGGGAATTCTCAAGACCATCGATTGGTATCTGGCCAACGCGGCTTGGCTCAACCATGTCGTGTCCGGCCAGTATCAGAGTTACTATCAGAGCATGTACGCCAATCGCTGATCGGCGGCGTTTATTTGCCGGCAGGGTCGCGGTTGGATTTTGGAGCAAGGAATGCGCAAAGAAGCGAAAGTATTCTGGCGAATTTTCAAGTTTATCTGGCCGCAGTGGCCGCAACTGATCGGGGTTGTGGGGGCGGCCCTGCTGATCGCGATTCTGTTCGGCCTGAGCTTTATGACGGTCCTGCCGTTGTTGAAGGTCATGATGAGCGAGGAGGGCCTGCACGGATGGGTCGATCGCAAGTCCAGCAACCTGCGGTATGGCATGGATTTCTATGTGCCCGATCGATCGGACCTGCTTGGCCAGCAGGATATGATCTATTATCTGCGGGTTACGCGGGTCGATGAGGATTCGGTTGCGGCCCGATCGGGCGTTCATCTCGAGGATCGGATCGTGCAGGTTGGTCCCCCCGACAGTTCGGGGCGAATGGGCTCTCCGGTGATGCTGGAGCGGCTGGCCCTGGCGGCCGACGGGGCCGTGATTCCGATGGCGATCCAGAGGCCGTCGAGCGGTGGCGGGATTCAAACGGTTCCGTTGGCCTTGGCGAGTCTGCCCAAGCCGGACGAGGTCCGAGCCGATCAAATGCGATGGTTCAAGCGGGTTCAGTGGCTGGGCCGATGGAATATGGTTCGATTCTCGCAATGGGCCGTCGGCCACCTGCCGCGAAACGAGCCGCTGGGCAACAAGGCCCGCTCCGTCAAGTTCATCATTATGGCGATGATGATCGTGACATCCATTCGATGTGTCGCAACTTTCACGCAGAGGTACCTGGCGGAAAAGGTCGTCCAGACAACGATCGCCCAACTGCGACGCGAGATTTTTTCTCATGTGATGATCATGCCGGTCGGGTTTTTCTCCCGTACCGAGAAGGGGACCAGCGATACCGTCAGCCGGATTCTGGGCGATACGGCTTCGGCCGGCAAAGGCGTCAAGATCCTGCTGGGCAATGCCCTGCGCGAGCCGCTCAAGGCGATGGTCGGCGTAACGGCCGCGATGCTGATCGACTGGAAGTTGACCCTGATCTTTATTGCCGCCGCGCCGCCGACGGTGGGGCTGATGAGCTTACTCGGCAAAAAGATCCGGAAGGCCTCCAAGCAGGCTCTGATGAGTTCGGCCCGGATGCTCGGCAAATTGGAAGGATCAGTCAGCGCCCTGCGGGTGGTCAAGGTCTATAACCAGCAGGGCCACGAGGTCGCCGCCTTCGACGGAATCAACCGCAGTTTTCTTCGCCGCATCATGCGGATCGAGAAGGTCGATGCGGCAACCGGCCCGCTGATGGAATTTTTCGGGATGATCGCCGGCTCGGCGGCCCTGCTGGTCGGGGCGCAATGGGTCTGCGGTCCCAATCCCAGCATGCAGGCCAGCGAGTTCTTTACGCTGCTGCTCCTGCTGGGAACCTCGGCCGAATCCGTCCGCAAGGTCAGCGATGTCTGGAACCGCGTGCAGGAGGCCAACGCCGCCTGCGAACGGGTCTATGAAGTCATCGACGCGGCGCCGGAAACGGAAAAACCCAATGCCTCCGTTCTTTCCGTGCCGCGGAAGACCATCGAGTTTCGGGATGTGTCGTTTACCTATCCGGATACGGATAAAACCGTGTTGAACAAGGTAAACCTCACGGTCACGGTCGGCAAGACGGTGGCGGTGGTCGGACCCAACGGGTCGGGCAAAACGACGCTGATCAATCTGGTCCCGCGATTCTATGATCCCACCGGCGGCGCCGTCCTCATCGACGGAATCGACATTCAGGATGTCACGCTGGCCAGTCTCCGCGACCAGATCGCGATGGTCACGCAGAATGTCGTGACCTTCAACGACACGCTGGCGGCCAACATCGCCTACGGCCGCCCCGAGGCCACCCGCGACGAAATCATCGAAGCCGCAAAGCGATCCTACGCCCACGAGTTCATCGCTCCTCTGCCCGACGGTTACGACACTGTCATCGGCGAGCACGGGTCGGGTTTCAGCGGCGGGCAACTGCAGCGGATCGTGATCGCCCGGGCGATCCTCAAGAATCCGGCGATCCTGATCTTCGACGAGGCCATGAGCCAGATCGACGCCGACAGCGAATCCAAGATCCAGAAGGCCCTGGCCGGCCTGATCAATGACCGAACCTGTTTCATCATTGCCCACCGGTTCAGCACGGTCATCGGCGCCGACCGGATTGTGGTCATGGACAACGGCCAGATCATCGCGCAGGGCCGTCACGACGAATTGACCAAAACCTGTAAGCTCTATCAGAATCTCTACGAAACCCAGTTGCTGGTCGCCGACTGAGCGGACGATCGAGCGCGACCGCCATGGCCGAACGAACACCCAACAAAGCGACGATCTGCGTGGTGAATTACCGAACGCTGGACTTCACCCGCCTGTGCCTGCGCAGCATCCGCAAGTTCACGCAGGAACCCTGCGAGGTCATCGTCGTCGATAACGATTCGCGTGACGCCTCCGTCGAATACCTGCGGGGCCTGTCGTGGATCCGCCTGATCGAACGCCGAAACGCCAATGACGCCAGCGGCGGCGACGCCCACGGGGCGGCCCTGGACCGGGCGCTGGCCGAATGCCGGACGGAATACTTGGTGTCGTTGCACTCGGATAGTTTTCTCCGCCGCCTGGGCTGGCTCGGCGATCTGATCGGCTATTTCGGTCCGCAGACGGCCTGCGTCGGTTCCGGCAAGCTGGAGCTTCGGCCCCTGTGGCAGCAGCAGCTCCACGACGCGTTCGATTTCCGGATGCATCTTCGCCGCCTGCTGCGAACCCCCGATCCGGCGGGCAAGTATCGATACTACAATCGCACGATCTGCTGTCTGTACCGAACGGAGATCCTTCATCGGGAAAAGCTGTCGTTCCTGATGGACCGCGACAAGGGCCTGACAGCGGGAAAGCAGTTGTATTTCGAGCTGGTCGATCGCGGCTACCCGACGGTGGAACTGTCCCCGTCGGTGATGACCCGCTATGTTATCCATCTGACCCACGCGACCGAGCCGGTGGTGGTCAAGGATAGTTCAAAGCGTCAAAAAACAGTCCGAAAAATCCAATGGCGGATCGACCGCGTGATGAACGAGCCGTGGGTGAGAGATATTCTTCAAGACGATTCGCTGGATCGCTGACATGGACACGCAACGAATCACGGTTGGATTGCTGTGGGGCAAGTACGCCGGGCCGGTAACGACGGTCAACGACCTGGCCCTGGCCCTGGATCCGGCGCGGTTTCGAATCGTCTTTCTCTATCTCAGCGACGACGGCGGCTGCGACAATCATCTGGCCCGACTGGGGCATCCGGTGATTTTCTTATCCTCCATCAAACGGCTCAACGCCTTCCGGCCGTCGCTGCTGATCCGGCTGATTCAAGCCATTCGCCGCGAGAAGATCGACATCCTGCACTGTCACGCCCACAAGCCGACATTCTACGGGATACTGGCCGGTTGGCTGTGTCCGCGGCTTGTCGTTCTCGGCCATGTCCACGGCCTCAACCGCAGCGCTGGCTTCAATCGCAAGCTGACCAACTGGCTTTTGTTCCGCCGCATCAACCGGCTTGTGCCCGTGGCCGATGCCGTCAAAAGGGACATCCTGGCCGACAACTGGGCCCTGCCGGAATCGAAGGTGACGGTTCTGGAAAACTCAATCGACTATGATCGTTTTGCCGGCGATGCGACCCCGGCCGATCAGGCCCGGCAAAAAATGAACATTCCGCAGGATGCCTTTGTCTTCGGTGCGGTAGGGCGGCTGGATCCCACCAAGGGGGTTCCATACCTGATCGATGCCTTCGCCCGTGTTCATCGCGATTTGCCGCAGGCACGGCTTGTGCTGCTGGGCGAGGGCCGGTTCCGGGCGGAATATGAAAAACAGGTTGCCGCTCTGGGGCTTGGCGACCGCGTTCATTTTCTCGGCCATCAGCCGAATATCCCTCAGTTGCTCCGGGGCCTGGATGTGTTCGTCATGGCCTCCGTCGCCGAAGGCATGCCCCGCGGGATTCTCGAAGCGATGGCCTCCGGCGTGCCGTGTGTGGCGACCGGCGTCGGCGGCATCCCCGAGATTCTCGGCGACGGCCGATACGGCATTCTTGCCCGCCCGGCCGATCCGGATTCGCTGGCCCAGGCCATGCGGTCCATGGCCCGGATGCCCGTTGACCAGCGATCTGAACTGGCCGCCGTGGCCCGGACCCGCGCGCGGGATGTCTATTCGCATACGGTGGTCCGTGAAAAGTTGCGAGCGATCTACGAATCGGAATATTCCCGCATCCCCCGTCGAGCGGCGCCGAATCGTCAGAGCGAGGGGATCTGACCATGGACCGGCCCCTGATCTCCTTCATGCTGTTCGCATACAACCAGGAAAACTATGTCCGCCGCGCCGTCGAAGCGGCGATGGCCCAGACCTATTCCCCGTTGGAGATTATCCTCTCCGATGACGCCTCGTCCGACCGGACTTTTGACCTGATGCAGCAGATGGCCGAGGAGTATCGCGGCCCGCATCAGATTCGCCTCAACCGCAATCCCCAAAATCTCGGCATCGGCGGCCATGTCAACCGCCTGATGGAACTGGCCCGGGGCGAACTGATCGTCGTCGCCGCCGGCGACGATATCTCCCTGCCCAACCGCGTGGAACAATGCTGGCAGGCCTACCGCGACTCCGCCGGCACGGCCATGTCTATCTATTCCTGCCTGATCCTCATTGACGAAAACGAGCGGCGGCAGGGAACCGTCCAGCGTCCCCTTCCTGCGGGGATCAACGAACTGGCCTGCCGCATCGCCGACATCGGTGTGTGCGGCTGCTCCCATTGCTGGCACCGAAGCGTATTCGATATCTTCGGGCCGATGATCCATGAAACCGTCTATGAAGACAAGGCGATCCCGTTCCGTTCGATCCTCCTGGGCCGGATCCTGTATCTCGACGAGCCGCTGGTGCTGTATCGCCGCCACACCGGCAATATTTCCGCGCCGCGGCAATCTCTCTGGCCGCGGGCCGAGGTCCGGGCCCATGTCGTCAAAAAGCAAAAACGCCGCCTGCTGACCCTGAAAAACTACGACAGGGACTTGCGGCAAGACCACGCCGGGATTAAGATTGCACCCGAAGTCAGGGCCTCGGTCCTATCGGAAGTGCTGCGGCAGGTTCGCCTGCTGGAGCTGGATATCGCCTTTAACGAGGGTTTCTTTCGGGATCGTGTCCGGGTTATCGGGCAGGGCGTACGGTTCGGGGTCGGGATGAATTGGATCGGCAAATGGTGTATCCGTTTGTTCTATCCTTTTCATCTGGTTCGGGTCCGGCGGCACCTGTTGCGGGAGCTTCGGTCCCGGGATCAGTCTTGTTCACCAACAACAGACGATGGAGTATGAGCGTGGAATCGGATCAAGGATTTATTCATCCCCAGGCGATTGTCGAGCCGGGAGCGGTCATCGGCGAGGGAACTCGTATCTGGGCCTATTCCCATGTCCTGCCCGGAGCCAGGATCGGCAGGGACTGCAACATCTGCGATCACACCTTCGTCGAGAACGATGTCGTGATCGGCAACAGCGTGACGATCAAATGCGGGGTGTATGTCTGGGACGGGATCGAACTTCAGGATTTGGTCTTCGTCGGGCCAAATGTATCCTTTACCAACGATAAGTTTCCCCGCAGCAAGCAGTACCCGGACCCCTTCGTCCGTACGCTGGTGTGCCGGGGGGCGTCTCTGGGGGCCGGCGCGGTGATCCTTCCCGGCCTGCGGATCGGCGAACATGCCATGGTCGGGGCCGGCGCCGTGGTCACCCGCGATGTCCCCCCCAACGCGATCGTTGTCGGTAATCCCGCGCGAATGGTCGGCTATGTTGAAACCGTGGCCCGGCCGACAACGCTTTCGGCTTCGAAAGTCAAAACCGAGAAATCGACCGTTGCCGGCGTTAAGCTCATTCACCTCAAGCATGTCGAAGACATGCGCGGCGATCTCTGTGCGGCCGAATGGCATAAGGACCTGCCCTTTGTGCCCCGCAGGGTCTTCTATGTCTATCGGGTTCCCAATTCGCGGGTCCGCGGCGAGCACGCCCACAAGGAATGCCACCAGTTTCTGGTCTGCGTCAGCGGGTCCCTCTCGGTGGTGGTCGATGACGGCCGCAATCGCGAAGAATACCTCCTGGACCGGCCGTGGATCGGGCTCTATCTTCCCCCGCTTACCTGGGGGATCCAATACAAATATTCCTCCGGTTCGGTCCTGATGGTGTTTGCCTCGCATGAATACGATGGGGCCGATTATATCCGCAAATACGACGAGTTCCTGAAGCTGACAAGGAGCTAAGGGGTGTCGATTCCCGCGCTGGATATGAAAGCCCCGTACCGGGAACTCAAGCCCGAACTGGACGCCGCCTACGCCCGTTTCATGGAGTCCGGCTGGTATGTCCTGGGCCAGGAGACCCTGGCCTTCGAAACCGAATATGCCGACTATTGCGGCGTCTCTCACTGCGTCGGCGTCAGCAATGGCCTCGATGCCCTGCACCTGGCCTTGCGGGCCTTCGGGATCGGACCCGGCGACGAAGTCATCGTTCCCTCCAATACCTATATCGCCACCTGGCTGGCCGTGACCTACGCCGGCGCTAAGCCGATTCCGGTTGAACCGGATAGGAATTCGTTCAATATCGACCCGGCACGGATCGAGTCGGCCGTCACTTCCCGGACCCGGTCCATCATGCCGGTCCATCTCTACGGCCAGCCCGCCGACATGGATCCGATTATGCAAATCGCCGATCGCCATGGGCTTAAGGTCATCGAAGACAACGCCCAGTCCCAGGGCGCGCGGTACATGGGTCGCAGGACCGGCGGTCTAGGCCATGCCGCCGCGCACAGTTTTTACCCCGGCAAAAATCTCGGCGCGATGGGCGAAGCGGGGGCGGTAACCACTTCAGATCCCGCCATCGCCGAGAAGATCCGCGCCCTCCGCAACTACGGCTCGCAGGTCAAATACCACAACCAATACAAAGGGTACAACAATCGGATCGACGAGCTTCAGGCCGCGTTTCTCCGGGTCAAGCTCGGCCATCTCGACGCCTGGAACCTGCGACGACAACAGCGGGCCAGACAATATCTCGATGGCCTGCGGGATTGTGCCAACATCGTCCTGCCGCCGGTTCCCGATTGGGCCGATCCCGTCTGGCACCAGTTCGTCATCCGCCTTGCCGATCGCGATGCGGTCCAGCAACGGCTGACCGCCGCCGGGATTGGCACGCTGGTCCATTATCCGATCCCGCCGCATCTGTCCCAGGCCTATGCCGACCTCGGCATGGGCAGGGGGTCCTTTCCCATCGCCGAGGAGATGGCCCTAAGTGTCCTCAGTCTTCCGATGGGCCCTCACCTGTCTTCGGACGACGCCGCCAAGGTCGTGGAGGCCCTGCATGGCTGATCGGCTGGGAAAATGTGTTCGTTGGGGTCAGCGTTTTTTCAAGCGGGTGGGTCGATGGCGATACGCCTGGAACCGATGGGCCACCTGGCCCCGGCGGGCGACGGGCAATCTGTCTCTGGCCCCGGGCGTGCGGCTCTATGTCCCGTTACAATGTGACGGTGAAGGGACAGTATGGATATTGGACGGAACGAAACTGGGTGCGCGAAGTGATGTCAAGTACGGAGATGGCTCCATTCTGTTACAGGCCCGAAGTCCGCAATCCAAGATTCGGATCGGGAAAAATTGTGTTTTTGCCAATAATGTTTCCATAGTATCGATGGAATCGGTTGAGATCCACGATAACTGTCTGGTCGGCGACCTTGTTTCAATTATGGACAGCGACTTCCACGGCATTGATCCCGACAAGCGGCGATCGGATGCAGTCCAGTCGGCTCCGGTCAAGCTCGAAAACAATGTCTGGCTCGGCAGCCGCGTCATCATCCAGAAGGGCGTGACCGTCGGCGCCAATTCGATCATCACGCCCGGCGCCGTCGTGACCTCGTCGATTCCCACAAATACCATCGCCGGGGGAATCCCGGCCAGGGTGATTCGAGGACTGGTTCCATCGTCCGATCCCCCGCAGGGGAGGCCATGAAAAAACCATTGACACATATCGTCTTTACCCGGAATCGTCCCCTGCAATTGGCCGGATTTCTGGAAAGCTTTCTGCGTCACCTGGGCTCGGTTGCCGAGACGATCCATATCCTGTACAAAAAGGATTTATTTGCATCGGATTATGAACAGGTCTTCCGCGAGTATTCCCGCTGCCGGGTCGTCGTGGAGTCGGACTTCCATCGGGACTTCATGTCGATCTTCGGGCAGGTTGGCACCGAGTACCTCGCCTTTTCCACCGACGATGTGGTGTACTTTGACGAAGTGGACTTTTCCCTGATTCACCAAACCTTTACGGACCACAAAGATCTGCTAGCTTTTACATTGAAATTCGGTCCGGAATATTTTTCTGACGGTAAAGAACCGATCGAAAGGTGTTCTATTGCCGGCCAGACTGTTTATAAGGTTAACTGGAGACGATCCACGGATCGACAGGCCAGTTACCCATTCGAGTTAAACAGCACCATTTACCGAACGGCCTTTGTCCGCGAGCTGCTCGACGACATTTCCCGCGAACGGCCGTTTCTCAAGCGGCTACTGGCGCCGGGATCCCTGGCCCTCACGCTCGCCGGCCTGTTTGTCAAACGAAAGCGCATCCTGCATGCGATCAACACCTTCCATTGCCCCAACACCCTCGAAGGGTTTGGATACCTCTGGTGCAAAAAGCGCAAACGCCGCCTGGCCCCGTACCTCTATTTCCAGCGGATCTGCGCCACCACCCTGCAGGTCAACCGCGTCAACACTGTCGTGGCCAATCCCGTTTACGGGGGCGAGGATTTGTCCGTGGAAGTCCTCAACGAAAAATTCCGGCAGGGGTATCGTCTGGATACCCGCTACCTCGAAACCCACAAGCCGACCTTCGTCCGCGTCGGCCACGAATATGTCCGATTGATTCAGCAAGGAGAGCCCCGCTCGTGAAAACCCTTGAACGCATGATGAACTACATTCCGCTCTGGGATCGCTGGTCGCGGCGGCGAAAAGTCGGGCGCTGGCGGCAGCGATATGAACAGTGGCAGAAAGCCGGGGCCGAGCTGCCCATGCCGCATTACGGCAAGCAGCTTGTCGTGGCCGACTATGGCCGTCGCTTTCAAACACCCGTCCTGATCGAGACCGGCACCTACACCGGCCACATGGTCCTGGCGATGATCGATGTGTTCCAATCGATCTACTCGATCGAGCTTGACAAGACCCTTGCCGAGCGGGCGACGAAGACCTTCGCGCATCATCGGCATGTCCGGATTCTTCAGGGCGACAGCGAACAGCGGTTGCCCGAGATCCTCCGGCAGATCAATCAGCCGTGCCTGTTCTGGCTCGATGCCCACTACTCCGGCGGCCAGACCGCCAAAGGTCAGCGCGACACGCCCATCGAGCGGGAGCTGGCGGCGATCTTTTCCCATCCGCTGTCGCGGCAGCATGTCCTTCTGATCGACGATGCCCGGTGTTTTACCGGCCAGAACGATTATCCAACACTCGACGAGTTACGAAGCCGGATTCTTGGGATTTATCCCGATTGGACCTTCGAGGTTAAGGACGATATCATCCGTGCCCATGCCCCCGGAGGGAAAACCGCATCCGGAAAACCATGAAGCTCCTGATCATCACCAACAATCCCCAGCGGGCCAGTTTCCGCCAGCGGTTCGGGGCCTATCTTCAGATCCTGGCGGCGGGGGGGATCGACTGCCGCGTGGCCGCACTTCCCGCGGGATCGCTTGCCCGGTTGCGGCTCTATCGCCAGGCCCGCGACTTCGACGGCGTGATTTGGCACAAGAAGGCCGTCAATCCGATCGACGCGTTTTTCCTGCGCCGCTTCGCCCCGCGTCTGCTGTACAACTATGACGATGCCGTCATGTTCAGCGACAAACGCCCCGACTCCGACAGCCCGACGCACCGCCGCCGCTTTCTTCGAACGCTGGGCCTGGCCCAAGTCGTTCTGGTCGGCAGCCGCTATCTGGCCGAACAGGCCCGCCCGCACCATCCGAAGGTCGTCATCCTGCCGCTGGGCCTGGAGGTATCGCGCTATGGGATCCCGGTCGAACGGCCCGCCGACCGGATCCGGCTGGTCTGGATCGGATCCAAAAGCACCATGGGCTACCTCAAGGCCCTCTCGCCGATTCTGGATCAACTGGTCGTAAAATATCCCAATCTTACCCTGCGGATCATCGGCGACGAGTTCTTCGATCTGGAGCGACTGCCCGTTGAGAAGGTCGCCTGGGATGCCGACAGGCGATTTGCCGATCTGGCCCAGTGCGATATCGGCCTGGCCCCGCTGCCCAGTGACCGATTCTCGATGGGCAAGTGCAGCTTCAAGGTCCTCGAATATTCCGCCTCCGGCCTGCCCGTGGTGGCTTCGCCCGTCGGCACCAACGCTGACCACATCCTCGACGGGCAAACCGGCCTTCTGGCCGCAACGCCCGATCAGTGGCGGACCCATCTGGATCGCCTGATAGCCGATGCCGATCTTCGCCGCATAATGGGAGCGGCCGGCCGAATCCATGCCGCCGACTACGATATCGCCGTGGTCGGCAGGAAATTGGTTGAAATTCTGACCGATTGGCTTTCAAAACCCCTTCGTCAGCGATAGGATAAGAGCCACACAGTCAATCAAATTGAAAATTGAAAATTGAAATTCGAAAATTGAAAATGCTATGAGTAATGCCTTTAGTTCTCGTTTGAAAAAATGGTTTCTCGGCAAAGACCAGAATCTGATTTCGCTGGACGAGCCCTACTCGACCATCGCCCGCCTGCTCAAGGATATCCCCGTCCGCGGCATCCTCGACGCTGGCGCCAGCAACGGCCACATCGCCCGGCGGTTTCTTGACCT
>Ga0209777_10008446_pt1 | contig 11270 bp, 7 predicted proteins | sample FrelakmetHBP12HB_FD_187147 | JGI IMG/M metagenome (GOLD analysis project Ga0209777, IMG submission 187147) | Freshwater lake sediment microbial communities from the University of Notre Dame, USA, for methane emissions studies -HBP12 HB (SPAdes)... | ecosystem: Environmental > Aquatic >...
TGGACCTACAGGCGTAACAGGGCCTACAGGTGAAACTGGTGTATCAGGTCCTACAGGTGCTACAGGCGTTACAGGAGTAACTGGGCAAACAGGTCCTACTGGACTTACAGGTATAAGTGGTGTTACAGGTATAACTGGTGTTACTGGTCAGACTGGACTAAGTGGTGTAAGTGGTATATCAGGTGTCACTGGGCCTACGGGAGTAACAGGACCTACTGGTGAGACTGGCATATCTGGACCTACAGGTGCTACAGGTATAACTGGAGTGACTGGTGAGACGGGTCCTACTGGAGTGTCTGGAATATCTGGTATTACGGGAGCATCTGGTGTAACTGGACCTACTGGAGTGACAGGAGCCACAGGGCCTGGTGTAGGTGTAACTGGAGCAACTGGCCCTTCTGACTACAGCGACCCGTTCTATATTGACAGAGGATTAAAGTGGACAAATATTGGAACACCTTCGTATGAAACTATTGCTCTAGCTACTGTAAGTGATAATGGCATAGTGGTAGCGGTTGGTGGTGACCAAATTATATACCGCTCAACAGACTACGGACTTATTTTCGTTTCTACTGGTTATAACATGCACCAAGGCTGTTGGCAGTCATGTGTAAGTCTAGGTGACGGAATTGTGATAATAGCCGCTGACGGTGGTAACATCTTTAGGTCAACAGATTATGGCCTTAACTGGACAGATTTAGGTTCTATTTCAGGTAACCCATTCTACGCTATTTCGTACTTCGGTAATGGTGTGGTTGTATGCGGGGACTTTGGAGCTACAGGTCACCTATTTAGGTCAACCAACTGGGGAGCAACATGGTCTGACCTAGGTGCTATGGCTGCCAATCCTATAGGTAATATATTGTACATGGCAGAAGGCATAGCAGTATTTACAGATTCAACTGGTGTGGTGTATAGGTCAACAAACTCTGGAGCTACATGGGCTGCTACAGGAGTTGTTATAGGGCCCACTACCTACGATGAGTTACCAGCGTACCTTGGTAATGGTATAGGTGTTATAGGAGACGATAACGGTCACATCTGGCGCTCAATAGATTATGGCCTAACATGGAACGACTTAGGAGTTGTATCACTTACAAATGACGTATACTCAATCATAGCTTTAGGTAGTGGAGTAGCAGTAGGGATAAGTGATGATGGTAACATATATCGAACAACAAACTACGGAGCTATGTGGGTTAACCTAGGAGCAATACTAACTGGGTCTACACGAGGTGGTGCATATGTAGGTTACGGCATAGTTCTAGCTACCGATACTAATAAGAACATTTTCCGTTCAACTACACCAGTGCTATTTGATAACACAGAACCTGATATAGAACCTATCATAGAAGACGCATACTACACAGATAGAGGTCTGCGTTGGATAGACATAGGTGCGGTGTCAGCGAACTGGGGGCAGTATATATTCTCTATAAGTGATAACGGCATAGTGATAGCAATTGATGCTGACGCACACATATTTCGCTCCACAGATTATGGCTCAACTTGGGTGGACTTAGGTGCGTTGTTATCTACTGGGACATATGCAGGTGGTATAGATTTGGGATTTGGTATAGCAGTGATAACAAACGACGACAAACGCGTTTATCGAACCACTGACTACGGCAAGACCTGGACAGACCTTGGGGTTAAGTTCCCAGGTATACCAACTGGTCTAGCATACGCAGGCAACGGTATTGTAATATCAACTTGCTTTGATAATCATATATATCGTTCTACTGACCATGGAGTAACATGGGTTTCAGTATGTAACGCTGGTATAGATGTCTACAGACCTATATACCTTTCTAATGGATACGCTTTATGTGTAGATGCAAACGACATTATCTGGCGCTCAATAGATTATGGAGCTAATTGGTCGTCTACTGGTTACACCTTCTCTGATACCCCATCAGCCATGACTTATATGGGGAAAGGCATAGTGATAGCGTTTACAGATGGAGGTGGAATATATAGGTCTTCGGATTACGGTAGGTCTTGGGTAAAGGTTAGCGCGCTGGTTCTGGATTACCCAGAATCTGCGATGTATATGGGTAACGGGGTAGCGATAGCATTAGATGACGACGGCCATATATTTAGAACCATTGACTACGGTATTACGTGGGCTGACTTAGGAGCAGTGCTGTCAGGGAGTGCATCCACAACATACGCAGGTAACGGTGTAGGCCTTATCTATGTTGGGCATGAAGAGCATGTGTACCGTTCAGAACCTGAGGTCCTCATATGGAAGACCGAGTCACAAAACTCTGGTCCAACTGGACCTACTGGAATTACTGGAGCTACAGGTCCAACTGGTATATCTGGTATATCAGGTATAAGTGGTGTAACGGGTGTAACAGGGCAAACAGGTCCAACTGGAATAAGTGGTATCAGTGGTATATCTGGAATCAGCGGCGTAACAGGGGTTACGGGAGTAACAGGCCAGACAGGTGTTACGGGGATAACAGGAGACACTGGTCCGACAGGTGTGAGTGGAATTAGTGGCATATCAGGTATTTCGGGAATCAGCGGAATTAGTGGTGTGACTGGAATAACTGGTGTAACAGGTGCTACTGGCGTAAGTGGGATAAGCGGTATTAGTGGTATTTCTGGTGTTACAGGAGTTTCTGGAATAACTGGACCTTCAGGTGTTACAGGTCCAACTGGTGTAACAGGAATATCTGGAGTTACGGGAGTTACTGGAGATACAGGTGTTACTGGTGTTACAGGGCCTACTGGAGTATCTGGTATAAGTGGGGTTACAGGCGTTACAGGTAATACAGGCCCAACTGGTCTAACTGGTATATCCGGAATTAGCGGCATTTCAGGTGTTACTGGAATTACTGGTATTACAGGACCAACAGGGTTAACTGGTATCAGCGGTGTTACGGGTGTTTCTGGTATTACAGGTCCTACGGGTGTTTCAGGTATATCAGGATTGACTGGAATATCGGGAGTGACTGGGGTAACTGGACCTACAGGGTTAACGGGTATAAGTGGTGTCACTGGTATCACAGGAGCAACAGGACCTACTGGTCTAACGGGTATAAGCGGAGTAACAGGAGTTACAGGGGTTACTGGACCCACTGGATTAACAGGAATTAGTGGAATATCTGGAGTCACGGGAGTTTCTGGCGCAAATGCGGCTGCTGGATTCACTATGTTGGAAGGCAAAGGCATAAACTTCACCTCTATATTAACTGCCTCAGACCACACTTATTACGGTATAACTCGTAATATAGTAGCTGGTGAGGCATTATCCCATGGGAATATCGTTTATCAGAAAGCGGCTGATGGTGAGTGGTGGAAAGCAAAAGGAGACGCTTATGCTACCTGTAAAGGCAATCTATGCTTGGTGGTTCTTGATATAGCTGATACCCAAACTGGTCTTGGGTTGATAATTGGTGGGTATAGACATGATGCTGAAACATTTACTGTAGGAAATGAGCTATGGGTTAGCAAGGCTACAGCAGGTTTAATTGCTGACGCTCAGCCAGCAACTCCTGCCTTTATTCGCAATATTGGGCATGCTGAGACGACTCATGTAATCTATTTTAATGGATTGAGTACGCCTGTGGTGGAGATTTAAAATGTATGCAAATATTGAACCTTCGGGATGTTCTGTAAGACGGGGTGCTGTACAACTCCGCATTGACCTTTTTATGAATGAGTCTGATAGCAGATACTTAGAGCATTATGTCCATGTCATAGACGAGAATAGCGCAGAGTACAAGTCTGGCTATAAAGGAAATGTGATAGACGGTGAGCCTGTTGACAAAACGGCGTATAATAAATGGCTGGAGAGATTACCTAAGAAGTGGCAGAACAATTCGTTTCATAGTCATTTTATACAAATATCTCCTGATACTACTGATAGTGAGATAAAGAATTTAATTCAATCTGTATTAGATATTATCGGCAGTGAGTATGATAAGTGTGGAGATACCATTCAAGCAGCACGACAAATAAGCACATCTTATAAGCCATTTGATGTAGTTGCAAAAGAGGAGAAGAAAGTAATAGACGAACTCCGAGAGAAAGGCAGCTCAGGATTGGTGGATAATAACACTTGCTTACTTCTAACTCGCTCTGCGTTAAGGGTGCTTGATGTGATAAATAAGAAAGATTCCTTTAGGACTATAAAATGACTATTATTACTATTGGGCCTGGGGCAACAGATAGAGCCAATAGTGACAGCAGTGCTACTTATACAGAGATAGATATAAATAATTCTGCTAGTGCCTCTGGTTACTTAAATGTGATGGAACTCTGGTATAACACTAATGCTACGGGTGTTAAATTTGGGACATTCTTAGCGTCATCAGTAAATAGTTACGATGATAGAGATTATGAAACGCTAGGAAGTGTTGCGTCTGGCTCAAAGAAGACCTTTACTGGGTTGAATTGTGATGTTGTAGTTGGTGATTGGCCAGGAGTATACAGTGCAACTGGTAAAATTGAACTTGATGATTCTGGTTCAGGTTATAAATATAAGAGTGGAGACTGGTTTGGTCAAGCAGTACAGATTTATTCTACTAATGCAGAAGAGACACTTAGTATGCATGCTACAGGGTTGAGCTATAAGATTTATAATGTTGCTCCTGCTAAGATTTACGGGGTGGTACCAGCTAAGGTGTTTGGTGTATGATAGAGATTAACACATGGTAATCAAAGGCACACCAGGTGGTAGTTACGGTGGCATTGGAATCACTAGAGCTACTGGGCCCATAGGCGTTTCTGGAATAGCAAATGTATCTGAAGTTAATAGCGTAGAAACATAGTTTGACTGAGGGCTATTTACAAAGCACACAAAACAACCTATAATAGAAGGTAACAAGTAAAATGCTGCTGGACAATTGGGGGACAATATATGGCTAAACCAGAACTACATTTCATTAACACAGGCTCTACATTTCCGTACCCATATTATCTTGCGGTCATGAGTGCCATCAAGACGCAGGATGTATCGAAGATTAACCTCTGGACAACTATAGAACCATCTGGGAAATATTATGGCCTAATTAAAGATAAAGTTAATGTCACTTGGGTTAAGCCTTCTGCTTATCTTGTGCTTAAAGATGAGACTGAGCATATAAGAAACGCACATATCAAAGATTATCTACAGTGGCAGATTTTATATGACAAAGGTGGCATTTATATGGACCTAGATGTCATCTGTATAAAGAACGTCGCCGATTTATACGATGATAAGAAAGTTCGTGTGTTCCCTGATAACCCAGAAGACTTACGACTTAACATTGCTATAGTAATGGCACCACCAAAGACAAACTTCATGGCTGGCATGGTTGATGATGCAACTAAAAAGATAACCATACAGCGCAAAATAGAATGGAATGAAATAGGTGGTCAAATGCTCATAGACCACGTTGCTGCCCATCCATTAGACGTCATAATAAGTGACTATGGTCTAGCTGGACATGTAGTTGGTGCTGAATTGTCAGGTATGTTTAATGAGTATGTACCATTCTATAATAAAGATGTAAGAGTAGCTCATCTATTTGCATTAGCCAATAAGGCGTATTTTGACGCAGTTAATGATAATTACATAGAGTTGAGAAATACGGTATATGCGTGTGCTGTTAGAAATGTATTGACACCTACTGAGTGGGACACCCGACCATGGGAGCTCATTAAAGATATTGGTGGCAGACAGCAACTATTTTATGAACCGGACGTTAACGGTTATCCTATGTTCCTTCTTAACACCGAGCCATATTTGTCAGTTAGCTGTAAATATAATCATGTGTGGGAACCCTTGACGACTGACTTCATTAAGAAGAACCTCAAAGAAGGCCAGACATTTATTGATGTTGGTGCTAATGTTGGGTATTATACTGTGTTAGCATCTAAGATAGTTGGTAAAACCGGTCACATATACGCGTTTGAGCCATGTGAGAAAGCTATAGGTCCTTTGAAGGCCAACTTGGCTCTTAATAACTGTACCAACGTCACCTTAATAGAAAAGGCTGCTGCGGTATGCAAAGGCATTGCTGAACTCTATATGTGGGGTGAAACTAACGCCCACATGCAATATAGTCTTGTTCACCAGACCAAACAACACCAGCAAGTTGAAACTACCTCAGTAGATGAAATAGTGCCACTCGACAAACCATATTATATGGTGAAAGTTGATGTGGATGGTGGTGAAATGTTAGTGCTTGATGGTATGCGGAAATTGTTGGCTGCAAATGTACCAATCGATATGGTAATAGAGGATGTTACTGGCGAAACAGTTAAACGTCTTGAGAAGGTATATGGTGCTAAGTTGGTTGGTGAAGAGAAGCCTGCCTATAACTATTGGTACCAATTAAGAACGCCAGTATGGGTCAATATGTGGTTGGGTAATAGAGGACAACATTACCGCCCGATGTTCGATTATTTAGTGTCACACGATTGCTTTAATATACTTGAGATAGGGACAAACAACGGTGATAACGCTATCTGCATGATAAAGACCGCTGCCATTAAGGTCCCAGAAGATAAGATTCATTACTATGGGTTTGACCTGTTTGAGGATTTAACACCTGAATTGGTCAAGAAAGAATTGAGCTTTGAGAAGTCAGCTAATGCAATAGAAGTATATAAGAAGATTGAGAAGCTAACCAAAGCTAAAGCGATATTATCTAAGGGCGACACTAATAAGACTCTTAATATATTTGATGACTTGCCTAAAATGGATTTTATCTATATTGATGGTGGTCACGCTATCGATACAATTAGAAATGATTGGGCACACTGCTCTAATAGGATAAAACCCGATGGCGTTATATTCCTTGATGATTATTTCCCAAATAAGCCTGGTTTTGGCTGTGCGTTCCTTATCGGCGAAATAGATAAAGATAGATTTAGTGTAGAGATACTGCCAACCATAGATACCTATCATAATCCTGATGGTGATTTAATGTCACAGTTGGTAAGAATACTCCCTAAGAAAAGTGCTCTTCAGGCTATTAGCACGGATGATTGGCAGAAGCATAATGGTTGGGAAGAGCAATGGTGGGCTGATTGTGTTAATACATATGATGAACAAGTAAAGCAGCAGGTATATGCTGAACGCATGAAGCTAATACAGTTCGCTAAATATACCAGTGAGTTCGAATACAACGGTGTGAAATATGGTAAGGGTAATACCTATTTTGATATGCAGGGTAAATCGATTCTTGATATTGGCGGTGGCCCTGTTAGTCTATTGTTGAGATGCAAGAATTTCAAGCGGGCAGTAGTTCTTGACCCGTGTAATTATCCGGAATGGGTTAAGGATCGATATAAGGCAGCAGGCATAGAACTCATCAAGAAATGCGCAGAAGATAGTGTAATTATCGATTGGTTTGATGAAGTCTGGATCTATAACGTATTACAACATGTCAAAGACCCATTAGAAGTTGTTAGATTCGCTAAGCGAAGTGGTAATAAGGTGAGAGTATGTGAGCCATTGAATATCGGTGAATGTATGGGTCATCCGCATAACCTAACGAAGGAAATGCTCGATAAGGCGTTTGGCAAGGTCGGGTTAACAGAAAATGTTGATGATATACTCAAGGGTAATATGTATTTCGGGGTATTCAGCTATGAACGATAATATAGAAATATTTAGTGCTGCTGAAGCAGTAGAGGTCTTTAATGGCCTTATGTTAGGTGATGGTGGACTTCGCATGCATGGTCAACACGCACACTTTCAGATTGCGCTGGCAGGGTTAGAAACGATGAATTATCTTAACAACGTTAAAAGTGCGTTACTTGCTAGGTCTATCTACTCCCTTAATGGTTACCCAAAAACCGCACGTAGAGTCGAGTGGAATGGTACTGCCTACGATTCTTGTTATTTAACGACAAGAACTTCTCTGTTATTATTACAAGAATACATCAAATGGTATCCTAACAACAGAAAAGAAGTACCTGTATACATAGAGCTTACACCAATATCTCTTGCTCACTGGTTTATGGGGGATGGAAGTTCAAGCTATGGTGAATGTTCTAGCGTTTCTACTAAGTTTGCATCTTGTGGCTTTAGCATAGATAGTATTATAATTCTTGAACGTGAACTACATAAATTGGGTCTTAATACTGGTAGAAGTAATAACCGTGGCGTAAAGAAAGGTAGTGGCATATATATCACAATATTACAGGATAGTACAGATAATTTAATGGATATAATTCACCCTTACATGTTGGAACCATATTTATACAAGATAAAGTATAGGGGAGAGCAACTACATGGATAAATATCGTATTCACTTAATTGGACTCGCACACACTAAGAGTACGAAAGAATATAGTCACTGCGCTTATACGCAAAAGATCTACAAAATGGGAAAGATGATGACAGACCTAGGACATACTGTCTACCATTATGGTGCAGAGGGCAGTACTCTCCAATGCACTGAACACATCACATGCATTACAGATTCTGAACAGGCTTATCATTTTGACGAGAAAGGTTGGCCTGAGGTATCTTTTGACCCTGATTGGCATGGTGCTGCGTATCAGCTCATGCATAAGAGAGCAATTGCAGAAATCAATAAGCGCAAAGAGCCACATGATTTACTGTTCTGCTCAATGGGTAACCAAGCAGAAGTAGCTGAGAAGACACAGGTATTAGCGTGTGAGATGGGCATCGGCTATACCTATACGTTTAGCCATCATAGGGTGTTTGAAAGTTATGCTTGGATGTCATATGTGTATGGATTGCAGTATAAGAATCAGTCGGGTTGTGATGGTAGATTCTTTGACGCTGTTATCCCAAATTATTTCGACCCAGATGACTTCGAATATAGTGATAAGAAGCAAGACTACTTATTATATGTTGGCAGGATAACCCAACGTAAAGGTGTGTCATTAGCTGTCGATATAGCACATAGGACAGGCCGCAAATTGATATTAGCAGGAAAAGATAACCCAGCTGAGCCTATTCTTAAAAAAGATGACCCACTTATTGAATATGTTGGCCCAGTTGGGCCTAAGGAACGGAGCGATTTGATGAAGAACGCTCATTGCATACTTGTCCCAACTATCTATTGGGAACCATTCGGAGGTGCTAATGTCGAAGCTATGTTTTGTGGTACTCCAGCTATTACAACCGATTTTGGTGGATTTCCTGAGACTGTACAACATGGTAAGACGGGCTTTAGGTGTAGAACCTTAGAACAGTTTTTATGGGCGGTGGAGAAGGGTGTTGACACACTAGATTCGAGTTATATCAGAGATTATGCCGTCAATAACTATTCGTTGGATAGAGTTGGCAGAATGTATCAAGAGTATATGCATCAGTTAGACAGCTTACATGGTAAGGGTATGTATGAAGAGAATCTTGATAGGACAGAACTAAATTGGTTAACGAGGTGGCCATGAAAATAGTACACTTCGCTCCATTTGCACCTAATGGCTCCGGCATGTACGAGGCAGCTCGTGATATGGTACATGCAGATATATTGATGGGCCATAAAGCATATTTGGTTGATGCGGGGTCGACACCATCAGATGGAATATTCCCTACATTCGCTGAGAACCCAAAAGATGACAGGGGTGGCTTCGACTTACCGATAATATCACCTGAGGCAGCACAAGACGCTGATATATTTGTTGGACATGTAAGTATGCCGGATGATTGGATTGTCAGTAGTAGAGCACCGATTATCTGGATGTTGCATGGTCGCCCATTAGATTGTTTTAGAACGGAACAGAATTATTCCATCAAGAAGTCATACTCGTGGCTGGCGCAAAGGGCAAAATGGCCAAGAGTCCGTAAAATGGTAACGATGTGGCAAGAACATGTGCCGTATTGGCAAGCGATTATCCCACCCAATAAATTAGTCTGTCTTGACCCACCACCAATGGACGAGACTAGGTTTTGTTGTGAGGGCACTAAACATGTGATACAGGGTAAAGATATAGGTGATTGGAATATCTTAATCGCGGATAGTTGGCGTGAGGACGTTGATACCTATGAAATAATGATGGGAGCCATTGAAGCCAGCAAACACGTTAAGGGAATACGAATACATAACTACGCTATGAAGATAAAGCAAGATAGTATAGCTGTAGTAGACCCTTGGAATCTTATATTTGATTATGCAACCAGACTTGGTGCGCAAGGTGAAATATATGGTCGGGTTGGTAACATGGAGCAGATATATAGGTCAATGGATATTGTATTAACGCCACACAGGATAGCTACTCGTATTGTTGGGGAAGCATTATGTTGTGGCACACCTGTTATAACTGGCAGCCCGTCACAATGGTCAAGATGGTGGTGTATACCAGAAGATGCAATCAGTGTAGTGCATGCGGTTATTAATTTGACAGGAGAACTTAGGAATAGCAAAGGTAGTGTCGACAAATACACGAAGCAGAAAGCCGACATGTTTAGTCTTGCTAGCTGGGGCAGGAGAATCAATGCATTGTATAATGAGGTAGTGTAGATGCCTAGAGGTCGTGCCGCATCAGTTGTTCGGCCAGGGTTCATTATTAAGGCTGTGTTATCTGGTAAACAGCCATTAATTAGCCCGAGTGGTGGAACAACAGGTGAGTTAGTTGAAGAAGCATGCGCGACCGATGTTCATTTAACATATCAGGCATTACTACATGCCGAGAATGAGTTAAGGCCAAGGGCTCAGCATCTACACGGCATGACAACAGATTCATTTTGTAAGCTATTTAGGTTCGCACGATTAATGGGGTTAATTGAGTTCGTGCGTAATGAACCCATGATATATCCGCCTGTTGGCGCTAGCTTTTATAGAGTAGAAATGTATGAGACGAAAGCTGGTGTACGGCGACCAAAGGCTGTTATTAGTGACCGTAAAATCCATAAGATAACCGAGAAGGGTAAGGTAGAAGACAAAGCATGGGGTGATTTATGTAAGGCATGGAGGGAACATTGGGAGGTAGGTATTATTCATGAACCAATTACTCCACCTGAAGCAATACCTACACCAACTATTGAAAAGAGACGTCCTGGCAGGCCAAGAAAGGAAGTGGCACCATTTGCACCAGTTGAGGGTACAGCAATTATTATTCCTGAAGTACCTGTAGTAGTAAAATGGACACCGATTAAACTTGCGGAAACGCCTTCTATGAAGCAGTTTAAGAAGTTATATAATCAACTGGTTAAGTTATCTAAGATAGGGGTTCAAGACCCTGACGTGATGACTGAATTAACGGTCAATGTTAACTCATATCTTGGTGATTGGGAAGCTGATTTGGAAGTACGGTTAACAATGCAGCCGGCAGTCATGGCTGACCCAGAA
>Ga0209777_10008447_pt1 | contig 11270 bp, 10 predicted proteins | sample FrelakmetHBP12HB_FD_187147 | JGI IMG/M metagenome (GOLD analysis project Ga0209777, IMG submission 187147) | Freshwater lake sediment microbial communities from the University of Notre Dame, USA, for methane emissions studies -HBP12 HB (SPAdes)... | ecosystem: Environmental > Aquatic >...
GGAGCAGTCGTCACTGGTGTTGCATTTTTCAGGAATCGGATCGCAGGCGAGCGACCACCCGTTGCAGGTGTAGCCTGTGGGGCAGTCCTTGTCGGTGTCGCAGACCTTGCAGGCGCCGTTGCTGCACCATCCGGCGGAGCAATCGTCACTGGTGCTGCATTTCTCGGAAGCCGAGGAAGTCGGTTTGCACGCGCCAGCGTCGCAGGTGTGACCGGAGGGGCAATCGTTGTTGGACTCGCAAACAAGGCACATGCCTCCATCGCACCAGCCACTAGAGCAATCGTCGTTGGACGAGCAATGCTCCTTGCAGGTTGACGTAAGATCGTCGCAGTAACCGGAAGCGCAATCCCAGGTGCTAACGCAAGAGGAGCCTGTGCCGCATTCAGGTGAGCAGCTAGGCCGATCCGCATGGACCGAAACGGATAATGCCAAAAGGATAACTGCGAACAGAATGAACTTTTTTCCATCCATGACTTCCTGTTGATTAATTATTGCATAAAAATCTATGCTATTTCTTAAGCGAAGAGTTGCTTACGGCAAATGGAAGAACACTTGCATATGGGAAAAAACACCGGGTGGCTTGCGGAGCACCAGTCAGGCATAAGACGACGCATGATAAGAATACAGAAAGATAACGATGAATCACCGACTAATGAGAAACCATATGAGAAGCAGAAACGCTCCTGCCGAGATTTGAACTCGGGTTCACGGAGTTCCCTGTCCTGTTGCCGCTTCGGCAAAAGGCCTTGAGAGTCCGTTGTCCTTGACCGGGCTAGACTACAGGAGCAAATAGCAGGGATTTCTTGGGGATAAGAGTTTTTAAAGAATGAGGAGCACAGGCTCAAAGCGCCTTCCTTATCAGCTTCGCCGGAACGCCGCCGTAAACGCCCTTTTTCGTTATGGACTTGTTCACGAAAGAGTTGGACGCGATGAAAACGCCGTCAGAGACCGTGACACCGGGCCTCACGACCGAGAACCCGCCGATGAGGACTTTCCTGCCTATCCTGACAGGCAGTATCCTAATCCGGTCCGGCCAGAACTCGTGCGTGAAAATCCTCGCCCCCCAGCCGAGGAGGCACCCGTCGCCGATCTCTATCAGGTCCGGGAACATGGGGTCGAAAACCACGTCCGGCGATATCGCGACGTCCCTGCCGATTTTCATGCCCAGGAAAATCCGGTAGGCGTGGTTCTTGAGCTCGGCCGGAGGCGCGTACTTCAGCAGCAGGATGAAGAACATATTGGCGAGTATCCTCAGGGGATTACGGAAATCGAACCACCTTGTGGCAGGATTGCCGTAGACTTTTCTTTCCATGGCCAGATAAATCAGGCTAAATTAAAAAAACCTGTCGCAGTCACCGGTTCGGCGCATCCTTTTCAGCGCGCCTCACGAAAAGCAGGTAATACGCGGCTCCGGACAGGACCACCGCAGCCCCGACCAGCCATGAGAGCGCGGGAAGGCTTAGCATGAGGCCGAGGCAGAAGAGCAGCCCGAGCACGGAAACGAACAGGTCTTTCCCCTTGAACAGTTTCATGCCGCTGATATTGATCCCCACGTAATACGAAAGCAGCGAGAAGCTGCTTATGTACGCGATATGGGGCAGGTCCGCGAAAAGCGCCAGGACGAGCATGACCGCCCCGCCGATGAGGATGGAGTTCCGCGGCACGGAGGTCTTGCTATCTATCGCGCCGAAGAACTGAGGCAGCATCTTGTCGGAGGCCATTGTAAGAGCGAGCCTCGAAACCCCGAGGATGGACGCCAGGAGGACAGTGCCTGTCGCGATCAGGGCGCCGAGCGATATGAGGGCTGTGCCGAAACCGAAGCCCTCTACAGCCATCGCATCGGCAAGGGGCGAGCCGGATTTGGCCAGAGTCGCGTATCCGGCCACCCCGACAGCGGCCACGGCCACCAGGACATACAGGATGGTGGAGGCGATTATGGACAGGATGGTCGCGCGGGGCACGTTCTTCGCTGGCTCCTTTATCTCATCGGCTATCACCGCGACCCTCGCGAAGCCGGCGTAAGCGAAGAATATGGTCGCCGCGCCAGCGACAACGCCCTGGATGCCGAATGGCAGGAGCGGCTCGAAGTTGGATGGCCTGAAGAAAAACAGCGCGCTCCCGGCGAAGAACAGGAGCACGAGCACCTTGAGCAGGACGAGTATGTTGTTGACCGAGCTCGATTCCCTGATGCCGCGCAGCTGGACCGCGGTCGCGAGGGCGATGGCGGCAGCTGCGACCAGGTTGGTGGGAATAGATGGGATGAAAAACTTGAGGTAATATGCGAAACCGATGGCGACCGTGGCGCCGACCACCAGATTCGAGAACAGCCACAGCCAGCCCACGATAAAGCCCGCGGAGCCGGATATCGCCTCCTTCGCGAACGTGTACGCCCCGCCGCTTCTCGGGAATCGCCTGCTGAGTTCCGCGCTTGTGAGGCCTGTGAAGATAGATACTATGGCCGCCAGTATCACGGAGAGGAATACCGCGGGCCCGGCGACCGCTGCCGCTGCGCCGATTATCACGAAAATGCCAGCTCCGATGATGGAACCGAGCGCTATGTTTACGGAGTCGAAAAGTGAGAGCGTTGGTTTCAGCTTCGCCATGGTCGTGTTTTCCTCGGGCGGCATTTTTAACGCTCCGCTACGTGGGACGGTTCTATCGTCAGCCTTTGGACAGCGCGTCCTTGACCGCCTGCTCCAGGAAATCCGCTTCCACGTAATTGTGGTTCACGAAGAAGGCGGGCGTCCCGTAGATATTGGACTGGATCCCTTCCTCCTGCATCTGCGAGACCTGCTGCAGGGTAACGTTGCTGGAGAGGCAGACATCGAACGCGGATACGTCCAGCCCGAGCTTGTCGGAGAGCTGGATCAGGTATGGCTTGCCCTCGCCCGAGATCAGCGACTGGTTCTCGAACATCGCCTCGCGGTAATCCCAGTACCTTCCCTGGTTGTTCGCGCAGATCGAGGCCGCAGCCGCGTCGACCGAGTGGTCGTGCGTCGGTATCGGGTAGGTCTTGAATATGTACTGGACGCTGCCGTTGTATTTGGCGAGGATGTTCCGGACCGTGGTCTCCGAAGTTTTGGTGTACGGGCAGGTGAAGCATCCGAACTCGATTATCTGGACCTTCGCGCCCGCGGGCCCCACCGTTATGCCGTCGAACGAGTTCGGGCATATCGGTATCTTGCCCAGCATCCCGCTAACTAAGCACTGCTCCGGATGGACCGGGTCGCATGTGCCGTAAAGGTAGATGTTGTAGGCGCCCTGGAGCACGAGCACGAAGCTCGCCAAAGTGAGTATGACGAATATCCATGAGAGCAGCTCGAAGTGCTCGTTGATGAACTTCGCGACAGGAGGGGATTTGTCGAAGGCCTTGGAGACGATGGACATCTTGATTTTCTGGTCCAGCCCGCTCTCGCACGGCCGCAGCGTCATCTTGAGGAAGACGCAGCGGAACGCGTCCTTGGCCAAAGGCCGGTACTTGGCGCTGAAGAGGGACAGTATCGCCAATACCATGAAAGCGATTATGCAAAGGACCAATAGACCACCATATGTAAGGTAAACAAACGGAGATATTCAATTAAAACATTGCTATTTCCTGCGCCTGCGGGCTAAGAGCATCAACAGCCGCTCCCTCCCGGAAAGTTTTCTCTTCGGCATGCGCCGCGCGGGCTTCGCCCTCCTAACCGGTTTCGGCGCGGCCTTGCGCGGCTTTGGTTTTAGCCTGGCCTTCAATGCCTTTGGTTTCAGCAGGGCCTTCACCGTCTTTATCTTCGGTTTCGGCCTGAGCCTTAGCGGCTTAGCCTTCGGCTTTGGCGCGATGATTCTCCTTTTCTTTCTTATTTTGCGCTTCGGCACGCGCATCAGGAGCCTCGCTTTCGCGGGCCTCTTTCTCTTCGGTGAGAATTTCGCGATGCGCCTTATGAGCTTCGGCCCGGGTTCCTTATCGGGTTTCGGCGCGATGTCCGGTTCGCTGATTGCGGGCTCGAGGGCAGGCCGCACCATTGCCATCGGCTCCGGAACCGACTTTGGAATCGTTGCGGGTTTCGGAAGAGCCTTTCGCACTGGAACCAACGACCGCTTGGGTTTTTCCTTGAATGTGATTTCGTCGGGTGGCTCGAGGCCCGCGGTATCCCTCAGCTCGCTTCTCAACGACTGGATGAGCATCATGCCCAAATGCGCGCCCCTGGGCGGCCTGAACGCCTTTTTCTTCTCAGCAGGCGCCGCAGCCGCTTTTTCCGGTATGTCGGCATCCAGAATCGCCTTCAGCTGTTTCACTATGGCATCCGGATCCTCATCCGCCGCGTCTTCCTTGGCAAAACCTATCATGTCATTCCACCTCGAAAAGCTCCTCGTCAGTCATCGCGGATACCATCTGCCAGAGCTCGTCCTTCGCCTTCTGTGAGTCGATCATCTGTCTTATTTCCTTGCGCAGCCTTATTGTCACTTCCCTGTCCGTGCTGAAAACCGCTTCCGCCTTCCCTTCGTCAAGAACCTGGATGTTCCCTTTGCCCAGCGTGCATTGTGTCGAGAACTGGATTCCGTCAAGCATGCAGGAGGACGGCGGCTTGGGCCCGATCCGCACGAGCGCGCGCATCCGTTTCCCTTGCGCGTTGAGAATCCTGCGCGCCGCCTTGCCCATGCGGTAGCCGACAACCACATATGGCCCGAGATGGCCGTGGAAATCCCTCAGGGATATCCTTTCTTCCTCAACGCCCGCCATATGCTAGTTACTTATTGGATAATGTTTATATTGATTAGCGGAAATGAATATACCGGTCTACGAATTACGGGTGATTGTTCATGGCTTTGAAACAGGTCGAAAAGGCGGTATGGCTCATGGAGAAGGAAGGCGACATGAAGGCGCCTGCCTACATCCTCGCCAGCGAGAAGCTCATAGAGGGCATGAAAAAGGACAGGACGCTGGGGCAGCTCAGGAACGTCGCCGGCCTTGAAGGGATAGTGAAGCACGCGATACTGCTTCCGGACGGCCATGAGGGATACGGCTTCCCGATCGGCGGCGTCGCGGCGTTTGATGCAGAAACGGGAATCGTGAGCCCCGGAGGCGTCGGCTATGACATCAACTGCGGAGTCCGGCTGCTGAAAACAGGGCTGGAGCTCAGCCAGGTCCAGCCGAAAATCCGCGAGCTCTGCGACAAGATGTTCGTCAACGTGCCGAGCGGAGTCGGCTCCGAGAGCAAGCTGCGCATCAGCCATGAGGAGCTGGACGAGGCTGTTGTCAACGGGGTGGACTGGGCGATAGAAAAGGGCTATGGCCGGAAGGAGGACAAGGAATGCTGCGAGGAATACGGAAGGATCGCTGGCGCTGACCCGAAAAAAGTCACTCCCACCGCGAAGAAAAGGGGGAAGAGCCAGTTCGGCACGCTCGGTGCGGGCAACCATTTCCTGGAAGTGCAGGTTGTTGAGAAGATATTCGACGAGCGCGTGGCGAAGGCGTTCGGGCTCGAGGTCGGGAAAGTGACCGTCATGGTGCACTGCGGCTCACGCGGATACGGCCACCAGATATGCTCGGACAACATCCCGCCGCTGCTGGACCTTGCGCAGAAGAAGAACCTCTGGCTGCCGGACAGGGAACTCGTTTACGCGCCCATGCAGACGCCCGAGGCGGACAACTACATGGGCGGCATGAGATGCGCGGTGAACTACGCGTTCACGAACAGGCACATAATCGGGCACTGGGTCAGGGAGACGTTCGACCAGGTGCTGGGGAAGGGGACGTCGGACAACATGCACCTGCTCTATGACGTGGCGCACAACATAGCGAAATTCGAGGAACATGACGTTGACGGGAAGAAGCGGAAGCTGATAGTGCACCGCAAGGGCGGGACGCGCGCTTTCCCGGCCGGAAGGCCGGAGTTGCCGGACAGATACCGCTCCATAGGCCAGCCGGTCCTGATTCCAGGAAGCATGGGAACCGCGAGTTATGTCCTGGTCGGGAAGCCGAGGGGGCTTGAAGTCTCGTGGGGAACGACGTGCCACGGCGCCGGCCGCACGATGAGCAGGGGCGAGGCCATACGCACGCACAACGGAGCCGGGCTCACAAGGGAGCTTTGGGAGAAGAATCACATCTACGTCAAGGCGACCGATGCGAAGGTCGTTGCGGAAGAGGCGCCGGATGCCTACAAGAACGTGGATGATGTCGTGCAGAGCGTCGCGGACGCGGGAATAAGCGACATTGTGGCGAGGCTGAAACCGATCGGAGTAGTCAAAGGATAGGCTGGCAGACCAGAGCCATTCATCTTAACTTCATATTCCTGAGAGAGGCAGCCGAGGCTATCGTGAATATTATCGCGTATAGCAGCAGTATCCCGAATCCCACGGCCTGCGGCGAATGGTAGAGCATCACGGACTGCATGCTCAGCACCCCCTGCGTCAATGGCGAGGCCTGGCCCGCCAGGGCGATGGACGGCGGCATGAACTCGAAGGGGAATATGAGGCCGCTGAGGAAAAGCAGCGGCAGTCCCACGACCAGGGACGCCAGGAACGCGGTGGCCTCGGACTCGGAATACACCGCGATGAGCACGCCGATGGATATGAAAGCCAGCATGAGAAGCGCAAGGGTCTCGAAAACGAAGATGCTCGTCCCCATGTCCACGGCGGAGAACGCCCCGTAGACCAGCGAGACTATCAGGGTGAGCAGGACCGCTTCAGGCAGGAGCACCACGGTATAGCTCACCACCTTCATCGCGCAGTATTCCAGCGGATTCACCCGCGAGAGCATTGTCCTCCCCAGGGTGCCGTTGTTCTTGTCCTTGACGAGCGAGGTGGAGGAGAGGAAAAGCGAGACGAACATAAGTATCATGGGCAGGAGGCTGGGGAGCAGGAAGTCGAAGAAGGTCCTCTGGCTGAAAAGGCTGTCCGTGGAAAGCAGTATTGGGGAGACGACGGATTCCGGATTCTTGGACGTTATGTCGTTTATCTGCCCGGAGCTCTGCTGGATTATGCGCTCCAGGTCGTAGCTTTTGTTCACGAGGTCGTCGAGCGAAGAGTCCACCTCCCTTAACGTGGAAAGGGCGTCGGCGCGGTTCGCTTCCAGCTGCCGGACGAAATCGCTCATGTTGGCGAGCCTGAGCCTCGCCTCAGCCGCTCCAGCCTTCGCGTCGGCCATGTTCTGCCTGAACTCCTGTATCGTAAGGTTCGCGTCCGCAAGCCCCTTCTTTGCGTCTTCTATCTTCGCGATGCGGAGCTCGACAGAACTCTTGGCCGAGCCCACGGTCGAATTGAGGGAATCGAGGGATATGCAATACGCCATGAAGAGCGGATCTGTGCAATTCACGCCCGCCCGCGTGGCGTCTATGTAGCCGGTGGCGTTCGCGAGCGTGCTGTTTATGCTTATCAGGTCTGACTCGCTCTGGTTCAGCTCGGAATCGTATTCCGCGAACTTGGATTCTATCGCGGAGAGGTTGCTCTCCGCGCTGTCCATTGAACCCACCGCGTACGTGATCGTCGAATTCGCGGCATCTATCTGCTCGTCCATGACGCTGAAATTGATAGAACCGAGGGAGTCGGTCGTGCTGTTCAGCTTGGCCTTCATGCGGAGCGCGCCCGCCCGGGTATCATTGACCTGGACCAGCAGCCCTTCGAGCTGCGCGCCCGCGTTGTCAAGCTTGCCCCAGACACTCGTGATGAATCGCGTGCCTATCTTCTGGCCCGTGTCCTGGACCGCAGCCTTGAGGAACGCCTCCAGGGAAGGCGCGGTCTGTATCCTGGAATTGTCTATGAATACCGTGAGGTTCTGCGACGCTCCGCGCTCTATGCCTTTCTGGAAGCCGCTCGGTATGACCACCGCAGCGCCGAGCCCGCCCTCCTTCACCTCGCGCTCCACAATCGAATCGCAGCCGCTCTCGTTGCTGTAATCCACGACCTTCGTGCTGTTCTCCATTCCCGAGGCGAAGAGCGTGGATATGTTGCTCTTGTCCAGGTCGCAGAGGCCGAGCGTGATGCCTCCGACCTCCGCAGTGGTCCTGCCGAACACTCCGCCTAGCACTAGCAGCACCACCAGGGGCGCTGCGAACAGCAGGAGGAGGGTCCTTCCCTCCCTGAAGAACTGCTTCGCTTCCTTCTCTATCTCACTTTTTAGGTCCAACTTTCACAGCCTCCTTCAACTGGGCGCCGGTCAGCTTCAGGAAAACGTCCTCAAGTGAGGGCTTGGAAACCGAAAGCTCGATTATCTTCTCGCCCTTCTTTCCGAACGCCTTTGTTATCTCCGCGACCTTGGATGCCACCTCGTCCGATTCCACGACGATTCCGTGCTCGGTGACGGTGACGTTGTCGATGCCTTTGATTTTCCTCAGGACCGGCTCCAATCCGGCATAATCACCTGGTATGCTGATGAGCTTCGCGATCTCCTTGCCTGCCATCTTCTTCAGCTCTTCCGGAGTTCCCTGCGCCACGACCTGGCCCGCGTTCACGAACGCGATCCTGCCGCAAAGCGCCTCAGCCTCCTCCATGTAATGTGTCGTCAAAAGCACGGTCGCCTTGTTCTCCCTGGCCAGGCGCATGACAACATCCCACATGTTCCTTCTCGTGGAAGGGTCGAGCCCGGTGGTCGGCTCGTCAAGCACTATCAGCTTCGGCTCATGCATCAGGCCGCACGCGAGATTCAGCCTTCTTTTCATGCCTCCGCTCAGGAAACCTGCCTGCACGCTCGCCTTGTCGGCGAGCTCCAGCTCGGTGAGAAGCCGCCCTGCCCGCTCGCGCGCCTTTTTGCCGGTGACGCCATAGAGGGAGCCGAAGTAAAGGAGGTTCTCCGTGCACGTGAGCAGGGGATATACCGAATTCTCCTGCGGGGCCACGCCGATCCTCCTCATGCTCTCATTGGAGGGAGGCGCGCCGAAAAGCATCATCTTGCCCGAATCCGCCGATTCGGCGCCGGTAAGGATCCTGATGAATGTGCTTTTCCCCGCGCCGTTCGGGCCGAGCAGGCCGAAGAACTCGCCTTCGCTGATGGAGAGCGAGAAATTGTAGAGCGTGACCTTGCCTGGATAGACCTTTGTGAGGTTTTCGGCTTCAATTACCGCGGGCATGGAGATACACCTTCTTTGGCTCGCGCCTCGGCCTGGACTTCAGGGTCTCATAGGCGGGCACAATGGTCGTGCCTGCCTTTCCATCGAGCGCCTTCTCGCAATTGGATATCGAGCATATGATGGCTTTCCTGCCCCCGCTTTCAAGGAACCTGATGACGGATTCGATTTTCGGCTTCATGCTCCCCTCGGCGAAATGCCCTTCCTCCATGCACTCCTTCGCCTCCGCGGTGGTCATCGTGGCTATGCGCTTCTGGCCCCTTTTCCCGAAATTGAGATACACCGAATTGACGGATGTGACGAAAACGAGCGTCTCGGCGCCTATCTGGCTGGCGAGAAGGGACGTCGCCTTGTCCTTGTCTATCACCGCCTCGAGGCCTTCGCCGCCCTGTCTTATCGGAATGCCTCCGCCCCCGACAGCGATGACCACGAACCCCTTCTCCAGGAGCGCGTCTATCGCGTCCCGCTCCCTGATTTTCGCCGGTTCCGGGGAGGCCACAACGAGCCGGTATCCCCTTCCGGCGTCCATCTTCATCCCGGGCCTCACGGGTTTCTCGTAGAACGGGCCTATCGGCTTCGTGGGGTTCCTGAACGCCTCGTCATCCGGGTCAACGACCACCCTGGTGATCAGAGTGGCCGAATGGAGGCCTGTCAATGAGATCGCGCTCGCTATGAAATAACCTATCTGCCCCTGCGTCATCGCGTCCAGGACGTCGAGGGGCATCTCCGGCACTTCCTTCGTGCCCTGCTGCTGGAGGAGGAGGTTGCCCACCTGCGGCCCGTTCCCGTGCGTGAGCACGACCTGGTTCTCGCGTATGATTTTCTCTAGATATAGTATGGCTATCTTCGCCTGCTCGAGCTGCTCCTGCGCGGTGCCTTTCTTGCCTTTTGCGAGAAGCGCGTTGCCGCCGAGCGCGATGACGATACGGGCCATGGTATGGCTAAACAGAGCAGGATTAAAAGGTTTTCAGGGAAACTGGCGGAACGGTTTCCGGTCACCAAAAAGAGATATCTTCTCCTGATTCCGTTTCCCTGAAGCGACGGGCTCGGGCTTTTTTGGCATGCTGCCGATGAACACCGGAAGGAACGTTACCCCCCTCATAAGTTATATTCCGCAATCAGATATATAATTGTTGGCGGCTTTAAGCAAACAGAGATGGTCTTATGGCAAGGAATGTGCTTATTTTGGGCGCTGCGGGCCGCGATTTCCACAACTTCAACATGTTCTATCGGGATAACCCCGCGTACAAGGTCGTGGGTTTCACCGCAACGCAGATTCCGGACATCGCCGGAAGGAAATACCCGGCTGAGCTGGCTGGAAAGCCCTATCCCGAAGGGATTCCCATATTCGAAGAGAGGGAGATGGAGAAGCTGATTAAGGAGCACAAGGTCAACGACGTCATCTTCGCGTATTCGGATGTCACGCACGAGCATGTGATGCACCTTGCGAGCCGCGCGATCGCCGCGGGCGCGAGCTTCTCGCTTCTCGGCGGAAAGGACACGATGCTGAAAAGCACGAAGAAGATCGTTTCCGTGTGCGCCGTGCGCACCGGCTGCGGCAAGAGCCCGCTCAGCAAGTCCATAAGCAGTTTCCTGAAGAGGAAAAACATCCGGTTCGTGCTCGTCCGCCACCCGATGCCTTATGGCGACCTGAAGAAGCAGGCGGTCCAGAGGTTCGCGAGCCTCGAGGATCTGGACAGGAACAAATGCACGATCGAGGAGCGCGAGGACTACGAGCCGCACATCAAGAACGGAGTGGTCGTCTTCGCGGGCGTAGACTACGAGAAGATCCTGCGAGCCGCAGAGAAGGAGGCGGACCTCATCATCTGGGACGGAGGGAACAACGACATACCGTTCTTCAGGCCGGACCTGAGCTTTGTCGTTGCCGATGCCCTGAGGCCAGGCCACGAGCTTCTTTATCACCCTGGGGAGTCGAATTTCAGGATGGCGAATGTGATTGTCATCAACAAGGTGAGCGCATCCCCTCCGGGCGCAATGATCGTGAAGGCGCACGCGAAGGAGGTCAACCCCAAGGCGCAGGTGATTGAGACGGATATGGTGCTCACAGAGGAGGAGAAGACGGATATCAACGGCAAGCGCGTGATCGTCATAGAGGACGGGCCCACCGTGACGCACGGCGGCATGACGATTGGCGCTGGATATGATTACGCGCTGTCCCACGGGGCGCACATCATCGAGCCGGTGGGTTTCGCGGTCGGCAGCATAAAG
>Ga0209777_10008448_pt1 | contig 11270 bp, 11 predicted proteins | sample FrelakmetHBP12HB_FD_187147 | JGI IMG/M metagenome (GOLD analysis project Ga0209777, IMG submission 187147) | Freshwater lake sediment microbial communities from the University of Notre Dame, USA, for methane emissions studies -HBP12 HB (SPAdes)... | ecosystem: Environmental > Aquatic >...
CCATCCGCCCTGCCCTGTTCTATTTACATTGTTTCCGGCAATTGTGAAATCTGTTGCATACTTATTTTTTATGTATTATCTCTCAAGTCGTCATACAGTTAAACAACAATGCAAGGACTGAAGAATACTATGGCTGATCATATCTGCAAAGGCGACCACAAAGGGCATCTCTGCCTGCTGGCCAGCCAGGACAAGTTCGAGGAAATAAAGAAGCTTGCAAAAAGCCCCAGGTTCATCTGCTTCAACTGCGGCCGGGTTGCCGACTCTGATAAAAACGTGTGCAACCCCATGCCCCTTGATTGAAAGCAGTCGGTCGCATTACATTGAGCCGGTCAGCTGCCGTGAATAGCCGCTGCCCCTATCCATGCCGCGCCATAAACCCCCGCGGAGTCTCCGAGCTGATTTTTAAGAATTGGCGTTTTCAACTGATCGTGAAAAGCATACTTTCCTACGCGCTCGACGCCGATTGTATACAGCTCATTGATATTGGAAAGTCCGCCGCCCAAAACGACAGCATCAGGGTCAAGAGCAGAGATAAGCCCGCCCAGGCAGCGGCCGAAGTCTTCAAAAAAACGATTGCAGGCATCACGGCATTCGCCATCTCCATTTCTAAAACCCTGCACAATTGACTGCATCGAAATAATGCGTGAGTATCGTGCAGTGAAGTCAGCCTCTACCCCTGCCCCGCTTATTTTGGTCTCAACGCATCCTCTATTGCCGCAGTAGCATGGCGCACCCTGCGGATCGACGGCATAATGGCCCCATTCACCGGCGATGTTATTTAATCCTTTGCGTATGTGCCCGTCGATGCAAATCCCTCCGCCGCAGCCTGTGCCCATGATAACGCCGAATACAAGACCATAGCCACGACCGGCCCCTGCCCTGCATTCAGCAAAAATGAAGCAATTGGCATCGTTCTCAACTGAAATCCCGCAGTCGAGATACTGTTCAATATCTTTCTGAAGCGGCTTGCCGATGAGACAGGTCGTATTGGCATTCTGCACAAGACCGGTTTCGGCATTTATTGAGCCGGGAATGCCGATGCCGATACTATGCCTGCTGCGAGGAGGTATAAGATCTCCTGCTTCAGAAATCAGTTGCACAATACACTGCAGTATTGCGCTATAGCCATTCTGACGTGGTGTTGCTATACGTTTTCTGAACAAAACGGCATCATCCGGGGCAAGAACGATAATTTCGGTTTTTGTGCCACCAAGATCGATGCCTGTTTTAAATATTTCAGTGCCTGTCTGTTGAGATGTCTTCATATAATTAATTTACCAGTTTGTTTGTCGCTTGACAAAACAAATAAAAAAGCTAGAATAGATACCATTTGGTCGGTATTTATTTGGCTATATTTAAACATAACATGCTATTTTTTGCTACCCTTTAATACTGTTTTACCTATTTTTCTGGAGACATCCTATGAAATCAATCGTTATCACCGGAAGTTCCAAGGGTATCGGTCTGGGCATGGCGCTTGAGTTTCTCAAAAACGGCTGCACTGTAATGGTAAGTTCCCGCAAGCAGGCTGATGTCGATACTGCCGTAAAAGGCTTTTCTGCCCAATTCGGCGCTGAAAAAGTCATGGGCCTGACCTGCGACGTGACCGATATCACACAAATGCAGGCGCTCTGGGATGCTGCAGCAGCAAAATTCGGCAAAGTCGATATCTGGATCAATAATGCCGGCGCTGTAAACACCACGCTTCCTGTATGGGAGGTTGACCCTAATGAGATCAAAACCGTTATAAACACCAATATTGTCGGCCATCTCTACGGAGTACGCGTTGCCATGCAGGGAATGCTGAAACAAAACTTCGGGCAAATATATAATTTTTACGGTTTTGGTTCAGGCGACGAGAAAAAACCCGTAGGGCTGGGGGTCTACGGCACGACAAAACGCGCTATTCGCTATCTCACCGAGCTGCTTATCGAAGAAGTGAAGGATACACCGATTCAAATAGGCTCCTTGATGCCTGGCACTGTCATAACCGAGCTTATGATTAAGACCATCAGCACCATGCCGATACAGGAACGCACGATGCTCAAAAAAAACTTTAACATAGTGGGCGACACGGTTGAGACAGTTGCACTGTTTCTGGTGGAAGAGATTTTAAAAAACAATAAAAACGGCGCTATCATCAACTGGATGACTGAAGAAAAGTTTAAAGCCCGATTAAAGGATCCGTATTACCAGACACGGGATTTATTCTCAGAATTGAAACTCGATGTTTAATGCTGTGAGGGTACTGTCTTGACACTAAAAAAAGCACCTGAGCTGCGAAAAGAGGAGATTTTCAATGCAGCACTTTTCTGTTTCAACCAAAAAGGCTATTACGAAACCTCCATCGATGATATAGCAGCCCGTGCGGGAATAACCAAGGGCGGCATTTACCATCACTTCAACTCAAAAAAGACACTCTTTATCGCTCTGTTTCACACGGTTGCCAACCGCTATTTTGAGTCGCTCAAACTCAAATTTCACCAGCCATCGGATGCATCACAGCACATGCAGGATCTTGTAAGTAAATCCGTTGCAATATTTAATGAAAACATGGATATTCTAAGATTCTGCTTTGAGTTCATGGCGCTTGCAACACGCGACGCAGAAATACGACTGGCTGTCAGCGACTTCTACAAAAACAGGGTCGCCATATTTGCTCAAACCCTGTCTGCTGGGGTCGATAAGGGCATGTTTAAGGATATACCTGCAGATGCTGTTGCGCGATCGCTCTATTTTCTATCAATGGGCTTTTTTCTGACCTATTTTACCGTTGATATCGATTTTGACCCCATGACACAACACACGATTAACATGAAAACTTTTTTGGAAGGCATAAGAAAATAAAGGGGCGGCAGAGTGCCGGTGAAACGCCGCCATAAGCTTTGGCACGTAAAACAAACACGTAACATATTAGGGAGGACAAAGAACATGAAGAGACTTTCACGGATGGTCATTGCACTGACGCTTGCCTGCGTGGCGGCTTTTTTCTTTTCGACCGCCAGCGCAAAGGCAAAAAAGGAGCCGGTACAGGAAAACAAAGCAAAAGCTATCGAAACGACGACACAGAAAACAAGCAATCATCCCGAAATACCAGAAGGGGTTTCCTGCAACGACTGCCATGAAATGAAGCTTGATGCCAATACCACGGCAACAAAGGTCTGGCTTGAAGGCGACACGCCCGGCAAAAAGGCCGGCGAGGGTGTTATGCCGAAAGAAAAAGTATGGGAAGAATTTACCAAAATGATCGGAAATAAGAAGAATACGCGAACATTCATTATCGCTACAAGCCTGAACAATGTGCCCCTGTCAACGACTGCGGAATTCGCCCTTAATCCAGAGAAAAAAGTTCTGTACGGTTTGCATGAAAAAGGAACGGAAAAGCTTGTGCATATGCAGAACAATCCAAAGGTAAGCCTGAACTGGCATAAGGAATTTGAAAGCTTTGCCGACTTCCGCTGCTGCCAGATCCGTGGAACGGTGCAGCTTCTTGAAACCAGCAATCCGGAGTTCGAACAGGCGCTGATCTGCTGTCTGCCCTATGAAAAAGGCGCGCGCATTGCAGAAAGCGATAATGCTACGGTAAAGGAAGCAAAAGCTAAAAACATGCGTGAGATGATAAAAAGGGGGAATTTTCTGATCAGCAAAATCACCATAGATCAAATCACCATGGCTAATGTTGAATTCACCAAGGAAGGTTTCCGGCGATATCAGCGCTGGGTCAGCAAATAAAGCGTTTGCAGATAAGGCTCCTTCATCCTTGCCGGATAAGGAGCCTTTCTCATAACTATCAATTCTATTGAATTTGGAAGAACGCATGAAAACAGTCGTCATTACCGGAAGCACCCGTGGCATAGGCCATGGTTTGGCAGTTGAATTTCTAAAGCGCGGCTGTTGCGTAATGATCAGCGGCCGTAAAAAAGAGCAGGTGGACCGGGAAGTGCAGAAACTTGCCGCTGTCTATGGTACAGAGAAGGTCGGAGGCCATCCCTGCGAGATAACCAGTTATGAGGATCTGCAGGCGCTGTGGAATGAGGCTGTGGCCACATTCACCGCGATCGATATCTGGATCAACAACGCCGGGGTAACGCACCCGACGTTGCCATTCATGAATTTACATCCCGCAAATATTAAATCTGTTATCGACACCAACATAATCGGGCTTATGTATGCAACCTATGTTGCCATGAACGGCATGACTGAGCAGGGCCATGGTTTTATTTATAACATGGAAGGCCACGGCAGCCATGATGAATATATCGCGGGATTGGCAGTGTATGGTGCATCAAAAAGGGCTGTGACTTATTTTTCCAATTCACTGCAACTTGAACTTGAGGGCACACAGGTAAAGCTCGGCATGCTCGGACCCGGTATTGTGATCACTGAATTTATTCTTGATCAATTGCGCACGCTGCCGCCTGAAATGCTTGAGACGACCAAAATCGTTTATAACTGTCTTGCCGATACGGTTGAAACTGTTACGCCATGGCTGGTGGAAAATATCCTTGCTAATGAGGAAAGCGGAAAAGAAATCGCCTGGCTTGATACTGAAAAAGCCAATGAGCGCTTTAACTCCGATGAATACTGCAGCAGAGATTTGCTCAGTCAATTCGGGTTTTAATTAATCACAATGTGGGGATAGTTATGAAATCAGTAGTAATAACAGGAAGCTCAAAAGGCATCGGCCTCGGGCTGGCAAAAGAGTTTTTAAAAAAGGGCTGCTGCGTCATGTTCAGCAGTTTTGCAAAAGCTGAAATGGAGCAGGAATATGATAAAGCGGCAGCCGAATTCGGCAAAGACAAAGTCGCCTGCTTCCACTGTGACGTGACAGATCTTGCTCAGGTTCAGGGGCTCTGGGATGCCTCAGTCAAGGCATTCGGCAAAGTCGATATCTGGATGAACAATGCCGGCATTGCCAACACGACACGGCTGTTCTGGGAGCTTGAGCCGAAAGAAATCCCGCGTGTGGTAAGCACCAATATGGTCGGCGTGATGAACGGAACGCATGTAGCGCTGCGCGCCATGATAGCCCAGGGCCTTGGCGCGATTTATAATTCAGAAGGTTTCGGCAGCGATGACATGTTTGTCAACGGCCTTGCCGTGTACGGGGCAACAAAGCGCGGTGGCCGCTACTTTACGGAAGCTCTGGCCGAAGAAGTTGGTAAGAATGAAATTCCTGTTATCATCGGCACCATTAGCCCTGGAATCGTGCTTACGGATTTTTTGCTGGATGACATGCGCAAAATGTCGCCGGACATTCTTGAAACCACCAAGGCCGTCTACAATTGCCTTGCCGATACGGTTGAAGTCGTTACCCCCTGGCTTGTTGAGCAGGTTCTTGAGAATACGAAAAATGGCAAGCGCATCATCTGGCTCACGCAGGAAAAGGCAAATGCCCGGTTTGAGTCTGAGGAATACTATACCCGTGATCTTTTCAGCCAATACGGTTTATGATCCAAATTTAGAGATTGACATTGTCACGATAAAACCCTAGACTTTGCCAAATTAAAATACTAGAAATCTAAATTTTACAAACACATAATTTATCGGGAGGAGACATGGCAGAAGCAGCAGAAACCACTATCAAAGCTCCTAAATTTGCCGGCATCACGATACTGTCGGGTCTATCCAAGACCAACTATTTCTTCATGTTTTTCAACACATTCCTTATCGGCATGTTCCTGAGCGTTACGGCGGTCCTGCAGCCAGCTTTCATGAAAGATATCATTAAAATTGATCAGGTGTTTGCCGGCACAATTATCAGTTTTCTACAAAACATGAGCCAAATTGCCACACTGCTTTTTGTCGCTTTGATCGGCGCTTTGTCCGATAAGACCGGCCGAAAAATTATGATTCTTGCCAGCTTTATCGTACTGTTCATTTCCTACTACCTGTTTAAAATCTCCAATCAAATTGCTGTTGGGCTGGGTATTTCACCCGACATTGCAGCTTCAATCTGCGCCTGGCTGAGCTTCGCCCCCGATAAAGCCGCTGCATTTACCTCTTTTGCCCCCGGCCTGCTCGTATCCTATGTAGCTCGTTTTCTGGTCGGCGTTGGTCTGATTCTCGGCTTTCCGCAATTAATTACCATGGTCGGTGACTATACCCGAGATAAGGATCGCGGCAAGGGCATGGCTCTTAACGGTATGGCTTCCGGATTTGCAGCGCTTATAGTTTTTGGCATGTTCGGCGCCATTATGAAAAAAGGCGGTGTGCTTGCCGGCTTTGATGCCTGCCTTTTGCTTGCGGCATTAGGAGCCGTGCTGACCGCAGTTTTCATGAAAGACAGAATGCCGGAGCAGGCCGCTGAGAAACAGGGGCTGAAGGATGTCATTCCGCTGGTCAAAGAGAGCAAGGCTTTGAAAGCCGCCTATATGACCTGTCTGGTTACCCGCGCTGATATAGTTGTTCTCGCGACTTATCTGGTTGCCTGGGGCGTAAAGGCAGGCCCGGCAGCAGGCTATGATTCCGGCAAGGCTACGCTCATGGCCACCATTCCAATGATGATCATGGGCGTCATATCTTTAGTTTCATTTCCAGTTATCGGCGTGATGCTTGATAAAAAAGGAAGGATGCCGACAATTATTTTCAGTGTTCTCTGCGCAGGCATCAGCATGCTGCTCGTGGCGGTTTCTCCGGGTCCATTCCATTGGCTGTGTTTTGTTGCTGCACTTTTTGCCGGTGTCGGCATGGCAGGATCGATTGTCGGCGCAAATACCCTTGCCATGGATGCCTCGCCCATAACCTTAATGGGCGCGGTTATGGGCGGTCTGAGCACCATGCAGCCCATTGGCATTCTGTTTTTTCTTTTACTGGGCGGCAAGTTGTTTGATACGTTCGGGCCTGGCGCAGCTTTTGCCCTCAAGGGCATTGCAAGCATCGTGCTGGTTGTGTGGCTTTTCGCTATTAGAAGTGAAGTCACGCAGGAAATAAAGGCGACCTTCAATATGGAATGGGAAGCTGCTGCAAAAGCTCAGATGATGAAAATCCCCGGCGGTGTGCGCCAGGGCGCCATTGAAGGAACCGAGGCCTATGCTCAGGATCAGGGGTTAAAAGTCATTACTCTGCAGCTCTGCCAGGAGCTGAAAAAAATGATGGATGAAGCCGAAGGCGCGTAATTTTTTTTACACATATTTAGAAAGGCTGCCCACCAGGCAGCCTTTCTTTTTTTTGGGTTCTCCGACAGCAAGTATGCTATGCTGTAATCAAAAAGAGGGGATTGTATGCCCGATTCTGCAGCCGAATTACATCGTCAGGAAAAACTGAGGGCCCTGCTTGCAGCAAAAAAAGCAACGATTCTTGCTGCACTGCGCAAGTCAATGGGAGACCAGAGAACAGAAAGTGGCCGCATGTCATTTGAAATTGCGCAGGATGACGGTGATAAATCCGTTGAAGATCATGACCGGCACGTACAGGCTTCCGTACAGAGCATGAAATCTGAGCAGCTTGATCTTATTGAGCAGGCACTTGAAAAACTTGCTGCCGGAACCTACGGCATATGCGCGGAGTGCGGATGTGAGATACCGCTTAAGCGTCTTGCTATTCAGTCCTTCGCATCGTACTGCATTGCCTGCCAGGAGGAAATAGACAAAAACAGCATGCGGGAAAAGCTTTTAAATAAAGACATTCAGACATCCCCTGACGATGCCTATGAATACCTGCCGGAAGAGTAACACTGCTTATTGCCGTATAAAGAATTTGACTCACCTGTAGCCACCTGTTATAGATACGCCACAGAAACGAAAACATACTGCATTATGAAATATATGCCGATGCTTCTTGAAGTCGATAATCTTCACACGCAGTTGCATCTGGCTCAGGGCAGCGCCAGCGTTGTAGATCACGTCAGCTTTTCTCTCGGCAGCAGCCGGACACTGGCTCTGGTCGGTGAGTCGGGCTGCGGCAAAACCATGACCGCCTATTCAATTCTGCGGCTTTTGCCCTCCCCTCCAGCCACTATCGCGGGCGGACGCATCCTGTTCAACGGCAAAAATTTGCTCGATTTAGCAGAGCCTGACATGCGGCAAATCCGCGGCGATAAAATATCCATGATTTTTCAGGAGCCCCTAACCTCGCTCAATCCGGTTTTCAAAGTCGGCAGCCAGATCGCAGAAGTGCTGCAGGTCCACAAAAAGATTTCTAAAAAAGATGCTCTGGAGATAGCCTGCCAGCTGCTTCATGATGTAGGCATTCCATCGCCTGACCAGCGATTGAACGACTATCCGCATCAGTTAAGCGGCGGCATGCGCCAGCGTGTCATGATAGCCATGGCCATTGCATGTAAGCCGCAGCTGCTCATCGCAGACGAGCCGACGACAGCGCTTGATGTCACCGTTCAGGCGCAAATACTGGCTTTGCTTCTGGAGCTTAAGCAACAGCACGATATGGCGCTGCTGCTGATTACCCATGATCTTGGCATCGTTGCGGAATCTGCAACCGATGTCGCCGTCATGTACGCCGGCAGAATCGTAGAGTATACCGACGTAGAAACTCTTTTTGAACAGCCGCGAAATCCCTATACGCTGGGGCTTCTCAATTCGCTGCCGCGCCCCGGCCTTGTACGGCTCCAGCCGATACGGGGGATGATCCCGTCTATCTTCGAGTTGCCCAAGGGCTGTAAATTCTGCACGCGCTGCGACAGGGCTTTCGACCGCTGCAGTCAGCAGGAGCCCGAGCTTATCAATATCGCGCCGGCCGGTACTAAAACGCATTTTGTCCGCTGCTGGCTTTATCAAGATGACTCGCCGGGTATATAAACATGGAAAACAGCCCGTTACTTGAAATTATTGACCTGAAAAAGAGCTTTCCCGTTTCAAGCGGATTCTTTTCCCGGACGCATGAATTCGTGCGCGCTGTCGACGGTATTAATTTTTCTCTGATTGCCGGTGAGACACTTGGACTTGTGGGCGAATCAGGCTGCGGGAAATCAACGGTGGCGCGGCTTGCCCTTAACCTTGACACACCTGATAGCGGCCGTATATTATTTAAAGGCGATAATATTTTTACGCTTAAAAATGACGCTCTCAAAAAATTCAGGCGCAGCGTTCAGATAATTTTCCAGGACCCTTTTTCATCCCTCAATCCGAGAAAAAAAGTCGGCAGTATTATTGGCGAACCCCTGCTTATTCACAAACTCTTTGCCCGCCGTGACATACCTGAAAAAGTTTTCATGCTTATGGAGCTTGTCGGGCTGCGCCGTGAATATTATGACCGATATCCGCATGAATTCAGCAGCGGGCAGCGCCAGCGCATAGGTATTGCACGTGCCCTCAGTCTTACTCCCGAAATAATTATTGCTGACGAACCCGTGTCTGCTCTTGACGTGTCCATCCAGGCCCAGACCATCAATCTGCTCATGGATTTGCAGCAGCAGTTCAGGCTCACCTATCTTTTCATTTCACATGACCTGTCGGTCGTCCGGCATATCAGCACGCGCGTTGCGGTCATGTATCTGGGCAAAATCGTAGAGCTTGCCCCTAATGCCCGGCTTTATGAACAGCCTCTTCACCCCTACACTGAAGCATTGCTTTCGGCCGTTCCCGTGCCTGATCCGGGCGTAAAAAAGAAGGAGGTCATATTGAACGGTGACCCCCCCAGTCCGATCGGCCAACGCAGGGGTTGTTTATTTGCCTGCCGCTGCCCTCTTGCAGAATCAGCATGTTTTGAAATAGAACCGGTATTTACTGAAAAAGCTCCGGCCCATTGGGCTGCGTGCCATAAACGATGAACAGTCGAACAGACATCTCAATGGCTGACCACCTTCACAATCCGCTCGCAGAGCAGCTTCGTCATGCGCAGGAACAGCTCGAAGAGCTGCGTCTGGTTCAAAATGTCTTCGATGACATTTTCCTCTCGTCAGTCAAAAACAGTTCCGATCTTATTGCCCTTATAAAAAACGATCTGCTGTTGCGATATGTGAGCCCATCCTCGTCGGTCATTACCGGTTTCAGCCCTGATGAGCTTATCGGCCTCAGCTGCCTGGAACATATCCACACTGACGACGTTGAGAGAATACAGCATGCTTTAGGGAAAATTATTGAAAAAGGAGTGCCAAAAAGCAGCATTCAATTTCGCCTCAGGCACAAAAACGGCGGCTATATTCATGTTGATGCCGACGCCATATATCTGCCAAGTAAATCGGACTTTGGCTCAATCATCTTCCACTATCGCGATATCACCGGGCAAAAACAGTCCGAGCTTCAGATCATACTGCAAAAAAAGTTTTATGAAGCAATACTGGACACAATTTACGACGGAGTTTGCGTCTCCGATCCTGGAGATATAATTACATATACCAATAAAGGCTTCCTGCGCATCATGAATGCGCAGCCGTGCGATATCATCGGCAGAGATATAGTGCGGCTTTTTTCAGACGACCCCGCTCATCCGTTTCACGGCTATTACAGAACGGCGCGCTCCACAAGAACCCCTGTACATTTTGACAGCCTGCATGCCGCAACGGCAGCTGGCACGGATATATTTCTATCTGGGTGGTGTATACCACGATATGCCAATAGTGTTTTTGAAGGAACTATCTGTACCTTTACCGACATAAGCGAGCAGCACAAAATCAAAGAGCAGCTTTCCGAAAGCGAAACCCGTTTCCGCTCCATTGTTGAAACAGCCACCGACGGCATAATCACGGTAAAAGGAAACGGCGAGATCATATTCTGGAACTCGGCTGCAACATTTATTTTCGGCTACGGCGAGCATGAGGTTTTAGGCAAAGATGTCTTCAACATCATGCCTGAAAACATCATGAACACTCACGAAGGAATTTTTGCGGACCTCGTGAGGTCACATACTCATAAAAACATCGGAACAACTCTTGATGGGTGGGCAAAGCGCAAAGACGGAACCGTCTTCCCCATAGAGCTTTCTCTTGCCAGCTGGATGATAGGCATTGAAGTCTATTTTACCGCTATTGTTCGGGACATCACGCATAGAAAGCACATAGAACAGTCGCTGCAGCATTCAGAACAGGAGCTTAAAAACCTGTCATCACGTCTATTAAATGCTCATGAACAGGAGCGCAAGCGCGTAGCATATGAGTTGCACGACGGGCTTGGACAGATTCTGAGCGCTGCAAAAATAGGCGTTAAGACCTTGCTTGGCGGCGGTGATCAGTCGCATGCAGCCGACAGACAGTATTCCCCCGATAACCTGCTGAACATCATTCAGTCAGCCATTGATGAAGTGCGGCGAATTTCAAGAGATTTACGGCCGTCAATTCTTGACGATCTGGGCATAGTCGCAGCGATCAATTC
>Ga0209777_10008449_pt1 | contig 11269 bp, 8 predicted proteins | sample FrelakmetHBP12HB_FD_187147 | JGI IMG/M metagenome (GOLD analysis project Ga0209777, IMG submission 187147) | Freshwater lake sediment microbial communities from the University of Notre Dame, USA, for methane emissions studies -HBP12 HB (SPAdes)... | ecosystem: Environmental > Aquatic >...
CGATCTGCCAACCGGGCCGAGGGGAGCTACGTCGGCTACGAGATGTGGGTGCGGCGCCTCGAGTCGCGGGTGTACGGCATCGTCGGCGCCTCTGGCAGCCTCTACGCCGCGCGCCGGCATCTCCACGCCGAGCTGGTTCCGGAGGCGCTGAGCCGCGACTTCTCGGTCGCGCTCGTTTCCCGGCGGCGCGGCCTCCGCACCGTGTCGGTGGATCGGGCCCTCTGCTACGTCCCACGCAATCCGTCGCTGCGCCGCGAGTACCGCCGCAAGGTGCGCACGATGGCGCGCGGCCTTGAGACGCTGTGGTTCCACCGCGAGCTGCTGAGCCCCTTCCGGTACGGCCTGTTCGCCTGGATGCTGCTGAGCCACAAGCTGGTGCGCTGGCTCGTGCCGTGGGCGCTCGTGCTGGCGGTGGCGGCCTGGATCTGGGCCGAGACGTCCCCACTGCTCGATGCGTCGCTACTTGTGCTCGGAGGACTGGCGGTGGGTTCGGCTCTGGTGGGTTGGCTACAGCCGGAGCATCGCCGGTTGCCTCGGCTCCTTGGATGGCCGGGCTACTTCGTGGTCGGGCAGGTCGCCGCGCTGCACGCCTGGATCAAGGCGCTCAGCGGCGAATTGAATCCGGTGTGGGAGCCGACGCGGAGGGCTACGCCGGCAGCGCGGTAAAGACGGCCGGCACGAGCGTCTGCGTCACCTTGACCGCCAGCGCCTCGGCATCGGCCTCGCTCCCGTGGAGCGGCAGGACGATGCGCACCAACGCCTCGTCGGTACGCCGCCGGAGCGCCGCGTCGCGCAGCAGGTCCCACTTCACCCGGTATTCGTCGTGCGCCACCCGGCCCCGCCCCTGGTACCAGTAGAACACCAGCGCCTGCTCGCGCCCCTTCTGAATGAGGTACCGGTTCACGACCACGGGGCCGCGGCCGGTGGACACGGTGTCGGCGCGCGACGCCAGCGGCTCCCACCCGGCGCCGGGCAGGCAATTCTTGGGCGAATGGACCGTCCGCCCCTGCATCTGCTGCGCGTAGTATCCGATGTAGAGTGTGAAGGCCACGCCCCGGCTGGTGTCGGGGTCGAGGTAGACCCGGGCGAGGTACTCCGACACGCCGACGGCGTCCGCCTCCTCCTTCGAGAGGGCTTCGTCACGGCTGCCGAACCCCTCGATCCGCGCCGGGATGGTTGGGCCCAGCGGCGCACGGAGCGGCAGGGACCGCTGAGCTTCCACCCCGGCTGTGGCCAGGAGAGCCCCCGCCACCAGGACCGCGGCCGGCGCCCAGCCGAGCGGGGGCGTCACGCCGCCGACTCCCCTGCTGCCGGTCGCAGGTGCCCTTCGACGGCCCGCAGAACGAACGCCAGGGCCCCCAGGATGGCGAACGCCACCACGAAGATCACCCAGCCCTCGGTCAGGTGCATCACGCCCTCGGCGAGGCGGGGATCCACGTAGTACACGAAGAACCCCGTCAGGAAGACCCGCATCGCGTTGAGGGCCATCGCCACTGGGATGGCCAGCAGGATCAGCAGCGAGCGGATCCACCGGTTCCTGAGCCACAGCCCGGCCACCAGGAGACCCAGTGCGATGAGGGCCGTCAGGGAGCGGAGCCCGCTGCACGCCTCGGTGACGAAGAGCGTCTGCCCGGGGAGCTGGATCACGTTCCCGGCGAGGCGCACGGGCACGTGGCGCAGCTCCAGCAGGGCCGCGCCCCACCGCGACGCCGTGAGCTGGAGGGGCAGGGCGATGCTCCCCAGGACCACGACGGGGAGGGGCACCGACAGGATGACGAGGAGGAGGGGCAGGAGCCAGCGCCGCAACTGGCGGACGCCGTAGACGTAGACGATCAGCCCCATCGCCGCGCCGATGAGGGAAGCGCGCATCGTGAACAGCTCGGCGGCGAGGCCGGACGCATAGCGGAGGAGCACGCTGGCGACCAGCAGGGCGAGCCCCAGGGCGTGCTGGGGGCGGGGCTCCCGCACCACGCCGCGCCGCCACGCGAGGTACACCGCCACGGGGAAGAGGAGGAGGCCGTGGCCGGCGTCCGGGTCGGTCCACCAGTCCCGGCCGAGGGTGACGATGGGGCGCCAGAAGCATACGAGAAACGCCAGTCCCGCAACGACTACCGGAGCTGGCGTCTTCCAGGCGAGCGCGCGCACGCGCCCGAGCGTGACGGCCATGGCCGTTACATTACCATCCTCCGCGCCGGAACGCCACCGTCGGGACCGTCAGCAGCATGATCTTGAGGTCTTCGGTGAGGGACTGCCGCGCCACGTACTCCAGGTCGTAGCCGGCCTTGCGCCTCACGTCCTTCAGCGACGTGTCGTAATGCTGGTTGATCTGGGCCCAGCCGGTGATGCCGGGGAGGACCCGCTGGCGACAGGCATAGCCCGGGATCTCCTGGCGCATCCGCGTGAAGATCGTCGGCTGCTCGGGGCGCGGCCCCACGACGTTCATGTTCCCCTGGAGGACGTTGAGCAGCTGGGGGATCTCGTCGAGGCGGTACTTCCGGAGCACCCGGCCGACATTCGTGACCCGGGGGTCGTCGCTCGTCGCCCAGCGCTCGGTCGCGTGGCCGTCCGCGACCGCCATGGTGCGGAACTTGTAGATCCTGAACGGCTGTCCGCCCAGATCGACCGAGCGGCGGTGGTTCCTGCTGAGGTACTTGCGGCGGTCGATCCCGACGCGTGTCTGGGTGTAGAAGACCGGGCCGCGCGACGTCAGCTTGATGGCCACGGCGATGAACGCCAGCAGCGGGGACGCGAGGAGCAGGCCGATGCCGGCGACCGCGACGTTCAACGCGCGGCGCGCCTTCTCCGAACCGACGCGTGCGGCTTCCCCCCGCACGACGACGCGGGAAGGAAGCGCGGTGAGTCTGGTGAACGAGTCGAAGTCGATGGACGTCATTGCGTAGGTGGGATTCGCAAGTCCCGTGCGAGCTTCCGGCAGCCACGCTGCAGGAACCTAACACTTTGCAGGAAATGTACTTGCCGTGATTCCCCTCAGGGGCTTCCCGGCCGAGCCCTGTGGCGAGGCTGATGCTGCTGTTGTACGAGCGCCACACTTCCCCCACCGGCTGCGCGTCTCGGCTCTGGCCGAAGTTCGAGGCGTTGGACGTCCTCAGCCGCGGCGCCGGTGTACCGGCAGCGGGGAGTTGTCTACATTGATAGGTTACGGCACTCTCGCACCTAGGATCACATGACGGACGGGAACGACATCTCGCCTGGCCCTTTCCCCGCTCTCCCCGCAGGCCCCGGCATGCCCGGGTTCGGCTCTGCCGGCGCGTCCCAGCCGCCCTGGGAGGGCGAGGAAGAAAAGCCAGTAGATCTCCGCCGCATCCTGGCGGCCCTCCGCCGGCACATGTGGCTGGTCGTCGGGCTGGGGACGCTCGGCCTGGCCGTCGGGATCGTGCTGACCCGCGTCGTGCCGTCGCAGTACCTCGCCCAGGCCACGCTGTGGCTCCAGGTGGGCAACGAGCGCGAGGGCGCGCGCCAGACGGGCCCGATCCAGCCCAGCGAGCTGCTCCAGTGGTCGTCGTGGGTGGACCTGCTGCGATCGTTCGTGGTGCTCGACGAGGTGGTCCGCCGCCAGCACGTCTATCTCGAGCCGGACGACGCCGCCGACTCGACGCTGTTCCAGGGCTTCCAGCTCGCCACGCGCTTCGCGCCGGGGAAATACAGCCTGAAGGTGGCGCGGGACGGACGCTCGTACGTGCTCGAGTCGGGGGGCCGGGAAGTCCAGCGGGGCCAGGTCGGGGACTCGGTCGGCTCCGCCTTCGGCTTGCTGTGGCAGCCCGCCGCGGCGGGCCTGCCGCCGGGCCGGGACGTGGGGTTCCGCGTCCGCACGCCGCGCGAGGCGGCGCTCAAGCTGCGCGACGGCCTGCGCACCGTCCTCCCTCAGCAGGGGAGTTTCCTGCGCCTGGAGCTGGAGGGGAACGACCCCGTCGCGACGACGGGCGTGGTGAACGCGATCGGCGACCGGTTCGTCGAGGTCGCGGCCGAGCTGAAGCGCCAGAAGCTCACGGAGCTGAGCACCATCCTGCGCGAGCAGCTGAACTCCTCCTACGCCGACCTCGGGCGCGCCGAGAGCTCGCTTGAGAGCTTCCGGGTGCACACCATCACCCTGCCGTCCGAGCAGGCGTCGCCGGTCACGCCGGGGCTCGAGCAGACGCGCGACCCGGTGTTCAGGGCGTTCTTCGACATGCGGGTCCAGCGCGAACAGCTCGACCGCGACCGGGATGCGATCCTCCAAGTGCTGGCGCGGCCCGATTCGGGCGTCTCGTCGGTGCAGCTGGAGGCGATCGAGGCGGTGCGGGCATCGGGGGAACTCTCCCGCGCCCTCACCGACCTGACCAACCGCGAAGCCGAGGCGCGCGCGATGCGCCTCCAGTTCACGGAGGCGCACCCGCCCCTCCAGCGACTGATGTCGGAGATCAGCCAGCTGCGGACGCGGACGATCCCCGACCTGGCGAGGGGGCTCGCGGCGGAGCTGGCGACCCGCGTGCAGGAACTCGATTCGCGGGTCGGGTCGGCCTCCCGGGAATTGCAGCAGATCCCGACGCGCGCGATCGAGGAGGCGCGGCTCCGCCGCGACGTGATGATCGCCGAGAACCTCTACACCACGCTCCAGCAGCGCTACGAGGAGGCCCGGCTCGCGGAGGTCAGCAGCATCCCCGACGTCCGGGTGCTGGACCGGGCCGTCGTGCCCGAACAGCCGCTCAAGGACAAGGCCATCATGCTGCTGTTCGGCGGCCTCCTGGGCGGCCTCGGCGCCGGCATCGGCCTCGTCCTGTTACTGGACCGCCTCGACCGCCGCGTTCGCTACCCCGAACAGGTCACGCTGGGGATGGGCCTCGCCGTGCTGGGCGCGGTGCCGCGCCTGCACAATCGGTCGAGGCCGGGCACCGCCGCGGCGGAGGCACAGGTCGTGGAGGCGCTGCGGACCATCCGCCTCAACCTGATGCACGCCTACGGCTCGGCGGGCCCTCTCGTCATCACCGTCACGAGCCCCGGGAGCGGCGACGGCAAGTCGTTCCTCTCCTCCAATCTGGCGGTGTCGTTCGCCGACGCCGGGCACCGCACGCTCCTGATCGATGCCGACGTCAGGCGGGGGACGCTGCACCGGGTCCTGTCCATCCCGAGGAAGCCGGGGCTCCTGGACTACCTGGGCGGCGGCGCCACCCGCGAGCAGATCGTGCACGCCACGTCCATCGCGGGCGTGGACTTCATCCCGTCGGGGACGCGCAAGAACGCCGGCCCGGAGATGCTGGCCTCGGCGACGATGTCGCAGTTCCTGATCAGCTTGCGCACCGCCTACAGCGTGATCATCGTGGACTCGGCCCCACTGGGCGGGGGCGTGGACGCGCTGATCCTCGGCGCGCTGACGGGGAACCTGGTGCTGGTCCTACGCACGGGCGTGACCGACCGGGAGTTCACGATGGCCAAGCTCGAGGCGGTGAGCCGGCTGCCGATCCGCGTCCTGGGCGCCGTGCTGAACGACGTGAAGCCGGAGGGGGCGTACGCGTACTACGCCTACCTGCCCGGGTACGCCACCACGGAGGAGACGGGTGACGACGGAGCGCAGCCGAAACGCCTTCCGAAGGGGAGCTGAGCCGATGGCGCTATCTCGTGGGGCGGGCTTGACGGTGCGGTCGGTGGCCGGCGCGCTGCTGCTGGCGTGCCTCGTGCCGGCTGCCGCGGCGGCCCAGCGCGGCGACGCGTGGAACTACCGCGCGCCCACGATCGCGCGTCAGGACCTGGAGCGGGTGCTGGCGCGCTACGAGGCGGCCGCCCTGTCCCCGGCATACAGCGGCGCCCTGCGCGGCCGCGTGCGGGCCGAGGCGGACTCGATCCGCGCACGCCTGCGCGACGGGGACCTGCGGGTCGGCGACCGGGTGCGTCTCGTGGTCGAGAGCCAGACGGCGCTCACCGACACCTTCACCGTCTCGCCGGGACCCGCGCTGGTGCTGCCGGGGATCGGGAACGTCGCCCTGCGCGGCGTGCTGCGCTCCGAGCTGGAAGGGCTGCTCGCCCGCGCCGTGGACGGCGTGTATCGCGGGGCCGTGGTCCACGCGCGGCTCTTCACCCGCTTTGCCGTCCTGGGCGGGGTGCCGAAGCCCGGCTTCTACTCCCTCCCCAGCGAGGCGCTGGTCGAGGACGCGATCTCCGCGGCGGGCGGCATCTCCTCGCAGGTGTCGCTGCGCGAGGCCTACGTGGAACGGGGGCGCGCCCGCCTCTATCCCCCCGACTCGCTCCAGTCGGCGATGCAGGAACGGCGCACGCTGTCGGAAATGGGCATCCAGGATGGCGACCGGCTCATCGTGCCGGCCCCGCCGGCGCCCAGCGATCCGTACCGGTCGATACAGCTGCTGCAGGTCGGGTTGTCGTTGGTGCTGACCCTCGTCTCGCTCAGCCGGGCCGGGGCGCTCTAGGCCCCTCCGCTCAGCCGGCTCGCCGGCGGCAGGTCCAGCGCGAAGAAGAACCGCGTGCCCCAGTCGGGCCTCGTCTCGTACTTGAGCTCGGAGCCCAACGCCTCGAGCAGCTTCCGGCACATCGCCAGCCCCAGCCCCGTCCCCGAGAAGTGGTATCCGCTCGGTCCCTTGCGGCTGCGCGAGCGCCGGAAGGGCAGGTAGAGGCTCGCGATCGCCTCCTTGCTGATCCCGCGGCCCGTGTCCCGCACCGAGAACTCCACCCGGTTGAGCCCCTTGGCCTTGATGGTGATCTCGACGTAGCCCTCGTCGGTGAACTTGAGGGCGTTGGAGGTGAGGTTCAGGAGGACGCGGCTCAGCGGCAGCGGGCGGCCGAGCCGGTGGTCGGAGGTGGTCACGGTGAAGCGGAGGGCGAGGCCCTTCTCTTCCGCCACGGGACGCACCACGTCGTGGAGTGACTCGAGCAGCTCGGTGAGGGAGAAGGGCTCGGCTTCCTTGTCCACGAGCTGGTCGCCGCCGCGCGCCAGCTCGATGACGTCGCTCGTCAAGGTGCTGAGGCCGAGGGCGGCGCTGTAGATGAGCCGGAGCTGGCGCCGCTGCAACTCGTTGACCGGCCCGCTCTGAGCGCGCCCCAGTGTCTCCGCCAGGAAGAGGACCGAGGTGAGGGGGGAGCGGATGTCGTGCGCGACGTCCACGACGAGGTTGAGGCCGTCGGGGCCGGTGAGGCGCGAGGTGAAGTACTGCGACCAGTCGGGGTCGACGGCCTCGCGCACCCGCTCGACGGCCTCGAGGACGGTGAGGACGGCTTCCGGTGCCGGCGGCGGCTCGGCGGCCCGCCAGGCGCGCACCAGCTCCGCGCGCAGCTGCTCCAGCAGGTGCCGGCCGAGGGAGTTGGCCGCGGAGCCCTCGCGCTCCGGCGCGCCTCCCCAGGCGGCGTGCTGGGCGGCGGTCACCAGCCACTCCAGCACCTGTGTCGCCTCGGCGGCGTCAAGCGCGTCGCCGCGCTCGTCCTGCCACGTGGTGCGGACGGCGGCCGCGGCCGCGCGCAGCATCGCCCCGGGAGTGCCGGCGTCGTCCTCGCCGGGGGCCGGCTGCAGCCCCTTCACGAGGCGCGCGCGCTGGGCGTCGCCGGGGTGCGGGCTCACTCGGGAGCCACCGCCACGGTCTCACGCTGGAGGCCGTGCCGCGCCATCAGCCGGTACAGCGTGGTCCGGTCCACCCCGGCGAGGCGCGCGGCCTTCGACATGTTCCCGCCGGCACGGGCCACGAGCCACGACAGGTAGCGCCGCTCGAACGAGGCGATCACCCGCTCGCGCGCCACGTGGTAGACCTGGCCGAGAACGTCGGCGGAGAGGAATGCGGCCGCGTCGTCGCCGGCGTCGGGGGCGCGGGTCTCCCCGCCCATCGGGATGTCTTCGGGCTGGATGACCTGCCCGGGCTCCAGCATCACCACGGCGTGCTCGAGGGCGTTCTGCAGCTCGCGGACGTTGCCCTGCCACGCCCGGCCGCGGAGCGCCGCTATCGCCGCGTCGCTGAGACGCGGGGCATCGAGGTCCGAGCCCCGGTGGCGCCGCCAGTAGTGGAAGAGGAAGTGGTGCGCCAGCTCGGTGACGTCGTCGCCGCGGTCCCGGAGCGCGGGGACGTGGATCGGCACCACCCGCAGGCGGTAGTAGAGGTCCTCGCGCAGCGTGCCGTCCTTCACCGCCTGCTCGGGGTCGGTGTTCGACGCGGAGATGAAGCGCACGTTGACGACGGCGCTCGTCGTCGCGCTGCCGACCCGCCGCACCACCCCGTCCTGGATCACCCGCAGCAGCTTCGCCTGGACCGACTTCGGCATGTCGATGACTTCGTCCAGGAACAGGGTGCCGCCGTTGGCCGCCTCCAGGAGGCCCGCCTTCTCGCGCACCGCGCCGGTGAACGCCCCCTTCACGTGGCCGAACATCTCCGACTCGAGGAGCCCCTCGGGGAGGGCGGCGCAGTTGATGGCCACCATCGGGCGGGTGCGGCGCCGGCTGTGGCGGTGGATCGTCTGCGCGATCAGCTCCTTGCCCGAGCCGCTCTCGCCGGTGATGAAGACGGATGCGTCGGTCGCCGCGACGCGCCGGGCGATCCCCAGGACCCGCTGAAAGACCGCCGACCCGCCCAGCACCAGGAGCCCGTCGTCCGCCACCTCGGCGTCGTGGCCGCCGCCCCGGGACTCGCGCGCCACGGACACGGCGTGCGCCGCGCGCCCGATCAGGATCTGGAGGTGGGTCGCCGAGAAGGGCTTCGGGAGGTAGTCCCACGCCCCGGCCCGCAGCGCTTCGAGGTTCGAGCCGATGCTGGGGTTGCCGGTCATCACGATCACGATCGTCTCGGGGGCGAAATGGAGGGTCGCCTCGAGCAGCTCCATCCCCGTGACATCGGACATGTACAGGTCGACGATGATGATGTCGTAGCGGCGCCGCCGCACCAGGTCGAGCGCGTCGTCCCCCCGGCCGCACGCCTGGACCGCGTACCCCTCCGCGTCCAGCACCGTCTTGCAGCTCTCGCGCAAGGTGCGTTCGTCGTCGATGACGAGGATGCTGACGCTGCTCCGGAACGCGGGCGGGACGAGAGCGCTGTCGGGTGCGCTCACGGCCTGCGCATTCGGGCGGCTGTCGTCTAGGTCCATCCCACGAACTCCACCGATACGCCCTCTGCCTAATGATCTATCGGAATGTGACGCGTCTGCGCCACGAGCGGAGAAGCTAAGCTTACACGAATATGGCGTCTTCGCAACAACCGGAGGTGTCCGGGAGGCGAGACATCTAATGCAGACTAATTTAGTCGTCTATTCGAAAGCGGCCATCGGGAGCACAGAGGTTCTGCGCGAGGCGGGGACGACGAACGGCGGCCCGAAGGCGCCGGGAAGGGCTAGTTCGTGCCGCTGGAGTCGAAGCGGCGGATCAAGTCGCCGCTCGCGTCGGACCGCGAGAGGCGCATGGCCATGGTGGCGTGGGCCAGCATGTCGGCCGGGTCCATGGGAGCTTCGTGGTAGTTCGGCACGGCGTCGAAGCCGGCGGCGATGCGCATCGGAGTGGACTCGGACCCCGCCGCGGAGCGGAGCACCTCCGTGAACCGCTGCGCCATCTTCGCCGCGCCGGCGGAGTCGATCCCCTGGGCGATCACCGCGAACTCCGTGGGGCCGAGCCGCCCGATGGCGTCCGACGTCCGACCGACGTCGCGCAGCGCGCGGGAGAGCTGCCCCACCGCCGCCACGGCGGCCGCCTCCGCCTCCGCGGTGTTCGCCACGTCCTCGAGGACGGGAGAGAAGACGACACAGGCGAAGGGCTCGTGGTTGCGGAAGGCGTGGGAACCCAGCTCGCGTGCCCGGCGTGCCAGCCCGCGGACGTTATAGAGCCCGCTCAGCTGATCGAGGAGACTCTCCTCGCGCGCGCGGTCGGCGTCGAACTTGGCGCGGACGTACGCGTCGAGACGCAGCGGCAGCTCTTCGCTGTCGGGCGTCGAGCCGAGGAAGTCCCACGCGCCCGCCTTGAGCGCCGCGAGGCGCTTCTGGCGGCCCGGGTGGCCTGGGCTGGTGACGAGGATGGGCGTGCTGGAACTGATGAGCGGGTCGTCGCGCAGCGTGCGGCAGAGTTCGAGGCCGTCGATGTCGGGCAGGTCGGTGTCGATGATGATGATGTCGGGTCGCCCGGTGCTACAGCGCTCGAGCGCCTGCTTGCCCGTATAGGCCCGCAGGACGGCGTAGCCATGGGGCCCCAGGATGCTCTCCAAGGTCCGCATGTGCCACTCCTGGCTGTTCGCGATCACCACCAGAGGCGGATGGTCGCGCGAAGTGCGATCAGTCATCGGTGCGCACGCTCGTAGTCAGGTCGCTTGGCCAGGAAGAGATGGCGTCCTCCGGAGCACTTGGCGGTCCCTCACCGCCGTCCGACCACACGTATCCGCTCGAAACTCTACGCAGGACTTGTGCGACGGCCCAAGATAATGTCAAGCCGTTGCAGCGCAAGAGCTTGACAGCGACATCACCGCCTTGCCGGACGGGAAAGCGGTGCGCCCGGGCCACAGAGTGACGCTCTCCTGACGCGCCTGTGCAACGATGGCCCGCAGGTTCACGCCCGAGTCACTGCGCGCCGCAACGTCGTGCGGCGCCCCGCCCTAGCGCATCAGCTTCCGGTACTTGATGCGGTGCGGCTGGTCGGCCGCGGCGCCCTTCCGGCGATGGAAGTCGGCGGCGTACTCCTGGTAGTTCCCCTCGAAGAAGAAGACCTCGCCCTCCCCCTCGAACGCCAGGATGTGCGTCGCGATGCGGTCGAGGAACCAGCGGTCGTGGCTGATCACCACCGCGCTGCCGGGGAAGGCGAGGAGCGCGTCCTCGAGCGCGCGCAGGGTGTCCACGTCGAGGTCGTTGGTGGGCTCGTCGAGGAGGAGGAGGTTGCCGCCGGTCTTGAGGAGCTTGGCGAGGTGGAGGCGGTTGCGCTCGCCCCCCGAGAGGTTCGCCACGCTCTTCTGCTGGTCGGCGCCGCGGAAGCCGAAGCTCGCGCAGTAGGCCCGCGCGTTCACCTGCCGCTTGCCGAAGTCGAGGGTCTCCTCGCCGCCGCTGATCTCCTGGAAGACCGTCTTCTTGGGGTCGAGCGCCTCGCGCGACTGGTCCACGTACGAGATGTGCACCGTCTGGCCGATGTTCAGGACGCCGCCGTCGGGCTGCTCCTGCCCCACCAGCATGCGGAAGAGGGTCGTCTTCCCCGCGCCGTTGGGCCCGATGACGCCGACGATGCCGCCGCGCGGGAGGCGGAAGGTGAGGTTCTCGAACAGGAGCCGGTCGCCGAAGCCCTTCTTCAGCCCCTCGGCCACGACCACCTCGTCGCCGAGGC
>Ga0209777_10008450_pt1 | contig 11266 bp, 10 predicted proteins | sample FrelakmetHBP12HB_FD_187147 | JGI IMG/M metagenome (GOLD analysis project Ga0209777, IMG submission 187147) | Freshwater lake sediment microbial communities from the University of Notre Dame, USA, for methane emissions studies -HBP12 HB (SPAdes)... | ecosystem: Environmental > Aquatic >...
CTTCGGCCTGAACCCAAACGCCGTTCAATTCGAAATGACCGAACCCGGCGGTCCGACCTATGAAATCATCGCCCGGGACGGCTCCAACGCCGTCCTCTGGACGGGGATATTCTCCCCGCGCGTCCGGGAAATCCCCTATCTCAAACCCCTGCCCGAGTGGGGCTCGGCCCAGGTGACCACAGGCTGGGTTCGGATCGAAAATGGTCCGGAAACCGTCCTGGACGAAGCGCTTCCGACCGACCTCGAGCGCGTCTGGTCTTTTTTCCAGGACGAAGGGCTCGTCCCGGTTTACAACCATGTCCTGAAAAAAACCGACGGGATCCCCACGTTCTCCAAGCAACCCTATTTCAAACAGCTGAAAGTCGAAGTCTGGGCGAGCGAGCCCGACGCCCGGCTGGGACTGGACGAGGAAAGGGTCAGCTCGCTCGAAGCCCTCCACGATGAAATCTATTTCGACACGCTCGATTTTCTCCGGGGCCTGACGAACCTGGACGCCGAGGCGGCCGATACCCCGGAAGACACGTCCCGCTTCAGCGCGCCGGGGAATGTTTTTCCGGTCATTCATCCCTCGACCGAAGGAGTCCCGCCGAAAATCAAAATCACCTTCGAGGATTGGCCGGCGACCGCGCCGAGCATGGTTTTGACCTGGAAGGAGCGCGGCCGGGACGAGATGTCCCGGACGATCGCTTTCCAGGAGCTGAAACCGAAATCCCTTTCGCTCCCGGCCCTGGTCTATGACGGCCGGGGAGATAAAATCGACCGACTGATCTTTAACGTCGAAATTGAAAAAGAACCCGACTATGTCTCCTGGCTCGATCTGCTAGGGTCCTACCGCGACCTTCAAAGCCGCGGGGCGCTGGCCGACCCCTTGAGCTTCCCCCGCCTCGGCCAGGTCGATTTTTCGATCATGTGCGGGGTCCTGCGCCGGGAGGAAACCGTGCCGGTTTCCCCGCCCGCCGAACAACCTTTCCCGCCGTCTCTCCCGCCGCTTGCGCCCGGCGTTCCGCTGGTCGACACCAGCCGGGTTCTTTCCCCGGAAATGGTCGAGGAGACCGTGGCCCGCCTGGTCGGCTTCCCGACCCTCAACGCTTACATCGCCGGCCACTCGTATGAAAACCGCCGGGTCCCGGTCATCGAAGCCACCCTGCCTTCCGGACCGAATGTTTCCATCCCGCGTCTGATTTCCTTCAAGCCAACACTCTATTTGAGCGGCCGTCAGCACGCCAACGAAGTCTCCTCGACCAATTACATTTTGAAGCTGGCCGAGCTTTTAGCCGTCGACCCGGCCACCCGGGATTACGTGCGGAAAATCAACTTCGTTCTGCATCCCATGGAGAATCCCGACGGCGCGGCCCTGGCCTACGACCTCCAGACGCTGACGCCGTTCCACAGCCTTCACGCCGGCCGCTACAGCTCCCTGGGCCTGGAAATCGGGAACATGACCGGTTCCGCTCATCCGATCCTGCCCGAGGCGGCGGTCAAGCGCGATCTGATGGCGAAATGGTTCCCGGACATCGCCCTCAATCTTCACGGTTACCCGTCCCACGAATGGGTGCAGCAATTCTCGAATTATTCCCCGTACCTTTTCCGGGAATACTGGATCCCCAAGGGCTGGTTCGCCTACACTCCCGCCGTGACGCTCCCGATTTACGACCGCTACAAGACCGCCGGCGAGGAAATCCGCGAATTCATCATCGCTGAAATGAACGCCGACCCGGGGATCCGGGATTCGAACCGGAAATTCTACGACCGGTATGACCGCTGGGCGGCGCGCTGGCAGCCGCACCTGGATTACCTCGAAATCTACGGGGGCGTCAATCTCTTTGCCGCGCGCCGGTCTCCAACCGAAAACCGCTTGACCGCCCGCGGGCGGATGACCTACGCGGAGGAAACGCCCGAGCTGATGGACGAAACGGCCCACGGCGCCTGGCTCGATTTTCTCTCGACCCAGGGCCTGTCGTACCTGCGGGCCCACATGAAATACCTGGCCCGGGCGAAATTCGACATCGTCCGGGTCGAGGAGGAAATCCAGGACCGCATCCGGATCCAATTCTTCCGGGGACGTCCGGGAACGATTGAAAAATAACGCCTTTCCCGGGCGAAAAATAACATTTGACCGTGCGCGCGTTTTTGTGTTAATAATTTATACAGTTCCGGAAAATGGACACATCAATTTCCTTCCTGATTGTCGGGCCTAACGCCGCCATTTACGACTACCTCCGGGACTCCAACACCGCCGCGGACATCCGACTTTTTTTCTGCGGCCGCGCGGAACAGATCTCCGATTTCATTCGAGCCAACGAAATCCGGTCCGTTTTGCTGGATGCTTCGGAAGGCCCGGCCGAATACCGGAAGCTTCTCCGGGAATTGAAGGCCTTCGATCCTATTCTGCAAATCTCCATCGCCGGGCCCCCCATCCCCCCGGAAGAAATCATGACCTGGGTGGACGACGGCGCCCTGGATTATTTCCCCGTTCCGATCGATCCCAAAATCATTTTCGGGACGTTGCGGCGGGTTCTCGACAAACAGGAGCTGCGCCGGGAAACGAGTATCTTGGAGCGGAAGCTCGAAAAGAAATACGTTTTCCAGGGGATCGTCTCCAAGAACCCGGCGATGCTGGACATCTTCGCCCTCGTCGAGCGGATCGCCCGACACTTTACGAGCGTCCTGCTCACCGGGGAAACCGGGACGGGCAAAGAGCTGATGGCCCGGGCGCTTTTCATGCTGAGCGAATCGAAGTCGCGTTCGTTCGTCATCTGCGACTGCGCCTCCATTCCGGATACCCTGTTCGAGTCGGAGCTCTTCGGCCATGTCCGCGGAGCGTTCACCGGCGCCGACCGGACCAAGAAAGGCCTGTTCGAAGAAGCCCACGAGGGGGTTATCTTTCTCGATGAGATCGGGGAAATTCCCCTTATCATCCAGGCCAAGCTCCTGCGCGTCCTGGAAAACCGGCAGATGCGGCCGCTCGGAAGCAACGAAGTTAAATATGTCAACGCCCGAGTGATCGCCGCCACCAACCGGGATCTTCCAGCCATGATCCGGAAGGGCGAGTTCCGGGAGGACCTCTATCACCGGCTCAACCGGGTTGAAATCCGGATCCCGCCCCTGCGCGAACATATCGAGGACGTTCCCCTGCTCATCCGCTATTTTCTGGACGCCCTCAACAAATCCTACGGCAAGACGATCCAGGGCGTAAGCCGGGACGTCCAGAAATTGTTTCTGAGATATACCTGGCCGGGGAACGTCCGGGAGCTGGAAAACGCCCTGCAAAGCGCCGTCCTGGTGACCCGCAAGGATTTCATCGATGTCCTGGACATTCCGAAAACGGTCCGGGAGCCGGCCTCGGTCCGCCACCGGGCCGTTTTTGTCGAGCGCGATAACCTTTCAAGCCTCGACGACTTGGAGAAGGAATATATTTCCTATGTCCTGGCCCAGACGAAAAACAATCTCAAACGCTCGGCCGAAATCCTCGGCGTTTCCCGCACGACGCTCTACAACAAGCTGGCCAAATACGGGCTCTCCCGGGATTGAAGGCCGGCGCCGCCGCTTCCTTCCGCCGTGAGCGGATTTTCTTTCGTCGCCGATAATCCGTCCGTAAGATTCACAGCTTCGATCGGATATTGGCCAGGCCGAGCCGCAAAAGCCCGGCCTCGAGACCGAAGCCCAGCCGGAAATGACGCGCGTCCTCGAAAAAGCTCCCGGGGACGATCGAAGTGTCCTTCATCTCTCTAAGCTCCCGGGCCAGACGGTCTCCGCCCGCCGTCTCCCCGTCGCGGCCGACGACGCGCGGGAAAGCGACGACTCCGCCGTCCGGCTCCACCCACTTCAGACGCGGCTCGCCATCCATAAAAGCCCGAACAATCGCCTTATTTTTATCCGTCCAGATCCGGCTTTTAGTCATCAGGCCGTCCAGCCGCGAAAAAGCGCGGGCGGCTAATTGCTCGGCTGCAAAGACATGCTCGACATAGAGATGGTCCACCACCCGGCGGATCGACGGGACGATCCTCGGCGGCGCCATGATCCACCCGCAGCGCAGGCCGGCCAGTCCGAAGGCCTTGGTGAGGCTGGAAATGACGATGATATTATCCGCGCTCCCGAACGCCGTTTTGGGGCCCTCCCCCGCCGCGAACTCCAGGTAAACTTCATCGATGCAGAGCATCGCCCCGCGCCGCGCGGCCGCTTCGGCCAGGGCTCGGATCTTCCCGGATTCAAGCCGGACGCCGGACGGATTGTGAAGATTTGTCAGAAGGACGAGCTTCGTTCCCTCCAGGAATCCGGTTTCGAATTCCTCAAGGTCGATCCCGAACTTCCGCTCGAAGCGGCGCTCGAAGCGGCGAACGTTCGCCCCCAAAGCCCGGGGGACATCCAACAGCGGCTCGTAGGCCGGCTTTTCGATATATACGCCGTCGCCAGCACTTAAAAGGGCGGCCCCAACCAGAAAGATCGCCTGGGACGTGCCGATCGTCGGAACGACCGATTCCGGGTCGGCCCCATACCGGCCGGCGATCGCTTCGATCAGCGGCTTCCAGCCGTAGGGATGGACCCCGTTGAGCTCGACGCTTCCCAAATCCAGGTTGAGGTCGGCGAAGGTGAGGCCGGGCAGGCCGCTTTGGGCCAGGTTCACCGCGGCCCGACTGCTCGATTTGGCCCATTCCATATAGACGACAGGATCAAAGCGCATCGGAATTCCTTTCTTTCCGCCGGACGGCGAAATAAATCGGCAGGCCGGCCAGGATGATCGCCGTGCCGATGAACGATTTGACCGGCGACGAGACGAAGACGTTGACAACAACAGCCGCGGCAATGATCATGAAGATCAGCGGAGTCGCCGGGTATCCCCAGGTTCGATACGGCCGCTCCGCCCCGGGCATCTTAATCCGCAATACGATCAGGGCCAAGGCCGCCAGCCCGAAAAAGATCCAATCGCCGAACGTGACGTATTGGAGAAGCTGGCCATACGTGTTTGAGAGAAGAATCCCGGTCGCCCAGAACGCCTGTAAAAGGATGGCCACGTGCGGCGTCCCGAACCGGCGATGGATGCGGGCCGCGGCCGGGATGAACATCTTTTTTTCAGCCATGACCTGGTAAACCCGGGCCCCGGTCAGGATAAAAACGTTGGTAATGCCGAAGGTTGAGACGATGATGGCCGCGGAGATGAACCGGGCGCCGCCCGGGCCGACCATGACTTCGAGCGCGTCCGCGGCCAACCGGGTCGAGCCGGCGATGGCTGCCAAGGGAAGGGCTTTGACGTAGACGACGTTGGCCAGCACATAAACGACGACGACCAGCGAGACGCCGGAAATGATCGCCAGCGGAATAGATCGGGTCGGGTTCTTGACTTCACCGGCGACGAAATTCAGGTTCTGCCAGCCGCCGTAGGAAAACAGGGCGGGCATCAAGGCCAAGCCGAGGGCGCTGAGGACTTTGAGACTGAGACCTCCCGGGAACAAGGGGCCTCCGCCGGCCGCCGGCGTATGGAAGGCGAAGAGGCCGAAGCCGATCAGGACCGCCAGGGCCGCGATTTTGAGAACGGTGAAAACGTTCTGAATCCAGCTGGCCGGCTTGACGCCGAGGATGTTGACCGCGGTCAGAAGCCAGATGATCCCGGCGGCAACCAGCCGGGACGTTGGATCGGACATGGGGAGGAACGTCGCAATGAACCGGGCGCATGTGGTCGAGACGGCCGCGATCGCCCCGGTTTGGATGGTGCTGAAGAGCGTCCACCCGAATAAAAATCCGAGAGCCGGGGAAAAGGCGCGTTCGAGGTAGATGACCTGGCCGCCCGATTGCGGGAAAAGGGCGCCCAGCTCGGCAAAACACAGGCCCCCCAGGAAGGCGATCACGCCCCCCGCGATCCAGACCATCAGCAATTGGGACGAAGTCTGACAGAACTTGGCGCTTTCGGCCGAGTTCATGAAAATGCCCGAGCCGATGATCGCCCCCGCGACAATCATCGCCGCATCAAACCAGCCGAGCTTTCGGTCCGTCATGACAATTTTTCCTTCCGTCTATCTTTACCTGAACCTTCGACCGAAATCAACGTATAAAGAAGCGAATATCGTTGTCCGCCCGCGCGGACGAATATGGGCGGCGACCCGGAAGAGGGTTGGTATTCGCCTCCGATTTCGATACAATGGCGGAGGAAGCAGCCCGCGCCCGACATGGAGGTGTCAACATGAAAAAACGGATCATCCTCGGACTCCTGGCGATGGTTTTGGCGTTCGGCTCCGGTCTGGCGGCCCAAGACTTGACGGTCGCCGACATTCTGGCTAAAAGCATCGAGGCCCAGGGCGGCCGGGCGACGATGGCCGCGATCAAGGACACGACGACCTCCGGGACGATGGAGCTCATCCAGCAGGGCATGTCGGCCGCCCTGACGATCTACCAGAAAGAACCGAATAAAATGCGGACGGACATCGACATCATGGGCATGATCATCACCACGGCTTTCGACGGCGAAAAGGGCTGGATGGTCAATCCCCAGACCGGCGCGGCCGAGGAGATGAACGAAAAACAGAGCCGGGCCCAGCGGAACCAGGCGATGGGTTACGAAGCGATCCTGAGCCCCGAAAAATGCGGGATCACTTACGTCCTCAAGGGTAAGGAAACCGTCGGGGACAAGGTATGTTACGTGCTCGAACAAACGTTCCAGGACGGGACCCAGGCCACGGAATATATCAATGCCACGACGTTTTTGACGGAAAAATCCCGGGCGAAATCGGATGAGACGGGCACCGAAATCATCGTCGAAACCGTCATGTCCGATTATAAAAACGTCGAGGGACTGATGATCCCTCAGACCATGACGATTTACCAGGGCGGCGCTGAATTCGCCCGGATCTCGGTCGGCAAAGTGGCCTTCAACACGGGCCTCCAGGACGCGTTTTTCAAGATGCAGTGATCCCGGCTCCGGATCGGAGACGGGACAATAAGGTTGATCCGGATATCGGGAACAAATGGCAGACAAGATAGCGGTTTTTATCGGGAGCCTCCGCCGGGAGTCCTATAGTCGCCGAATGGCCAAGGCGCTGATCGCCCTGGCGCCCCCGGCCCTCGAGTTGGAGATCGTCGAGATCGGCGGTCTGTCGCTCTACAACCAGGACGATGATGATGAGGGAAGACCGCCCTTGGCCTGGACCGAGTTTCGGAACCGGGTCAAGACTTTTGACGGCCTCCTGTTCGTCACGCCGGAATACAACCGCTCGGTTCCCGCCGCGCTGAAGAACGCTCTCGATGTCGGCTCACGGCCGTTCGGTCGGAGCGCTTGGGAAGGGAAGCCCGGGGCGGTGCTGAGCATTTCGCCCGGAGCGATCGGCGGCTTCGGCGCGAATCATCATCTCCGGCAATGCCTCGTCTTCCTGGATGTTCCGACCATGCCGCAGCCTGAGGCGTACATCGGCGGCGCAGCGAAGCTGTTTGAAGCGGATGGAACGATCGCATCTCCGTCAACTCGCGATTTCCTCGCGAGTTTTATGGAGAAGTTCGCGGCCTGGGTCCGAAAATACCCGGCCTCCCGATAAAAAGTCGCGGCCCTTCTTTGTTGTGACCGCTCGCAGGAAACATCGTCTTCCCCGGTTTCTGGAAACAGATTCGGGCGATGGTCAGGTCGTTTCGATTTCCTTCAGGACGGCGTGGGCGAGGCGGAGGGCCCGGAGCCCTTCCTCGCCGCTGACCTTACCGGGCCGCCCTTCGGCGATGCAGGTCAGGAAGTTCTGAATTTCCTTCTTGAGCGGTTCTTCCTTCTTGATCTTGAGGCTCTTGATGTCCGTCTGCCGGCCGCTCAGAGGGAATATTTTCACTTCCTGGTCGATGTAATCGACGGCGTAATAGGACGTCGGCTCGAAAATCCGTAGCTTCCGAACCTTGCCCTGATGGACCCGGCTGGCCGTCAGGGTGGCCACGCAGCCGCCTTTGAACTCCAGGCGGGCGTTGGCGATGTCCACCTTGTCCGAAACAACATGGATGCCCGTGCTCCGGATGACCGAGACCTCGTCTTTGATCAGGGCCATGATGATGTCGAGATCGTGGACCATCAGGTCAAGGACGACGTCCACGTCCAGGGACCGGGCCGAGAACGACCCCAGCCGCTGAACCTCGATGAACTTGGGATCGGAAATGATGGTTTCCACGGCTTCCACGGCGGGATTGAACCGCTCCAGGTGGCCGACCTGGAGGATCAGTCCGTTTTTCTTCGCCGCGGCGATCAGCTCCTCCCCCTGGGCGACCGTCTCGGTAATCGGTTTTTCGACGAGGACGTGCTTGCCCCGTTCGAGCAGCCGCAAGGCGATGGCGTAATGGGCCGAGGTGTTGGCCGCGACGATCCCGGCGTCGATGTCGTCCAGCATTTCCTCGAAATCCTGATAGTACCGGACGCCGTGGCGGTTCCCGATTTCAAAGGCTTTCTTGAAATCGATGTCGGCGACGGCCCGCAGGTCCGCTTCCTCGAGGTACGAGGCGATCCGGGCGTGCTGCATGCCGAGGTATCCCACGCCGATGATTCCCACCTTGATTTTTTCCATGGACCTTCCGTTCAGCGCTTGACCAGGACGGCCAGGCCGGCGCCGGCGGCCAGTTCAAGCGCTTCCTCTTTCTGAATAAACGGCACGCGGCCGGCTTCGATCACCAGGGCGGCGGCCTTGACCTTCGTCAGCGTCCGCATCGTCGTCAGGCCGACCATCGGGACGTCGATTCTCAGGTCCTGGAGCGTCCGGCCGGCCTTGAGGACGACGACCCCGTCGCCCGCCAGCTGGGCCCCGCGCCTGATGGTTTCGTCCGTGCCTTCCATGCCCTCGACGGCGACCACGGCCCGCTCCTTGACGACCAGCGTCTGGCCGATATCCGCGTCGGCCAGGGTTTTCGCCAACGGCCAGCCGAATTCCGCAGCCGCGCTCACGGCGTCCGAAACGGGAACCGTGCCCAGGACGCCCTCGGCGCAGAAATACGGCTCCAAAAACGCTGTGGGGTCGAGGATCGCAAGGCCGTTCGCCTGGAGATATCCGATCAAGGCTTTCAAAAGGGTCGTCGGCGATTGATCCGGAAGACGGGCCAGGAACGGGGCCAAAGCTTTATCCGGGAAGTCCTTTTGAAAGATCGTCCGGTGCTCGATCTTGCCGAGCATCAAGACATCCCGGACCTCTTGGCTTTTAAAAAACGAGACGATCTTTCCCAATTCCATCGGGCCGAACCATTCGAAGGCGTCCGCCTCCCGCTGGATCTCGGCCGCGGCCGCATCGCGGAGGCCGGCGACTACGCAGGTCAGGTTTTGTTTTTTGGCTTCAAAAAGGGCCTGGAGCGGGAAATCCCCTCCCCCGGCGATCAGGCCTATTCGCGGTCCCATTCGTCCGCCGTTTTCTTGACGAACCCGCGCTTGGCCGAGCCGACGAACTCCAGGATTTCCTCGCGGTCCGCCGACGGCGGGATTTCGGTCTCGATCCGTTCCCGGGCTTGGGCCGTGTTCAGCCCCTGGAAAAAGAGAAGCTTGAAGATTTTTTTCAGGACGTCCAGGCGCTCCCGGGTGAATCCGTTCCGCCTCAAGCCGACGATGTTGAGTCCGAGGACGCGAGCCGGACGCTGGCCGACGACCCGGCAAAACGGAAGAACGTCCTGGGTGACCATCGAACCGCCGCCCATGAAGGAAAACCGGCCGATCCGGCAAAACTGGTGGACGCCGCTCATCGCCCCGATCAAGGCGGAGTCTCCGACATGGACGTGTCCGCCGAGAGTGGCTCCGTGGAGAAAAATCGTCCGGTTGCCGACCACGCAGTCGTGGGCGACGTGGGCATAGGCCATGAAATAATTGTCGTCGCCGACGATCGTCACCCGGTCCTGCTTGGTGGTCGCCCGGTGGACCGTCGCGCCTTCGCGAAAGATATTCCGGTCGCCGATCCGGATCCGGGTCGGTTCACCCTTGTATCCGACGTCCTGGGGCTCTCCCCCGATCGCGACGAAAGGCAAGAACCGGTTGTCGGCGCCGATCTCCGTCCAGCTCCCGAGGTGGACATGAGACTCGAGGATGGTCCCCGGGCCGATCGCCACGTGTTCGCCGACGACGCAAAACGGACCGATTATCGCCCCGGGAGCGATGGACGCGCCCGGATAGACGACGGCGCTCGGATGGATGCGCGGCTCAGGACCGGCCATAAAACTGCTCGCGTTCCATCATCGAGGCAACCAAGTCCCCCTCGGCCGCGATTTCGCCTTCGACGAAGGCTTTGGCGTGGAGGTAATAGAAATGGTTCTTGGACTTCACCACCTGGGCTTCAATCCGGATCTGGTCGCCGGGGACGACGGGCCGGCGGAATTTCATGTCGGCGATCTTGCTGAACAGGACGAATTTCTTTTCCGGGGAGGGAATGGAATGAAAGAGAAGGATCCCCCCCGCCTGGGCCATCGCTTCCACGATCAGGACGCCGGGCATGATCCGGACGCCAGGAAAGTGGCCTTGGAAGAACTCCTCGTTGTAGGTGACGTTCTTCAGGGCGACGATGCTTTTTTCCTTTTCCAGCTCGAGGACGCGGTCGACGAGCAGAAAAGGATAACGGTGCGGAAGGAACCGCAGGATATCTTCGATATTCAACACCCGGAAACCTCGGAGGCGATTATTTTTCCACCGCCTTGGCTGCGTCGTAGCGCTTGATGATCTCTTCGGTGACGTCGACAGCCGGGTTCCAAAAAATGGCCCCGCTCTTCTGGACGTCAAAAATGATGTCGAAGCCCTTTTCCTTCCCGAGGGTCTGAACAATCGGCATCAATTCGGATTGAAGCTTCATGAAAAGCCTTTGGGAGAGCTCCTGCATGCTGGCCACGGCGTCTTCGGCGACCCGCTTGCGCTCGGTGTTTTTCCGTTCAAGGTCGGCCTGCATCTGGACAGCGGCTTCGTCGGTCATTGTCAAACGTCCGGTGTTGAGCTTGGTCTGCATCTGGCGGATATCGTCGTCCAGGTTGGCCACCGTGGTCTGGTTCTTCTTGTCCGTTTCCTGGAGCCGGGCCAGGACTTTTTTGCCTTCAACCGATCGTTCCAGGACCTGCTGGGAGTCAATGATCCCCAATTTCCCCTGGGCCTGGGCAGAGGCGGGAATGACGGCGGCGCCGATGAACAGCGCGGCCAGCGTGGCGATAATCAAAGCTTTCCGCATGACGTTCCTCCTAGAAACGAAAAACGCTCCGATCTCTCAGAACGTGGTTCCAATCGCGAACCGAAAGGTGAAATTGGAATCCGTCGAGTAGATCTTCCGGTTATTATACGAAAAAATCAGGCGAAAGGGAA
>Ga0209777_10008451_pt1 | contig 11266 bp, 10 predicted proteins | sample FrelakmetHBP12HB_FD_187147 | JGI IMG/M metagenome (GOLD analysis project Ga0209777, IMG submission 187147) | Freshwater lake sediment microbial communities from the University of Notre Dame, USA, for methane emissions studies -HBP12 HB (SPAdes)... | ecosystem: Environmental > Aquatic >...
ACTCGACCCTATGGCAACGGGTGTGCTTGTGATACTTATAGGTAAGTGTACTAAATCCTCCAGCTCCTTCCTCGGCGCAGACAAAGAGTACGACGCTACGCTGGTGCTCGGCGCCGCTTCGGATACCGGTGACGCCTGGGGGCGCGTGGAAGAGAGCTCTGGCCTCGAAAGCATCAGCAGGGAAAAGATAGAAGAAGCGTTTAAGGCCTTTACGGGTGAGATCGAACAAGTTCCGCCTTCATACTCCGCGGTAAAATTCAAAGGCAGGAAATTATATGAGCTGGCCAGAAGAGGCATAAATGTGAAGGTCGAGCCGCGCAAGGTCATAATAAAGAAACTCGACATATCCAAAATAGATATGCCGGAAGTCTCCTTTACCGTGACCTGCTCCAAGGGAACCTATATAAGGCAACTATCTTCCGATATAGGATCCGCGCTTGGCTGCGGCGCGCACCTATCCAGGCTGCGCAGGACGAGGTCCGGAGATTTTACGGTTGAAGACGCATCTACCCTTGAAGAGCTGAAGAGTATTGATGCGGAAAAATTAAGAAACAAACTGAAGAGCGCATGAAAAAATCTGTAGTGACGATCGGAGTATTTGACGGAGTCCACATTGGCCACCGGACGGTAATCGAAAGAACAGTGGCCCGTGCCAGGGCTGTCGGCGCAATGAGTATCGTAGTGACATTCGACCCTCATCCGTTAAAAGTGCTTGGCGCCCACCATCTTGCGCCTAGCCTGATGTCGCTGAAACACAGGGTGAATATTATAAGATCTCTGGGCGTCGATAAGGTTATAGTCATGAAGTTCGATCAAAGATTATCAGAAATGGATCCGAGCGTCTTTATAAAGGATATAATCCGGAAAAAATTGAACGCCCAAGAGATATTTGTAGGCGAGGACTTCTGTTTCGGCAAAGGCGCCGGCGCGGACATAAGAGCGTTGAAACGTATCGCAGGCACGGCCGGATTAAAAGTTCATCCGGTAAAAGCGGTCAAAAGAGGCGGCCGTATAATCAGTTCGAGCGAGATAAGAAGGCTGATCGTGGCCGGAAGAATAAAAGAGGCTTCTAATCTTTCGGGCAGGCCATTTTCGATACTTGGCACAGTTGTATCGGGAGCTAAATTGGCGCGCGTCCTTGGTTATCCCACCGCTAATATAAATCCGCACCACGAGGCGATGCCTCCCAGCGGAGTATATGCCGTAAAGGTGAGGTTGGATAAGAAGCTCTTCAAAGGTGTGATGAATATAGGGGTAAGGCCAACATTCTATGATCATGGCAGAGATACCGAGCCTTCCATAGAGGTGCATATATTCGGCTTTCATGGGAGCATTTACGGCAAAGATCTGGAGGTAATATTTGTGAGGAGATTGAGGCCCGAGAAAAAATTTAACACAATAGATAGTTTGATCGAACAGGTGAGGAGAGACGAAAAGGCCGCTAAGAGGCTATTGGCATATTCTACTCCGCTGAAGAACTTTCGTTCTTTAGCTTCGTAGGAATAATTCCTGCGAAGCCCTGTCTGGATTGAAAGTGGGGAGGGCGAAGCAGAATAAAAGGCTTTACAAATCATAATTGCTATGATATGATACCTGAAACAATCAGTATGGAAAGTATAAAAAAATGAGTTTAACAAAAGAGAAGAAGACAGAATTAATAGGCGGATATAAGGTGCATGAAAAAGATACCGGTTCGCCTGCTGTCCAGATAGCGCTCCTGACCGAGCGGATAAATTCGCTTTCAGGCCATTTCAAGGCGCACAAGAAAGACCACCATTCAAGGCAGGGGTTACTGCGCATGGTCAGTGTCCGTAGAAGGCTTCTGGAGTACATGAAGAAGAAGAGCCCGGATGAATACCAGGGCATCATAAAGAAACTGGACTTAAGGAAATAGCCTCTTTGCTTTCTTATTATCAGCGGCACCCCTTACAAATAAACCCCATAACCATGAAGGATATAAGATGCAAAAATTCGAAAGAAACTTAGGCCGTGAGAAGATAATCATTGAAACAGGCAGAATGGCCAAGCAAGCGGACGGCGCCTGCACTGTCCAGCTAGGCGGCACGGTAGTGCTTGTCACAGCCGTATGCTCAAAACGTTCAAGGCCCGACATAGATTTCTTCCCGATGACATGCGAATATCAGGAGAAGACTTACGCGGCGGGGAAGATACCCGGCGGATTCTTCAAACGCGAAGGCCGCCCATCGGAGAAAGAGATATTGACGGCCCGCCTGATAGACAGGCCGATCAGGCCGCTATTCGGCAAAGGTTTCATGAATGAACTGCAGCTGGTGGCCATAGTCGTTTCAAGCGACAGCGAAAATGACTCCGATATCCTCGCTATGATAGGCGCATCTACGGCTCTCACGATATCGGATATCCCGTTCGACGGGCCGATAGCCGCGGTGAGAGTGGGAAGGATAGACGGAAAGTTCATCCTGAACCCGACATTCAAAGAGCTGGATTCCAGCGACCTTGACCTGGTGGTTGCCGGTAACAGGTCGAGCGTTCTTATGGTAGAGTCCGGGAGCAAGGAACTGCCGGAGGACACTCTTTTGGATGCCATAAAGTTCGGCCATAAAGAGATGCAGGTCCTTATAGACCTGCAGGAAGAGATGGCAAAGGCTTGCGGCAAAAAGAAGAGAGAGATAGCTCTGCGCGATATAGATGCGGGCCTCTTAAAGAGCGTCAGAAGCGCTTCGGTCGCAAAGCTCGGCGAGATAAACAGGCTGCATACTAAAGAGCAGCGTGAAGAAGCTTTTGACCTTCTTCTGAAGGATCTTGTGGAGAAGCTGGTAACGGAGGGTTCCAAGATCACCGAAAAGGATGTCAAGTATGCGCTCGAGGAGACCGAAAAGGAAGAAGTCAGGAAGTTCGTAGTTGAAAAGAGGAAGCGCGTTGACGGAAGAGAATTTGATGAGATCAGGAAGATAACTTGCGAAGTCGGAGTGCTTCCCAGGACGCACGGGTCAGGCTTATTTACAAGAGGCCAGACTCAGAGCCTGTCGGTTGCCACTTTGGGCACGAGCGCGGATGAGCAGATGATAGACGCTCTCGAGGGCGAGACGCAGAAGAGCTTCATGCTCCATTATAATTTTCCGCCGTTCTCGGTGGGAGAAGTGAAGCCGATGAGAGGGCCCGGAAGGCGCGAGATCGGCCACGGCGCTCTGGCGGAAAGGGCGTTGAAACCCGTCATGCCGAGCAAGGAGAAGTTCCCTTATACAGTGAGAGTAGTTTCGGACATATTAGAGTCCAATGGTTCGTCGAGCATGGCGACCGTATGCGCCTCTACACTCTCGCTTATGGATGCGGGCGTGCCGGTTTCCGATCCCGTCAGCGGCATAGCCATGGGCCTGATCAAGGAAGATAAAGAAACGATAATACTTACCGACATTGGCGGGGTGGAGGACCATTACGGAGACATGGACTTCAAGGTGGCAGGGACAAAGAACGGTGTGACTGCCCTGCAGATGGACCTGAAGATCCAGGGGATAAGCTATGATGTGTTGAAAGAGGCTCTTGAATCCGGCAAAAAGGCCCGCCTGATTATATTGGATAAGATGATGCAGGTCATAGGCCAGCCCAAGAACGATGTTTCGGCATTCGCGCCGAAGATAGTGGTACTGAAGATAAATCAGGAAAAGATAGGCGCGGTTATCGGGCCCGGCGGCAAGATAATAAAGAAGATAATCCAGGATACGGGCGCTACGGTAGACATAGACGATGATGGCACGGTGCAGGTCGCGGGCACTGATCCTAAGTCTATAGAGATGGCGGTAGCCATAATAAAAGGTATAACCGAAGAGCCCGAGGTTGGTAAGGTATACAAGGCTAAAGTTAAAAAGATCATGAACTTCGGAGCTTTCGTAGAGATACTTCCGGGCAAAGAGGGCCTTGTGCATGTTTCGGAGCTTTCAAATACATTCGTCAAGAACGTGGAAGAGGTAGTGAAGCTGGGCGATGAGTTCGATGTGAAGCTTACGGAGATAGACGCGCAGGGCAGGCTTAACCTCTCGAAGAAACAGGCGGATCCCAACTACAAGCCGGGCGCCGAAAAAGAGAGAAGCCAGGACGATTCGCGCCGCAGAAGATCGTAAATTTGAAGAGCGTAAAGATACTTCTCAAGAAGAAGGAAGGCTGTCAGGACCTGCCCGTTCCGAGGTATGCGACTTCCGGATCAAGCGGGATGGATCTTTGCGCTGATGTAAGCGGGGAAGTGATACTGTTGCCAGGCGATATCAAGCTGATATCGGCTGGCATTTATATTAGTATCCCGCAAGGTTATGAGGCTGAGGTCCGCCCCAGGAGCGGGCTGGCTTTAAAACACGGTATAGGCCTTGTGAATTCACCCGGCACGATCGATTCCGACTATCGGGGGCTCGTGAACCTTATAATGATAAATCACGGCAAAGAGCCGTTCACCATACACCGTGGAGACAGAGTCGCGCAGATGGTCATAAAGGAAGTAGTGAGAGCCGAAATAGAAGCGACGGAAAACCTCGACGACACCGTTCGCGCACATGGCGGATTCGGGCATACGGGTCGATAAGGGCATATCAGAATGTCGATATTCCAGGCTGTTATCTCCGGCATAGTTCAGGGTATTACGGAATTCTTCCCGATATCAAGTTCCGGCCACCTTGTGATACTGCATAAGTTATTGGGGGTTAAGGGCGATATGCTCGCCTTCGATGTCTTCCTGCATTTCGGCACGCTCATATCGGTCATGCTATTCTTCCGTAAGGATATAATCAATATGCTGGTTAAAGACAGGACTATGCTCAGGTTCATCGTTATGGGATGTATACCCACTTTCATTATCGGTATTATATTTAAAGATATTGTCGAGCCACTTTTTACGGATCCGAAGTTTGTAGGCGTATCTCTCATTATCACGGGCATATTCTTACTTTTGGCAAGCCTCTTTGCTATGCGTTGGAAGATGTCGCGCAAAGAGAAGCCTTTAGGGGTAGTTAACTCTCTTTTAATAGGAATAGCTCAGGGCATAGCCGTAGTGCCCGGCATATCACGCAGCGGTTCAACTATAGGAGCTGCTCTGATATTGGGCCTCAATGGAGAGTCCGCGTTAAGATTTTCATTCCTTCTTGCGATCCCGGCAATATTGGGAGCAAATATATTGAAGGCGCGGGTAATATGTGGTAATCTTGTATCCGTGGAGATGGCGCCTTTCCTGGCGGGCGCCATAGTTGCCGCGATAAGCGGTTTTATAGCTATAAAAGCTATGTTCGGGATACTGAGGAAGAATTTATTCTTTCTCTTCGGCATATATTGTATACTTATTGGTTTTGCAGTTGTAATGTTATATAGATAGGCATACCAATCTATGAATAAAACCAAATTGAACGAGATACAGGCGATACTCTTATTTGCCATAGCTCTTATTGTATTCATAAGCTTCATAACTTTCGATTTCTCGGACCTGCAGCTCTTCACTTCAAAGGTCAACCACCCGGTAAGGAATTTCGCGGGACTTTTCGGCGCGTATCTGGGGGCCCTGATGTTCTTTATAATGGGGATGAGCGCCTATTGTTTACCTATCCTGATATTGGTCTGGGCCATCGCCCGGTTTTCGGGGGTCACGCCGCAGAAACTATATTTCAAGGTCTTCGGCACATTCTTCCTTATATTGGCGTCGAGCGCTCTCTTCTCTATCCTTGGACAGGGTGAAAACAGCCTACGCTTCTCACTCGGCGGCATAGTGGGCCTGGTATTTTCAGATTTTCTTGTAAGATACCTCGGATCTGTGGGCGCCATTATAGTTATAATAGTCCTATTCCTGCTTTCCGTCCTTCTGGCGACAGAATTTTTACTTATACCATTCCTGACAGCGCTTGCCGGGAAGAGCAAGGACTTTATCCTGGCTATGAGAGAGAAACGCGGTCTTGTGCGTAAGCGTGAAGCTCCCGCTTCCGCGGTAAAGAGATCCGCGCCTTCCGCTATGCCATTAAGAGAGAGAGAAAAAGAGCCTCCCAGAGCCATACCCGGCGTGAACGTACCGGCAAATGTTATACTGCGCGATTCCTCAGGCGTATCCGCAGCAAGGCCTGTTCAGGCTTCCACAGGCGCTAAAAGATCGGAGCCTACAGCCGAAGATAGAAAAGTGACTCTCGCCGAAAAGAGAGACTTTACGCTGCCCAGCCTAGACCTCCTGGATTCGCCGCCGCCTTTGGAGCAGAGGAAGATAGACGATGACTTTGAAGCTAATACGAAGATTCTGGAAGAGACGCTCGCGGATTTTGATATAGAGGCTAAGGTAGTGACATTTAATAAGGGGCCGGTCATAACCAGATATGAGCTTGAACCGGCGCCGGGAGTAAAGATACACAGGATAACCTCCTTAAGCGACAATATAGCTCTCGCGATGAAGGCCCAGAGCGTTAGGATAGTCGCACCTATACCGGGCAAAGGCACCATAGGCGTGGAGGTTCCGAATTCTTCGAGTGCCATCGTCTATCTGAAAGAGGTGCTGGACTCCAAAGAGTATAAGTCGTCAAAATCAAAACTGAAACTTGCGCTCGGCAAAGATATCGCCGGAACACCGGTGATAGCGGATCTTGCCACTATGCCGCATCTGTTGATAGCCGGAGCGACCGGCTCGGGCAAGACCGTATGTATAAACAGCCTTATAATGTCGATGCTCTTCAACGCAGCGCCTGAAGACATAAAGTTCATAATGATAGACCCAAAAAGGGTGGAGCTGGCCGTATTCAATGATATGCCGCACCTGTTGGCGCCGGTAGTTACCGATCACAAGAAAGTCGCTAGCACTCTCGACTGGATAGTAAATGAGATGGATTCACGTTATGAGCTCTTGGCCAGATCCGGGGTGAGGAACATAGACCTGTATAATGAAAAGTTCGGCAATAAACAGAATACGGAAGAGGGGTCGCAGCCGATGAAATTACCGTACATCGTTCTGATAATAGACGAGCTTGCGGACCTTATGATGGTAGCTCAGGCTGAGGTTGAGAGTGCTATAACGAGGCTTGCGCAATTATCCAGAGCGGTGGGCATTCATATAATGCTGGCCACACAGCGCCCGTCCGTAGACGTCATAACAGGTGTAATAAAGGCGAACTTCCCGGCCAGAATATCGTTTAAAGTAGCTTCCAAGGTGGATTCGAGGACGGTCCTCGATATGAACGGGGCCGATAAACTGCTCGGCAGGGGCGATATGTTATTCATCGAGCCCGGCGCTTCAAGGCCCGTGAGAGCTCAATGCAGCCTTATATCCGATAAAGAAATAGAGAAGATAACCGATTTTATAAAATCACAAAGAGCGCCTGAATATATAGAGGAGATACTCGCGGTGCATAAGAAGTCCTCGTTCAAGAAGTTCGATAAAGACGATCTTTATGAAGAGGCTGTGAAGACTGTCCTGGAGACCGGGCAGGCTTCTGTCTCCATGCTGCAGAGAAGGCTGGGGTTAGGGTATGCCCGCGCGGCCAGGATCATCGATACTATGGAAGCCGAAGGGATAGTGGGGCAATTCCAGGGGTCGAAACCGAGGGATATTCTTGTCAGTCTGGAGGACTACCGGGCTAAAAGTGGAGAATAATAAGAGAGAGTCAAGGCCATCGGCTGTTTCCGTGGGCAAAAGATTGAAAGAGGCCAGAGAGAAGAGGTCTCTGACGATAGAACAGGTCCAGAAACAGACCAAGATACATTCCACGGTTTTGATCGGCCTGGAAGAGGGAAGGCCCGACGACACGCTGACCGATACATATGTAAGAAGTTTCCTGAAGAAGTACGCGCAGTTCCTCGGCATCAATTCAGTAGAGTTATTGAAGGAATATTTTCCTGCCAACATTGAAAGTTCCGCGCCGGCCATCTCTGTTAAAGAAAACATCTCCTTGAAAGACGCTCAATCCCCGCCGAGATTCCTGTATGTGACCGGCCTGGCTGTAGCCGCGATAATATCTCTTATGCTGTTGATATTTATTGCGGGGAAAGTATCGACCGCTTTCAAGAAGGCGAAACCCATACAGCAGAAAAAGTCTCTTGCGGCCGCCGCAAAGAAGAAGGCCGTCAAAAGCGCAAAAGCCGTGCAGAAGAAGAAGTCCGCCGTCGTAAAAATCAGTTCAGAAACAAAAGAACCCGTTTCAATAAATATCCCTTTGAGCCTTGATATAAAAGTGAAGGAAGCGGTCCGCGTGAAGCTGAAAAAAGACGGGATCTTATTATTTGACAGGGTCCTTCCCGCGGGACTTATCGAAAATACGGTAGCAAATAACTCCATAGAGCTCGATATCGCGAAGGCCGGAAGCCTCGATCTGACCCTCAACGGAAAGCATATAGTCCTGCAGGGCAATAATAGTATAAACGGGCTTGAGATAACAAGAAAAGGCGTAAGGATAAAATAGAAGCTATCTGATGACAAAGATCGGGATCGTAAGCCTCGGGTGTCCGCGCAATCTGGTAGATTCCGAGGTGATGCTCGGCTCTCTAAGAAAAGAGGGTTACGAGATAGCTGATGAAGTCGGCGACGGCGTCGATCTCTTCATAGTAAATACATGTTCTTTCGTCCGGTCCGCGCGCGAAGAGTCGGTCGACACCATAATAGAGGCCGCCCAGCTCAAGAGAGAGGGCAAGATCAGGCGCCTTATAGTCTGCGGGTGCCTGCCGCAATTGTACAATAAGAAACTTTTAAAAGGCCTACCCGAGATCGACTCCATAATAGGAACGAGCGATCTGTCGAAGATAAACGCCATCGTCAAGTCCCTGCTTAAAGATACCCCCGTCTCATCCGTCTCAAAAAAATTGAACTATCTCTATAACGAAAACTCCCCGCGCCTTTTCTTGACGCCGCCTCATTACACTTATTTGAAGATCTCCGAGGGGTGCGACAATCTCTGCAGCTACTGCATAATACCGAAGCTGCGCGGAAGGTTCAGGAGTAGGCCCATTGAGTCGGTGCTTAAGGAAGCAGGGGACCTCTCTTCGTCCGGCAAATTAAGAGAGATAAATATCATAGGCCAGGATACGACGCTCTTCGGTCAGGATATATACGGCAGGCAGAAGCTTCCAGGGCTTCTGCGAAGAATAGCCTCTCTAAAAAGCGGCGTTAAATGGATCAGGCTTCTTTACACGCATCCCGCGCATTATAGTGATAAGCTTATAGATACTTTGCGCGACGAGAGGAAGATATGCAGATATCTCGACCTGCCTATTCAGCATATAAACGATACCATATTAAAGAAGATGAACAGGCACACCACCAAAAGGGATATAATCAATCTGATAAATAAGCTGAGGAAGAATATCCCGGGCCTTACATTAAGGACTTCTGTAATAATAGGGTTTCCCGGGGAGACGGATAAAGAGTTCAACGAACTCCTGGCGTTCCTAGAAGATACGCGGTTTGAAAAGTTGGGAGCTTTCGTATATTCCTCGGAAGAGGGCACAAAAGCCTCTAAGTTCCAAAGGCATCTTCCGGATAATATAAAGAACCAGCGGTTCGACGAAGTAATGAAATTACAGCAGAAGATATCGGCTGATATCAATAAGTCATATATGGGCAAAACAGTGCGAGTTCTTATAGATGAGCCCTGTACCATTCATCCCGCCTTTGGCGGGATTCAGGTACAGGGCAAGCCTGTGGAGGCCGAGGATAATAAGTTCGCGGGCCGCACGGAAGGTGACGCTCCGGAAGTCGACGGATGCGTCTACGTCTCGGGAAGAGATATAAAAGTCGGAGAATTTTACAAGGTGAAAATTACGGATACGCTGGAGTATGATCTCGTCGGGGAAGCCGTATGAACCCCGCCCATTCATCAGGGCGGGATAGAATAGGAGAATGGGCGGGGTGAACTTGCCTAACAAGCTTACGATATTTCGTATATTTTTAGTCGCCGTCTTTATGTTCTTTCTGTTTTTGCGCGGAGTCCCGGCTAAGATACTGGCGCTCATAACGTTCCTTGCGGCTTCATTTACCGATATCATGGACGGCTATATTGCCAAAAAGTATAATATGGTGACTGACTTCGGCAGGCTCATGGACCCGATAGCCGATAAGATACTGGTGCTGTCGGCATTTTTGGCGTTCGTTGAAATGAAGTTGATACCTGCATGGATGGTTGTTATAATAATATTCAGGGATGTGGTTGTCACAGGTTTAAGGATGTCGGCTCTCGCAAAGGGTAAAGTCATATCCGCCGATGATGGAGGAAAACATAAGATGGTCTCTCAGGTATTTGCTATAGTCGTCATCCTATTTTTTCTGATATTCAGGGAGGCGGGCATAAAGGTATTCAATTTCTGGAATGCTTCTACGGAGCATCTTTATAAAGAGACAATATTTATTTTGATGTCGATCACAACTCTCTTGACATTGATAAGCGGCATGTCGTATCTTATAAAGAATAGGGGGGTCTATTTCAATGCGAAGAATAGCTAAGATCACCACTAGTTTTTTTTACCTTGGGCACTCTCCTTTTATGCCGGGCACACTTGGCAGCCTTGCCGGATTGCTGATCTATTTCGTAGTCAAAGACAAGCTTCCGATATACGCGTTCTCTATTCTCTTCCTCTTCGCGCTCGGTATGGTATTTTCATCAGAGGCGGAGAGGATATATAAGAGAAAAGACGCCGAAATGATAGTTATAGATGAAGCCTGCGGCATGATGCTGTCGCTCTTTTTAGTGCCGTACAGCCTATGGATAATGATATTGGGTTTTGCGCTATTCAGGGTATTCGATATTTTAAAACCCCCGCCAGCCAAAGCAATAGAGAAATTTTCCGGGGCATTCGGCGTAATGTTCGATGATATTATCGCAGCCATTTACACAAATTTTATCCTGCAGATAATCTGCTTTGTTTTCCCGCATATTATAAGTTAAACATAAAAAAGTTAGCACTAATATCATTGTATTAGCTCAATTAATAATGTATACTACATAGTAGAGGGATATAAAAGGAAGATCATATAGCATGCCTATGCGGTCTGTCCATTGTGCGTGAAAATAATGGATAGATTTTTTATGCAGGCTTATTATAGATATTTAATTATGGAAAGGCACTACGATGAAACCCTTAAAACTGGGAGTAGGAAGGGTGTGCGTTATCACTATGCTTGCGATAGCCATATCGCTGTATCTGGGGAGCTTTGTATATGCGTCAAGCATGGATAATGAGAGAAGGTCATTCGGCAGCTCTTCGTCCAGCATGTTCGGCTCCAGTTATGTTAATAGAACTATGTATGAGACGCAATCTATCATAAATCAGGCCACTGTCAAAGAGGACTCTC
>Ga0209777_10008452_pt1 | contig 11264 bp, 10 predicted proteins | sample FrelakmetHBP12HB_FD_187147 | JGI IMG/M metagenome (GOLD analysis project Ga0209777, IMG submission 187147) | Freshwater lake sediment microbial communities from the University of Notre Dame, USA, for methane emissions studies -HBP12 HB (SPAdes)... | ecosystem: Environmental > Aquatic >...
CGCCATTTCGGCCGGCCGGCTCCATCCGGCCACATCGAATCCGGTAACCGCGGGTTGCCCTTGGGGCAACAGGCCCGACTGGATGTCGGCGGCGATCCGAAGTTCCGCCTCCATGTGGACAGCGTGGTGTTCGGCCGCGCGCCGTTCGCGCACCAGGGCAATTGAGACGAAGGCGGCCAATCCGATTGAAGCGGGCGTCATCAGCGAAATGGACGAGTAGCTCGTCAGACTCGCGAGAGTGTCGAAGATACCCCCCAGGCCTATGACGATAAGGGCGACCCGCACAAAGTTAATCTGGCTCAGGCTCAGAGGCCCGCCCGGGGCCGTGCCGGCCAATGCCAGGCGCCTGCGCCGCAGGATGACCAACGAGATAACCTGCACCACGAGCCAGGTGATCAGGAATGCCACGACCAGCGGCCCGGGGCTGGGCATGTCGGGCACAATATTCGCCCAGCTGGCTACGCTGTTCTCGCCGGGTTCCCGCACGTGTTTCGTCAGGAACCACGGGGACGCCCAGACGACCGGAAGAAGCAGAACGGCAGCACCATAAAGGCTCCCTATATAGCGTGGCTTCGCCCACCGGCTTTCGCAATAATAGAAAATGAAGTGCAACTGTGTGGCCATGCCCAAGAGCCCCATGGTGTAATTCATGCGAAGCCAGAACAAGGTCAATGCGGGGCCGTTCGGAGTGTCCCGCACCTGTGTGTTCTCGGGAATGATATTGTCCTCAATGAAAACGAACATGCAAAAGGCCGCGATGAGGACCAGCCAGTTGGAGAAGAAAAGGTCGATTGTTCTGCGCCCCACAAACCAGTAACTGACCTGGAAAATCAGCGCCAGCGTGGCTATTACGACGAACGCCGCAAGGTCCAGAACGGAATAAGTGTTAATTGCCGTCATGCTAGAATGTGAACCCGACGGAAATGGTCAGTGTGTGTGAGCGGCCAAGTTCCGGCCCCAGTTCGGGAAACATGTTGTCCTGATAGCCTACGTCTATCGAGATGCGTTCCGTCGGGCTGAGGCCAAAGCCTGTCGTCCAGGCCGTCTTGCCGTTGGTGTCCATGGCGGCGCCGCCCCTCAGATACGCCCCCTTGAACAAGGCGTGCTCGGCGCCGACGTAGAAGCGATTGACGGTGAGGCTTCCGCTGCTGTCGCGAAAGGTCCCCAGTTGGTAGTCTGCATAAATCGTGCAGTCCTTCCAGTACTCGTACGAGAGGCCGGGCCGGAGGATGAACTGCTGTCCGGTGTCCCTGACGCGGGTGTTTCCGATTCCCAATCCCTGGAAGTCGTACAACGTGGTCCTCGACGGCGAGGCGGCGTAGTCAAACACCACACCCGCCAGCAGGCCTTCGGCTATACGGTTGAGGGAGCCGAAGCGCAGCCCGTAGGTTTCTCCGTTTGTCTCGCTGACGGGAGCGGGGTCGAGGTCGAACCTCGTTTGTGACTTGGAGAAGTTGAAGTTGGCGCCGAGCGACCAGTCCGGGTTGACCTTCTTGGCCCACTGGAGTTGTTCCAGGTCCGTGTCGAACCGGAAGGCGGGCCCCTGGAGCGTGTCCTTGCGGTTGCTCCGAACCTGGGCCAGCGATGGCTGAATCGTCCCCCAATCCCCCATGTCCCACACGAGCGCCTCGGCAGCCACGTGAAGCACCGTATCGTTCGCAAAACGCACCTGGGAGTACTGCGGGCTAAGGGAGAGGTGCAAGTCGCCCGGAACGGGTTGCCACGCGACGGACGCCGGATTGACGGAGGAAGACCACTTGCTTCCCGCCGAAGCGCCGCCTACGCCTGCCACGTCAGCATAGGGGGCGAAGCGGCTCATCGCGGCGGGCAAGCGCAGGGAGAGCGATTTCTCATCGAGGTTCTCGGCCAGTGCTGCCTGTGCAGCAGCCAGCGCTATACTCGCAAAGACCAGTCGTGCTACCGGCCGACCGGCACGGATGTTGGCGCGCATGTGAGTTCCCCCTTATCTCTGTCTGCGGCGCTTAGCGAGAAATGGTGTTGCTAAGGATAGTCTTCTGCCGCCGTCTATGCAATAGCCCAGCCCAACTAGTCCAACTTTCGCACTTTTCCGCGGCGCAGGCTGCGCCGGAAGCGACAGCCCATCTTCTCCAGGATGCGTGTCGCCGTGGCGTGCCGCGCCAAAAGGACGGGCCGGAGACGGCCCTTCGGCAGGCCCAGGGCATAGGCAGCAGCAGGGCCACACGGACCCAGGGAAGTGGTCAACGGCATCCGCGGGACCACGGAGGGGCAAGCCACCGGTGCCACACAGGCCCCCTCGCCGCGTCCTCTTCCGCAAGGGGCGAGGGAACGGGACAACGTCAACCCTTCGGCAGGCTCTCTTCGAGCCTGAGCCTCAGAGCCGAAGGCAGGGCAGGCGGCCGGGCCCGCCGCGACGGGCCCCTACGAACGGCAACGCACGGGGTCAGCGGCGTGAACGCGATCAGGGGCCGAAGAAACCGTGGCACGTGAACGGCACGGCACACCCAGGGTCAACGGCACGATGATGATCACGGGTTGACGAGCAACCCGTGGCACACGAACAAGAAAGTCAGCGGCCGGGCGAGATGATCCGGCCCCTGCGAGGCCACGGCAGGGCCCAACCGATGGTAGTTTGTTGCCGATGGGGCACTGTTTGGTGCAAACGGCGTGCCAAAAGGCGCCTCGACATTATAGTATATATTCTCGAGAACGAAAACGCAAAATTCGACCCTGAAAAATGAAAATCAGGCCCTGAAAAAATCCTAAAAGCCCAAATTCGCCTACGGTATTTTGCGGAATTTTCCTGAAAAAAATTTTCAAACGGCCCTGGCGCGTCGCCAGAGGGGTTGGACCGGCCGAACGGACCCCTTTTTCGTCCGCGAAGTCGTCTCCGTATAGCCTATACTATCGAATTTCGGGAGGCAAAGGCCGCGCCCGGGGCCGGTCGGGACGGCGGAAAGGCTCCGGAAGAGGCCGAGGCGAGGCGAAAAAGGGGGGCAGGCGCACGCGAACACCGCGAGGCGGGCTCTCTTCGAGCCTGAGCCTCAGAGCCGAAGACAGGGCGGGCCCTTCGACAAGCTCAGGGCGGGCGGGTCAATTGTCTCCGAAGCGGACCTGCTTGCGGGCCGTGCGGAAGAGCGGATCCTTGAGGAACCGGGCCTGGCAGGACGGGCACAGGTCGAAGCGGAACTTCTTGTAGACCTGCTCTTCGGCCTCCTCGGCGCTCATGCCCTTCATGTGCTCGATGAGGGCGTTCATCTCGCCGGCGTGGTCGGCCTCGGCGTCCTCCGGCGAGACCTCCATCGGATCGTAGGCGGCGTAGACCTCGATCTTCACGACGTACCGGGTCTGCTCGTCCGCCAGGAGCGGCTTCCCGCACAGATCGCACGTGAAATGGATCATCGGAGCCCTCGCCTTGCCGCGATCCTCCCCGGATCGCTCTACCTTAGAGTGTACCCTGCGGAGGCGGCCGGCGAAATGGGTAAGCAAAATGCTTATGGCTCGGCGCGGGAAATCCCGATGAGGGCGTCCAGGACCCGCGCCGCGGCGCCGGAGTCGATGGCGGCGGCGGCCCGGTCGATGCCTTCGCGAAGGTCGCGGGCCAGGCCGGCCACGTAGAGGGCGGCACCGGCGTTCGGGAGGACGACCTGGCGATGGGGACCCGGCTTTCCGGCGAGGACGTCGCGGATGACCGCGGCGCTCTCGGCGGCCGTCTCGACCTTGAGCGCTTCGAGCGGCACGGCCGCCAAGCCCAGCGATTCCGGCGAGACGTCGTAGGTCAGAACCTCGTGGCCGCGCACTTCGGCGACGTGCGTCCGGGCGGAAAGGGTGATCTCGTCGAGTCCGTCTTCCGAGTGGACCACGAGGGCGTGCTCGACCTCAAGGCGCACCATGACCCGGGCGATGAGGGGCACGAGATCCGGCGCGAAAACGCCCATCACCTGGCGGCGTGCCCCGGCGGGGTTCGTCAGGGGTCCGAGGAGGTTGAAGATCGTCCGGATGCCGATCTCCTTGCGAACGGGGACGGCGTATTTCATCGCCCCGTGAAGCTGCGGGGCGAAAAGGAAGCCCATGTGGCACTGGCGGATGCACCGCGCGACGACCGCCGGCGACGCGGCGACGTTGACGCCGAGGGCCTCCAGGACGTCGCTCGACCCGCACTTCGACGTGGCGCCGCGGTTGCCGTGCTTGGCGACGTAGGCCCCCGCCCCGGCTGCCACGATGGCCGCGCAGGTCGAGATGTTGAACGGCTTTTTCCCCGTGCCGCCGGTGCCGCAGGTATCGACGACGGGCAGATCGGCGACGTCGATCCGGGTGGCCTTGGCGCGCATGACGAGGGCGGCGCCGGCGATTTCGTCGGGGGTGGGCGTCTTCACCGCGAGGGCCGTAAGGAACGCCGCGATCTGGGCGGGCGTGGCCCGGCCGTCCATGATGAGGCCGATGGCCTCGCGCGATTCGTCGAGCGAGAGGTCTTCGCCGCGGGCGAGTTTTTGAATAAAACGTATCATTACTACCTCACACATTTCGCCGCACCGCTTGCCCCGAACGGACCCAGACTTCGGGCGGGGCGATCGCCTTCAACGGCGAGCGCCGCGCAAGCGCGGCGGCGAAATATGACTACGCTACGCGCAAGCGCGGCGGCGAAATGTGAACTACAGTTCAACGTTCGCCCCGTCGGCCGCCTCCGACACCCAGATGCGCGGCACAAGGCCGGTCGCCTTTCCGTACTGGTTGAGCACCGCCTGTTCGAGCCGCCCGACGGCGTCCGGCCGCGCGAGCGTCACGGTGCATCCGCCGAACCCCGCCCCGGTCAGGCGCGAGCCGTAGACGCCCTCGACGCCGCGCGCGATCTCGACCAGCTTGTCGAGTTCCGGGCCGCTGACCTCGTAATCGTCGCGGAGGGAATCGTGGCTGGCGTTGATGAATTCGCCAAAGCGCGCGAGGTCCCCCGCCTTCAGGGCCTCGACCGATGCCATGACGCGTGCGTCTTCCGTGATGACGTGGCGGCACCGGCGGCGGACGACGCTCGGCAGGGCCTCCTCGTGGGCCTTGAAGAGGTCGAGGGGCACGTCGCGCAGTTGCTCGATGCGGCCGTCGAACTTCCGGAGGCGACCCGCCCCTTCCTCGCACTGGCTCCGCCGCTCATTGTAGGCGCCACTCGTGAGCTTTCGCCGCACGCCCGAGTCGATGACGACGATCTTGGCTTTCCCGGTCGGCAGCGGCGCGGCCACGTAGGAAAGGTCGCGGCAATCAAGGACGATGGCGTGGCCCCGGCGGCCGTGGAGGCTGATGAACTGGTCCATGATGCCGCACCGGACGCCGACCCGGTGCTCGGCCTCCTGGCACATCTTCGCGAGGCGCTGCGTCGTCAGGCCATGGGCCTTGGCGATGCCGTCGGCCGGACCGGCGGGAAGCTCGGGCTTGGCCGCCAGGAGAAACGCCAGGGCCGCGGCCACCTCGTAGGCGGCGCTCGACGACAGGCCCGAGCCGACGGGCACGTCGCCCTGAACGACCGCCTGGAACCCGCGGAGCTTGATCCCGGCGTCGGCGAGGACGGCCGCCACCTTCATCGGATAGACAAGCCAGTGCGGCGGATTGGCGGGTTCGGGCTGCCCGAGCGTGAACTCGGCCTTCTCGGAGAACTGCTCGGACCAGAGGGTGACGGCCGGCCCGTCGTGGGGCGCGAGGGCCAGGCGCACAGCCGCCTCCAGGGCCATCGGCATGACGAAGCCGCCGTTGTAGTCGGTATGCTCGCCGATGAGGTTGACGCGCCCCGGCCCGCGGACCTGCCGCACGGTCCCTTCGGGGCCGCCGAAAACATCGCGGTACCTTGAAATGAGGTCTGGCATCGTGCGGCTCGCGCGTCAGTGTTTGCGTCTAGTGCGGCAGGGAGTCTAGGCCGAGAAGCGACGGAATTCAATGCGAAAGTGCAGGAAAGGCCAAGAGCGGAGAGGTTCCGGAGACAACTCTTTCATTTGACCGGATCGCCGTTCTCGTCGGTTGCATCGAACGACTCGGGATACGCCAATTTGCGCTGATCGCGGAACTCGGCCATGTTCTTCGGAGCAACAGCATCGATGAGCTTTGCGACATGGTCCCACATTGCCACGAACGCTCGAGCGTCTTTGCGACTTGGTTCGGAGGTGGGTCCAAGTTTCCCGATGTATTCCCGGAGCCACTTGTCCGAAGGACCGTAGTGTCTCAGAAGCCGACCGGCTTGCCCGTATCGGACAACCAGGGCTTGCATTGGCCCGTCGGGAAACACAAGTCCGTAGTCCATCGGCGGGCGGAAGAAGCCGGCCTTGGCGATAGCCGCCTGAAGCGCCTGGACCTCGGACGGCTTTATCGAGCCGATCGTCAGCTTCCGCGCTGCCCAATCGTGAGGCGATCCGGCCCCACCCATCGGTTTCGCAACGTCACCCCGCCGAATCACAGTCCCGTCCTCCCATGCGGCAAGAAGCAGGAAGGGCTTGAGGCCGGCCATCATGATCCCGGCATCCCACAGGGCGACGACGGGCTGCTCCTGGGGGTGACTGGAAGTGAACTGATTCGCCGGTCGCTTGTCTGGGGTAGGCGAGGTTTCAGTGCATGACCATGCTGCCGGAAGCCCAAGAATAAGCGCCAATGCAACCACCAAGGTCTTGCGCATGACCCATCCTCCACGATCCACATAGAGTAAGACGCCGTGCACCAGTCGTGGTTCCGTCGAATTCCCGTGAGCCACAAACGCCAAAGGGGGTGCCGTGGGAACCCGGATCACCTGAGCCGGGTGCCACGGCTGCGCCGTTCGCAGCCGTGTTCCCCGGATGCGGGCACGGTTGCTGAACAGCGCAACCGTGGCACCCGGCCGTCGCTGGTGGTTTTGCTCAGGCACTCAGGTACTCAGGCACTTCCTTTTCCTTTCAGAACGCCCCTGCGCCTGACCGATAATTCCAGTACGCACGGAGAAGGGAGCGTCCGCCATGGGCTGCGAAGCCACGACGTACCAGTTCGCGCTGATGAAGGGCTCGGAGCGTTACCTCGTCCGGTGCGCGGCCGGGTGCGAAGAGGCGGCCATCGCCCAGCTCATGAGGTGGGCGTCCAATCCGGACCTGGAGTTCGATTGGTTCGACGCCGCCGTCCTGTCGCGGCAGATCAACCTGAGGCTCTTGGACCGCACCGTCGGAGAGGTCGACCAACCCATTGAAGACGAAAACACAGCCGACGGATAACCTGCTGGTCCTGAAGTTCCTGGCGTACCTGGAACACGAGAGGAACTTCTCCCAGCACACGGTCCGCTGCTATAAGGCGGACCTGGCGGCCTTCGCCTCGTTCCTGAGAGGCGCCGAGGCCGGTGGGCCCGCGTTCGACGACGCCGACCTTACGGAGCAACTGCGCAGCGTCTCGACGCTCGGCCTCCGCGCGTACCTGGGCGAGCTCCGCAAGAAGAACTACAGCCGCGCGACCGTCGCCCGGAAGATCGCCACGCTCCGGTCCTTCTACAAGTACCTGGCCCGACAAGGCGAGGTCGAGAAGAACCCCGTCAAGGTCATCCGCACACCTCGCCAGGAGAAACGGCTTCCGAAGTTCCTCACGCCCAACGACATCGAGCGGCTGCTGGCCGCGCCGAAAGGCGACGACCCGCTCACCCTGCGCGACCTGGCGATGCTCGAGGTCCTCTACTCGACCGGCATCCGCGTGAGCGAACTGGTGGGGATGAACCTCGAGGACATCGACACGATCGGCGAATCGGTCCGGGTGCGCGGCAAAGGCAAGCGCGAGCGGCTGGCCCCGCTCGGGTCGTTCGCCATCCAGGCCGTCGACCGGTACCTGGCGGCCCGCAAGATGGGCAACGTCCACGACGAGGCGGCGGTCTTCGTGAACCGGCACGGCCAGCGCCTGAGCACACGCAGCGTTCGCCGCAAGCTCTCCAAGTACTTGGCCATCGCGGGACTGAACCCGAACGTGTCGCCGCACACCCTGCGGCACTCGTTTGCCACCCACATGCTGGAGCGCGGGGCCGATCTCCGCGCAGTCCAGGAACTCCTCGGCCATCGCAGCCTTTCCACGACCCAGATCTACACGCACGTCGCCGCCGCCCGCCTCAAGGAGGTCTACGAGGCGGCGCATCCAAGGGCGAATTGAGCCGTGCTGGCCGTTGGTAGGGGCAGCCCCATGTGGCCGCCCGGCCGTTGGTTGCCGTTCGTAGGGGCGAGATACATCTCGCCCGGCCGTTCTTGCCGTTCGTAGGGGCGAGATATATCTCGCCCGGCCGTGGCCGTACGCCCGTAGAGTGACTTAGGAACTGAGGAACTGACTGCCTGAGTAAAGCCAACGGCACGAGGCGTTCGCCGAACGGGCTAAGAGTGCAAGAGAGCAAAGGGCTATTTCAAGTCCACGCCAGCTAGAGAGACCACCACGCGAAACCCGCTGTTGTTGGTCCGGCTGCCGGGGCCGTCCCTGCTCCGGCACGCCGCGCGGCAGCCTTCCGGATTGTCGTAACAACTACCGCCGCGCAGAACACGCTGGCTACCGGAAGCAGCGCCTTGCGGATCCGTGACCGCACCCTTCGGGTAATCTCCATACCAATCCGCGCACCATTGCCACACGTTCCCATGCACGTCGTAGAGGCCCCAGGCGTTCGGCTTCTTCTGGCCAACCGGATGCGTCTTCTGCTCGCTGTTGGCACTGTACCACGCATAGTCCCCGAGGCCCTCATCGGCATCGCCAAAACAAAAATGGGTCTTGGTGCCCGCGCGGCAGGCGTATTCCCACTCGGCCTCCGTCGGCAACCGGACGGCCTGGCGGGCCTTCTCGGAAAGTTTCTTACAGAACCCTGTGGCATCGTCCCAGGAAACCACCTCCACCGGATTGGTCGGACCCTTCAACTGGCTCGGATTCGTGCCTATGACCGCTTCATACTGGGCCTGGGTTACTTGCGTCACGCCCATATAGAAGGGCTTGGAGAGGGTGACCTCGTGCTGGTCTTTTTCTTCGCCCATCATGAACTTGCCGGCGGGGATGAGGGCCAGTTTCATCGTGACCTTGCCGCCAAGGTCGAGTTCCTTCGCCACGGGCACGCCGACTTTGCGGGCCGCATCGATCTGCAACTGACTGACCTTGGCCCATGCCGGCACGGCTTCATGGGCCGGTTTCGCCACCTCCGGTGCTTTGGCTTTGTCGATTGGCGCGGCCGCGCCGGGGTCGGCACTGCATCCCGACACCGCCAGGAGCGCCACAACCGCCAACACCACCGCCCACAGCCCCACCGCTTGCCGAGTCGCCATGACATGCCCCCTTGGCTGGAAAGGACTGGTTTCTTCCTCAGAAGAACCAACGGATCATTCTATGACAGCAAGAAGACGATGCAACCGTTTTCCCGGACAGAAGAGCCGGTTGAGTTGTAGGGTCATGGCATGCCATGACCGGCCGTTTTGCTGTTACCGGGGCCATGAACAACAGCCGGCCACGGCATGCCGTGGCCCTACAAACCGGCTTCGGTCACTCCCTTCCCGCTGGACACCACTCCGCCGCATCGTACAATACCCGCCCATGAGCCTCTCCGAATCGCTGAAACACACGATGCTTTTCGTCGGTCTGGCGGACGACGTGCGGGAGTCGCTTGCCCGGATGGCCCTTGAGCGGCACTACCCCGCGGGGCAGCTTCTGTTCCGCGAGGGCGACCCCGCCGACGGGTTCTACGTGGTCCTCGACGGGAAGGTGAAGGTCTTCAAGCTCTCGCCGGACGGGCGGCAACAGATCCTGCACCTGTTCGGTCCGGGCCAGGCGTTTGCCGAGGCCGCCATGTTCGCGGGCGAGACGTTTCCGGCGTTCGCCGAGACGCTCGCGGAGAGCCGCCTGGCGTTCTTCCCGCGCGACCGGTTCGTCAAGGCCCTGGTGGAGAGCCCGGCGCTGGCGCTGGGCCTCGTGACCGCCCTGTCGCGCCTGTGCCATCACCTGGCGGGCATGGTGGAACAGTTGGCGCTGAGCGATGTGGCAGGGCGCCTGGCGCGGTATCTGACGGACCTCGCGCGGCGAAAAGGCGTGCCGCTCAAGAAGGGGGCCCAAGTGCGACTCGACATCCCGAAGGCGGAGCTCGCCCGCCACCTCGGCACCGCCCCGGAGACCCTGAGCCGCGCGCTCGGGCGGCTCATGGCCGCCGACCTCGTTGACGTCGACGGCCGCGTCGTCACGTTCCGCCAGGCGGCGAAGCTGGAGGCGATGGCGGGGGGAGAAAGCAGTGACTGAGTGACTGAGTAACTGAGTGACTGAGCAACAGCAAGGCCGCGCCGTGTCGTTGCCTTTACTCAGTCACTCAGTTACTCAGTCACTTGTTGCCTTTTCTTGACCCACGTCAAGGCCCCCCTGGCCCGCCTATACTACTATGAGGGCGTCATGACGAACCCTCTTGGAGAACAAGCGATGCCGAAGACCATGAAACGCAAGATCGTCCGGATCGACGAAGAGCTCTGCAACGGCTGCGGCGCGTGCGTCACGCCGTGCGCCGAGGGAGCCATCCAACTCGTCGACGGAAAAGCCAAGGTCGTCAAGGAGCAGCTCTGCGACGGGGCGGGGTTCTGCCTGGGCGTCTGCCCGACGGGGGCCCTGACCATCGAGGAGCGCGAGGCCCCCGCCTTCGATCCGAAGGCCGCCGAGGAGCGGCAGCAGGAGCTTGGCCGCCGCACGCTCGGCGAATCCTGTTTCCGGTGCGGCAACAGCGAGGAAGCCGCGGTGCTTCTGCCCTGCCGGTTCGAGGGGAAGAGCCAGTGGGTGTGCGTCAAGTGCCTGCCGCCGTTGATTCACGGTTAAAGCTGTGACTGAGTGACTGAGTAACTGAGTGACTGAGTAACAGCAAAGATGCGCCGTGGGTTCGCCGTTGCTCAGTCACTCAGTTACTCAGTTACTCAGTCACTTTGTTTTCCTTGACTCGCCGCCACGCTACCCGTGATAATCCTCGCCTGCATTTCAACCGCATCACACGTGCCCGAGAACCGGCGATGCTGTACTTTGCTTATGGGGCCAACCTGTGCCGCACCCACATGGCCCTCTGGTGCCCGGAATCCAAGCCGGTCGCCGGAGCGGTCCTGCGTGACTACCGCCTCGTCTTCCGGTTCTGGGCCGACATCATGCCCGCCGACGGCCACGAGGTCCCCGGCGGGGTCTACGAGGTCAGTCCGCGGGACCGTGTGTCGCTCGACGAGTACGAGGACTGCCCGGCGCTTTACGAGCGGCAGAAGGTCGTCGTCACGACGCCCTCCGGCCCGACGGAAGCCTTCACTTACCGGATGCGCGCCGGGTACAACTTC
>Ga0209777_10008453_pt1 | contig 11264 bp, 6 predicted proteins | sample FrelakmetHBP12HB_FD_187147 | JGI IMG/M metagenome (GOLD analysis project Ga0209777, IMG submission 187147) | Freshwater lake sediment microbial communities from the University of Notre Dame, USA, for methane emissions studies -HBP12 HB (SPAdes)... | ecosystem: Environmental > Aquatic >...
AAGATGAACAGGGTAATAGCACTGACCTGCATGCCTGCAGCCTGTGCCACCCGGCTGTGGGCTAGCTCGTGGGCCAGCACCGAGGCAAAGAAAAGGATACTGGTAATCGCTGCGATGAGCCAGTTTGTTGCCGTGCTCCAGTGGTAAAGGTCATGGAAATCCATGGCCAGGAAATAGGTCACCAATCCAAATATGATGAACCAGGACCAGTGCAACCTCACGGGAATGCCGAAGTATTTGCCTATAGGCACTCCTCCCTGTAACATCTTCTTCCTCCTCTATGGTGGGTTTCCGGTTCCCCCAGGATCGTCTGTTGTGGATCGGCCTTTGGTGTGCTCTTACTAATAAGATATCACAGGGGGTGATCAAAAACTATCAAAAACTGCCATGTAGGACGATTATATCGTGATAGGTTGTAATGTCTGGTACCAGTCAGGTCCCTGACCTGGCGGATATATTGAGATGGATTCGGGCCGGGCCTATTTGTCCGAGGGCGAGTGAAGCCTTAGAATAGGAATCGCTTAAGGGAATCAGTGTAGGACAATTGATTACAGGGCAGATTCCCAGGCCAGGTAAGCGATATCTGGAGGGTTAGCGAGTGCAGGTCAAGTTGTCTGAGAAGAGACTTAAGGAATTTGAGCGCATCTTCTATCCCCGTTCCATTGCAGTGGTTGGTGCCTCTAAGGATGAGCGGAAGATGGGCTCCCGGTGGGTTAAGGGCTTGATTGACTCCGGCTTCAAGGGTCCGGTCTATCCGGTCAACCCCAGCGGAGGTGAGATCTTTGGTTCCAGAGTTTACCCCACTCTGAAGGCGATTCCGGGCCCGGTGGACCTGGTGATCTGCTGCATCCCCAGGGACTTTGTCCTTGATCTCCTGGACGATTGTGCTGCCAAGGGGATAGGGGCCATCTATTTCTTCACTGCCGGATTCCGGGAGACGGGCGAACCTGAGTGGGTCCGGGTGGAGGAGGAGATGGCGAGACGGGCGCGGGAGGGAGGGTTCAGGATCATTGGCCCCAATTGTATTGGTGTCTGTTGTCCGGAGCATGGGATACCCTACGGGCCATCGACTTTGCTGGGTAAGGTGGGTTCGGCAGGTTTCATTTCTCAGAGTGGTGGACACGCCGGGAAGATGATGGAGATTGCCACCAGTCGCCGGATTGGTTTCAGCAAGGTGGTCAGCATCGGCAATTGTTGCGATCTGGGCAGCGCTGACTTTCTGGAATACATGGCTGTTGACCCCAAGACCAGTGTCATCGGCCTCTATCTGGAAGGACCGCGGGATAGCCGGCGTTTGCTTCAGACCATCAGGGCAACTTCGGGGAAGAAGCCTGTGGTAGTCTGGAAAGGGGGCCGGACGGCAGCGGGAGCCAGGGCGGCGAGCTCTCATACAGGGGCCCTGGCGGCCTCGGCTGCTGTGTGGTCGTCGGCTTTGAGGCAGGCGGGGGCTATCGAGGTCAGGGGTCTGGACGAACTGGCGGATACCCTCCTCCTTTTCCAGAGAGTCGGCAGGCTTGAGAGGAGTAACCTGGGCATTATCTGCGGGCTCACCGATGGTGGCGGTGGTGAGGCGGTTCTGACTGCCGATGCCTGTGCTGCTCTTGGAATCGATGTCTCTCCCTTCACCGAGAGAACGCGGCGGGAGTTGCTGGGGCTTCTCGGCCAGGTGGGCAGTGTCCTGGTCAATCCGCTGGATGTCAGTCAGCGCTCCGGCAATTTGCAGACGTTCGAGCAAGCTATCGAATTGGTGGCTGCTGAGCCTCATATCGACATCATCGCCATCTATGAGAATGCCGATCTGCTGGTAAGGTTCATGACCAAGGGAGTGGCGGACCTCATGAATGGTGTTATCGTGGAATCCGGGCGGAAGCAAAGTAAGCCCATTATTGTGATCTCTCCGCCGGGGTCATCCGATGCGGAGCGGCTGGATATTGAGTACAGGCTGTCTGAGGCAGGGATACCGGTGTACCCCTCTGTGGAGCGGGCAGCCAAGGCTATTGCCAATGTCAACCAGTACTACCGCCTCCGTGCCGGGAATCCCGGATCTTAAAGCGGGCCTTCTGTTTTTAAAACCATCCACAAGCAGATCGTGAGTCGCTCCCAGGGAGGGGTGTGGGGTGGGTTCAGCCCCTGCGATTGGTGTGGATTGCGGTTTTACAGAAACCCCATGGTAAAATGGTGAACCAGGGAAACTGAAAGAATGCCTATACAGCTTCTATCCCCAGACGTTGTTTCCAAGATAGCTGCCGGTGAGGTGGTGGAGAGGCCGGCTTCGGTGGTCAAGGAGCTGTTGGAGAACTCTCTCGATGCCGGTGCATCTCAGATCAATATAGAGGTGGTGGGTGGTGGAGTGAACCTCATCAAGGTGGCGGATAACGGGATGGGTGTTTCCAGTGATGAGGTGGAGTTGGCCTTTGAAAGACATGCCACCAGCAAGATCACTAATCTGGCTGATCTGGAGAATACTACTTCGCTGGGATTTAGAGGAGAGGCCTTATCCAGCATTGCTCAGGTGGCCCAGGCAGAGATGCTCACCCACAGCAAAGAGGATCTATCCGGTACCTACCTCTGTTTGCGGGATGGCAAGGTAATCAAAAAAGAAGTGAGAGCCTCCCCCCGGGGCACCACGGTGACGGTGCGCCATCTATTTCGCAATGTCCCGGCCCGACTGAAGTTCCTCAAATCGGCGACGACTGAGAGTAACCAGATCAGCAATCTCGTCAGCCAGTATTGTTTAGCCTTTCCCGGTGTGCGATTCACCCTGTCTGTTGATGGACGGACTGCTCTCCGTACTCCCGGGAGTGGCAAGCTGAGGGATGCCCTGGCGGAAATATATAGCCTGGAGACAGCTCAGGCCATGCTGGAGATCAAAGGAGTTGCAAAGGAGGGCGGCCTTGCCCCGGTAATCAGCGGCTACACCAGTCCGCCTTCAGTCAGTCGCGCCACCCGCAGCTATCTCAGCTTCTTCGTGAATAGGCGGTGGGTGCAGAGTCGCCTGCTGGCTGGGGCGGTGGAGAAGGCTTATGAAGGTTGGCTCGGGGTGAGGAGATATCCCATCGCTGTCATCAATCTCTCTATGCCGCCGCAATCGGTGGATGTTAATGTTCATCCTACCAAGCGAGAGGTCAGATTTTCCCAGGAACCTATTATCTTCAACGCAGTTTTGGGAGCAGTGCGCAGCGTGCTTGCAGAGAAAGCTCCCGTACCTGAAGTAGGGCCTGCCGCCGCCTTCTTCTCAACTCCTGAACATAGCACAGCGGGAAGGCCAGTCACTGAAAAAAGGCTGATAGCGACCTTACCGCTGATGCCGGAGGTTGCCCGCTCGGAGGTACCTCTTCTACGGGTGCTGGGACAGGCAGCCAGTACCTACATCATTGCGGAGGGACCTGACGGGCTGTATCTGATTGATCAACATGCTGCCCACGAAAGAGTGCTCTTTGATAAGATACTGGCCGAGTGGACACGAAGGACGGTGGAAGTGCAGTCGCTTCTGGAGCCGGTAACTGTTGAGTTCAGCTTGAAACAGGGGGAACTGCTGAAGGACAGAGGAGAGTTGCTGGCCCAGTTTGGCTTTAATATTGAACCATTTGGCGACAGGACTTACCTTGTACGGGCTGTCCCGGCCATGCTGGTTGGGAAGGGGATCGCAGAGGCGGTGAAGGAGACCCTTGATTCTCTGGACGATGAAGCCGACGCGACTAAGGTGGAGGGGAGAATAGCCCGTTCGCTGGCCTGTCATGGTGCTGTGCGGGCAGGGCAACTCCTGAGCCAGGAAGAGATGAAAGCGCTGATAAGACAACTGGAAAAAGCGGTTTCTCCGCGCACTTGTCCTCATGGTCGGCCTACCATGATTCATCTCAGCTCAGGCCGGTTGGAGAGGGAGTTTGGGCGGGCCTAGGGAATGCCCGGAGTCGGGCGTGGAGCCAATGTGTGAGTAGCAAGTAAGAAACCGAAAGAGGAGATTGTGAAATGGACCTGAATTTGAAGGATAAGGTAGCCATAGTTACAGGCGCCGGTGGCAACGGGATCGGTACCAACGTTTGCCTGGAGTTGGCCCGGGAAGGCGCCCATGTAGTGACCAATGATATCGACCGGTCTTGGGCAGATAAGGTGGCCAAGCAGGTCAGTGCTCTGGGCGTTAGATCGATGCCCACCTACGCTGATGTGACCAAAGTCAGTGATTGTGTCGAGATGGTGAACAAAGCCTTTACTGAGTTTGGCAAGGTTGACATCCTGGTCACGATCCCTGCTTACATGATGTATAAGGACTTCGCTCATTCCACACCGGAGGAGTTGCAGAAGCAGGTGGATGTAACCTTCTGGGGGGTGGTCAATGCTGCAAAGGCTGTGCTCGGTACTATGATCAAGCAGAGGAACGGCAGCATCGTCTGCATGGGTTCAGACTCGGGCAAGATGGCTCCGGCTGGTGAAGTGATGTATGCCTCGGCCAAGTCCGCCATTATGACTTTCGCCAGCAGTCTGTCCAAGGAAATCGGACCGTATGGCGTCAGGATCAATGTGGTGAATGCTGCACTGGTCAAGTCACCGAGTTATGGGGCTGGAACAGAGGAGGCGTTTAGAGCCAATTATCCCTTGGGTCGTCTGGCTGAGACGCAGGAGGTTGCTGAAGCCATATTGTTTCTGGCGTCGGATCGGGCCAGCTTTATCACTGGTCAGACGCTCAGCGTCAACGGGGGGCGACTCTGATTTTTTGCCCAGGATTTCCGGATTCCTGGAGGTGGGCGAGATGATTCTGGATAGGTTTGCTCTGACCGGCAAGGTGGCCATTGTCACCGGATCTGGACGGGGGATAGGCAAGGGGATTGCGCTGGCCTTTGCTGAGGCCGGCGCTGATCTGGTCTGCGTTGATATGACGGCCGGGCAGATGGAGTCCACCGTGGCTGAGGTGCAACGTCTGGGGCGCAGGGCGCTGGCCATACCTTGCGATGCCCGGGAGGGTGAGCAGGTGGACAGAATGGTGAACCAGGCTAAACAGGAATTCGGGCGCATCGATATCCTGGTCAATAATGCCGGAGGCAGCCCATTCAGGCCGAGCTTGAAGACGAATCAGCTTGCCTGGGAGGCTATTGTGCGGGAAAACCTGACTACCACTTTTCTCTGCAGCAAGGCGGCGGCAGCAGTGATGCTGGAGCAGAAATCGGGGTCTATCGTCAACATCTCCACCAGGGATTCTCAAATCCCTTGCCCCGGCATGATGGCCTACGGTGCTGCCAAGGCGGGCGTCAATTCCCTTACGCTGACGCTGGCCTGGGAATTGGCTCCCTACGTCAGGGTGAATGCCATCCTGCCCGGTGCTGTCTTGACCGAGGGCAGTGCTCCGGCCCTCGAGCCTGTGAAAGACAGGATTGTGGCTAATACTCCCCTGAAGCGACTGGGCAAACCTGAGGATATAGCTCTGGCTGCTCTATATCTGGCTTCATCTGCTTCCGACTGGGTGACCGGCAGGCTGTTCGAAATAGACGGCGGGATAGAATTTGTGCCGTTGACAGCAGAGCTTATGGCTGATGGTGCGAAGGAAAGGCCAAAAGGGCAGACTTAGGCGCGTATGGCTTTCGGGTTCGTGTCCTCCGTCAATCCAAGCTAGTGCCTGGTGGCACAAGTCAGCGTAACAATCGAGATTCTTCGGCTTCGCTCAGAATGACACCTGAAAGCCTATCACCATGACAGTGGGCGATGTGTTATCATGACATTTAGGCGGTTTGTCACCCTGAGCGAAGCCGAAGGGTCTCCCTCCACAAAGGAAATAGCGCCTGTTTCTGCAACTAAGCGCTAGGCTTTGGTTTCTCCTCTGTCACTGAGATCAAGCGCCGCACCTCATCCCGTGATGCTACTCTAACTCGGCGAGCAGCGCGCCGGCTTCATCGTAGGCGGCCTTGTAGGTGTAGTCGGGCGGGCCGTCGCAGGTGGCGAGACGGCGGGCTTCGGTGGCGTGATCCCGGGCAGTGGACTTGTCGTTGCGGGCGAGGGCGAGCTTGGCGAGTTCCAGGTGGGCATCTGCGCCTTGCAGGACATAACCGCTGCGCTCGGTTATAACCAGCGCCTCCTCGGCCAGCCGCTGGGCCTCGTCCGGCGGGCCGACCTGCCCTGAGCGCGCCGAAGGGGTAGCGGCGCGGAGCCGTGCCAGGTCGATGAGGATGTCGGCTTCAAGATCCACCATGTTGATGCGGCGGCAGCGTTCCAGCGCCTCGTGCAGGTGGCGCTCTGCGTCATCAGGGTGCTCGGCGACGCGGTGCGCTGCGCCCAGCAGCCAGTGGGCACGGACGTAGTCGCGCTCGACAGGATGAATGGTGCGGGCAGTCTCATCCGCCAGTTCCAGCGCGCGGCGAGCCAATTTGAGTGCAGAATGCGAAGTGCGGAGTGCGGAATGAGAGGCGGAGCGCAGCCGGAGCAGTTCGAGCAGGGCGCGGTAGGCCCTTATGACTGACACGCAATTCGTGCCACTAGGACCGACCTTGTCGAAGACAATCTCTGAATCGGCCAGTTCCGTTTCCGACTTGGCATACGCACCGCGGTAGGCCAGCAGTCGGCCCAGCTCTAGACGTCCAACCGCCTCTTGGTTCTCGTCCTTGATCTTCCGGCGCAGCGCGATGCTGCGGCGCAGATTGGCCTCGGCGGTTCGCAATGCGCCGATGGGAAGCTGCGCCATGCAAGCCACGTTCCCCAAGCCGACGGCGAGGCCCCCTGTTTCGCCCTGCTTCTGGCAAATGGCGTTCTGCTGCTCAAACACCGGCACCGCACGGCGGGGCTGGCCGCTAAGGCTGTAGGAGTTTGCCAGCGCGTTCAGCGTCCAGGCTTGGTGGGTTTCGTCTTTTAGGCGCGGCAAGCGGGCGTCGCCGTCGGGGAAGAGCGCGCGCAGCAGGTCAATGCGCAACTGGTAGGCGCCGAGTTGGTAGTACGTGGGTTTGCTCAGGCGCTCGTAGAAGAGATCCCACGCCTCGTCAAACTGCCCGGCGCGGTCGGGCGCGGCCAGCCGGTCGTAGGCGTAGCGGCGCACAATGGGATGCAGGTCGAACCGGCCCTCTTTGGTGTCATGGTGCAGCAGCCCGCGCGCAACCAGGTTCCGCAGGTCGGAGTCGAGGGTTGCGGCGGACTTCTCTACTGTTTCTGCCAGAGCTTTGAGGGCGTCGTATTTCACCGGGCTGCGAAAGCAGGCGATGCGGCCCAGCAACTTCTGGCGGGCCGGCGTCAGGTTGTTGTATGCCTGCTCCAGTACGTGGTGCTGGCGGGCCTTCAGATCCCCACTCACGTCAAAATGGCGGGCTGCAGCGATGTCGCCCGGCTGCTGGAGATCTGCCACGATCAGGCCGGCCAGCAGGCGGAGGCTGAGCGGGTGATAGCCGTAAGGCTCGCATGCGGCCTCGATCTCGGTGTGGGTGCCGCGGATGCCTTGGGCGCGGAGGAACTCCACGGCGTCCGCAGGTTGGAGTTGGGTCAACTCCTCCTCTCTGCAGCCTTGCAGCAGGATTCCGCCGCGTGTTTCCACTGGCGCAGGCCGGAGGCGAGTGGTCATCAAGATCTTTGCCCGAATCTCCGGCAGGGTGGCTACACCCCTTAAAAGGGCCTCTGCCAAAGGAGAGATGCAATCGCAGTCGTTCGCGTTGGTCCTGGCTGCTTCGTCGCCCTGATATGCCGCGTCCAACCCGCCGAAGGCGCGGAGCACTCGCTCGAACCCATCCAGTACCAGAAGCGTGCCAGTCTGATGCAGGGCCTGTAGCATGGCATCGACTCGTTGGCGTGGACCAATCTCGGCCAGGTTGCCGGCCTTGAGGTATCCCACGGTCTTTTCAAGGAAGTTGTCAAAGCTGGAATCGCCTTCGTAGAAGCTCCACCAGACGACCCGCGGCCAGGTGGTGGGGGCCACGTCGTGCAGAAGCCAGTGCCAGGCCAGTGCGCTCTTGCCGAACCCGCCCAGTGCACGCAAGACTAATATGGGATGTGTGGTGTCTGCGTCCAGCCAGCGGTTCAGCATTTCACGCTCAGCAAGGCGCCCGGTGAAATTGGGCGGCATGGGATAGGGATGGGCCAGAAACCAGTCGGCGCGCTGCGGCTCCTTCGGCGGCTCCGGATCCGGCGGCTTGCCCAGCGCGGTGAGGAGCTGGCGCCAGGCGAGGTAGAGGTCCCCGCCGTCGGTGAAGTCGATGTGGGTGAGCGCGCCGATATGCAAGGGCTTCTCACATTCTTTCTTCAGTAGCGGGATGATCCGAAGCTTACGGTTCGCCGGGGTAAGCGTCTGGACTATGATTTCTTCCAGTTCGCACCACTCGCTATCAACGTAGTCTGACGTGAGGACGAGCAGCGTCTTGCGGCACTTGAGGACGCCGCGCTCTATTTCCTTGATGCTCGGCGCTCCGGGAGTGAAGTCACGGAAGTCAATGAAGGCTTTCAGTCCAGCTTGCTCGATGCGCTTCAGCAACTCACTGCGCACCCACACCTTGTCATGGCTGCTGTAGGAGATGAAAACATCGAATTCGTATTCGGTCTGCATAACCATCAACTCTTCCTCTGGCGAACATTGTCTATTACCTTATCTTGCTGCAATGTTCGCACGAATGTTATGGTGCAGTCATAGAGGATGTCAAGCTTACGAGGCATGATCTGGTTGACAACGTCTGGCAGGATGCAGTAATAGGATCAGAATTCGACTATTTCGACTATTATGTTGCAGAGAGATAATTGCAGCACTGTGTTAGCATTATTGAAGTCCTTTTGGATCGGCCCATTTCAACCCATGACATTTAGGCGGTTTGTCATCCTGAGCGAAGCCGAAGGGTCTCCCTGCACAAAGCAAATAGCGCCTGTTTATGCAACTAAGCGCTAGGCTTTCGCTTCATCTTTGTTTTTGTGATAGCGGATGAACCGGTCGATGGCCCTGGCCGCGCTGGCTATCGAATAATAGACAGGCAAGCCATCCTCGTAGAATTCCTGAACATACTTTGCGGCGAAGTGCCAGCCCTCTCCTGTAGCCAGGTAATGCACCACTACTGCTATTGGCTTGCCTGACTCATGGTGCAACTTGAGGATGATCTCGGTTTCGCGGTCGAGTAAAATGGGAGCAACGGCGATAGACAGCATAATACCTCTGACGGGTAGATGAAAGACCAGCAGGTCAATCCCTTCGAAATTATGCAGTTTGCTGATAGCATTGTGGAAGGCTTCATGCCCGAAGCCAAGATGAGGGATGTCCACAGGGTTGCTCAGGATTGTCCCGGCATCATTGCCCAGAGCAACCCTGAACGCCTGTCTGATCTGCTCAGGCAGGCTGGGAAGGATGAAACCGGCCTCGTCCCAGTCGTCGGTGGCCAGGACACCGGCCCCGCCGCCTACGCCGATCATGGCGAGCTTCTTGCCCTGAAGCGGCGGCATGTAAGAGAGAGTGACTAACATATCGGCCATCTCATCCAGGGTGTCAACATGAATCGCTCCTGCCTGCTGCACTGCCCTGGTCCATATTTCATGTGACCCGGCCAGTGAGGCGGTATGGGAAGCTGCCACCACTGCACCGGCCCCTGTACGCCCTCCTTTCAAGACCACCACCGGCTTCCTGGCTGACAGTCTCCGGAGGGTGCGGTAGAACCGCCGGCCGTCTTTCACCCCCTCGATATAGGCGGCCACTATCTTCGTTTCTTTATCTTGGCTGAGGTATTCCAGCAGGTCTGACTCGTCGATGTCGCAGGCATTACCGTACGATATGACCTTGCTGAACCGGATGCCTCTGGCCGCAGCAGCCCGCACCAGGTAGAGCGTATTGCCGCCACTCTGGCAGATGAAGGACACCGACCCGGTCTCGTGGGGGAGATCAGGGGCAAAGGAGAAGCGTGCCCCGGGAGAATATATCCCCAGACAGTTGGGGCCGATAATGCGCACTCCTGTTGCCTGGGCCAGTTGCTGGACCTCCTTCTCCAGTTCCCTGCCCTTTTGTGTTCCGAATTCAGCGAACCCGGAAGTAAAGAGGCAAATCACCTTTACACCTTTGTCAGCCGAGTCTTTTATCAACTGGAGTACGAATGGAGCCGGTATGCAGGAGATGACATAGTCTACCGGTTCCGGGATATCCTTCAGATGAGGATAGATTTTCAATCCCAGGACCTCGCCACCCTTAGCGTTGACCACATAGATCTTGCCTTTGAACCCATACTCGATGATGTGGTTTAAGAACAACCGCCCCGTGTTGAACCCGGAATCGCCCGCAGCCACGCCGATAATGGCTACAGACTGAAGATTGAAGACCAGGTCCAGTGCCTCATTCTTGTCCATTGTTCAAACCTCGACGGTGCTGAGCTGACGGCCCGCATCGTATGCAGGAGGAGTCAGGCACTCGTAAAAACCATCCTCAAGCGCATTTCGTTGATGTCTGCTTGCCCTCGTGGTAGCTCAGGAACCGGTTGATCGCCCTGGCGGCGCTTCCCATGGAATGATAGACAGGCATCCCCGAGTCGCTGCAGCCCCGCTGCAAGTCCAGGGCCTTCTGCCAGTCCCAGTTGGTGATCAGGAATTGCAGCACCAGAGCCAGGGGCTTGTCCGTTTCCTTGTAGATCCGGGTGACAAAGTCGTGGAATTGATCGGTTTCAGTATCGAATGCAGATGATGTGAACCACGCCGCTTGGCCGAAACCGGCGTGAATCAGACTGAAATCGAACCACTCGCCCTTCTTATAGGTCATGAGTCTCTTGATTACATCGTGGAAGCCCTCGCTGTAACCCACCATGGAGAGGTCTATGGGGTTCTTGAAGATCATCCCTGCGGTGTTGCCGAAACGGCCCATCAGTTCTTTGACCAGTTCTGGTGGCAGCCTGGGCACGGTGAAGCCAGCGCTGGTCAACTCGTCGGTGGCCAGAACACTGGCGCCCCCGCCGGCTCCGAACACGCCGGCCTTCCTGCCTTTGGGGAGGGGCAGCAGTGTGAAAGTCACCAGCAGGTCCACCATCTCTTCCAGACTACAGACGCTGATGGCCCCGGTCTGGCGCATCAGGCTCTCCCAGACCTCGGCAGAGCCAGCCAGGGAGCCGGTATGTGAGGCAGCTATTTCCCCGCCGGCTTTGGTGTACCCGCCTTTGAGGATGAGAACTGGCTTGACTGTAGACATCTCGCTCAAGACTTTGTGGAAGCGCTCTCCATTCTTGACACCTTCGATGTAGGCCGCCACAATCTCCGTCTCGGGATCCTGAGCAAAGTATTCCAGCAGGTCTGTCTCATTGACATCGCAGGCATTCCCGTATGACACCGCCTTGCTGAACCGGACGCCC
>Ga0209777_10008454_pt1 | contig 11264 bp, 9 predicted proteins | sample FrelakmetHBP12HB_FD_187147 | JGI IMG/M metagenome (GOLD analysis project Ga0209777, IMG submission 187147) | Freshwater lake sediment microbial communities from the University of Notre Dame, USA, for methane emissions studies -HBP12 HB (SPAdes)... | ecosystem: Environmental > Aquatic >...
ACTGACTATCAGAAAATCTTATGGTTTTAAAAGTTTCAGATGCATAGAAATTGCGCTTTATCACGTGCTTGGCGATTTACCGGAACCTGAACTACCCCACAGATTCTATTGACGAAGCATCATTTTAAAGACAATGCTAATGGAACAGTTACCAACTACAACACCGGCCTTATCTGGCAAAGGGACACTGCTCCAGGAACATATACTTGGCAACAGGCCCTTGCCTACTGTGAAAATCTAACGCTTGCCGGATACAGTGATTGGCGCCTACCGAACTGGCACGAGTTGCAGTCTCTGGTAGATTACAGCCGGTACAATCCCTCCATAGATACTGCTTACTTTTCCATTACTGATCCCCACACAGCTTCTTTCGCCTACTGGTCGTCTACTACCAACGCCGACTCTCTAAACGCTGCTTGGTTCGTCCAATTCGTCGGTGGCTACGTGGGCGGTTTCAATAAGTCAAACAACTTCGGTGTGCGTGCCGTGCGCGGAGGACCTTCATTAGGTGATTGGGACGGGGACGGCATTCCTAATGAACTGGATAACTGTAAATACGTGTATAATCCTGACCAGGCTGATTCTGACCATGATGGAATTGGTAATGCCTGCGATAACTGTCCAAATATATACAATTCTGACCAAGCAGATTCAGACAGTGATGGAATCGGTGATGAATGTGATGTTGATTATTTAAGGGAATCTTTACTGGCGTGCCAAGCAGAACTCCAAGTCTGTCAAAATCCTCCTACAAGAATTGAACTCTCTAAATTAGATGCATTTCCCTCTAATGAGCAAGTACTACTTCGTTGGAAAACCGAAACAGAAACAGGTAACGCAGGGTTCAATGTGTGGAGAGCGGATAACTTTGTGAAGGTCAACAACGCTGTAATACCCGCTTTAGGCTCATCTGTTGAGGGCGCAGATTATGATTTCGTTGACCAGTGGGTTCTCAATGGTAAACGATACTTCTATCTGCTTGAGGATATAGACACGAATGGTATCAGCACGTTTCATGGGCCGGTGAAGGCGACACCGAGATGGATATACGGGGCGGGGAAATAATTTTCATTCAACTCAAAGAGGGCCCTAAATGAACACAAGGATTAGCACAAACGCACAGAAATTGACTGTTATATTTTGTCTTTGTTTGATTTCATATGGGTGTGCAGAAAAACGGCTTGCGATTTTCCAGCCTGATTGTTAATAGTATTAACCCGGCATAAACAAATATGGCTAAAAAATATATTATTTGCCCCGTATGTCGGGATAATTTTAATGAAGTTCATTTTTACAAGGAAGGAAAGGAACGGAAACTATCTTGGCAAGAAAAGGATAGAGAGTTATTAAAAAACAAAGACTATTTAATTGAAGTCACGAATGGATTTGCTGGATACCATTATCATAATTTTGATTTACATTCTTTTAATTGTCCGGAATGTGAATCTTGGGAAAGTATAAATGGAGAATTAAAAATATGTGAAAAATGTCATACTGACTTTAGCCGTCAATGGAATTACGTTTTATTATATAGACTTATTCATATAACCCATCGTTTGGGCATAGAAATAAAAGAAAAGGAACTAAACCGTAAAAAGCTCACTACTGCAATTGAAGTAATATTTTTAATCATATTTGTAATTATTTTGACCATGTCAAGTTTTTAGTTGGAATTGTTTAGCGGCTCCCATTTTATACTATACAAGCTCAGAGCTGGTCTGGAAAATTTAGACAGGTGCATAAGTGGAGGAACTAGCTCTACAATGACTCGAAGGAGGATCAGGATTAAATCCGGGGACATCCACAGATTATTTTCATGCAACGTGCAAAGGGCTAAGACAGTATTGGCCCGGCCCTTTTAGTAAAAAGTCCGCCCTCATTTCACTCAGTCATGCTCCTTGCTTCGTGTTTTGTTTTGAGCCTCAGGGTGCCGATCCCACGGCACAGGCTGTTAGCTACCTTGAATGTCCATACTGCGGACAGCTTGCAGAACCGGATCTTTATCGCCACACGTAAGCTACCTTCGCTGCTTGCTCACTTAGACGAGGCAGGGTCAGAAATGGCTCTGCCTTTTTCACGAGAACTTATTCTTGACATTGCGTATCAAAATAGATACATATAAAGTATGCCTGTAAATAAGCCTGTTTTAGAGGTTGTGTTTTATAAGACCAGTCTTGGTAATCAGCCGGTAAAAGAATGGCTTAAAGCTCAACCGAAAAACGTAAGAAAGATAATCGGTGAGGATATTAAAACGGTTCAATATCGCTGGCCGCTGGGTATGCCCGCTGTCAGGCCGTTAGGCAAGGGATTATATGAAGTAAGATCAAATTTGCCGGACAGAAGAATTGCCCGCACCTTTTTTACTCTCTTTGAGGAGTATATGGTCCTGTTACATAGCTTTATCAAAAAGACCGAGAGAACTCCTCAGCGCGAAATAGACATTGCTCGACAGCGCATGAGATAAAACGATAAGGAGATGATGTATTATGTCAATAACGAAAAAAAACTTAGGTGATCGCTTTGATAATTTTCTGCAAGAAGAAGGCATTTATGAAGAATGCACAGAGGCGGCAGTAAAGCGCTTGCTTGCCCTGCAGCTTGATGATTTGATGAAAAAGAAGCACCTCACTAAAACTGATATGGCTCGCAGGATGAAAACAAGCAGAGCAGTAATCAACAGGCTGCTTGACCCTGATAATGAATCGGTGACTCTTTATACCCTGAAGAAGGCTGCGTCTGTAGTAGGTAAAAAGCTGAAATTGGAGTTTGCTTGATTGATTTCAGGTAGGGAATGAGCCCCTTGCCCTGCAGGCGGGCGTCGAGATAGTGGGCATCGAGCTTACGCTTGAGGGTTTCTACCTGCTTCTCTTCCTCTGTGGTAAGCTCTTTTTCGGGCTCTGCCACAGAGAATAGGGGCTGTTTGGGTTTGTCTGATTCTTTTACTTGGTCGAGGCTTTGGCTTCCGGGCTCAGGCGATATACCCGGTCGAGGTCGCACATCGCCCCGATCTTTTCCTTCGGGACGCCGTGCAGGGGCTGGTGATTCATTCTGTGGTCCAACAGGTCTAACAGCTCTTGTGTCGAGTACCCGTTGAATTTTTCCGGCAAGTTCATTTCTTTTGCGTTCATTGGCTTTCCCCTGCTTCTCCATTTCCTTTGCAACGGCAAGGTTATCCCGTGCGTTCTTATCAAGAGCGGCCTGCGCGCCGATGTAGGAGAACTTAGGCTTTTCAGGCTTGACAATATCTGTGTCATAGAGTATATTCTTATTTAAAGAGCCGTTTATGGCCTCTTCCAGGGGCAATTGGAGCCCGGCGGATCGAGACCATTTTCGGCTCTTGTCCTTATCTATGTACCTTAGGTAAAAGGGGTCAGCGCCCCATTTTCTTTTCTATTTAAGAACAGTGGATTTGCTGACAATAAAAGGCAGGGGCTTTAACACCGCTTCTGCCTTTCTTGTTGCAAGCGTTCCGCCCTCATGTGCATTCGTGCATACCGCTTGCTTTTAATTATTTTAGATGGTGCCACTCCACGGCCATTGGCTTGCTGCTGGCTTGCTTCGCCTGTAGTGTTCGCTCGTCCCTCGCTTAATTTGCTTTGAGCTTAGCTGCGACAGCCGCATCGACCTGGTGCTTGGTTTCTGTGGCTTGTATCTTTGTAGCTGGCTTTCCGCTTCGCTCCTTTGCACAGCTGCGCCTACGGCTTTTTAAGTTTTTTATTTCATTCCCCGCCACATGTCTTTCCATCTGATAATAGGCACTATGTTATCGGTGACAAGATGCGCGCCCTCCTTTGTCGTTCACGCCTCTTGCTCTCTAACATAATGTCCGCTATTATCAGACGTGCATCCCTGTCCCCACCCCATCTTGCATACACCGTCATTACGTGCGTAAAGACCGTGCATGGTTTTTTATAGCGCAGAAAGCCACACAGTTTTTTTTAAACAGAGTGGCTTCCTGCTTGAGCATTAAGTCCCGCCTTCCATGCAAAGGCTACATGCCCATTTTATGGTCATGCCTTTTGCTATAAAACCCCCGACCTCCCGCCCCCTCAGTGGAGACAAAATTCAGATTTTTTGCATCTACCTGTTATGCCTTGCCCAGATAGATAGTTCTTGACCTTTTTGTGGGTATGGCCACTTTTAAAACACCTCTAATAATTCATAAATGTTTTTATTTCACCTTTACCAGCGGCACAACCTTTGCCCCCGCCCGCAAGCCTTCCAGATAGTCTGCCCAGGTCTGCATCATTTTCCGCCGTGCTGGAAGGTGCGCTGTTCGGTTGTAGGCACGACCGTTCGGATCTCTCACGGCGTGGGCAAGCTGGTGCTCTATCAAGTCAACACGCTGCTGCAATACTTCATCAAGCATGGTGCGTGCTGCTGCCCTGAAGCCGTGCCCGGTCATTTGCTCCTTGGTGTATCCCAAGGTTCGCAGTGCTGCCAGCACTCCGTTTTCAGATAAAGGACGTTCAAGGGTGCGACCGTTCGGGAACACATAGCGCCCCTTGCCGGTCAATGGTTCAAGCTCTTTGAGTATGCTCACGGCTTGAACGGATAGCGGCACAACATGGGGTAAGCGCAGCTTCATCTTTTCAGCCGGGATATTCCATTGCGCCGCGTCAAGGTCAATCTCTTGCCATTCAGCATGGCGCAGCTCTCCCGGACGTGTAAAGGTTAAAGCCTGAAACTGCAAAGCGCATTTGACAACAAAGCTGCCGGAATAGCCGTCCATGGCCCGTAGCAGGTCGGCAAACTTGTTCGGTTCGGTTATCGCTGCCATGTGCTTCACTACTGCCGGAGGTAAGGCTCCGCGTAGATCGGCGGCTCCATCACGATCTGCCCTTCCTGTGGCTACTGCGTACCTGAGCACTTGACCACAGATAATTCTGATCCTGCGAGCTGATTCAAGGGCACCCCTGGACTCTACACGTCTGAGGACACGCAGCACATCCGGGGCCTTGACCTCACCTATCGGCTGCTGCCCCATCCACGGGAATATATCACGCTCTAACCTCGCAATGATTGTGACTGCATGACTCGGTGCCCACGTTGGCAGATATTTCCCGTACCATTCCCGAGCGATAACCTCGAAACTATCCTTAATGTCGGTCTGTGCCTTCTTCTGTGCCTTCTTCTGCTGGCCTGGGTCTATGCCATGGGCGAGCTGTGTGCGTGCAGCGTGCCGTTTGCCTCGTGCGTCCAGGAGCGTTATCTCTGGGTATGTGCCGAGTGCAATCGTTTTTTCTTTACCCTCGTACCTATACCGAAAACGCCAATACTTAGAGCCGTTGGGCATAACCAGAAGAAAAAGACCATCACCGTCATACAATTTATATTGTGCTTGCCGTGATTTTGCGTTCCTGATTTTCGTATCAGTTAAGGTCATGTTTCCCTCCTTTTAAGCTGGCTGCTTTTTTCATGCAAAGTGGGGTACATTTATTTTAAGTGGGGTACATTTGCCTAAAATATACCCCAATATACCCCACATGTCAACGGTTTTTATTGGATTGCGTTGGACGAAGAAAAAGAAAAACCACCTGATTTATCAAGTGGTTTTTGATGGTAGCGGACTTCTTCGGATTGTAATGTGGTGGCGGTGCAGGGATTCGAACCCCGGACACTGCGGATATGAGCCGCATGCTCTAGCCACCTGAGCTACACCGCCGTATAAAGAATCATGAACTATCGCTTCAGTGAAATAGTAAATTATGATATTAATATATGGATTTTATTTGTCAATGATAAATTGCCTTGTGTGTGTGCTGCGAAGCTCCTTTGCAACGGTACTGGCAAAGAAATTATGAAAATAAAAATGCGGGGGCTGCAGGCTCTCGCGCGATTATTAATAACTGTCACCCTTTTAGCCCGATAGATTACTGCATGTCTATTGTTTCCATACGCCGGATAAAAAAAGACGGAATCCTTCCTGCACTTGAAATGCTGCTGCAACCATTTGTCCCGCACCTTCCCCTTAGCGGTAAATCAGTTCTCATCAAGCCAAACCTGGTAGAGCCGGAGCATTATACTACCGGCCAGACCACAAACCCGCAACTGATTGAAGCAATCATCATCTGGTGCCGTCAGCAGGGCGCATCAAAGATTGCCATCGGCGAAGGCCCCAGCTACTTTCAGCCGCAATCGGCGCTGCGGGAATGCTTCACACAAACTGGGATTGCTGATGTGGCGAAACGACAGAACGTCCCCTGGATACTTTTTGATGAGGGACCGTTCAGGGAATTTAGAAATCACTCCCCAAGAACCCCTAAGATTTTTTACGTATCCGAGCATGCCTTCACCTGGGAGCACGTCATTAATGTTCCGGTGCCAAAATCTCATTACCTCACCACGGTTTCCATCGGCATGAAAAATTTGAAGGGGTTCCTAAAGCGGTGCGATAAGCCGGCTTTTCATTACGCGGGCAGTGACGGCATACATGGCTCGGTGACCGAACTGAATCTTTTAATCCGCCCGGCGCTTACCATTGTCGACTGCACTGCGCCGGTGCACACTAACAAAAACTTCCTGCTTGCAGGCACTGATATCGTTGCAGTTGATGCAGTAACCACTTCTCTCATGGGACTGAACCCGCGGAAGATCAAAACAATTCAGCTGGGACATGCGGCCGGTCTGGGGGAGATGAATGTTGCGAAGATTGATATTCAGGGGGATGACCTGAAATATTTTAAGATGAATTTTGAACAGCCGGAAGATTATTTGAGAAGAGCATTCACGGGCATTACCCTCTCGGCGCAAAGCGCCTGCAGCGGCTGCCTCATCCCGCTTTTTTCAGCTCTGCACCGCATTGAACAGGAAGGTAATAATACAGATAATGAGATAGCAATCTTCCTTGGAAAGGATGGGTTAACAGAAACTTCAAAGAGGCTGCTCTTCATCGGCCAGTGCACAAAGGAGCAGGCAGGAAACAATTGCCAGCTCAATGGCTGCCCGCCGACCAAGGAAGAGATGTTTGAATTTTTACGAGAGCACCTTTTAAAACCAGCCTGACCCCTCTCTTCCTTCAACGCCGCCTTCAGTGGCGGGCAACTGCCCGTCCGCCGGAATGGCCTGTCACGTGCTTCTTTATTATTTTTGATAAAATTTGTTTACCCCTCAGGTTCAAAGGATAAATAATGTTCACTGTCAATAGCAATTGGGTACAGGATATGATATGAAATATTTCTATTCTTACCAAACAATGGGTTTTTTTACTGTGTTGGCACTATAGATAAAAGTACTGCATGATTGATAACAACGAAAATCACGAAGAGATCAAAAGCAAATCCCAGTTCAAGCGCGAGATGATTGCGCTGCAGGAAATGGGGGAGGAACTGGTGAGGCTGAACGCTGAGCAGCTGGCAAAGCTTCCGCTTACCGATGAACTACGCGATGCTGTTCTTGCTGCCCGGGGAATGCACGCACGCGGTGCCCGCTACCGGCAGATGCAGTATATCGGCAGGCTGATGCGCGAAGTGGACCCGGCTCCTATCCAGGAGGCGCTCGATACCGTGAGGAATAGACACAACCGGGCAACTGCCCTGCTGCATCGTTTAGAGAAATGGCGCGACCAGCTTATTGCCGGAGACCATGAGGCTCTTGAGGAAGTCTTTGCAGCATTCCCGGATGCAGACCGCCAGCACTTACGACAGCTGGTGCGCAATGCGCAGAAAGAGTACGAAGCAGGAAAGCCGCCAAAGACTTCACGCGAGCTGTTCCGCTATTTGCGGGAGCTGCAGGAAGAAGCACAGAAAAAGCAGCATACAGAAGGCAAACAAAAGTCACAGGACTCAGTACCGGTCGAATGAACAGCCCATGTAAAGCGGTGAAACAATTGGTTCCCTTTTTTAAAACTATATGGAGCTGACAATTCACTGAGAGACGGAATGATCGCCGTGCAACAAAACAGGCAAAAATCTGCGCAAGAAAAAATATTCGTTATACGGCTTGTCATCGGAAATACAAATAGATGGATCAGCGGAAGAAACACGTTCAATAGGGATTTGACACTTCAGTACTGTTCCGATAGCGCTTTCAATGGATATATTCTTATCTTCAACCCATTCCATGAGGTCATTCCTGGCTCGTTCCGGCATTTTGGCAACAAAAGTCGGGGCATCTGGGATATCAAATGGTTCCATAGAGGCAAAAAAGTGAAAACCCCATCCCATGTATGAATTAAAAACCTTTACATAGGGAAAAGAGTCTCGAATCGATCTTGTCACTGCGTATAAAATCTCCCCCTCACTTCCCGGGAACCACTGCTGCATAATTCCGTGTTTTGAAAGCCTGGTTTTAAGCAACGCATAAAATTCCCTTGAATATAAAAGGCTTGAGCCAGCGGCTTCAACCGGTGGCGGAGGGTCAAGAGCGATAATATCATATTGCTCTCCAGTGCGTTTCAGGTAACGCCTCCCGTCATCAACAATGATCTGCCCCATGGGATTTTTCATTAACTGCTGCGCGTCCGCAAAAAAGTATGGAAAGGCAAGCTTGACACTTGGAATAAGCTCAACGGCGGTCACGCGCATATTCCAGCTTAGAAAAGATCGAAAGGTAGTCCCCATCCCAAAGCAGATTACTAATGCTTTCTCCGATACTTTCGGCGCAAAGGCCATGGACATGTGCGCCATGAGTTTAGTAATTGGCGTCAGGCCGGTCATTCCTATGCCATTTACCAGCAGCCTTTTTTCCATACCGCTGCCATCGGCGATTACCGTTGCCGTGTGGTCACGCAAGAGTATGCCGTTTTTATGATACTCCATTTCCTCATAGGAAGTATTAAATAGGGAGCCGATAATCATCAGCACAATTCCTGTTGCGCCAAGAAGAAACGGGAGTTTTTTATAGTGCAACACATAAAGAGAAATTAAAAAGAGCAGTACGAAGGGGATTGAAAGAAATAGCAGGCCCCATTTAACGCCGGTGACGGGAAGTAAAAAGTAACCTGCAAAGAGAGGTCCGAGAATGCAGCCGATGATATTGATTGCGTAGGCTTGTCCGGCCCGTGAAGGGTTCCCGCCAGAATACATGTCTATAAGCTGAGGGGTCAGATAACCCAACAGCATACAGAATGGGAAAATACTAGCAATAATTCCGGTTATTTCTAAATGTAATCTTGGATCATTCAAAATGAGCGGTAAGATTGAAGTAGCGATAGTCAAAGCGCACACTGTCTCAAGAGAAATAGCCTTGCCTGCTGCAGCATGTTTGCGATATAGATATGAGCCCATCCACGTGGCAAAGAGATAAATGGTGAGAAGCATGGCAAAAGCATAGATGGTCGTTTTCATCACCGGAGTAAAAGCTCGTGTCCACATTACTTCCATGCTCATTGAACAAAATCCGGTAATAAAAAGAGTGGCAAAGATTATGCGAATAGATGATGCAGGAATCTCCCCTGTGCCTGCGTAATCATCAACAGTAACGCAGTTGGTGTCGTCTTTTTTATATTTGTAGCCGAGATAAAAGCTTATCAACGCAATGAAGAAATTGAAAAAAGCGGCTAGCATCAGTGTTTTTGCAAAACCGAATCGTTCGACAAGAACCACAGCTGTCAGCAATGCGCCAAGCATGGCCCCAATAACGTTGGCAAGATAAAGAAAACTGAAGCTTTTGGTTATGGTAGGGTCGGTTTCATTGATAAAACCCATCATCAAAGGATACGTCATACCCATAAAAAAGCACCAGGGTAGAATGGAGCCGGTAATGACCGCTGCTGACAGTGCCATATACGTGAATGAGTTGGTCTCACCAAAAGAAAGAAGGAAATTTTCCCCCAGCATAAAAAGCTTCGGAACCGCGAAGGCGCCAAGCCCAATTATCAATTCTGAAACGCCATATAAAATAATTGGTGAAAGGTGAATATTTTTTCTCCAGGCTGCGGCAAATTTTCCTCCGGCTAAAGATCCTAAAGAAAGTCCCAGCATAAAAATTGAAATAACTACTGATAACACCGGCGTTATGATGCCGAAAGCTGCAAAAGCCTTTCGCAGCCATACAACCTGATACAATAGGCCGCAAAACCCGGAGAGAAGAAACATTAAAAAAATCAGCTTGAAAGGTATGATGAGAAAATTCGATTTGGATTGTTCAGTTTCCATAATACCTCATTATAAAAATTCATTTTGTGTTATTTGAATCATACATGCTCATTCTTATTAGCAACACGCCGGAGCCTGTGATTATATAGCAACAGAGATATTAAACTTCACTTCCATGGCGTGTTTTTATCCTCGCTACGTATAACACCCTGCCTTCTCTAACGTCTTACCTATATCCTCAAGACCAAGCTCTCCGAGTTTCTCCCTTGTCGGCACGCCGTTTTTGTCCCAGCCCCGCAGACGGTAATAATCGTCAAGCGCCTGCTCCCACTGCTGCGGATCAATTTTTTCACCCTTGTACTGCCCGCTGGGCACCGGCTCATCAGCCCACTTGCCCACGAGGTGATCATCTTTCCGTGTTATTCCTTCCCTGCAGGCATAGGCTCGCTCCACATTATAAACGCGCTCGGTTATGGTGAGCATGACTTTTTCGTCACAGTGCACGCCGGTGGCCAGATAATAGAGCTGATACAGGTCGCTGTATTTGAAATCTTTGGTCCCGGTGCCGAGCCCCAGCAGGAACCGGCACAGCTCAAACAAATCAGGGACCATGGAAACGTGCTGATAATAAATAATGGGCGCAGCCTTGTTGTATGAGAGGGGATTGAGGACTTCAGCAGTGCCGAATTTCTCAATGGCCTGCTCCGGCGTCATGACGGGATAGGCTGGGAATTCGACCGGCACCAGAGCACGCAGGTGATCGGCCCCGCGGGTTGAAGTTGCAAAGCCAAGGGCTGTTCCTTTCAGCATGCGGGTGTCAACCCCCACCATGACCATGCCTTTGGAATGGCTCACGTATTTCTCTGCTTCCCGGCCGAACGTCTTTGCAGCCCGCACAATGCCCTCGGCAAAAATATCCCCCACGCCTTCACGGAACGCGATTTTCTCCATCAGCTGCATCATTGCATGATAATTCCCCCAGGTCAGTTCAAGACCGTCAAGTTCCTTTTTGGAAACAACACCCTTCTCATACCATTCCATGGCTACTGATGCGGCAGCGCCGAATTCAATCAAATCAATGCCGAACTGGTTTCCCATGTTGTTCATCTTGAAGATGGAGGCAATGTCAGCATTGCCGCACACCGGACCCAGCGGGGTAAAAGCCCCCTCTTCTATCTTGTTGCCCCATTCCCCGGCAAACGGGCCCTCTTTGATTTCATATTTTTT
>Ga0209777_10008456_pt1 | contig 11264 bp, 10 predicted proteins | sample FrelakmetHBP12HB_FD_187147 | JGI IMG/M metagenome (GOLD analysis project Ga0209777, IMG submission 187147) | Freshwater lake sediment microbial communities from the University of Notre Dame, USA, for methane emissions studies -HBP12 HB (SPAdes)... | ecosystem: Environmental > Aquatic >...
TTGGCCCATGAAATCACCCACATTGCCAATGGCGATATGGTAACGATGACCCTTTTACAGGGTATTGTGAACGCCTTTGTGATGTTTTTTGCCAGAGCACTTGCTTATGTTGTTGCTAAAGCTGGCCGAAAAGGCGATGAGGCACCCTCACCATTTTTATACATGATCTTAGTGTTTGTATTTGAAATCTTCTTCATGATTTTGGGTAGCATTGTCATTGCCACATTCAGCCGCTATCGCGAATATCGCGCCGATAATGGGGGAGCGCGCTTGGCAGGAAAAGAAAAGATGATTGGTGCTCTGAAGGCTCTGATGAAAACAGTTGAAATTCATGATAAGTCAGTTGAACAGCCAGCCTTCCAGTCATTTAAGATTTCGTCGACAAAAGGGATGTTGCGCCTCTTTGCAACCCACCCATCGCTTGAAGATCGCATCGCGCGTATTGAAGCCGAGGTTGCTTAAAAAAATTTAAGAAGCGGCTGCTCTTTTATTGAGAGCCGCTTTGATAGTATGTGCTCTAAGCTATTTAGAGCTCGCGGCTTCGATGGAGCCCTGCCAGGAGCTTCGGACCACTCCCTTGTAAATAGCCTCATGTATTTACTACGAAGTGCTCCTTGCATCTTTCAGAGCTGCATCTAGAGCCACTTCGCTCACATAGTTTAGAACACATAACTTCTACGCTGTCGCTTTTTCTTGTATTTCAGCTGCGCTCAACTTTTGATCCGTTCCATCGGGGTCAAAGCCGTTTCCAAAATATTTTGTGTGATCGAAAGCAAGCTTTTTTAGCAACTCTGCGGCCATTTCTTGAATCGTTTTCATTTTTTCACCGAGCACTTTCGTCATCATTTCTTCTTTGACAACTTTTACCTTATAGCGCCCTGGTAGGTCTTCAAGGTCGAGTGAACACATTCTTGGGCAATAGTCAAATAACTTGCCGTTTATATTCATAAGAAAGCAGCGGCAAGGATCCATCCAAACATCTTCGCGATTGATGACTTTATAAGGGCCTGGTGATTTGGGTAAAAGCTGTCCTCCATCATCTAAAAAAAGGACCCATTGGCCAGGTTGAAGAGCATCAGCCCTAATATAGTTATTATTTTGAACTATTGCTGAATTTAATGGACTACTCATAAATTCTCCTTGTACAAAAACAAGATTATTCTATCATATAATAATTTTAAAAGCAATAAAATTCAGCTTTGCTCATTCTTTCCGGTTATATCGCTCTGCAGCTCTTGAAGAAGTTTTTTGTTTAGTGCAATCTCTATTTTCAAATAGGCGGTCACCATTTTTTGGACCTTGATCATTTTTTCGTAACCGAGACTATTGGCAAGCATTTCTTCAGAAACCACCGTCACACTATATTGAGAGGGCAGAGATTTGCCGCCAAAAGACCATAAACTGGGGTTGAAATCAAAGAGATTTCCTTGCATGTTCATCAGAATGCAATGTGCGGGATCATCCCTGGCATCATCGCGATCAAGGATATGAAAGAGCCCTTGCTGCTGCTCTGCAAGTTCTCCTTTATCATCTGAAAAAGCCACCCACTGGCCAGGTTGGAAGCAATAGGGACACCTCCAACTGTCATGGGTGGTTATTGTTGCAGTTGCTGGAATGTTCATATAAAAATCATCCTTATGGTTATGTTATAAATTTCAAACAAAAGAACGCTATTTTTAGTTATTTCTTTTTTATAACAAGATAGATTCCGAAAACGATGCAGGGAAGACTCAAAAGTTGGCCCATATTCAAGATGGGAAGCTGCATGGCCTCTTGTGGCACTTTTAAAAATTCAATCAAGAAGCGAAAGCCGAAGACTAAAATGAAAAAGAGGCCTGTCACAAAGCCATCTTTGAGCCGCTTTTCAAAGCGATAGGTGATGAAAAAAAGAATCAAAAAGGCGAAGAAGTAATAGATCGATTCATAGAGTTGGACAGGGTGGCAGGGCATTTGAGCACTTTCGGCAGGATGGCCGAAAATAGTGCCCCAGGGCATATTTGTAGGCGTGCCCAAAATCTCTTGGTTGAAAAAATTGCCGAGGCGGATGAAGCTTCCAGTCAGCGTTGCCCCAATCGAAAGCCAGTCGATCAGTTTTAAAAATGAAATCTCTAGTGTGCCTTTTATATGGCGCAGCCAGAAAAGATAAATGGCCACGATGATGCCAAGGGCTGCTCCATGGCTTGCAAGGCCACCTTTTCGGACCATGATGATCTCAAGAGGGTTTTGCCAGTAATAATCGAAATCGTAAAAAAGTACGTGGCCAAGTCTGGCTCCGATCAGAGTGCCCAAAAAAACATACCAAACGAGAGAATCGGCAAATTTTTGTGGATGACTTAATTTAAAAAAATGTCTATAGGATAAAAAGTAACGATCGCTGAAGAATTTTACGATGAAGTAGCTCAAGAAGAAACCGGCGGCAAAAAGAATGCTGTACCAGTAAATGGGCAAATCAATAACTGGCATCGTAAAGGCAATACGAGGAGGATCGACAAAAATTGAAAGTAACATAAAAAAAATCGGAGCAGAGGGATTTGAACCCCCGACCTACAGCTCCCAAAGCTGCCGCGCTAGCCAAACTGCGCTATGCTCCGAAAAAGTGAAATGTTAACAAACAAAACCGTTTTTTTAAAGGATAAATATGAAGATAGATCTCTTCCTAAACCAAAAAAGTTGCTTCGATGTGTTGCAGACCTTTACACATGAATTTCATCAAGCGCTGCAACAGGCCAAAATTGATTCCAAAATTTTAGATGTTGGCGATAAAAAGCTCACAATCGATTGGCTCGAGGAGTATGTGAAAACAAAGAAGCCTGATTTCCTCGGAGGCTTCAACACCGTCTGTTTTGCTGCGCCGCTCGTAGAAAAGACAAACTTTATCTCCATCATCGTCGATCCCATCTGCTTTTACCCAGAACTGTTTTGTTTGAATGAACAAGTGGTCTGCCACGTTGATAAGGATTGCTGCCAACTGCTGAAGAGTTGGGGCCATCAAAGAACACTTTTCTTGCCTCATGCTGTCTCAAAAGAGGTTCTGGAAAAGAAAGTGAAAGGGGAGCGCAAATATGACATTGTCTTTCCAGCCTCCTTTATCGACCCTGACGCGATCCTTAAAGAGTGGAAAAAAACTTTTTCTCCAAGACTCTATAACTTCCTCGGCGAGATCATCGATCGCTCTCTCATGGAGAGGGAATTTACCCACATGACCCTCTTTTTGCATGCTCTTCGAGATGCTCCAGATATCAAAGAGGAATTTGATCGTAAGAGAATTGAGCCCTTTAACCTCATGTGCGCCCTCGATGATGTGATTCGCGGAAAAGATAAAATCGGCATCATTCAAGGCCTTTCTGATTTTGATGTTCACGTTTTCGGCAGTAAAAAAGATCAAGCTGTTTGGAAAAAAGAGAGCAAAGGTAATCTTATCTTCCACGATCCTGTGCCCTACAAGGACTTGTGGAAGCTCTTTTCAGAAAGCAAAATCGTCATCAACTCTGTGCCACGTTTTAAACAAAGCCTTCATGAAAGGCTTCTTCTGGCCCTGTCGCAGGGAGCATCGGTCATCACCAATAGCAATATCTATTGTGAAGCGGAGTTTCCCCAAAGCCGCGCTGTGAGCTATTTTACCCCGCCTCGTTGGGGCTTAATTGCAAACCTAGCTCAGGAGCTCTTGCAAGACGAAGGAAAAAGAATTAGCGACGTTGAAAAGGCTCGTCACCATATTGCCAAGCACCATACATGGGATGTGAGGGTGAAAGAATTGGTTCAGGGATTGAAATCGCTTAACTTGTAAACTCAGGCTAGCTTAGATCTTTTGCTCAGTTTTTGCTCGACTGCAAGAAGAGCTCCTCGAATATCTCCATTGTTTTTTTCAAGGAGCGAGTCGATGTGGCGCACGGCAGACATCACCGTTGAATGGTCACGGCTAAATTTGTCTCCTATGGTCATGTAGGGCATTTTCAAAAGCTGGCGACACAAAAACATACTGATTTGTCGTGGAATGGTTGTCTCTCGATTCTGAGCTTTGCCGAAAATATCTTCAATGGGCACGCCATACTGTTCTGAAACAGTCGCAACAATCTCCTCGGGAGTGATCTGGTTTTTCTTTTCCTGTTCTATGATGTCGGCAAGGACTGTTTTTACCCCAGCAACTGATAAGGCTGAAGACTCAAGACGGCTTCGTAAAACGAGCGTCTGCAGCGCCGAAACTTGAGCCTTGGCCCCTGATGAGAAGGTTTCAGTAAAAAACTCTAGCAGCCACTTTGGCGCAGGAAAATGGAAAAAAGCGGCTCTTTTTTCAAGGAGAGCCATCTGCTCTTTTTTCTCAGGTGTTTCCATCTTGAGGGCAATACCCCATTCAAAACGGCTGATGAGACGGCTTTCGATATTTTGCAAATTCTGAGGATAGACGGAAGATGCGAGTATAATGAGTTTGCCGGCACTGTGAAGCGTATTAAAGGTGTGGAAAAACTCCTCTTGGGTGGCACTTTTCTTGCCCAGCTGTTGCACGTCGTCGATGATCATGGCATCGGCCTGGCGATAGATATGGCGAAACTGGGCCATGTTTTCTGCCCGAATTGCCTTTACCATGTGGTCGCAGAACAGTTCTGATTTTGCATAAATCACTTTGAGTTTCATTTCGGCAAGGCGTGATGCAACGGCCTGAAGAAGGTGGGTTTTTCCCCCTCCTTGTGGTCCCCAAACATAAATCGGGTTTGGCGCCCCCTGAGAAAGCATGTTTGACTGGCGATGGCCTAATTTGTCACAGAGCTCTTCAATAAATGAAATGGTGAGAGCATTTTTTGGAGTTTTGATCAGCTCGGCGAATGTGTAGGAGGGGTCAAGTCCATCAAAGGAAAGGGAAAAGGGGGAGATGTAGGCCTTTTTATCTTTTGGATGAGCCTGTTTTGGCAGGGTTTTTTGGCCCCTGACTACTATGTGGACCTTGATAGGATGCAAGTTGTTATTGCAAAAAGTTTTAAGCTTTGGCCTCATATGCTCTTCAAACCAAAGCGCCTGAAAAGAGTCTTGTGCCTCTAAATATAGGTTACAGGCATCAAATCTGATGATTTTGAGTGGATAGAGCCAGGCCTTGGCAATCTCTTGCCCAAGTTGTTTTTCCTGCTCTTGTACAAACTGTTGCCATGCTCGCATGCAATACTTATAAGATAACTCTACTTTTTCTTATAGGGTTGCCTCACTGCTTCAACCGGTTGAGGCATATGGCGGTTGGTCCACCATTGTTGCAGTGCAGCCAGAAGCATCGAGGAAATCCAGTAGATGTTTAACCCTGATGGGAAGTGGTAAAAGAGCACCGACATGACAACGGTCATGACATTGCCCATAGCTCGCTGTTGGCGCTGCTGGTCGGTCCATTGGGACTGATCCTTTGGCAGAGGCGACATCATATTCTGCTGGAGGAACATGATGCCACCAAGCAGAACGGGCAAGAGGTGAAATTGGTTTCCCAAAAATGGAATGGAAAAGCCCCATGAAAAGAGGGTGTCGGGGGCAGAAAGGTCATTGATCCAGCCAGGAATGAAACAGGCGCCGCGCAGCTCAAAGGTCGACTTCAAAAGGTCGAACATCCCAATCAAAAATGGCATCTGGATTAAAAGAGGTAGGCAGCCAGAAAGAGGGTTGACACCATTTTTTCGATAGAGTTCGACAATTTCAAGTTGCGCTTTTTGAGGATCTTTTTTGTGCCTGTCCTGAATGGCTTTAATTTGAGGAGCGATCAGCTGCATGCCCCTGACGGAGCGCAGCGACCAGGCGTTTAATGGATAAAGGAGAAGTCGTAGTGCCACGGTTGCCATGACGATTGACAAGGCCCATGAGCCAAAAACGGCATAGAACATTTTCATGATGAAAAAGAGGAATTTGGCGAAAGGCTCAGAGATGAAAGCAAACCAGCCATGGAATGTTTGTGAGGAGAGATAATCTGATTCAAGCTCTCCTTCTTTTTCAGCAAAATAACGGTCGACCTGTTTTAAAACCTTCTCAGCAAAAGGGCCAATAAAGAAGCGATAATGGAGCGTCTCATGGGTCTTTTTGAGTGGCACTAAGACCAAAAAGCCTGGCAGTTCTGCCAGAGGAAAGCGGTTTTGGGCGCGATCAATAAAATAGAGCCTTGATGGAGCGACAGTGCCGGGTATGCGCTCAACCCTGAAGCCAGCTTCGGCTCCTTTCATTGGGTCGACAATTTCGCCGAAAAAGCCATTTGAGTCGCAGATCCAGTCAGGGTAGACGCCAGAGAGGTTATAGATCTCTTTTGGAAGATCAACTTTTTCAACAGAAGCCTTGTTGTTGCGGCTGATGCGATATTTGATGGCAGCGCCTGATGCATTTGATATCCATTCAACTTCTGGAACCCCAGAGCCAAGCCAGAGCCCTTCGGTGTCGCCGTCGATTTTAATATCGAGCTTGAGGCAATAGGGTGCCTTGTCTGAATCGTCGGGGAAGAAAAAGCGCTTGGTTATTTTACGATGAGGTTGAGTAGAAACGAATACGATTTCTTTGTCGGAGAAGGATTGTACATCGTATGTCAAAAGAGCCACTTCGGGGTACTCTGAGACCACATTGCAGGCAAAAAGACGGGGCGGAATGGTAAAGATAGGGGAGGAGCGCCTTAAAAAAGGATAGTAGCCGCCATCGGTTTGCTTTTTGAGGGCCCCATTGCTGGTGATTGCTTCATGGTAAGGGAAAAGAGAAAGTCCTTTTTGGTCTTGAAGCTCGCGGTCAAACTCGATCGGGAGGACAACGCTATTGGGATTTTTTGCAGTTTCGAAGGGAAGGTTCACTTCGCAGAGGGCTCCGCCAACGTTCGAAAAAACAAGCTGCATCGTGCCATTTTCAAGGACGAAATATTTTTGTTCTTTAGAACTGAGTTGGGGAAGGGCAGTTTTTGTCACTTCGGCAGGAGGCTGTGGTTGAGGTGTGGAAACTTCTTTTTTAACAGGGTGGACAATTTTTTGCGTTTTGAGCGCTTCTTGCTCTTGCTTTGTGTCATAGACGTAAAAGCCAAGTTTCACCCCAACGAAACAGATCATGACGATGAAAATAAAAAACAGGTTGCGTTTGTCCATTCTTTTCCTAAATTTTAGAGTAAACAGGATATCATAAAGAGTTATAAAAAACTAGAGCAGGAACGGCAAGGGCATGATGGTTTTTAGTTTCTGAAGGGAAAAAAGAAAGCGGCACAATTTTTTGTGCCGCTGAAGTGAGAGCGATTTGTGTTAGTCGCTTATTTTTGTAATTGTCAGAGTTGGTCCACTGGCGATTGGGGATCCAGATGAGGAACTAGATGTTGGAATCGGGGATGGTGGGAAGGTAATGTTATCATTTGAGATGAGAAGAGAAAAATCTGATGGTAGCTGTGTATTATAATTTGCCCCAACGAAGATCTGAAGAGATACTTGATCATCAGGTTTGAGATGATGAGAGATCTGCCCATATCCTGAAAGAACAGATTTATAAAGCATATCGTCATCGCCATTGGGGCTAGAGTCCCCAAGAGTCCCTGAAAGAGAGAGAGGAACCGCTCCTAGTTGCACTTTCGTTTTTGTTTTATGGTTATAAATTTGTATGCACATCCATACTTTACCTACTGGGGCCAAGGATGTGAGTGCCAAATTTAAACGGTAAGAAGCTTGTCCCGTCATCCCATACTGAAAAAGGTAGCGCCCGCCTTGGTCGTGCTTGATTTTATAACGGAAGTTAGCGAAGGAAATTCAGTTCAAGTGACTCATTGTTAACGACTTAAATCAAGATTTCATTTCCGCTTTCTGGCTACAACCTCCTGGACAGACACACCAAGAACCCTTAAAATCTCCTCCTGGTCCCTTTGTGGGGTACATTTCATCCCAGGAATAACCACTCCTCCTAGCTGACAGGTCTGCGACCTAATGGACTTTAACCTCTCTAAAATCCCCTGGAATGTCCATGGGAGATCCTTCTTGTTCCTATCAAGCAAAGGCTTTAAAGACTGGTTCATATGCCACTGCACATAATACGCCAGCATGCAAACAAAAACATGCGCTTGAATTCGATCATCTAAGTGATGATAAATAGGGCGAATTTCTAATGAAGCAGATTTGAAATTCCGAAAAGCGCTCTCTACGTGGCTAAGTTTCTTGTACGCTTTTACAACCGCTTCCTTAGACAACGTTTTCTCTTCCACATCGGTTCTAATCACGTAGAAACCATCTAATTTTTGCGCTGCTTTTATAACCTCTTCTTTACGAGAATAACTCAATCGATTCTTCTCGACCTGCCACGTAAAAAATTTTTCCGTGCCATATGTTTCCCATATTCCGCCTACATCAGCGGCAATCGCAGCATCTTTTCGCTCCTTTTTCATACTGGAAATGCGAAGAAGCTCTCTCTCTGTTTTTGCAAGAAGTTCGTTTCTGGTATTTTTACTTTCCTTTCTTCTTACTGGGTTGTTGCGTAAAATATAGCGGACTGATGGTTCCTGAGGATCTATAACTTCGTTGTGTTTGCCAGAAACGAACAAGTCTTCCGAAATAAGTCCTCTTTCAAAAAGATTTTCCATTTGTGAATGCGTAAGTGCCGTAATGGTTTTAAATCCCTCACCATTGACTTCAGCAATTCTTTTCGGTGTTAACATTCCTCTATCACCAACGAAAATCACGGAGGAAACATGATATTCCTTTGCAAGGCGCTCTATTTGATGTCGAACAGTCATTTGGTCGGGAGTATTGCCAGGAAATACATCGACAGCAATTGGGCAGCCCTCTTGGTTTGTTAACAGTCCGATGTTAATCTGCTCATGCCCCCTTTTTTTATCTCGATTGTACCCAAAGGAAACTAATTCGGAGTTTTCATATTCTCCTTCGAGATACGATGATGTTAGGTCGTAGAGAACAATGCATTTGTCCTCTAAATGCTTCTGAGCCAGCTTATTTTGAATAACCTCTTGTCTCTCTAGTAATCTGTCCAGTGCCTTGTAGCACTCACGGGTGTCAGGTCTTGAAGAGTCATCAAAGCCAAGCAGTTCCCACAAGGCTGTGTCTTCATAGAGGCTGACTAAAGAGAGTTTACTCCCTTGATAGAGCAGTCGTCCTATGATCATTGCCATAGCGTACTGTCTCCACTCTATCGGCTTTGAGTAAAGAATAGTTTCCAAACCAGTCTGTTGAGCTACTTTTAACGCCGCATACGATGCACCATATTCTTTGGAGGCAGTAATTTCTAATTGAGAGAGGCCTGGGACTACATAAGTAGCACCTTTGATTATAGCCTTAATCTGCTCGATGTAGGCATCGGGGAGATCCGAGATGTTGGTGAGGGTTCTATGTCGTGACCGACCCTCTTCATCGCGATAACTCTCTCTAATGAGAACCGTGCGGTAGTTTTTTCCATTTTTTGTGGTTTTTATATCTTCTACGTACATTCTGGATACCTTTTTCGACCATAAAAACATATCTGAGAATATATGTAAAGAAGTTTTGCGGAAACGTTTAATTAATTATTCTGGACACAAACAGAAATTATCAAAACTATAAGTCAGTAAAACTTAAAATGTTATAAAATTAAACTGCTTTTTTTAATTGTTTGCGTTTAAATACTTATGACAATTTTTAGAGAGAGTGTCTAACTTCCGTTATAATAGGCTCCAGTTGCACTAGCAGCGTCTGCTCCTGGTTGGTAGGGAACAAATTTAAAGGGACAGTGATGAGATAACTTATTGCCTTCTCGGAGTGGGGCAAGGTAGGTTATGTAGTCCCCTGTGTGGGACGACGAATTTAGGTCTTGTGCGGGGATTATGATTCCCACAACACTTTGATCAGTAGAATTGGCTCCAAATGCAGATCCAATGCAGCAGCAATCACTATCTGAATCTGAAGAATCATGGTGCTCCTTACTTACCTGGAGTGGTTTTGACGCACATGAGGAGCAACCACTCATCGTTTTTGCATCAAGATTGGCCCCTGAAAGGGCTAGACATGAAGCTAAAGCGAACAGGGTCCGCCCTATCATTGACTTAATTTGCATAAAATATCCTCCTTGAAAGTTTGTATGTGTTCTAAGCTATTTAAACTTGCCTCTCTGATGGAGCCCTGGCATCTGCTTCGTCACGCTCCCTTGAAAATAACCTTTGGCTACTTACTACGGGAGCTCCTCCTTTCATCTGCCAGAGGTGCATCAAGAGATGCTTCGTTTACCTAGCTTAGAACACATACTTATGCTTTTTTCATGTCATAAACCGATAGCAATTTATTATAAAAGAGTTATTTTTGATTTTAGGCAAAGGTCATTGCTTGAAATTTTGTTTGCGAAAACTGCTATGCCATTTACAGAAATTAGACTTCTGGCATTGGCGGCTTTTGTGCGTCTCTGGCGCTGTAATAGAGATGAATCCCCACCAAGAGGCCAATGGAAAGCGAGGCAACGTGGGGTTCAATCAATAGTTTTATGGCAATTGCCGAGACAAGGAAGCCTAATCGAAGGGCTGGATTTTTCGGCAGGTCTTCTGTTGCATACTCATCGTATTCTCCCTGCTTCATCTCGTCTGAAATGGCTAAGAATCGTCTTTTGGCAGCCCACAACCCAACTGCGCTCCCTACAAAAAAGCTGATAGGATTTGACACCAGAGTCCAAATAGCCGTTGCGGCAAGAAGGAGTAAGTAGTGTTCTTGGAGCCAGTTTTGAATTTTTGTTATGGTGGCATCTAAAGTGGGGTTGTTAGAAACTACTGATCTATATTTTTCTTGCATTCTACTGATAAACCAATCGACTCGAATCTCCGGAAACTGCATAACAACCTCATTATTTTCGTATCTGTTCTAAGCTAATTATAGCTTGCGGCTTCGATGGAGCTCAGGCTAGAGCCGCTTGCCCACATAGCGTGCCACATATTTATTTATAACTTCGTACACGATGGAACAAAAAGAGTTTTCGCGTCAATTGTCATTTTTTTCTTCTTACGCTACAGTAATTGGTATGGATTTTTTCTTACCTTTTTTTGCTTTTTGTCTAACGGCTTCATTTGCTGATGACCCCTCATATGATCTTGGAGAGCAAATTGGTGCACTGCAGCAAAAAATAGAAGTTGCCCCTAGTAATAAAAAAGGCGCCCTGAAAGTTTCGTGTGCCAAGCTACTGGCCCAAGACCAAAAAGAGTATGATGCGATAAAGCTGTTTTTAGAGGCCCTCTGCGACTTGCCTTCACTTTCATATTCGACGACGCAAGAAGAAAAAGAGCTCTTTGAGAAGAATCTGAAAATCTATTTCGATGAGGATACAAC
>Ga0209777_10008457_pt1 | contig 11263 bp, 16 predicted proteins | sample FrelakmetHBP12HB_FD_187147 | JGI IMG/M metagenome (GOLD analysis project Ga0209777, IMG submission 187147) | Freshwater lake sediment microbial communities from the University of Notre Dame, USA, for methane emissions studies -HBP12 HB (SPAdes)... | ecosystem: Environmental > Aquatic >...
ATAATCAGGGTTATCCTCCGGGAATTTTCAAAGACGGCGTATACTTACAACCAGATCCGCCGGGATTTTACCGACAAGATCGTTTTCGGGCTGGAATTTCTCATCGCAGCCGATATCCTTGCCACGCTCCTTTCCCCGACCCAGCAGGATCTCATCAACCTCGCTGTTGTTGTAGTCATCAGGACCATTCTTGGCTACTTCCTCTCAAAGGAAGCGGCGGAATTCGACCTCCAGTAATTTTTTTTATATCTTGCCCCCCCTAAACTCGCATACTGCCTGAAAAAAATGATGATTCACTTGCACTGTAGGGTTGAGATTGAGGTGGATTACCTCCCACTCCCATCACAATCATGGAAACATTCAGGCAGCGAACTTCAGGTCCTATGATACTTCCGGGACAACTATTCATTTCCCTGCAAAAAATCCACTTCCTGCGATGCTCGTTAAAAAAATCGTCAAAGCAAGTATTGAAGAGAATGAAGCGAAACCAAAAAATAAGGAAACACAATGATACTATCTGATCCAGATTTAATGTAATAAAAAAGGGGTACAACGTTATGTAAAAAATCACGCCATTCCTGTGGTTCAACAACCAGACCGAAGAAGCGATGAATTTCTACGTCTCTGTTTTTAAAAATTCAAAGATCGTAAGGATTGTCCGCTATGGGGAACTGGGGCCGGGAGCGAAAGGGACGGTTATGACCGCAAAGTTCCTGATCGAAGGGCAGGAATTTGTCGCCCTCAATGGCGGCCCGGTATTCACGTTTTCACCAGCCATATCGTTTGTCGTGAACTGCGGGACGCAGGAAGAAGTTGACGGGTTGTGGGAGAAGTTCTCAAAAAGCGGAGAAAAACAACAATGCGGCTGGCTGAAAGACAAATTCGGCGTTTCATGGCAGATCGTTCCTGTTGTTTTATTTGAAATGTTAAATGATGCGGACCCGGTAAAATCCCAAAAAGTTATGAAGGCATTGCTTCAGATGAAAAAAATTGACATAAAAATCTTAAAACGGGCATATAATGCGGAATAATAATTTTCAATACATCGCATTTTTACGAGGGATCAATGTGGGCGGACACGCGCTCATTACGATGGCCGATCTTAAGAAAACATTTGAAAAGATGGGTTTTAAGCACGTACGAACATTTCTTGCCAGCGGAAATGTGGTTTTTGAATCTGAACAGACGGATAAAGCGGCACTCACCAGGGAAATAGAATCAGGGCTTAAGGCGGTATTTAATAAAGAGATCAACGTAATACTGCGGAGCTTGGATGATCTAAAGAAGTTCCAGTCGTCAGAACCGTTCAAAGGGATCACGGTTACACCGAGTATCCGGCTTTATATAACATTTCTTTCTGAAAAATCCAGACCCGGGACAATTGCACTTCCCTATACTTCCCCTCAAAAGGAGTTCAGTATCCTTCATGCAACTGCTCTGGAAATTTTCAGTGTCATCGATCTTTCGAAAGGGAAAGGAACACCGGATGTAATGAACATTCTGAAAAATGAATACGGTTCAAATATAACAACCAGGAATTGGAATACCATTTTGAAAGTCTTGAAGTAAAACTACGAATTGAAAGCATGCTCAGCCAAACCGAGCGAATTAAATATATATGAAAATGAATTAAAGAGTAAAAATATGAACAACCAAACAATAACATCAACAGGCTGTTGTGAACCGTTTAATCCTGAACCGTGGCAGGATAAAGAGATCCTATGGAAAGATAAAATTTTTATAAAGGATCATGTCACCAGCTTTTTACATATTCCCCTTAACATGGGGAAAAGGATAATCAAGAATATGGAGCTGATTGAGAAAGTAAACGCTAAAGCACCACAGCAATTAATGTTAACTGATGAAAAATCTCTTTGGGGTGCGGATATTTATATTGACGTTTAGAGAGATGTTCCGGGCGCGCAAATGACATCACTTTCAGGAACATTTCTTACCAAAGTATTTGAGGGACCATATCAAAATGTTGGCGAGTGGGCGCAGGAAATGAAGGAATATGTTGAAAGTAAAGGCAGGAAGCTAAAAAAGTTGTATTTTTCATACACTACTTGCCCAAGATGCGCTAAAGCATATGGAAAAAATTATGTGGTGCTTTTTGCACAAATAGATTAAAAGAATCTACCGCCAGAGAGCAAAATCAGCTATAATGTTGCTAGTTAGCGAAGCCCGCTAAAAACTTGAAATCGTACAATTCGAAAGGGTCACTTCTCCGGCTTGTTATCTTCGCACATCACTGCGGTGTTCTGTCAGGCCGTTTGGCCCCGGGACCCCTTACGGGGGGAAATCTCAGATGAAGAAGTAGTGTTTGGGGTATCTCATCCCTTCCCCTAGAAATCTCAGTCCGCGGTAATTGTGACAACATACGAAGTCACCCGACTATAGAAATCTCCGATCTTGGTCCCCCCAAAAACAGCCCTCCTTCCATTTCCCCCACCCCCAGCCCCTCCGGCAAGCGATCGCCCCTCCAAAAGGTGCTATTAGCGGTGATTTCGGCGCACGATTTATGCCGAATCTGCTAAACGGGGCACGCTCTGGAATTTTCCGAAAACAAGGGTGCTGGTTTTTCGCGAATGAGGGCTGTTTTGGAGAGCGAAACCCCTTCACTGGGGGAGTCACCGACGGAGAAGTGGAATGAGCAGAGAGCAGTTCTCCAAAGACCAGAGCCACTCCCGCAAACATCGGATGACCGACCAATACATAGAGGCCCGGATGCCCGGTTTGTATCGCCGTGCTTCCGGCAAATTGAGCAATGCATTTAATCGCAAAAGTCTGCCCCATTCAATGCTCTCATCATTTCCCGTTCACCACCGCGTTCACAGGAGGTAAGGCCCGAGAGTTGTAAAAAAACGAAAAGGGAAGCAAACGAATATATTTTCTATTGCATGAAAAGTAATTTCAAAACCCTTATGATAAACATTGTTTATTCAGATAAACAAGCAATTAGTCTAAAAACAATCCTACATTTTATGATGAAATGAAGATCGTATAAGATTCAAAATTATTTCAGGAAAATATGTCACTTCAGGATCGTTCAAGGGGATATGAATTTTCAGAGTTTGAGAAGGAACTCATTTTCCGGAGAGAGAATACCGGTTTTGTTCAGTATGTATCCAAAGATGGAAAATTATTTTCCCTGAATCCCTCACCATTTTTCGAATCTATGAAAAATGAACATTTTTTTGCTGAATCCTGCGATCCACCCCAGAATAATACATTTATTGAAGTTGAAGTTTCCTCCACAGACGTTGCCTATATTCAGACTCATGATGGTTTCCGCAAAGATGTCCTCAAGAAAATTATTGGATGGAAACCTTTCGATCCCAGTCAGATATCACAACGGCAAAAATTAATTGCGCACGATCAAATTATTGAGTTTTTTTCGTATCCCTTTCAACGTCACGACGGTATAACTGAAAGTATATCCACGTGTGCGGCGCTGTATGCATTCTCCTCCCCCCCGATAACAGATAATGTAGGAGGAGTAAATGCTGCGATACTTTCAAAGAAAACGCAATGGGACGCGTTTAAAAGACCCATGAATTTTATTCCGCGAGAGTTTTTCCTCCAAGGCTCAAAATATTTTTACTGTATATCTGCGAAAGAAAAATTAATTCATCAAAGTAAGAGTGAAGAAATCAATCTCGCATTTTTGAACCCGGAAAAATTGATGGCTGATATTCCTATTGTCATTGAAGATATTTCAATAAAAAGGATGTATGGAATTCAGAAAGACGATATTGAGGATAACCGGAAATTCATCACCGCCTATCTGATTGATTCATTAATGATCAAACCCTATCCGATGGAAACGGTGGTCAAGCAGGTGACTGATGCGGTATACGAAATCCGCGATGAATACCTGAGATCGGGAATTTCTCCCTATCGCCAGAATCTGGGAGATGCAATCCCAAAACTTTCTGCATCCATTGCCCGTCTTCATCTTGATGCTGAAGTAAAACCCGACTATGTGAAAAAAGTCATTGATGTATGGAAGGAGATGCACCGGAGAGTAAAATACAGGATGGGCGATTCCTTATCGATTTCAAAATATTATGAGTTTTCAGATAATACTCGTAAACTTTATGCAGAATTGCATGATATCTACGGAAAAGAATATCCAATTCCGATGCAGGAAGTCATTAAAATTACCTCTCTTAAGAATGATACTGATTTCAGTCATGCTCTGAATGAACTGGTGGAACGTGGATTTGCACTACGGGACCGAAGAGGGATAACCCTTTTGGAAAAATGGGGATAGTGAACAATGAAAACAACGTTATACAGCGGAAGTCCTGTTCGATAAAACAGGAGATTAGCCATTCAAAAGGGTCTGTCAGGGTAATTTTTCAAGTATGCTTCTGCCGTATTTTTGCAGAGAAGCCGCAATATACATTTTGTTTGAAAACAATGTGCAATAATTCGCTGTTTTTTGCAACATGAGTGCTCGGAGCAGCCAATCCGGGCTCGAATCGGGCTCTTATCAGCTAAAAGGTATTCAATGACTGCAGGACAATGTTTTTCTTGTTACAGTAGTATGGTGGTATATGAGATGATGGGGTATGTGTTATATTTGCGGTTGCTCAAACTTTATCATCGATGAACTTATCTGGTATAAGTACTGGTGCACCCAGTGTGGCCATGTCTATGAGAGCACGGGAAAGATATCCATCTGTCCCACGTGCAGGTTTCATGACGTAGAGAATGTGTTGGAGGGATCAGGAAAGGAGCATGAAACAGGATCAACAAAAAAAACCAGCAAAAAACGTAGATGAGAACCTTGCTGCCGCCCCAGAAGGGGTACGATCGGTTCTTGAAAAGCTTCGCAGGACTATCAGGGCCGCTGCGCCGAAATCTGAAGAAGTCATCAGCTACCAGATTCCGACGTTTAAGTATCACGGACCGTTGGTCTTCTTTGCCGCATTCAGGAACCATTGCAGTTTTTATGTGGTGAGTAAATCGATCATGGAAACATTCAGCAGCGAACTCAGGCTCTGGGATACTTCCGGGACAACCATCCATTTCTCGGCAAAAAATCCACTTCCCGTGTCGCTTGTTAAAAAAATCGTCAAAGCAAGAATTGAAGAGAATGAAGCGAGAGCAAAAAATACGTAAATACCATGATGCGATTTAATCCGGATTTACTATCCTAAGGAGGAGTACAACGGTATGCAAAAAATCACGCCATTCCTGTGGTTCAACAACCAGGCCGAAGAAGCGATGAATTTCTATGTCTCTGTTTTTAAAAATTCAAAGATCGTTAGCATTGTCCGTTATGGGGAGCTGGGGCCGGGAGAGAAAGGGACGGTAATGACCGCAAAGTTCCTGATCGAAGGGCAGGAATTTGTCGCCCTCAACGGTGGCCCGGTATTCACGTTTTCACCAGCCATATCGTTTGTCGTGAACTGCGGGACACAGGATGAGGTAGACGGGTTGTGGGACAATCTCTCAAAAAACGGGGAGAAACAGCAATGCGGCTGGCTGAAAGATAAATTCGGCGTTTCATGGCAAATTGTTCCAATAATTCTTGTCGAAATGCTGAATGACGCGGACCCGGTAAAATCCCAAAGGGTTATGAAGGCAATGCTTCGGATGGATAAAATTGACATAAAAATACTGAAGCAGGCATATAATGCTGAATAGTAATTTTCATTACATCGCATTTTTACGAGGAATCAATGTAGGCGGGAACACGCTTATTACGATGGCTGATCTTAAGAATTCTTTTAAAAAGATGGGTTTAAAGAACGTACGAACATTTCTTACCAGCGGAAATGTAGTTTTTGAATCTGAACAGAAGGAAACAGCGGTCATTATCAAGGAAATAGAATCAGGGTTGAAGGTGGTATTTAACAGAGATATCAATGTGATACTGCGGAGCCTGGATGATCTAAAAAAGCTCCAGTTATCAGAACCGTTCAAAGGGATCACGGTGACACCGAGTATCCGGCTCTATGTAACATTTCTTTCTGAAAAATCCAGACCTCGTACAATGGTAATTCCGTATACTTCTCCTCAAAAGGAGTTCAGTATCCTTCATGCAACAGCTCTGGAAATTTTCAGTGTCATCGATCTTTCGAAAGGGAAAGGAACGACAAATGTAATGAATATGCTCGCGAAAGAATATGGTTCCACTATAACAACCCGGAATTGGAACACAATTTTGAAAGTTTTGAAGTAAGGGTACTCTTCATGAGGAGTGAATTTACGGGAGAAATGAAGGGTGGGCAAAAGAGCAGGTCTCCGATGACCAAAACCCGGAATAAGCACATATTACAGGAATCGGGTCGCCGATGCAAAAGTGCTACGATGGTGTATGTATACTCTTCAGGCAGGTAATATTTATTAACCAGAGTGCTGGATTTAGTTCTCATGGCAGAACCTGTTGATGCGATACTGGCGATTCATAATGCGTTCAGGAATGATATAGGCCGTATCGATGCCGCTGCGTTAGACTCAGCAAAGGGAAAGGAAGGTCTCGCTGCTACCATAGAGCGTTTCCGGTTCTTTAACGAAGTACTGGTCTGGCATGCAAAAGGAGAAGAGTTAGCAATCTTTCCCGCACTGGAAAATGTCGCTCCCCTGGTTGCTGAAGCGTATATAAAAGATCACCGTGGTCTGGACTCGGCATTTGACGAATTGAGTACGTCGTATTCAGCCCACGACGCTATAAAAACTGCCCGGGCTACTGCGGTATTCCGTTTTCATCTGGGTATACACCTTGATAAGGAAGATACCCACCTCTACCGGATTTTCCGGGAACGGATCTCCTTGCCCGAGCAAGGGAAGGCGATGGGTATTATGTCCGGCACTGTTCCAAAGGATCGGTTCCCGGAACTGATTGGATGGTTATTCCCCTTAATCGGCAATGATGATCGGGAGAACATGACCCGTATCTGGCAGATGGTGATGCCGCCCCCTGCCTTCACCGGCGTAAAAGAACTCATCAAAAAGTCCATTGGCAGCGACTGGGCCGAGCTCACCCGACGCATACCGATACTATAAGCACAATGGCTTTGACCGCAGCATCTGGCTGGCGTGAGTATGCTTCCGGATCAGAGCGGACATCTGCGGTTACGGTCGGTTTTTCCCAGAGCCTTACAGCGGTTGAAGTAGGTCTCACCCCAGATCCACGGCTGGTAGGTGCAGCACATCTCGGGTTTCACCTGGTGGATCCCGCAGAGGTACCGCTCTTTTGTGACCCGGCGCAGGAACGGGCAGACGGTGACATACTCACCGGTGTCGGGATTCCGCATCTCGACAGAGACAATATTCCCGAGGTCTTCGGCCAGGATCTCGGTACAGTTTACCGGTGTGCTATTCTCCCTGAAAGCGACAAACCAGCGCAGGATATCAGTCCGTCCCTGCTCAATCCAGACATACACATTAGCTCCAGTCGGCGTAATACCGGGGCCGAAGATCCGGCAGCAGAGCCCGCACTGCTCACAGGGTTCGTCTTCCGTTGTCAGGTTATCCATGGATTCCCATCCTCTATTCATCCGGCATCTGGATAATGTTTTGCCGATACGTTCAGGCAACAGTCGTTACCAGGTTCAATGAGCAAAACTCGATCATAAAAGATCTCCCTTCTCACAATATGCATTTTAACCTGTCCGCCGCTCTTAATCGAGCTGCAGATGACGTTCAGTGACCCGCCGCCTGGTTCGGCCGCTGAGTTCGCGTTCCTGGTATCAACCACCTGGTGTGATGCGGGACGGTATGCGAAAATATTAATATATTTTCAAATAATTCTATTTCGCTATGCAGGAACCGGGCTGCCATGAAAAGTATCCACCACTGATTGTTATTGCATCAAATCTTGTATCACTCCTGATTTACGGTATTGGCACTTATATCCTGTACAAGTTCGGTCTCATCTGGGTCATCGGTTATGTACTTTTCATTCTTCTCCTTGAATTCCGGCTGTTGAGCAGACATTGCGTGGACTGTTATTATTACGGCAAAACCTGTGCTTTTGGGAAAGGTTGGTTATGCTCCCGTTTTTTTCCCAAGGGCCAGCCTGAGCAGTTTAATCAGAAAAAGATCACGTGGAAAGATATTGTCCCTGATTTTTTAGTGTTTATGATCCCTGTCCTCGCAGGTATATTGCTCCTGATACAGGAGTTCACGGGGATTGTCCTCATTCTCATCATCGCCCTCTTCCTGCTGGGTTTCCTCGGTAATGCTCTTGTGAGAGGACAACTGGCCTGCAGGTATTGTAAACAGCGTAAGATAGGTTGTCCGGCCGAGCAATTGTTCGATACAACAAAAAAATGAGTGATTAATCAACGGTTATTATCCGGAAAGGTATACAGGAAGCACTCTTTCGATTGGATTGATACCTTAAAAAAAACCTATCCAGGAATATCCCTGTATTACTTCTTCTGGTAATTTTTCCCGGCGGAGAATGCCTTGTCGACCTGTTTCCCGACATTAAAATACGTGGACTGGGCGTACATGATCGGGTTGATCTTTGTGATATCCGGTTTCCCATTTGTCACACACGCCTTGTCGGCATGGATCTCTATAACCTCGCCGACGTACAACAGGTGGCTCCCGCAGTCAACGGACTTAAACAGCTTACACTCGATGTTGACCGGGCACTCCTCCGCCAGGGGGGCGGTCTTCAGTATCCCGTAAAACGATCGGAAGACCCCGGACTTGTCCTCATGCGCACCGGAGACGATACCGCAGTGATCAGTCTCAACTACCTGGTGGGTTGATGGTACGTTCAGGCTGAAGGTCTTGTTCTCTTCGATCCCCTTTGCGGTATAACGCGCCTTGTTGATCGCAACGCAGACCATCGGCGGGGCCATGCAGGCAACCGTAGCCCATGCGGCGGTCATGAAGTTTGGCTTGCCCTTGACGTTTGCACCAACGAGCAGGGTGGGCATGACACTCATGTACGGCATTGGGCCGAGCGTGATCTTTTCCATGGTTTCTTTCTCCGGCATTAGATTGGTAAGGGGAGTTGTTTAAAAGTATCTTTGCGGAAGAGGACTCTTTGACGGATACCAGATGCAGCTCTACCTGTTCGAACGTACCCATGGTGCTTCACAACGCTCATTGCGATATCCGCTGCTATAATTTTTGGCGCTATGTTCACCGTTATTTCATGGCTCCAAATCCGTCCGGAAAAGTTACCCGGATCAACATATTTATTATTAGGTAAAACCTAACTAACGAAAGATCAGAGTATGAGAGACAGGGAGGAGCATCTGTGCGAAGTCTTTGAAAACCTGATCAGGGTCAAAAACGAATGCTCCTGCACTATCTTTTCCGAATGCGGATTATCGGATATGACGGTCAAACAGATCGCCTATCTGAAAGCCATCGATGAACAAGGGGAAGTCACCTTCAGCAGGCTTGCTGAGGTCACGAGGAACTCAAAACCCACGATCACCGAGATGATCAACAGATTTGTCCGGATGGAGTGCGTGTACCGGGAACGTTGCCCTGATGACGGAAGGATCCTGTACATCCGCCTGACCGACAAAGGAAAGAAAATTGCACAAGCCGAACATAACGCTTTGCGCCAAGTGATTGAACAGATGGTGAATTCACTGGATGAACACGAGATGGATCTCCTTATAGAGATCCTGCAAAAAGTCAGGTAATTTTTTTGTCCTGCACTTTAGTTAGGTAAATTCGAACTAAATTATTGAGGAAATCATGCAATCAGCAGAAACAGATGATACACAGGAAAAAATTGTCATACCACTCTTTGAGATCGTGGTCTTCCCGAACAGCCGGACAAAATTCCCGGTAGACCGGGCCACCGGAGACCTCCTGCTGGCCGGCATAGAGGATCCCGAATCCGCGTATGCAGTCGGCCTGACGGCGAAAAGCGGTACACGGCTTTCAGAAATGACCAGTGAATCGCTGTATAAAACCGGCAACCTGTTCCGGATCTCGCACGTGCAGCCAGCGGATGATGGGTACCTGATCTGTGCGCAGGTTATGCAGAGAGTATAGGTTGTCTCCCTGTCTGAAAAGGACGGACAGTTCTATGTTGCGTACGAGGCGGTTCCGGACCTGGAGGATCTTGAGGGAAACCTCAAGATCCGGATCCTCGCTGACATAAAAAGCACCATCCATGAGATTAGCAGCCGGTTCCAGGGCTCAGAACAGTTCACCCAACCCATCGACCGCATGGATTCGGTTGACCAGATCATGGGTTTTGTCATGCCCTTCCTGCCGGTTAACCTTGCCGAAAAACAGGCACTCCTTGAGATTGTCTCGGTCCGGCAGCGGTACATCACCTTCCTTGAGATCCTTATCAGGGCAAAAGAGAATATCACCTTCCGCATCGAGATGGCGAGAAAAGTATCCGATAAGGTAAACAAGTCGAACCGGGAGGCCATGCTGCGGGAACAACTCAAAGTGATCCAGGAAGAACTCAATGAAAGTGATGGCTCTGGTTCCGGAGAAGCAGCATACCGGGAACGAATTGAACATTCAAAGATGCCCGATGAGGTACGAAAAAAGGCACTCTCGGAGCTCAGGAAACTTGAAACGGGAGGCAGTCAGAATCATGAGAGTTCTGTAATCAGAAATTACTTAGACCTCATGCTCGAGCTTCCCTGGGTGACAGAAGAGAAAAAGAACATCGATATCGCAGAGGCCCGCCGTGTGCTTGAGAGCAATCATAACGGGCTTGAAAAGGTCAAGGAGAGGATCATCCAGCACCTGGCAGTAATGAAATTAAAACAGGAAAAACAGGGCTCGATCCTGCTTCTGTCAGGTCCGCCCGGCACTGGGAAAACGAGCCTCGGAAAGAGCATTGCAGATGCCCTTGGCCGTAAATATGTCCGGATAAGTCTTGGTGGTGTCAGGGATGAAGCAGAAATCCGGGGGCACCGGAGGACCTATGTCGGGGCTCTTCCGGGAAGAATTACCCAGGGCATAAAACGGGCAGGCACGAAAAATCCTGTCTTTATCCTCGATGAAATTGATAAGCTGGCATATTCCAACCAGGGAGATCCGGCAAGTGCCCTGTTAGAAGTCCTTGACCCCGAACAGAACAGTACATTCTCGGATCATTACCTTGAAGTCGCCTATGACCTGTCTGATGTATTGTTCATCGCCACGGGCAATTCCCTTGCAACTATCCCGCTGCCGCTTCTTGACCGGATGGAGCATATCGAGATCTCAGGCTACACGAAAAATGAGAAGTTTGCCATTGCAAAAGATCATCTGCTGCCAAAGACCCTGGAAGAACATGGTCTTGATGCGGATAAACTCATCA
>Ga0209777_10008458_pt1 | contig 11263 bp, 10 predicted proteins | sample FrelakmetHBP12HB_FD_187147 | JGI IMG/M metagenome (GOLD analysis project Ga0209777, IMG submission 187147) | Freshwater lake sediment microbial communities from the University of Notre Dame, USA, for methane emissions studies -HBP12 HB (SPAdes)... | ecosystem: Environmental > Aquatic >...
GGCAAAAGGTGGTGGTGCTGGAAAGATATTTCGAGGTAGGTGGCGGACTTGCCACCGAAGAGGTGACGCTAGGAGGCTTCTATCATAATACTCATTGCATCTATCACATGATGGTGGACTATGCGCCTGTCTATAAAGACCTGGAGCTCGAAAAATATCGCTGCAAGTACGTTTACCCCGATTTGCAGGTAGCGATGCCTTTCTCCGATGGAAAATGTCTTTGCCTCTACTCTGATGTGGAGAGGTCTTGCGATTCCATAGCCAAATTCTCCGCCAAGGATGCCAAATCATATCGCGAGGTCTTCCATAAGTTCAAGACCTTTATGGATGAGTTTCTCGCACCTGGTACCTATGTGAAACCTCTGCCGACCCTTGAGGCTGTAGTTGGCATGGAGAAAACAGAAATTGGCAGAGAGTTGTCCGAATATCAACACAAGAGTCCCCAAGATATTGTATATGAACACTTCGAGAATGAACGGGTCAGGACCTTGATGCTCTATCTCTCCAGTCACTGGGGGCTGGAATACGATAACGGTGGACTTGGTTTCCTCGTTCCGCTGATGCTGAATCGCGCGGTTAACACCAGGCTTTGCCTTGGAGGCTCACATAGATTGAGCAATTCCATCTGCAGGGTCATCCAGGAGCCGGGCGCTGGTCATCTTAGAGGAAGCATGCGAATCAAGAGAATCATAGTCGAGAACGGTGCTGCAAAGGGCGTGGAACTCGAGGACGGCACGGTGTATGAGGCCGAGAAGGCTGTAGTTAGCAGTATAGACACTCACCAGACCTTTCTGCAGTACGTAGGTGAAAAACACCTATCCAAAGACTTCGTGGAAAAGGTCAAGAACTGGCATTGGGAAAAGTGGAGCCTGTGTTCCTTGCATGCGGCGCTGGAGGAAGCGCCCAACTTCGCCGCTGCCGCTCATAACCCGGATATTAACAAGGGGCTCATGTACGTGATGGGCTATGAGACCCCTGACGACGTGATTCATCATTTTAAGGCTATAGAGAAAGGCGAACTGACATCGAATGTGGCCTTCAACTGTGCCTTCCCCACAGTTCATGACCCGAGCCAAGCACCCAAAGGAAGACATACAGCGTCCATGTTCGAGATGGCTCCCTTCAACCTGAAGGGAGGCGCAGAGAAGTGGTGGGACCGCAAACTCAGGGCCGAGCATGAAGAGCAGTTCCTGGCTACCTTGCGCAAATACGTACCCAACCTGACGAAGGACAAGGTGCTCTGGACCTATTTCGTAGCTCCCATGGATTTCTCGACCAAGTACTTGAACATGGTTCAAGGCTCGTTCAAGCAGGGCGCATATGAGATATTCCAGATGGCATATAACAGGCCTAATGACGAATGCTCCACCAACAGGACGCCTGTTAAGAACCTTTATGTTTGTGGGGCCAGCGTCAATCCCGGTGGTCTGGTCACCTTTGGTCCGGGCTATATTGCGGCGAACACCATAGCAGAGGACTATAAGATCAAAAAGTGGTGGTCAGAGCCTGAGTACATTGTCAAAGCACGCAAGAAAGGCTATTTCGGAGATTAGCTAAGGAGCATAAATATACTCTGCAACCGAGGGGGTGGGTAAAAATGTTCTTCAGATCGACAGGGCTTGGGAAGACCCAACTGACAGGAAAAATCGTCGGAATGCAGTGTCAAGGTGATTACTTGATCGCCCAAATAGATGTCATCGAGCCCGTAAAGTGGAGGATGCGAGTAGCTATGAGCTTCAGGGACCTGGCTGGTGTCGTAGGGGCATGCATGAAAGCTTCTATTCTTAAATTACTGCTATCCCCGAAGCAATGGTTCGACAAGAAGCCTAAGCACCCTGGGGACTTCTAAACTGATTTCATGTCTGTGCTGTATTGCTGCGAGACAGCCAGTTGAAATAAGGCCAGTATAGAAAAGCGCCGGCAAAGGAGAGAGCGAAATGAAAGCAGCGGTACTGGAGCAATTGAATACACCACTCAAAATAGAAGCAGTCGAGCTCGATGACCCTAAGGATAGAGAGGTTCTGGTCAAAATGGTGGCAACCGGCGTATGCCACAGCGATATCCACTGCATAAAGGGCGACCTGATGACGCCTCCACCTGTGGTGTTGGGCCACGAGGGTGCTGGGATTGTGGAGAAGGTGGGAAGCAGTGTAACAACTGTGCAGCCAGGAGATAAGGTGATACTCACCGTTGCCCCTTACTGCGGGAAATGCCCTGCCTGTGCGATGGGTGTTCCCACCAGTTGCGAGAATTACCCACAGACAGCGATGCTCATGGGCAGCATGCCGGATGGCACCAAGCGGTTGAAAAGAAAGAACGGCGAGGAACTGAGCCATTTCATGGCCCAGTCATCATTCGCTGAATACGCTGTGGTGGATGAATCGGCAGCAATCAAGGTCAGAGACGATGCGCGCCTGGACGTGGTCTGTCTATTGGGCTGTGGCGCTTCCACGGGAATCGGCGCGGTGATAAACAGGGCTAGGGTGAAGGCTGGGAGCAGCGTCGCTGTCTTCGGCTGTGGCGGTGTGGGACTGGCTGTGATGATGGCAGCAAAGCTGGTAGGTGCGCGGCAAATCATCGCTGTGGATATGCTCGATAAGAAGCTCAGGTTCGCCCAGGAGATGGGGGCAACCGACCTGGTCAACGCCTCCCAAGACGACCCGGTGGCGAAAATTGCAGAGCTTAGCGGAGGCGGTGTGGACTACGCTTTTGAAGCTATCGGTAATACCACAGCCATGACCCAGGCTGTTCATTCAGTCTACTCTCGACCCGGCGGGATGGCAGTGATTTTAGGTCTAGCCCCCATAGGAGCAACGTTCGCTATCGAGGCATGGCGCTTCCTGAGAGAGATTACAATCACAGGATGCACCGTCGGCAGCATAAGGCCTCAGATCGACATACCCCGCTATGTAGATTTGTATATGGCAGGCAGACTGCCTTTGGACAAGTTAATCTCAGCGCACTATACACTTAATCAAATAAACAAGGCCATTAAAGACACCATGGATGGAAAGATAATGAGAGGTGTGATCACTTTTTAAGATTCTAAGAGGTGTGCAACGATGTATTTCAGATCGACAGGTCTGGGCAAGACCCAGTTGGCTGGCAAAATGGTAGAAATGAAGCGTCAGGGAGATTTCCTGGTTATGCACGTGGATACTACAGAACCGGTGAAGTGGCGGATCAGAGCGGCTATGAGCTTCGGAGACCTGGCAACAGCCATGAAGGCTTGCATGAAGATTGCGATTCTCAAGTTCCTTCTGTCTCCGAAGCAATGGTTTAACAAACAGCCCAAGCATCCCGGAGACTTCTGAGATGTTATCTAAAACTAGGGGAGTGCAGTCCTTCCTCCGAAGGATTGCAGGGGGTTTGGGGGTATCCCCCAACTTTTATAATCCCCCAAGACTGGGGGATTTAGGGGGCTGAAAGAATGCTGTGGACGACCTATTTTACAGCACAAGGCGAGGGAGGCAAGGAGTGGCATTGGAGATCCCCGAAGACATCAAAGACTTAATATACCGGACGTGGCTCCCTGCGCTTATGACTGCGGTGTTTGAAGAGGTCAAGGGTCTCCCCCCGAAGCACAGGAAAGCCGTTCTAAAGAGTGTATGCGTTACCTGCGAGGATATGGCTATGGCAGGCGCTTTGGGAATTCAACCCGGTATGAGCTGGGCTGAATACCTGAGATTTGTGAAAGAAGCGCCTCCGCCTATAGGGCCCTGGACTATCAAGCAAAGGGGCAATGTCTTTGACCTGACCTACGATGCTACCATCGGAGAGGATAGCAAGCCTCTATGCCACTGTCCTTTCGTCCTGCTGGGGATAAGGGAACCGTTGCCCGAGTGTTGCGACAGCGGCGCACGTTTGGCAGCTAAGATGATAGCGTCAGCTACCGGGAAAACAGTGGCTAAGGCTGAGGTCGTCGACAGCCCGGCGAGAACGGGCGCATCGGTTTGCCACTATAGAGTACGGCTCAAGACCTAGCTCCTCACCCGGAACTTATGTGGTGTTAGGGTAGCCTGGAGCACCTGCTCTGGGCATGTTTGGCGAGGGTGCTCCAACCTACCTATAGTGCTGTGGCAAGGAGGGATAAAGATGATTAATAAAGTTTTTGACAGCTTCGATGAAGCGGTGGCCGACATCCCCGACGGCGCTTCCATAGCCATAGAGTGTTGGGGCTACCCGGCTACTCCCCAGAACCTCATCGCCGCTCTCAAAAGGAAGGGCGCAAAAGACCTCACTATTATCACCCACACCTTCATCCCCATGGTTTGGCCCGAGGAGGACGCTGTGCTCCCCTCGCTCCTGCTTCCCCAGATGAAGAAGCTGATAGCATCTATCGTGGGCATCATGAACCTTGGTGCCGGCGACTTTATACAGGAATACGTGGAGAAGGGGCTGGAGGTGGAGATCATGGGCCACGGCACCCTGGCCTCAAGGCTCTATGCCGGCGCCGCTGGCCTGGGCGGCATCTACGACCCTATTGGGGTTGGTACCCCGCTCGAGGAAGGCAAAGAGAAAAGGGTGATAAAGGGCAAGGAATATCTCTTCCAGGAGCCGATAAAGCCAGATTATGCGTTTATCGCGGCACACAGGGCTGATAAACTGGGCAATCTGGTGTTCAAAGGAGGCTATAGAGGAGACCAGCCCATGATGGCGATGGCAGCTAAAACCACCATTGTAGAGGCAGATAAGATAGTGGAGGTTGGCGAGATAGACCCCGAGCACGTGGTTACGCCCGGGGCGTTCGTTGACCGCATTATAGAGATACCCGAAGATGGCTACGGTACTCCCGAAAAAGGTGCGAAGTTGATTAGCATGCTGACTCAGATTAGCAGCGTGCGTGACCTGTTGTTCGGCAAGGTTGATCAGAAATAGTAATTTTGTAGGGGCAGACCAATGTGTCTGCCCACGCAACTGAGGAGTGCAGAGGGGCTTTGCCCCTTTGCTGGGGGCTTGGGGGTGTCCCCCAAATACCAAATTCCCCCAAGGCTGGGGGACACAGGGGGCTGACGAAGTTCTCCCACGGAGGCAAGAGATGAAGCAAAGACTCGATGAAGATACCATGGCCATGAGGACAGCCAAGGAGCTCAAGGACGGCGATTGCGCTAACTTAGGGTTCGGGCTTCCCACCCTTTGTGCTCTTTACGTGCCCGAAGGAATCAGGTTTGAAGCGGAGGCTGGCATCTTGGGCTACGGGCCTCTGGTGCAGGCAGACGAGGTCGAGAAGGCTGACTGGCATTACATAGATGCCAGCGGCAGGTTCGCCACGCCCGCGCCCGGCATGGCATGCTTCGACGTAGTTGATTCCTTCATCATGATAAGAAGCGGCCGCCTGATAAGCATCATGGGTGGTTTTCAGGTCTCCGAGAGGGGAGACCTGGCAAACTGGAACACGGGCAGTGGCGCGCTCGGCGGCACGGTAGGCGGCGCCATGGATCTGGCTGTAGGGGCAAAAAGGGTGATCATTATGATGCAGCATACTACCAAGGATGGAAAGCCGAAGATAGTGAAAAAATGTACCTACCCGCTCACCGCCAAGCAGTGCGTAGACCTGATAGTAACCGACATCGCTGTTATTGAGGTAACCAGGAAAGGGCTTGTGCTAAAAGAAACAGCCCCCGGCTGGACGGCCAAAGAGATTCAAGCCTTAACCGAGCCCAGGCTTATCATTGCGCGAGACTTAAAAGAGATAGAGTTGTGACTGCGGAAGATAGGGTATAGAGGAGCTTTCGGCATGAAAGTGGTTGGCATCTGCGGCTCTCCCAGAAAGGGCAACACAGAGTGGATGCTGGGGAAGCTGCTGGAAGAGGTTGCCCAAAGCGGGGTCGAAACCGAGTTGGTCCTGCTCAGGGAACTGGCGATTAAAGGTTGCGACGGCTGTTTGGGCTGTGAGATCGGGGGCAAGGAGCGAAAGGGGACTTGCAGGATTCAGGATGACATGCAGGTGATCTACCCCAAGCTGCTCACGGCAGATGGCTGGGCTTTGGGTACTCCGGTGTACTTCGAATTGCTTTCCGGCATGCTCAAGAACTTCATGGATAGGACCTGTCCCATCTGGACCAAGCTGGAGGGCAAGCCGGTTGTTGGCATAGCCGTAGCGGAAGAAGGCATCGGCAAGGCGGTAGATAACCTGAGAACCTACGCCTCTATCTGCGGTATGCGGTGGACTGGGCAGGTTACTGCGCTGGCAAAGACTCCAAAACAAGCATCGAAGGATAAAGACGTAGAAAAGCGCCTCGAGAAACTGGCAGGTAAGCTGGTCAATGCGCTGAAAGCCTGACGAGGAAAGCGCCTCGACAATACCACCACCTCAGAAGTCCCCAATCTGCAATTGGCTGCATTCCCAAAGGTGTTATAAGAGATTGTTTACTAATGGGGGAGTGCAGAGGGGACTCACCCCTCTGCCAATCCTTCCACGGAAGGATGGGGGTGTCCCCCAAACCTAAAATCCCCCAATCCTTCCAAGGAAGAAGGGGGATGAAGGGGGTTGAAAAGTGTTGCTAAACGACCTCGTTGTAATAGGTTCTGTCAGGTAATAGAGTTTTGGCTGCCGCAGTGCCTGTTTGACAATCTCTGATAATATATAAGCATAATAGATTACTACATACTTTTTATCCTGCTGCATAATTTGAGGTGATAGGAGGTTTGAGGGATGAGAAGCGACCTGGTGAGATGCAGATACATGTTCTTTCAGGCTATGGGCAGGACCATGGAGGAGATGGAAAAGCCCATGGTGGCCATAGTCAATTCCCAGAATGAATTAGTTCCAGGGCACATCCATCTCAACGAGATTGCAGCCTCCGCAAGGGAGGGAGTTATCTCGGCAGGTGGGACGCCCTTCGAGTTCCCCGCCATCGCCATCTGCGATGGGCTGACTATGGGACATGCCGGCATGTGCTATCCCTTGCCCAGCCGTGAGCTGATCGCCGACTCCATCGAGGCTATGATGGAGGCACATACTCTGGATGCCATGGTGCTGGTCACCGGCTGCGACAAGATAACGCCAGGTATGATGATGGCAGCGGCCAGGCTAGATGTCCCCTCAATTATAATTAACGGCGGGCCTATGCTCGGTCGCAAATTCGGCGAGGACAGGCCGGGCGCCCTCGAGTTCGAGCTTACGGGATGCGGGGCTTGCCCGGGTCTCTTCACCGCCAACAGCATGGCCTGCATGGCCGAGGCTTTGGGAATCGCCATGGCCTGGAATAGCTGCATCCCTGCTGCCTACGGCCAACGCCGTGTGCTGGCCAAGGAGTCCGGGGTGGCGCTGATGAAGCTCTGGGATAAACAGATAACGCCCTCGCAGATTCTCACCAGGAAAGCCTTCGAGAATGCCATCAGGGTGGATATGGCCATAGGGGGCAGCTCCAATACCATCCTGCACCTCATGGCGCTGGCTCATGAGGCTAAGGTCGATATTGACCTCGATCTCTTCGACAAGATGAGCCGCACCACGCCCCGGCTGTGCAACTTCAGCCCGGCCGGCCCCTATTTTATGGATGACCTCTTTCAGGCTGGGGGGCTGGTCGCGGTGATGAAGGAGCTTTCCAGGAAAGAGATGCTCCATCTCGATGCCCTCACTGTGAGCGGGCAGACCCTGGGCGAGGTCATCGCGGATGCCCAGATTACCAGACCGGAGGTTATCCGGAGTATAGACAATCCCTATGACGCTGAAGGTGGGTTAGCTATCCTCTACGGCAACCTTGCTCCGGAGGGAGCGGTGGTGAAGCAGGCGGCAGTGATGCCCGAGATGCTGAGGCACTCGGGTCCGGCCCGGGTCTTCGATATCGAGGAAGAGGCGGTTGATGCCATTCAGAACGGAAGAATAAACAAAGGCGACGTGGTAGTGATAAGGTACGAGGGCCCCAGGGGCGGCCCCGGGTTCAGGGAGATGCTCATGGCCACGGCCAGCATAGTGGGCATGAGGCTTGAGGGCGAGGTGGCCCTGATTACCGACGGCAGGTTCTCTGGAGCCACCAGCGGAGCTGCCATAGGGCATATCTCACCCGAGGCCATGGAGGGCGGCCCCATTGCCATCGTAGAGGAAGGTGACATCATCGAGTTCGATATCCCCAGGAAGACGCTGAACGTCAGATTACCCCAGAAGGAGATAAAGAGGAGGCTTGCCCAGTGGTCGCCGCCTCCTCTCAAGAGGGAAGTCAAGAGCTACTTGAGGAGATACTCAGCTCAGGTGACCTCAGCCAGCACGGGGGCCATCCTTAAGACGCCCTAGCAAACAAAACTCAGTAATGCTGCTTTCCTAAAGTGGTTCTTTTGGGGCTTTCGGTTATCTAGGTCACCACTAAACGAACAAGGGGATGTTCACATGCACATAGTAGGTTGATTTTAAATCGATTGATTGCCTTTTCCTCGTGGAATTAAAGGGTGAACTACTCAGTTTGAAATAATCTTGCATTTCCTGTGCGCTTGACCCATAATCAAGCCACGAAATTGGGGAAACACCGAACACATTGGCCGAGTCGCTTCTTGTCCCCTTGTTTACGCCCCCTGCTCCCGATTTTTAGCTGAATGTAACTGAAAGTCGCCGGAAGTCATTACTTTGACACCTGAACCTGTTCGTGATATAAGTCAGTCAGGAACCCTCTTCAGTCACAGCTATACCATGTTTACTAATTAGGGCAAGTAGAGGTAGCAATGTCGGTACTTCGCACACCTGACGAACGTTTCGACAATTTGCCGGATTTCCCGTTCATACCTCACTACCTACAGGTCAGCGGTTTGCGTATTCATTACATTGAAGAAGGCAGTGGCGAAATCATCCTTTGTCTGCACGGAGAACCTACCTGGTCATTCTTGTATCGCAAGATGATTCCGATCCTATCGGCTAAGTACCGAGTCATAGCTATGGATTTTGTCGGGTTTGGCCGCTCGGACAAATTTACCAATATGGATGATTACTCCTTCCAAATGCACACTGAAATACTGGCAGGTTTTATAAATGCCCTGAGCCTGAAGGATGTCACCCTGGTGGTACATGACTGGGGCGGACTTATCGGTTTGCCACTGGCATGCCGAAAGCCTGAGGTATTCGACAGACTGGTCATCTTGAATACCGGTCTGCCCACTGCCGAGGACAATGTCAGCGAAGAGAGGGCTAATGCGTTTCTGGCGTGGCGGCAGTTTGCCGAAACCACACCAGACTTGCCTATCGGACAGGTCATACGCATGGGTACTGCACACGGCGACTTAATCCCGCCTGAAGTAATTGCAGGATATGAAGCACCCTTTCCGGACATAACCTACAAGGCCGGAGCATCGGTATGGCCGCTGCTTGTTCCCATCCACCCTGGCGCCCCGGGCGCGGCCGAGATGAGGTTCGCCAAGAGTGCTCTCTCTAAATGGCAGAAACCTGCGTTGGTAATGTTCTCTGACGGGGACCCCATTACGCGGGGCGGAGACAAGTTTTTCCGCACACTGATCCCCACGGCAAGAAAGCAACCTCATATAGTTATAAAAGATGCAGGTCATTTTCTTCAGGAAGAGAAAGGCGAACTGATCGCCAAACACATTCTGAATTTTATGGCACGGACGCCGATTAGCTGAAAGGAGTTCCCTTTTGGGACCTTCAACTCTAGGAGGCGACATTTTTTAGTTTTTGCGCTAAAATAGTCATATAAGAAGTTGCCCAAGGGGGTTGCCATGGAAGCGGGTAAAAGTTCCTCGGACCTGGAGCTGGAAGTCTTCAGTCAGGACCTGTGTACAAGCTGCGGTGCCTGTGTCAACATCTGCCCCTATATCAAAGTGGTCAGGGACAAGGTGGCCGTAATCGAACCCTGTGGCCTTACTGAAGGGAAGTGCTACGATTTCTGCCCCCGAACGCCTACCGACATCTCTGCTCTGGATAAAAGCGTATTCGGCAAAACGCGCACCGATTACTCCCTGGGGCCCTATATCTCTATCGAGATGGCGCAGGCAAAGGACAGCGAGATACGTTGCCGCGCTCAGTACGGCGGGGTTGTCTCCGCTCTCATGAAATATGCCCTGGACACGGGCCAGATAAGCTCCGCTGTGCTCACCAGGCCCTTCGATGGTGCCATGATGCCCGCATCGGTGCTGGCGGAGGAGAGCAACCAGGTGCAAGGATGCGCAGGGTCGAATTACATATCCTCCGCTACACTGGCAAAGATGAACGAGGCGACCAAGCAAGGCAAAGACGCCATCGGCCTGGTCGGCATCCCCTGTCAGGTCATAGCCCTGAGAAAGATGCAGTCTTCAAAACATGAGACCGGAGCCAGGGGAGTCAAGCTCGTTATCGGGCTTTTCTGCACCTGGGCGTTGTCCTATAAAGGCTTCTCGGAGTTCCTCAAAGGGAAGGTAGACCTCTCAAAAGTTAATCGAATCGACATCCCACCCCCTCCGGCCAACATTATGGTGGTGGAGACAGCGGCAGGAGACATGATATTTTCACTGGATGAGGTCAGAAAATTCATCAAGCCCACATGCGGTGTCTGCTACGATATGACCTCCGAGTTCGCTGACATCTCGGTGGGCATGGTGGAGGGAATCCAAGACTGGAACACGCTGATAGTCAGGACCCCGGCGGGCAAGAAGTTTATTGATAAGGCGAAGAAGGCCGGCGTGATCAATACCAGGCCTCTGGAGCAGACAAGGCTGGAACACCTGAAACAGGCGTCATCGACCAAGAAGAAGAGGGCTGTGGACGCAATCCGGAAGAGGACGAACGATAAGAAGAATCCACTGTACCTGCGCCTCAGCGCTCAGGAGAAGAAAAAGTTCCTTTAGGAGTTCGCTATGGTTACAATAGAGTTGAACCAGCCCGGCAAAACCGTGCTCATGATGGGGGATGAAGCTATCGCCCGGGGCGCCATCGAGGCCGGTGTTGACTTCTGCGCCTCCTATCCGGGTACACCTGCCACGGAGATTCCCGAATCCTTGGCACGTGTGGCTGACCGTTTCAACATTTATGCCGAATGGTCCACCAACGAGATTGTGGCCTTTGAAGCGGCGACCGCTGCCTCCCTCGCTGGCCTGAGGGCGTTGGTAGCTATGAAACAGAACGGCGTCAACGTGTGCTCGGATTTTCTGATGACGGTCAATCTCGCCGGCACCAATGGCGGACTTGTCTTGGTGGCCGCCGATGACCCCTCGGCGATATCCAGCAGCAACGAGCAGGACAGCCGGAACTACGCCAGGTATGCTGACCTCCCTCTATTGGAGCCGGCTGACTTCCAGGAGGCTAAAGAGATGACCAAGTGGGCATTTGAGCTGTCGGAGAAGC
>Ga0209777_10008459_pt1 | contig 11261 bp, 11 predicted proteins | sample FrelakmetHBP12HB_FD_187147 | JGI IMG/M metagenome (GOLD analysis project Ga0209777, IMG submission 187147) | Freshwater lake sediment microbial communities from the University of Notre Dame, USA, for methane emissions studies -HBP12 HB (SPAdes)... | ecosystem: Environmental > Aquatic >...
CTGCGTGGCTGCGCACTTGTCGGTGCGAATTGCCAGAGAACGGGTCGTCAACAAACTGATCGCCGCTGGGTTTGATGTGGCGGTATGGACAGTTGATGATTGCGATAGCGCCGTCAGGGTGGCCAACTATGGAGTTGGTGGTATAATCACCAATGTGCCGGAGGAGATTGTCAGAATTCGAAGCCGTTTGGAAGCTGCAAATTGACTCGATTCGCTCGTAATCCTTTAGGTTCGGTCTGACTGGAGACGGAAATAGGAGATTATGAAGGCAGTCAAACTGATACTAATACTCGCCACTTTTGCTGGCTCAACCGTAGCCGGACTGACCTTGCAGGGAATCTTGCAGAAGCAGACCGATGCCCTGGGAGGCATAGATAGGCTGCGAAATCTGCAGTCTTACGTGATCAAGGCAGATGTCAATGTTGGTGGGATGCAGGGAACGACTGTCACATACTATCGAGCGCCGGATCGGTATCGCACTGACGTGGCGTTGCCGCTGATGAACAGCAGCCAGGGATGCAATGGTGACGACTGCTGGATCACAGATAGTCAGGGGCTGACTCTCTCGCTGGGCGCCGATATGAAAGGCATGACCGTGACCGAGATGGCGATCGAAAACTGGAGCTACTGCGACAGCGCCATCTTCAACGGCGATATTTCTTTGGCTGACAGCAACGCGACCGTCGACAGCGCCCTCTGCTATGTGATCAGAATCGCTCCCCGGAATGGCACACCGGCGATGCTGTACATCGACAAGGCCACGTTTCTTCCCAGACAATTCAAGATCGTGACTGACGCCGGCACCTTCTATTCACGCCTCTACGACTATAGAACGGTGAATGGTGTCATGATGCCTTTTCGCTCCACCGAGATGTCCGACGCAGGATTTGTGGCAGGAATCAGTACGGTAACCGACGTGATAGTGAATATCGCACTGGCAGATAGTCTCTTCGCACCCACGGCTATTGCCGGCGGCAACTGGGGACTTCCGGCGGATGTGGATTCAGTGGTAGTCCCTTTCGAGCTGTGGCGAAACCATATCTACATTTCCGCGCAAGTCAACGGCAAGGGACCATTCCGACTCATTTTCGATTCCGGAGCCGGAGGAACAGCCATCAATCGGAAACTGGTGAACGATATGGGGCTGGCGCATCTGGGAACGGCGGAGGCTCGCGGGGTAGGTGGCGCTGACTCCAGTGAGGTCTATCAAATTGATACACTGGAGATAGCCGGGATACGCTTGCTGGGACTCCCCGGTTCGACAATTGATTTTGATCAGTTGGAGTCTGTGGCGGAGACGCACATTGATGGAATTATCGGCTATGATTTGCTCAACCGTTTTGCGATCAGCGTCGACTACACCAATCATCGTTTGGTGATCTACCGTCCCGGTGCCGAGCCGAATGCAGCATGGGGAGAGCCATGCCGGCTGACCATCGACCTGCGGTTGCCGTACGTTGACGCCACCGTTGAGGATACAATTGCCGCAAGATTCCGTCTTGATACTGGTTCAGCTTCGACAATTGATTTCCATACTCCTTTCGTGCTTGCCCACAACCTGCTAAGAGACACCTCTGCCTATCGTCCCGTCACTTCCACCGGTATCGGCGGCACCATAGAAGGGAATTTAGGACTATGTCCGGCGATGAATATCTGCGGCAACCGGATTGATAGCCTGCTGGTCAACTTCTCATCGACTCCGACAGGTCTCTTCGCCGGGAGTAATACGGCAGGTAATATCGGCGCGGGTGTGCTGAAGGCCTTTACCGTCACTTTTGATTATGGACGAGAAACAGTCTATCTAAAGAAGAGTGGGAGTTCCCAGAATCCATTGTCTCTTCGCAACATGGCAGGTGTTGAATTGGGAAAAGAGCACGGCAAGGTCGTTGTGAGACGGGTGATTGCCGGTCATGCCGCAGACGGCTTTCTGGCGCCGGAGGATATCATTGTAGAAATCGACGGGTGGAAGACTAGGGGCAAATCGATTGATGAAGTCGACGGAATGTTGACTGGCAAGCGCGGCAGTGATGTGCGTATCAAGGTCGAGCGCAACGGCAGACTGTCGGAAATGGACATACTTCTGGATAGCCTGTACTGAGAACTATCCTCTCTGCCGATAAAGCTTTATGCAAGTACATGGAGGTGAAATTTGAGAGTTGGAATCTTGACCGGGGGCGGTGACTGTCCGGGACTGAATGCCGTAATTCGTGCAGTAGTTCGTAAAGGTATCAATAGGCATCACTGGGAGATTGTCGGCATTCGGGAAGGCTGGAAAGGTCTTCTGGGGGAAAGCAAGATACAGCTACTGGGGATCAACGATGTTTCCGGTATTCTGCATCGGGGTGGCACGATTCTGAAGACTTCACGCACCAACCCCCTGCGGGATGGTGGCACCGCCGAACAGTTGGCAAAAAACATGAAGAAGCTCAACATCGATTGCCTTGTGGCCATTGGTGGCGAAGATACTCTTGGCGTAGCGCAAAAACTTGCGGAGCAAGGGATCAAACTCGTCGGCGTTCCTAAGACGATTGACAATGATCTTTCCGGTACCGACCAGACCTTCGGTTTTGACACAGCCGTTAACATCGCGATGGAAGCAATTGACCGTTTGCACACGACCGCCGAATCGCACAATCGCGTGCTCGTATGTGAAGTAATGGGACGTCACACCGGGTGGATAGCTCTTTATGCCGGTTTGGCAGGCGGTGGCGATGTCATATTGATTCCGGAACGTCCTGTCAATATCGAGAAGATCTGTGACCTGATTCGACGCCGTCACGGTCGCGGAAAGGATTTCTCTATCGTGGTAGTGTCCGAAGGTGCTCAGATTTCCTTCGATGAAGGAATCAGTAGTAATGGTACCCTGATCGTCCAAGACACAACCCTTGATCAGTTCGGTCACATGCACCTGGGCGGCATAGCAACGCTGTTGGCCCCGGAAATCGAACGGCGCACGGAATTCGAAACCCGGGCGGTAATACTCGGCCATATCCAACGCGGCGGTGAGCCGACGGCTTACGATCGGGTGCTGGCAACACGTTACGGCTCGGCAGCAGTCGATCTCATTGCCGAGGGGAGGTTCGGCCAGATGGTGGCTTTGCGAGGCAATGAAATCGTTGGTGTGGAATTGACGTCAGCCGTATATTGCCTAAAGAAAGTGGATGACCGCATGATTGAAATGGCGGAGGAGTATATTGGCTAAGCGTGTTTTGATGGTGCTGGGGCTGCTACTTGTTCTGTCTGCAGATGTGATCGGCGGTCAACCGAGGGGAACGACCTCGTTGGGTGTGCGCTTGGGTCTGTTCAATAACAGTCATAACGATATTGACCGCGCCAACAGTGATGTGAAGCTATTTGCCTCCAAAACCCTCTTCTACATCGAAGGATATCTCAACTATTATCTGCTCGATTTTCTGGCGGTGTCCGCCAATTTGGGAAGCTATTCCAAAGGGGACATTCGCTTTGACGTCTACTACAACGGCGTTTTCGATGGTAGCTTCATTGGACAGGCATCAGTATACCCGATGCAACTGGGGCTAAAATTCTCACCCTTCAATAACCAACTGCCTCTGAATTGCCGCCCTTTTCTTGAGGGCGGTGGCGCTTTGATCGTTGGCAGAGAAACCGCGACCATGGGTACGTACGGTTCAGTATTCGGCCGATACTCGGACGGCAGCATTGGTTCAGAGACTGATCTCAACTGGTGGGCGGCAATCGGCACTGAGATTCCGCTTTCGCCAACTATACAAATGGATTTTATGGTTAAGTACGTGAAAACGAACTTTTCGGGAGATATCGCTGGAATAAAGGACTATTCAGGCGTACAAATATCAATTGGCATCGGCTATGTTAAGCCGCCACACAAGAAAGCAGGAAAGGGATACTAGATGGCAACCAAGGTAGCGATCAACGGGTTTGGCAGAATTGGCAGGCAGATAATCAGGATCGCGAGTGCTTCTAACAAACTCGATTTCGTGACGATCAATGACGTCACAGACGCCCAGACGCTGGCACATTTGCTGAAGTATGACTCGGTGCATGGCAAGTACAAGGGTGAGATCAAGGTTGAGGGTGACAACCTTGTCGTCAACGGCAAGACGATCAAAGTCACGAAAGAACTCGATCCGGCCAAATTGAACCATGCCGGCAGCGGAGCGCAGGTAGTGATTGAATCGACTGGCAAGTTCACCGACCGCGCCGGTGCGGAGAAACACATAGCCGCGGGCGCCAAGAAAGTACTGATTTCGGCTCCGGCCAAGCAGCACGATGGCACGTTTGTCTTCGGCGTCAACTTCAATCAATACGATCCGGCGAAGCATCATATCATCTCCATCGGTTCTTGTACGACCAACGGTCTGGGGCCGGTTGTGAAAGTGCTCCATGATACGTTCGGCATCGAAAAAGGTTACATGACGACGATTCACGCCTACACCAATGACCAGCGCATTCTTGATTTCCCACACAAAGACCTTCGTCGTGCTCGTGCCGCCGCGGTGTCGATGATCCCGACAACGACCGGCGCTGCCAAAGCAATCGCCGAAGTGATGCCCGAGATGAAGGGACGCCTGGACGGTTGCGCGGTTCGCGTGCCAACACCCGATGGGTCTCTCATTGACCTGGCATTGATACTCAAGAAGGATACAACGAAAGATGAGATTAACAATACGCTCAAGGCTGCCGCTCTTGGTCCTCTGAAAGGAATTCTGGAATACTCGGACGAGCCGATCGTTTCGATTGATGTCGTCGGCAACTCGCACTCGTCGGTGTTTGACTCCTTGATGACGATGGCGTCTGGCAATTTCGTCAAGGTGTTCGCTTGGTACGATAACGAGTGGGGCTTCTCTAGCCGCATGGTGGACGCTTTGGAACGGATGATGTAACATGAACAAACTGACCATCGACGATTTGCAGGTGGCAGGCCGCAAAGTCTTGATGCGTGTTGATTTCAATGTCCCGATCAAGGAAGGTGTGGTCAAAGACGATCTGCGCATCAGGGCATCACTCCCCTCGATCAACAAGATCGTGCAGTCCGGTGGCAAATTGATTTTGATGTCGCATCTTGGTCGGCCGGACGGCAAAGTGGTCGCCAAGAGGAGTCTCAAACCGGTCGCCGCGGTGCTCGAAAAGCTGAGTGGACACAAAGTTTACTTTGCCAATGACTGCGTCGGTCCCGAGGCTGAGCAGGCTGCGGCGGCACTCAAGAATGGCGAGATTCTGCTGCTGGAGAATTTGCGGTTCCATCCCGAAGAAGAAGAGAACAATCCGGATTTTGCCCAGAAATTAGCCTACCTCGGCGACGTCTATGTCAATGACGCCTTTGGTACCGCGCACCGCGCGCATGCTTCCACTGAAGGCGTAACCCGCTACTTTGACCAGTCGGCGGCAGGCTATCTGATGAAAAAGGAATTGGATTACCTCGGCGCTGCGCTGGCTAACCCAAAGCGACCGTTTGCAGCGCTTCTGGGTGGTGCAAAGATATCGGGCAAGATTGATGTTATCACTAATCTGCTGAACAAAGTTGACAAGATTATTATCGGCGGCGGCATGGCGTTTACGTTTGAAAAAGCAATGGGACAAGAGATAGGCGGTTCGCTTCTGGAAGCGGACAAGGTCGAACTTGCCGGCCAAGTACTCAAAGACGCGACTGCCAAGAACGTCAAGCTTGTGCTTCCAGTTGATTTCGCCTGTGCCGCCGAAATCGCGGATACGGCGCAAGTCACGAATTGTCCTGCCGGCAAAATCCCCGCGAATCTCAAAGGTCTGGATATCGGTCCAGAGACAATCAAGCTGTTCGCTGCCGAGCTTGCCGGCTGCAAGACGGTGGTCTGGAACGGGCCGATGGGTGTTTTCGAAACCGAGAAGTTTGCCATCGGCACAACGAAAATGGCGCAGGTGTTAGCGGATCTGACTGCAACTGGAGCGATCACGATTGTTGGCGGTGGTGATTCCGCAGCCGCTGTTGCCAAGGCAGGCCTGGAGGACGAATTCTCGCATGTATCAACCGGCGGCGGCGCTTCACTGGAATTCCTTGAAGGCAAGGTGCTTCCAGGCGTTGCGGCCTTGACGGACAGGAAGTGAGCGAACGATGAGAAGAAAACTTGTCGCCGGCAATTGGAAGATGTACACGACCCCCGAAAAGGCGATGGCTCTGGCCAAGGGAGTCGCTGATTTTGTCGGACAGGGTGCCGATCCGCAAGTCGTTATCTTCCCGCCGTTTACGTCATTGCAGAGCGCACTAATTGCCGTCAAAGGGACTGCCGTAGCTGTTGGAGCACAGAACATGCATTGGGAAGATGAAGGTGCCTTCACTGGCGAAGTGAGTGGGAAAATGCTGTTGACGCTTGGCTGCTCGTATGTTATCTTGGGACATTCGGAGCGACGGCAGCTTTTTTTCGAAACCGATATGCTGGTCAACCAGAAACTCAAGAAGGCGCTGTCGCAAAATCTGAATCCGATCGTCTGCATCGGCGAAACTCTCGACCAGCGAGATGCCGGTGAAACGATGAATGTGGTTCAGACTCAATTGCTTGGTTCTTTGGATGGCGTTCCGGCCGACGAGCTTCGGCGGACAGTGATTGCCTACGAACCGGTTTGGGCGATCGGCACCGGCAAAACTGCCTCTCCTCATCAGGCAGAGGAAGTTCACGGCTATATTCGCACGGTGCTGCGCGAGAGTTATCAATCCATAGTAGATGATGTGCTCATCCTCTACGGTGGGTCGGTCAAACCGGACAACGCACGCGAACTGTTCGGTCAGCCGAATATCGACGGAGGTCTGGTCGGCGGTGCGAGCTTAACAGCAGAGTCGTTCAACAAAATCATTGCGGCGGCTCGGCAATAGTAGAAGGAGTCTTTCGTGTTTGCGGTTCTCATCTTGATTCACGTGATCATTAGTTGCGGTTTAATTCTGGTAGTGCTGATGCAGTCCTCCAAAGGCGAAGGATTGGCGGGTGCCTTTGGTGGTGGTGGCTTGAGTGGAGCCGTCTTCGGCGGTCGAGGCGCGGCCACGTTCCTTTCCAAAGCCACGACAGTGTTGGCGATAATGTTTATGGTCTCCTGCATTGTACTGACACTCGTAGCGAGAGGTCGTTCGAGTGGCCAGGTCGGCGAATCCGCTGTCCAGCGCATGGCCACGGAACAACCCGTGCCGACGCAGGCGCCGGCGCAAGGCGAGCAGCAGCAGGGAACGCAGCAGCAGGGAAAGCAGCAGACAACTCCTCCTTCTGGCGGCAAATAATCTTTGATAGACTAATGCGATTCTGACCGGCAGAGCCTTTCTGCCGGTTGTCTTGCGCCTGCACCCGCCAAACCACAAAGGCAATCATCGATTGGCAATGGCGATTAACATCATGGAGTTGCTTTTGTCAGGTTCGCTCCCCGATGACTATCAAGAAAACATTGCGGTTTCCGCGTTGGAGTTCTATCATACGCTACAGGCGATTGTGGCATGAAACAAAACACTCCAATTTACGGCATCATCGGCGCCGATATCGGCTATTCACTATCGCCGACGATCTACAACGAGCTTTTTGCGCAGAAACATGTCTGCGCGATCTATAATGTCTTCGATCTGCCAAACTCAGACCTGAACGATTTCATCAAATCCGTGCGCCTACTGCCACTTGCGGGATTCAATGTTACCATTCCGCATAAGCGCGCGATCTTACCACTGCTTGATCGGCTCGATTTTGTGGCAGAGCAAACACAATCGGCGAATCTTGTAATCAATCGCAAGGGAAAGCTACAGGGTTACAACACCGATTATGAAGGCATCCGGCAAAGCATTGAGAACCGACTGAAAGTCTCCGTCAGAGGCGCGAATGTCGCGATCATCGGTTCGGGGGGCGTCGCGCAGACGGCCTACTACTATCTGGTTTCTCATGGCGCGCGCACCATTTATGTATATCATCGATCTCCCGCCTCACTGCTGCGCTTCGGCGCGTTTGTCCGGCGGCTGCCGCGTCCGTCCAGTTATCGCCCTGCATTGTTGGAGGAGGCTGTTGATGATCTGGGCGGTTGCGATCTGTGCATCAATTGCACCCCCGCAGCCATCACCGATCTGGCAGATAGAAGCGTGATCAGGAAAGTGAAGAAGATTCTCGAGTTGCGTTATGGCGGCTATGACCTTGTCAAGCGTGCCCATCTGCGAGGCAACTACATGCTGGCAGTTCAGGCGGTCAGGAATTTCAAGATCATGACCGGACAAGAAGTGACCGTAAATCGCGTGCTGAAGATCATTGACGGAGCGTTGCACCATGATTAAGTTCTTTACCGCCGGCGAATCGCACGGACCGGCACTGACTGCGCTCATTGAAGGAATTCCAGCGGGGATGAAACTCGGCCCCGAGGCCATAACGGTTGACCTGCGCCGTAGGCAGATGGGTTACGGTCGCGGAAGGCGGATGCGCATTGAACGTGACACAGCTACTGTAACAGCGGGCGTATGGGACGGCGTCACGATTGGCAGTCCGATTGCGATTTTGATCCAAAATAAGGATTGGGCAAACTGGAACGGTCAACAGCGCGAGAAGAAGCTAATACCGCGTCCGGGACACGCTGATTTGGTCGGTTACCTCAAATACAATTTTGACGACATCCAGAAGGTCATCGAGCGCTCTTCAGCGCGTGAGACGGCGGCGCGAACTGCCGCAGGCAATGTTGCAAGGCAGTATCTTGGTTGCTTCGGCATCAAGGTGTACTCGCATACGCGGCGCATTGGCAGTGTTGCTTATGACACACCGGTCAGGTTAACGCCGAAGGTCTTTCGCGAGGTAGAGTCATCCCACGTGCGCTGCGCGGACAAGAGTATCACGGCCGAGATGATCAAGGAAATCGATAGAGCGGTCGAGCAAGGCGATACGCTCGGTGGTACTAGTGAAGTCTCTGTCACGGGAGTGCCGATAGGACTCGGCAGTTACGTGCAATGGGACCATCGTGTCGACGCGCGTTTGGCTGCGGTAATAATGAGTGTGCCGTCAGTCAAGGCGGTCGAGATTGGTGACGGCATCATGTCGTCGTCGTCGTTTGGCAGCGATGTCCATGACCCGATTGTCTACGAGAACAATGGTGGTTATCGTCACGTTTCCAATCATGCAGGTGGTATCATCGGTGGCATCACTAATGGCGAGGAGATTCTACTACGCGCGTTTTTCAAACCGATCTCGACACTCGGCAAACCACTGGACTCGGTCAACCTGAAGACTAAGCGTAAGACCCTAGCACCCTATGTTCGCTCCGACATTTGTATCGTCCCGGCGGGCGGTGTCGTGTGTGAAGCTGTCGTGGCGTTGGTGATTGCCGATCTGATCTCGGAGAAATTCGGAGGCGACTCCATGCGCGAAGCGCTTGCCAACTATCATTCGTATCTGAAGTATGTTCGCGCACGCTAAGAGACGAAACCTGTTCCTTACCGGCATGATGGCGACCGGCAAGAGTGTGATCGGCGAGATCGTCGCCCGCAAGTTGGCCTATGTCTTCATTGACACCGATTCCGTTATCGAACGGCAGTTGTCGTTGCCGGTCATGGATATCTTTGCAATGCATGGGGAGGACTTCTTCCGTCAGCGCGAAACGGCGCTCCTTCCGGAAATCATCAGCCGGGAGCATCAGGTGATAGCTACTGGCGGTGGTCTGTTAACAAACCACGGCAACATGGCAGCGGCATTCGCCAACGGACTGGTCATACTTCTGCATGCGCCCATCGCGGTTCTCGTAGCGCGACTGAATAATGCCACGGATCGTCCGCTGCTCAACGGTTTCTCACCGGAGGAACGTTTGCGGGAAATCTACGACTGTCGAGCCGAATTCTATGAGGGGATTCGGCATCAGGTTGACACCAGTAGCGGCAATATTGCACAAGCGGCGGACGAGATCATCGTTCTCTACATGAATTGGCTCAACGAATGAGAAGATTCATTTTTGCACCTAGACATCCGACTGTCGCAACGCCCGTATGTTGCGGCGGTGACATCATAGACAGGTTGATAACCCCGCGCTTCCTTAAACGATTCAGTGCCGTGTATGCTGTGGTAGATGAGCGCGTGCATGAACTCCATTCCCAGGGTGTGCTTAAGCATCTGCTTGCCGGTGTTTCGGTATATGTGTTTCCATGTGGCGAACGCCATAAGTCGTTGGCGCGACTCCAGCGACTCCTAAATTGGTTGTGGGAAAATGAAGCTGACCGCGACTGCCTTCTGCTGGGAATCGGTGGAGGAGTTGTGACGGACATCACGGGATTTGCGGCATCATGTTACATGCGTGGTGTTGCCTACGTCGCCGTGCCGACAACGCTGCTGGCTCAAGTCGACGCGGCTGTGGGTGGCAAGACTGCTGTCAACTTGCACAACACCAAGAATGTCGTCGGCACCTTCTATGTCCCTCAGATAGTGATCTGCGACAGTCGTTTTCTTTCATCCTTACGCACGGAGCAGATCAAGGAGGGACTCGTAGAAGCGATCAAAGTATTTGCTGCAAGTGATCGACGGTTGTTCGAGAAGCACGCTCCCAACTTGCAGTCTCTGGTCGGCCGGCAAGATCTAAATCACCTGCTCGCGGACGCAATCGATGCCAAATTGGCGATCGTCAATGCCGATCCTTATGAAAAAGGTCTGCGTCGCGTGCTGAATTTCGGACACACGACCGGTCATGCCGTCGAAGCTGTCGCGGGCTGGTCGCACGGTAAATCCATAGCGTTTGGCATGCTGGTCGCATCGTTTCTATCGCAACGGCACATATCACTTCCACATAGTGAGGGCAGTCAGATCTGGAGTGCTATCACCGCGCTCTACGATCGCTTCGATGTTGCAGCGCTTGACGCCGAACTTCTGTGGAACAAGATCAAGCACGACAAGAAGCGGTCCGGTGAGCAAATCAACTTCGTTCTGTTACCGCGCTGTGGCACTCATCAAATTGTGCCGATCAACTATGCACAGTTCAAGCGCTCCCTTGCGGAAACACGGGAAAGGTTCAGCAGATGAAAAAGATCATGGTCATCCACGGCCCCAATCTCAATGCGTTGGGGCAGCGTCAACCTGAAATCTACGGTAATCAGACGCTGGCGCAGATCAACGTTCAGATCGAGGCAGAGGCACGAAGTCTCGGCTGCCGAGTTGTGACTCATCAGGCCAACTCCGAGGGGGCGATTATTGACTTGATTCAAAGCTGCGCTCGTGACGCTGTCGGCATTATCATCAATCCGGGCGGATACTCACACACTTCGGTGGCGATACTGGATGCGTTGTTGGCGTCGAAGATACCGGCTG
>Ga0209777_10008460_pt1 | contig 11261 bp, 12 predicted proteins | sample FrelakmetHBP12HB_FD_187147 | JGI IMG/M metagenome (GOLD analysis project Ga0209777, IMG submission 187147) | Freshwater lake sediment microbial communities from the University of Notre Dame, USA, for methane emissions studies -HBP12 HB (SPAdes)... | ecosystem: Environmental > Aquatic >...
TCTGAATTTTATACGTGACATCACCGAGCGCAAGCAGGCGGAAGAATCTCTGCGGGCAAGCGAAGAACGCTTCAAGCGATTGGTCGAGTCGGTAACCGACTATATATATACGGTGAAGATCGAGGACGGCCGTCCGTTGGCCACTTCCCATGGCCCAGGTTCTATAATGGTGACCGGCTATACCTCAGAGGAATATGCGGCTGACTCGGAACTCTGGTATCGAATGATCCATGAGGAAGACCGGCAGGCTGTAACGGAACAGGCGGACAGGGTGCTTTCCGGAGAAGAGGTGTTGCCTCTCGAACATCGTCTTATTAATAAAGACGGTTCCATTCGGTGGGTGAGGAATACACCGGTAGCACGACGCGATGATCAGGGACATCTGGTCGCCTATGACGGCTTGATAGCCGACATCACCGAGCGCAAACAGACTGAAGAAGAGAAGGAAAGACTTCAGTCTCAGCTCCGCCAGGTCCAAAAAATGGAAGCCATCGGTACCCTGGCTGGGGGTATTGCCCACGACTTTAATAACATCCTGACCGCACTGATCGGATATGGAACTCTTCTGCAGATGGGCTTAGGAGAGGATAACCCCCTGAGGATGTATGTGGATCAGATACTCTCTTCTTCGGAGAAGGCCGCCAGCCTCACCCAGAGTCTTTTAGCCTTCAGCAGAAAACAGCCGATAACCCTGAAGCCTGTAAAACTAAATGACCTCATCAAGGGAACAGAGAAAATCTTGAAACGACTCCTCACAGAAGATATTGTCCTCAAGAGAAACCTTACAGACGATGATACCACCATCATGGGGGATGCAACGCAGATTGATCAGATCCTTTTCAATCTGGCCACTAATGCCAGGGATGCAATGCGTAAAGGCGGGATATTGACCATTGTGACCAGACGTGAGGAACTGGACAAACAGTTCGTGGATATTTTTGGTTATGGGGAGCCAGGAACATATGTATTACTCTCCATCTATGATACCGGCAGCGGTATGGACGAATCAACGAAGGAAAAGATCTTTGAGCCCTTCTTTACCACTAAGGAGGTGGGGAAAGGGACGGGTCTCGGTCTTTCAACGGTCTATGGAATAGTAAAGCAGCACAACTATAACGGGACACTTAATTTGCAATTTTTGGACACTTAATTTGCAATTTTTTCTCCAGACGGTTTAAAATAGTATAACAGCTTTTAAGTCCCTATTCAAACAGAGTATTTCTAAGAAAATTATAAAAGTCGGTCCACCGCTCTTTAGGGAGCCTGGTCAGATTTTAAAAAACTCTTCAGAATATAAATTATCTGTAATTCAACCGGTCGGACCTCTTCTTTAGCCAGCCTTTCTATGCCCTTCAGAACATAATCATAGTGGCTAAAATCAACCAGGATGCCATTGCTTGAATTTATTTGAGGGGGTGTTTTGGGAGCTTTTAAAGGGGTCTTAAAATCGCTTTTAATGTCCATAGAATTCTCCTTCAGGGAGTCCTCTTTTTTCTCTTTCCCTCCCTTATTGGCCCTTGATTTTTTCGACATACAAGACGGGCAATAAGGGCAGTTTGGGGAAAGGGTTTTTTTGCCACAATCGCAAAGCCTAGAATTACTGCCCCAATAATCGGGCTTCTCCCTTTTTTCATCCTTTCCCTTAAGATTGTCTGCCATGAATCCTCCGGACTTTTGCATGGATTGGTTTGTTTCCCCCTGGGTGCAGTCAAGACAATGGGGGAACCTTATTTCGTTAGAGAACGCACCGTCTATATTTTTTTTTTGACGTTTTAGGCATATTTCCAATCTTAACTTGCAAGCTAATTTCTGACAGAAAAAATAATTAGGACCTTCCAAAATTTGGTTAAGATCTTCTACCATCTTCTTTTAAAAATTCATGTTTTAATAAAGTTCCCTCCCCGGGGGAAGTTATTGGAGAAACCCCGGGGAAGGAGGAAACCCCTCTTAAAGCAGGGCCAAGTCTACCCTAAAAGGGGGAGAGGCAATCCTTCCCGGAAGGAGGTCCGAGAGGGGGATCGCGCTCCATCCCCTGGGGAAACTGTTGGGGGAAACCCCAAGGGATGGAGGAAACCCCACAGGTCAGGGAACTGGAGTCTGCTCTGTGGGGAGTACGGTTGTCACCTGAGAGGCTCAATTCTAATCGAATCGCCATAATCAGGCCCAAGACCATAAACTGGCTTAATCAGCTTTTTGGGCTCGCGCAAGGGCGTTAGTTTTCGGACTTTATCTAATCCCAGGGCATAATAGGCCCCCTGCTCTTCAGGGGAGCAAATAGCACATCCATTGATATTAACCGCGCCCACAAACCTGGAGACCACTTTCCCCCAATCTTCAACAAAAATGGTCCACCGGCAACCTCCGGGATAAAGCATCTGTCCCCCTTCGGGATAATAAATCCACCGATGTTCAGGGCTTAATTCCGAGAGTATCTCTCTTCTCATTTCGACGATATCATCTTCAATTTTTTCGACCGAAGCCTCGATGTCCTTTTGCCTCACACCTCCGGATATTTTGGAAAAGATGATATCGATTTCTTCTTTGGTAAGACTAATTAAAAAACAAGGGAGGATATTGAATTCGGAGATACTAGCCTTCCTCTCCTGCACCAAGAGAAGATGGCTTTGAATATTTGACAGCCTCATTGATTTGAGCCGCACCAGTTCGTTTTTAAAAGTCTCCTTGATCTCGTCGCGATGCATTGGGGAGTTTAATATCTCCAGTTTTCTTTTTTCTTGTAACTTAATTTCTTCCCGGAGTTTTTTATCCCGGAGATATTGTTTGACCCAGCTATATTTTTCTGTGTCAACCAGATATCTTCTTTTGATGTCCATTATGGCTGAAGAACTTAAAACGCTTTGCACCAGATCGCTACGATCATCTAATATTGATCTTTCCATCGTATTCTCCTTTTTATAAAATAGGCGATAAAGATTTATATTTCCAAATTAACCTAAGCTGGTTTTTTTGGGGTCAGGACAATATTTTAAAAAATCTTTATCCTCAATCCCCATCATTTCATTGATCCGGCGTTGGTTTTCATCGATCATGTCAATCGACTCTTTCAGGACTTCTTTTTTTTGGGAACTGCCAAATTTAATGAATTCCTCATCACTAATCCCCATCATTTCATTGATCCGGCGTTGAGTTTCATCGATCATGTCAATCGACTCTTTCAGGACTTCTTTTTTTTGGGAACTGCTAAATTTAATGAATTCCTCATCACTAATTCCCATCATTCCATTGATCCGGCGTTGGGTTTCATCGATCATATTGAAGTCCCGCTCATCGAATTTGCGTTGGAGTTCGTCAGTCAAAACCCCCGGCTTACCCACAACAAGGATTAATTCTTTCATGATCTCCTCCTAGGTGATAAAAATAAAAAAAGGTTGAATAGCTTTATGCTATTGCAACCCTCTCTAAGTTGCCTCTCATTTATTTTGCCCTGGCAGAGCGGTGAGAGTTTCCGCCTTTTCGGTGATCAGCCTATCCAGGGCAAACCCTAAATCCTTATTATTGATCCTCCTTAACCGTTGAGACTGATTTTGAAGGTCCGGTGTTGCCTTTCTCCATCCGGTCAATAATTGTCTCTTTTAATTTTTTCAGCTTGTTTAACAGGGAAAATGATGGCGTGGCTTCATTTTCAATAAAAGCCTCGACCTCTTTTAGTTCCTCTTCAACCTTTTCCAAAGGATTTTTAAAGGCTCCTTGGAGAATTATTTCATAGGTCTTTAGGTGCTTAGAGAGAGAAAAACCGGACATCCCCTGGCGAAGGCAATAATTCCGAAATTTTTTATTTCCCACAACACAGTTTATCGCATTCGCATAATCTTCGATGATATATCCAAAATTTTCAAAAATCTCAGAGGGTACGTCCTGTTCTTTCCCATATTCACCCAAATAACAAGCGGCCTCCCCAAGTGCAGCCAGGTTCCGAGACCAGCTCTCTAAATCTTCTAGAACCCCACACCCTCCACTAAGGGGCTTACGCCAATCCTCCTCAACCTCCTCGAACATCCTAAAGACATTGTCCAGTTCGTCGGGATCGTACAGAAGGCGTTTTTTTTGTCCCCCACCATTCTCTTTTGCCTCACCCATAGCAGGCTTAAAAACATTTTCAAGCTCTTTACTTGGAATCTGACTCATTTTTCCTCCTCCTTATTATTTAAATTGGCCTAATTTAATTTAAATTTCCCCAAACACAACGCCAGGTTTTTACCTCCTTCCTCCTCGCGTCAAAATAAAAGCCTGATATTTTTTAAGTAACTTTTCAAATTCAATTTGTAGCCACATTAATCCAGGCTCTCTTTTATTAAATTTGATTTTTCCGTTCCTCCTCAATAACTCCGCTCCAAAATACCGTTCTCTGGTGCTAGATAGATTTATGCGGGAGATCGTAGAATCCGTTAAGCCGCTGAGCTCTGCCAGCACAACCCCCTTCACTCCCTTCCCCAACAATTCCCTAATAACTTCGGCGCGCAACTTACGAAAAGGGTTTTCTTTGCGAATTAATTCCTTTTGTTTTTTATCTAAAGCCTCTCGAACACGCTTCGCCTCTAGGGAAAGTTGAATGGATTTTTGCTCTTTTTCCCGGCCCTGGCCTCTTTTTTCCCCCGCTTTCATTTCAAACCCCTTTAAAAACTATTTAATTTCCCGCGAAATCCTTTAAAAAATTTATTACGGGCTGTTGTGCCCCTTAAGCCGAAAATCGCTCCTGAGCGATTTTAACGCCCATCGTGGCCTTTCGCTTTTTCATGTTTTCTATGGCGCAAATTACCCCGCTCGCCTGGCTATCGGTTAAAAACCTTAAGTGTGAAACATGGAAATGTCTGGAGAGAAAAGTCATCAACGCCCGGCTTCTTTCTTTTTGGTCTTGGTATATACTGACCTCCTTCCAAAGCATTTCTATTTTTCTTAATTTGGCAGGGCTGGCCATTCCGCGCCGCTGTCCGAGATCTTCATATTTTTTTCTACCCTCAAAACTATCCCAGACCCCTCGTTCAATGGCCTTCTCTTCTAATACCTCAATAAGAGATTCAGCCTGGATGAAGGTGAGATTTTTGGATGTACTTACGCCGAAATTAAAAAAAAGAGTGGTCCTATATTGTCTTTCATCCCAACCCATGCTATTTTCCAGGCACTTTTGAAGAATGTGAATCTTCCTGATTTGTCTTGCGTTTATCATTTTAAAACCATTTGCAGTTTCTGCCATATCCCTCCTCCCCCTCACAAAAATTTAAATCAAAAGCATCTCAGCTGTTTTTCTGATTATTTCTGGAGTGACCCCACTATCATTCATCTCTGCTACCCGCTTCGATCTATAAATTAATCGACTCAGGAGCCGAGTGTTTCCCTGTGATTCTCTATAAAACACTGATCCGATGCCGTTATTATTAGGGAGTATGGAAGAAACGATCAAATTTGTGTCTTCCAAGGTCAAGGGTTCAAGCTTACAGGCCAGCCCGATCCTGGAATAAAGTTGCAGATATTCCCCTCTTCGCCCCCGCAGATTAGCTATTAATCGCGGCATGCCGACCAATGCAATTCCGATCCCTGCCTTGTCGTGAATTCTTCTTAAAAGCTCAAGCGCCCGGTAGGGTAGATGCTCCGCCTCATCAACAATGATCATCCTCCCTGAGTCTTTCAACTTTGAAACCACGTCTTCAAATAGGTCATGAATGACACCTCTCCCATCCAAGCCTAGTCTTTTATGAAGTTCTGAAAAGATTGCTTTGGCTGTCCATCCAGGGTCAGCTTCCAATAAAATAACATCAGGATGCTCTCTCTCATACTCTTTGATCTCCGTTGTTTTACCTAGCCCGGAGTCTCCGTAAATTGCTACAATCTCTTTTTCAACATGGCCGTACCGAATCGTCTCTCTGGTTCTTCTTGCCGGCTTGATATCTAAAACCTTAAAATCCTTTTTGGCAGACTTTAAACGCTCCCTATCAAGCTCCAAAAGATGCTTGACTTTTTTGTCAATTTTAGCTACATTTCCCTTATAAATTCCGCTCTCCCATTGACTTAAGGCGGTGGGAGAAATATCCAAGGCTCGGCTGGCGGCCTCCAGTCCGAGTCCTTTTTCTTTCCTCCAGGTCTTAAATTTTGATCTCTCATCCATTAAATGATTCCTCCCTTCATTCTCTTGGCCTCATAGTTTTTTTTCTGCTCGGTTGGCATGTCGGACTCCCAAAGGAAGATTTTTTCCTCTTTGGTTTCTGGTGGTATAAATTCAGAAAAATCCAAAGTCCCCGCCTTCCCCATCACCCTTTCTTTGCGAACAACTTCATCCATTGGATTCGTGACTATCTTAATAACCTTCACCTCCTTTTTATTAAAATCTTCGAAACCCCTGGCTTCGTTAAGGCCAGCTACCCCCGCAACCATATATTGGAGCTTTTCTTCAGGGGAAGGCCTTTTTCTGATCTCAATAAAAGACTGGATTGTTTTTCTGTCCCGTTTTTTGGAGGCCATAAGCTCTTTGACCCTGGCCTTCTCAATATCCGTTTTGGCCAGGGCCGGGGCCAGATCTGCAAGATGTGCCTGGCCCAAATATTCATGATTATCCGCGCGGAAAACCCACGCCTCCTGATAGGCCTTGGGATTCCGTCTCAGATAAATCTTGGTTCCCTTCATCCCGGACATCCACTCTGCCCAATAGCTGAATCCTATTTCACTATCCCTAGCCCCATTTCGCATAATGGTTATATCTCTTGATGTCCTCATGCAACATAGCTTCAGCGCGTCCATTGAGACTTTTCGGATTAAGGTAAATTCCTCCCCCCAAAGTTCATCCGGGCTTTTGCCTCTAAGGACTTTCCCCTTTGAAGGCATCTTGTTCAAGACGTTCTCGATGTAGTCTTCGAATAAATCTTCAATTTCTTTCCAAGAAAGTTTTTCTTCTTTTGCCAGAATTTCAGGGCGCTCGGTGACATTTCCCCCGCGATATCCGGTCATATGGACTGAAAAACCTTCTTTAGTTTTTTTAAATATCCTCTCAATTATTTTCGCTTGGGCGTTTCTAATTTGGGCAAGATGAAGTGTTATTCCAAGCAGGTAAAAAAGAGACCTCATTCTTTCTTCGTCTGTCTCCAGCTTATATTTTTTCCGGCCTCCTCCTAGGTCTCTGCAAAGGTAATCCTTTCCGTTATCGGTAATCACATCGGTCGGCAGGCCATATTCTATGGCAGCGAGAAAGAAGGCTTGTAAGATATGATCCGCATTAGGAGGCTCGGCATGAAAGAAACAACCCAAAATTTTTCCTGTTTTAAAATCACACCAGGCGGTGATCCAGGGGAAACAATATTTTCCGTTGGGTAATCTAACCATGACATCAAGTTGAGCATGGTCACTGACCCAACATTCCCCCGCTTTAATGTTGGAGTAATCCCGAACTAAATAATTTGCAAACTTTCGGTTCCAGGCGGATTCTCCGTGCCTGGCCATATAAATTGCACTCTCGGGAATCTCTCTTCGGAGTTTTCTAATAAAGGATTTAGTGGAAGGGAAGTTCTGTAAGGTAAGGCCCGGATCTTTTGAACGGGCATACCCAAAAGTCTGAACGTAACATGATTGCCAGGAAGGCCTCCCCTCTTTTAAAAAAATGCTTTTATAATTTTCAAGCCAATCATCCTTAATTTTTGTGTCTCCTAATCTTTTGCCGTGCCCTGAAATAAGGCCGCCAATACCTTGCTCCTCATAACGCTTTCTCCATCTTAGGACTTTCGAATATGAAATATTTTTTGATTTTTGGTTGTCTTTATTCCATCTGACAATAAAGGATCTCAGTTTGTACCCTTTCAAGCCTTCACATGACCTAATAACAGCAAGCTTTCGGTCAATTTCCTTCCTCCTCCAAAGAGGAAATTCGGAATAAATGATCGCCTCGCATTCTTCCTCTGTGGGGAGATTGAAAGAGGAGAGAGAATCAGGGGGAGAAAGAGGGTTTAACTTTCCTGGGATAATGTCGGGTTTAAATGTGGCTTGAGGGTCTATTAAAAGCGTTTTATTATAGTCGATCCTTATTGAGGTTGGAATACCCGGATCATCAATATGAACCTGGTAGACTTTCCCGTTAAGGCCGTATCCATTGGGATCTTTAACTTGTCTGATTTTCGTAAAAACTCCTCTTTGAATCGCCTTAATAGCCGCTCCATACCCCTTGTTTAATAAACAAGCCAATTCCGGGACTGTAAGATATCCCCCCCGATCCGCGATCTTTTTAAATATATGAGAAGAATTTTCCGACATTATATTTATTACTCTTGTTTGCCTGAGCCCGTTTTAATAAAAAGGATTTCTGTTTCCGCTGGTTTTAATATGGAATAAATCAAGTCTTTGTCTGCTTGGGTTGGTTCTTTCCGACCCCGGATAATTCGACTGAGCCACGCTTCTGACTTCCCACAGGCTCGGGCAAAATCACCCTGCGTTTGATATTGGGACTGAATTCTTAATTTGAGCAAACCAAGCATTTTCATGATCTCCTAAAACATATTCCAGATATGTATTATATTCCCTAAAAAAATTTACCCTTTTTTAGATACCAAGATTTTTATTATATTGCCACTTATCTTCTATCACTTTTCTTTTCCTAGGATCCTTGAGGATCTCCTTATATACACGCACCAAAATTGACCCGACATCTAAGATAATAAGCCCCCTAACTTGTGAGATTTCTTTAAACGATGAACCATGAAACGCAAGAAGGGCTCTGTGGGTGCTTTTGAGGGAAATAGTCATTTTGGTCGAACCATCTCTCATAAAATAATATAATAAAACTCCAATTGGGTCTTTTTTATCATCGATATCGGGTTCTTTTATTTGATTTGTAATATCGAGATATTCTACAGTCTTAGTAAATTCGGTCATAATAGACTTTACCATGTAGACGTTTAGCCCCAAATCAAACAAACTCTTAACGACTCCAGCATCAAAAACTCCATAAATATCGTATCCTCTTTGTGATCCAGTCCCTCGTGCATCGATAATGCAAGATATGAGCCCTAGTTCGGTCCAGTGATTAGCCTGGCGCGGGGTCATATTAAAGTATCTAACTAAATCTTTATTACTAAAGATTTCCCTTCCCAAATTCATATCCTTTCTATGTATTATACAGATACTGTAAAAAATTTTTGCTGTCAAGGGAAAAGTTTAATAAAAATAAAAAAATAATAAACCTATACCACCGTAAGTCCTATAAAATTACCGGTCTAGATTACAAAAAAGATAGGAAACCGGAAATGTCCAGCGGACTAAGGAATTCTAATGACAAAAATACTCCAATGATGTATTTATAATATATTGTTTTCTTAAATAATTTCAGAAATGTCCAGCGGTGTTTAAAATGTCCAGCGGAATGTCCAGCGGTCAAGCGAATAAAAGAGAGTAAAGTATTAAGGATTATTAAGGGAATTTTATTTATTTATCTGTAGGTTAAATGATTTTAGAATAATTTTTAGCCGGTGGACAAAATTTGCAAATTATATGTCCCTTGGCCCAAAAACCGGAATAAGTGGCGAAAAATTGCAAATTAATTATTTTTGATGAATATCATCTAAGTCTTTCTTATCCCATGACATCTCGGCTCATCTCGGGGCATCCCAAATATTTTAAATTATATGTCCCTTTATAACAACGGGTATATTAACCTACACAGCGTGCCGAATATAGGAACGACTTTTCACATTTACCTTCCGGCGGTCGCTGTAGCCCTCGAAGAAGAAATCCCCGCTTCTCCCAAAATAAGACAAGGTAGAGAGACGATCTTGGTTGCCGAGGACAATGAAGAGGTGAGACGTCTCATAAAAACGATACTTACCACCTACGGATATGCCATTATAGAGGCTACAGATGGTGATGACGCCATAGACAAATTCAACAAGCATAGAAACACAGACCTTTTGATTATTGACTTAATCATGCCCAAAAAGAACGGGAAAGAGGCCTATGAAGAGATAAGCAAAATAAATCCCCAGATTAAGGTCCTGTTTATCAGCGGCTATACGAGAGATGTCGTTCTCGATAAAGGTATCGAAGGGAAGGAATTTGACTTTATTCCTAAGCCTCTCTCACCAAGGGAGCTTTTGCAGAAGGTGGAGGAAATGCTGGACAGGAAATAGACGGGTAGGGATAGGCACTGCGGGACACGACAACAGACACCGGTGAGACCATAAGATAACAAAAAAGACATAGAATTCCCCTGGCCTTTGGCCGAAATCATCTTACAGCATCATGAACGATTAAACGGCTTGGGGTATCCGCAAGGTCTTAAAGGTGAACAAATTCTTCTTGAGGCTCATATCAGCGGTGGCCGATGTAGTGGAAGCCATCTCCTCATACCGTCCCTATCGTCCTGCCCGTGGATTAGACAAGGCCCTTGAGGAGATGGCCGGAAACAAGGGGATTCTCTACGATCCTGACGTCGTGGAGGCCTGTTTAAGGCTTTGTCAGGAAAAAGGCTATAAGCTATAAAGCTAAGCCCAATTTTTGTTCCGTGCTTTAGAATAATGCCATAAGGCTGCCAGGGCCTGAGCCGCAGGTTCAGGTGAAGTGAATACTGGTAGGGATTGACCGCATTGGCTGGCGGTATCATCCACCAATTCAGGGTGACCGACAACAACAACGAGCATCGGTTTTTCCGAATATTGATCATGAATTGAGGCAATATCCCCGAACCAGTCCTTTGCCGTCAGTCCCATGGTTTTTAAGTGCTTAATAGCCGCATAGGGTATGGACAGAATTACCAGGACCATATCAATGTTGGGATCAGCCACCAGTATAGGCAATACCCGCCCATATTTCCCTGAGGGACCAACATCAAGCGGGTTTTCACATTCATCCAATCAGGTGCCATTTCCCTTACCAGGTTCATGGTTAATGAGGAAAGGGAGGGCACGATAAGTCCCATGGACACAGCAACGTCTGTGGCCAATGCTCCCAGGCTTCCGCTCGAGGTAATAATGCCCAGGCGATTGCCCTTAGACAAGGGCTGAGTTACAAAGACCCTTGTCAGATCGATAAGCTGGGAAAGACTTTCAGCACGAATAGCCCCCGTTTGGGCAAACAGGGCATTATAGATCTGATCCTGCCCCGACATGCTCCCAGTGTGCGAGGCCGTCGCTTGTTTGCCGGACTGGGTCCTGCCGCTCTTTAATATAATAACCGGTTTATTGGGAGTAACCCGAGAAAGGGATTCTTTTAAACGCTGACCGTTTGCAGCTCCTTCCAAATAAATTACGATGACTCGAGTTAAGGGATCATTA
>Ga0209777_10008461_pt1 | contig 11260 bp, 9 predicted proteins | sample FrelakmetHBP12HB_FD_187147 | JGI IMG/M metagenome (GOLD analysis project Ga0209777, IMG submission 187147) | Freshwater lake sediment microbial communities from the University of Notre Dame, USA, for methane emissions studies -HBP12 HB (SPAdes)... | ecosystem: Environmental > Aquatic >...
CCTGCGCCCAGCCTGCCCAGCGGGATCGCCACCTCAGCAAGCCACCAACCCTCGTGCTGGCCGTGAGCCTGCTCAAAATCACCGCGCCAGGCGACGTCTTCCTTGGCCGCACCCAGCAGGTGAATGTTGTAGCCCCCTTTGCCCAGCGAATTGGTGAGGAACTGGTAGTCCACCTTGTCCACGGCTTCCGGAGTGGGGCAGACATAGACTTCCACCGAGTCGTCGTACGCGGCCTTGAGGCTGTCCGTCTTCACCTCGGCCAAAAGCGCGCCTTCGTCCGGGAGTTGGGACTGAATAGCCACGTAGAGGTGGGTTGGAGTGGCCCCGACGAAACCGCGGGCGCGCCGCCGCTGCAGCTTGCCATCGTTTAGCGTGATGAAGCCATCGAAGCCCGCGGAGGCCGCCCATTCCCGCGGTTCGATCTGGCCGTCAAGCTTCGGTGCCTGCTTCATCAAGGGCACGCGGAAGTCCTCGGCGGCGCTGATCACCAAGGCGCCAAGAGCGCCAAGAATCAACAAAGGTTTCAGGATTCCAGTTTCAGGTGTCAGGCTGTCCATTGTCGTCTTCCTGGGCGCTCCCCTTGACTGTTGTCTTGCCCATAACCAAAGATTGCCAAGACCCAAGACCTTATACACCCTGCTCCAAGGCGGTCATTTGGAATTCCGGCCGGGCCTTTTCGTGGCTGCCTTTGGACGCGGTTGCCCATTTGCTTTTCTCTTCAGACCACCAGCCTGGCGGAAGGCTTGACAATGTGAATACGAAATGCAAAGCAATGTACAGAAGGAATGGAGAAGAACAAGATGAAGACGGTTTCATTCACGGAATTCCGAAAGCGGGCATCAGGACTGTTCTCGGATGTTGAGAACGGCGAGGTGATCGTGGTCCTGCGGCACGGAAAGGCTGTGGCGGAAATCTCGCCAGTGAGCGCGGTGGAACCTGGAAAGCCGGCCTGGAAAAAGCCTGGGCTGCGGCTCTCCGTGCGCGGGGGCAGTCTGGCGAGAGCCATACTCGAAGAGCGCGAGACGTCCTGAGATGAGGACCTTTTTCGACTCCTCGGCCTTCGCGAAGCGATACATCGCCAAGCACGGAAGCCAGGAAGTGGACGACACCCGCCAGGCGGCATCTGCGCTGGGACTCAGCGTTCCTTGTGTCCCTGAGATTATCTCCGCTTTGAACCGTCGAGTCAGAGAGGGCGGTTTGACCTCCCGCGAATACGCCGCTGCAAGGGCCCGCTTATCGGAGGATGTAGCGGATGCAGAGCTTATAAACCTTATACCCGCGGTTATTGGCCGGGCGATTTTCCTTTTGGAAACGAGCCCTTTGCGGACCATGGATGCTCTTCATATCGCTTGCGCGCTTGAGTGGGGAGCAGAGCTCTTCGTCACGTGCGATAAACACCAGGTCCGGGCCGCCAGGAAGGCGGGCTTGCGGACTAAATGCATTGAAGTTGAGTGAGCGGGGATGGCGGCAAGGCGTGGTTCGAGTCTGATTGGATATCCAGGCAATTGCTGCCAGGCATTCGTCTTCGCGGCGGACACTGGCTGGGGTTCAAGGCGCTGTGGTCGCCTGGTTACTCGATTTGTCCTACCGCTTCTCGAGCTGGTCGAGATATTGGCCGAACTTCATCAACGTCTCGGCGGTGTAGGACATGCAGTTGGGCCAAAGATCACCGTAGTCAATCGGGCCCAGTTCATCGGGATCCTGGGCCGGTTTCTGCCGCATCCAGGTGGGATAATAGCCTTGCGGGTGTTGGATGACGGTCAGCGTGTCGGCCAGAGCTTGTGCTTTTTGCAGGTACAGGCGTTCGCCGGTGGCCTTGTGGAGCGCTTGGCACAAACGGATGACATGAGCGGCATGCCAGTCAATGACCTCATAGCACTTGTACTGCTCCAGGACACCTGGCGTGATAAACCTGCGGTCGCAGGAGTTCTCCCACAACACGAACTGATCCTCGATGTAGCGGAACAAGCCGCAGGCAATCCGCTGATACTCGTTCCCGGGCGTTGCATGTTCCAGCAGGTATAGGGCGAGGAAGACGGCGTCATAGAACTCCAGATTGCTGTATGGCACGTGGGTGCCGACGTCGTCCCATTGCTGCTGCCAGTGCTGGGTCTTGACGGGATTGTCGAGCATCCAGTGCACGGCCCGTTGGCAGGTTTCCGCAAGGTCTTGCCTGCCGTGACTGCGGATCAGAGCGTCAAGGAAGAAGATCGCTTCGGCTTGGTCCGAGGTGTAGTCTTCGATGACTTTGCCGTCGACGGGATTGACGCGGAAGTACCAGCGGCCATCGGGGAGCTGCGTGGCTTTCAGGGTCTCCGCGATGCGGTTGGCCGCGTCAAGGAACGCCTGGTCCTTTGTTGCTGCGAAAAGATCGAGATAAGCCATGCCGGCCATGGCGGTCCGGGATAACTGCAATACGCCGGGACCATGCGACTGCGGCATGAATGCGTAAACGCTGTCTTTGCCGGTGCTGGTCGTGATGAGTCTGCGGCCTATTTTCTGGGCGATGGCCACGGCCTCCCGTGCCTTCAGGTTCCTGGGCTCAAGCGCGGCGTAGGTGAGCAAGACACGGATGTGAGCAGCGCCGAACAGGTCGGGATAGGTTCCTATATTCTGTTCGCCGTCCTTCCAGTTGGCAAGCGTGCCCAGGACGTATTCCGCGCATTTGCGGCCGGATTCAACGTAGCCGCATTTCGCCTTGCGATACCCACCAGTGAATGTGGCAATCTTGAAAAACTTCGTCTCTGTGGCCTGAATAGATGCGCCGTTGGCGTCGAGCGCCTCGAGCATGGCGGTATGCCAGCGGCCCCACGGCAGCGCGTCCCATAGGGGAGTCAGGTCCAGAGCGGGTTCATCCGATTTCACTTTGTGCTCGACTGCGCCAACACTGATGGCGCAACGGTACGAGGCCGCATTCGCCACGGCGGTGACGTACAGCGTAGGCGGGAACATGAAATGAGTCGCGCAGGCATTCCATCCTGTACGTTTGAAGCCGGCCTTCGCGTCAACGCTTGCCGTATCGGCGGCGTAGATGGCCCCGTGGAAAATCGCGCAAGAGAGGATCAGCCCGGCTGCCGTGCGGGTTATGGTGCGGCTGGCCCTGTAGCTCCACTGCGCCAGAAGCGGCAAAGCAAGTTTGAGCCTCATTTCCCCGGAATTTCTCCCTAGGCGAAGAACTCCCTATGCAGCGCCTCGTTGACCTTCTTGATCTCCGCATTGTCCACCAGGAAGGTGATGTTTATCTCGCTGGCGCCCTGTGAGATCATCTGCAGGCTGACCCCGACCGAGGCGACGGCCTTAAAGGTCCGCGCCGCCAGGCCCACGGCGTTCTTCATCCCTTCGCCCACCACGGCGAAGATGCACTTGGCGGCCTGAATCTCCGTGCGGCTAGGCATCTCCTGCAAATCCTTCTTCAGGCTTTCGAGCTTGGCCGGGTCGGTGACGTTGGTGGTCAACGACACGCTTACCTCACTGGTGGTAATCATATCAATGACGATGTGGTGCTTCTCAAAAATGGCAAACAACTTGGCCATGAAGCCTTCCATGCCCAGCATCCGCTCGCTGAGCACGTTGATCAGCGCCTGGTCCTCGCGGTACACTATGCACTTCACCGGAATGCGCGGGTCAATCTGCGCCTCGGTGGTGATGAGCGTGCCGGGCGCCTCGGGGTCGAAGGTGTGCAGCACGCGAATGGGGATGTTGTTCTTCACTGCCGGGGTCATCGTGGAGGGGTGCAGCACCTCCGCGCCATAGTACGCCAGTTCCGAGGCCTCGGCGAAGCTCAACCGCGCCAGCGGACGGGCGTCCTTGAAGAGGGTGGGGTCGCAGGTCATGACCCCGGGCACATCCTTCCAAACCTGAATCTCGGCGGAGTGCAGCGCCGCGCCGAAGATGGCGGCGCTGAAGTCCGAGCCGGAGCGGCCAATGGTCGTGATGTCGCCATTCTTGTCCTTGGCGATGAAGCCCGTCACGATGCACAGCTTGGAGGCGTGGGCCTTGAAGGCCGCGGCGATCCGTTCGTAGGTGTCAGGCAGCGGCTTGGCGTTCATGAATTTCGAATCGGTCATGAAACCCAGCTCGTAGGCATCGAAGGCCTCGGCATCAGCATGTCCCCGCGCGCGCATCAACGCGGCAAAGCAGCGCGCGGAAAGGCGTTCGCCGAAGCTGGCCACGTAGTCGTAAAGCCGCGGCGTCACCTCCTTGACCATGTGGATGCCTTTGAGCAGGTCGTGCAGTTCGTCGAGGAGCTTGTCGGCGATGGCGCGCGGCAGCTTGAGGCCGTCCAGGATCTCGTGATGGCGCTTGGCCACGGCCTGAAAGGGGCTTTCCACGTCGCCCTTGACGGCCTTGCGGGCCGCTTCCAGCAGCCTGTCGGTGACCTTGGCGTGTGCGGAGACAATCACGACCGGCTTCGCGCCGCTCTTCTTCATCTCGCGTTCCACCAGTTCCGCGCAGCGCAGAATTGTCTCCGGGCTGCCCAGCGACGTGCCCCCGAACTTCATGACTTTCATGACGGCCATCCTTCAGTATGAAGACCCACGACCGGGCAGGCTGCAAGCCTGCGCTGCAATCGCCTCAAAACAAAACCCGGCCGCTTGGACCGGGCAGGAAAAAGGCCAGCTTAAACGCTTGCGCAACGGAGTCAAGTTGGCCTAGAATAAGCCCCTATGACTTGGACACGCAGAGACCTGCTGGGTTTGGAGGACCTTTCCAAGGATGAAATCCTGGAGGTCCTCGACCGGGCCACAAAATACAAGGAAGCCTGCGCGCGCGGCGAGAAGAAACTGCCCGTGCTGAAAGGCAAAGTGGTCGTCAATCTGTTCTTTGAATCCTCCACGCGGACGACGAATTCGTTCGCTCTGGCCGCCAAGCGTTTGTCGGCGGACACGATGAATTTCTCGACCTCCGGCAGTTCGGTCAGCAAAGGCGAAACGCTCATTGATACGGCGCTCAACATCCAGGCCATGGGCGTGGACTGCTTCGTGCTGCGGCACCCTGCGCCGGGCGCGCCGCACCTGCTGGTCCGGCACGTGCGCGTGCCGGTGATCAACGCGGGGGACGGCTGCCACGAGCACCCCACGCAAGGCTTGCTGGATATGTTCACCATCCGCGAAGTCTTCAAGAAGTTCGAAGGGCTGACCGTGGCCATTATCGGCGATATTCGGCATTCGCGTGTGGCACGCTCCAACGCCTGGGGCCTCACTAAGCTGGGCGCGCGCGTCATTCTCGCCGGCCCGCCCACGCTGGTGCCGCCCGCCATAGGCGCGGCGCTGGGGGTCGAGGTCAGCCACGACATAGACCAGGTGATCGCCGAAGCCGACGTGCTCAATTGCCTGCGCATCCAGTTCGAGCGCAAAGCAGCCAACTACTTCCCCGGCACGCGCGAATACGCCGCCATCTACGGCCTGAACGCCGAACGGATCAAAAACTGCAAGAAACACGCCATCATTATGCATCCCGGGCCCATCAATCGCGGCATCGAGCTGACCCCCGAACTGGCGGACGGTGCGCGCAGCGTGATCCTGGACCAGGTGGAGAACGGCCTGGCCGTGCGCATGGCAGTGCTGGCGCTGTGCATGAAGGCGGCGTGAAGCCAGGAGATTCCCATGAGCAGGTATATTTTCGAACGCCTGCCCCCGGCGGTTGATGAGTTCCTGCGCTCCACCAACCCTTGGTGGGAGGGGAAGCCAGGGCCGCAAGTCCCGCCCTATCGCCGTTGGGCTTTCCAGGCGACGCTCAAAAAGATGGACAGCGGCTTGGCCCCAGCCGTAGTGCTGCGCGGCCCGCGCCAAGTCGGCAAGACCACCTTGCAGCAACAGCTAATCGGCTACCTGGCAGCGGAGCGGAATATTGAGGCGCGGCGTATCCTGCGCGTCCAGTTCGACGAAATCCCCTCGCTAGCGGGCCTTGAGGAAGCGATCCTGTCAATCGCACGTTGGTTCGAGAACCGTGTGCTTGGCTCTTCCTTCAACGAGGCAGCTCGAGCAGGAAAGCCCGCGTACCTGTTCTTCGACGAGGTACAAAATCTGGCGGGTTGGGCGCCGCAGCTAAAAGCTCTAGTTGACCATCACACGGTCAAGGTGCTGGTTACGGGCAGTTCCGCATTGCGGATTGAGGCAGGCAGGGACAGCCTGGCCGGCCGCGTTACCCAAGTAGAATTAGGCACCCTGCTGCTGCGGGAGATAGCCGGGCTTAGGTTTGGCGAGGGCCTCAAGCCTTTTCTGCCCGAGAATGGCCTGGAGCCGCTCTTGCGGCAGAATTTCTGGCAGGAACTGCAAGCGCATGGGTTGAAAAACCGCGCCGTCCGCGACGAGTCATTCCGTGCATTCTCTGAACGTGGCGGATACCCGATCGTGCACGCCCACCCGCAGACCCCTTGGCCTGAAATAGCAGACCAGCTTAACGAAACTGTCATACAGAGAGCCATCCAGCATGATCTGCGCATGGGCAAGAAGGGCGTGCGGCGCGATCAACGGCTGCTTGAGGAAGTCTACCGTTTGGCTTGCCGCTATGCGGGGCAGTCGCCAGGTCAAGGCGTGTTCGTGCAGGAGATAAAGCAGGCTCTCGCCGGCAACGTTGGGTGGGGGCGCATCCTGAACTATCTGAAGTTCCTGGATGGGGCGCTCCTCCTGAAGCTCGTGCCGCCGCTCGAACTAAGGTTGAAGCGCCGCAAGGGCAACAGCAAGATTTGCCTGTGCGACCACGGTTTGCGGGCAAGTTGGCTGCAAGAAGTCATCCCCTTAGAGAAGGAAGCCCTGGCCGCTTCGACGCTCAGCGATCTGGCGGGGCATATCGCCGAGAGTGTGACCGGGTTCTTTCTTGCGGGCCTGCCCCATCTGGACATAGGACATTTCCCTGCACGTGGCATTGAGCCGGAGACGGACTTTGTTCTCACTATCGGTGAGCGGCGGATACCTTTGGAGGTCAAGTATCAGCGGCGGATTGATCCGCACCGCGATACCCTTGGGTTGCGTTCTTTCATAGAGAAGACGGTTTACAATGCGCCCTTCGGAATTCTGGTCACGCTTTGCGATGGGGTTGAGATTCCGGATCCGCGCATTGTGCCGGTGTCACTGCCATCACTGCTGCTCTTGCGGTAACGGGGGAAAGCATGCCTACACTTGTGCTTAAATCCGGCCGCGTCTTCGATCCTGGGCAGAAACTGGATCAGGCCGCGGATGTTCTGCTTGACACCGCCGCGGGCACGCTCCTTGAGATCGGCAAGGGCCTCCAGGGCGATCAGGCCCTGGACTGCAAGGGCAAACTTGTTTGTCCCGGCTTCGTGGACATCCACGTCCATTTCCGCGAACCGGGACAGACCGCCAAGGAGACGATCGCCTCGGGAGCCGCGGCGGCCACGCATGGCGGTTTCTCGACCGTGGTGGTCATGCCCAACACCGACCCGCCGCTGGATAACCCGGCGGCCATCGCCTATCAGTACTTGCAGGCGAAGAATGCGGGCAAGGCGCGCGTTTTCGCGATGGGCTGCATCACCCGCCAGCGCGCGGGACAGGAACTGGCCGAACTCGGCATCATGACGCGCGGCTCGGGGGGCCAGCCGGGCGCCGTGGCCTTCAGCGACGACGGCGACGCCGTGCCCGGCAGCATGACCATGCGTCTGGCGCTTGAATATGCCAGCGCTCTGGGGTGCGTGGTGGTCGAGCACTGCGAGGACCACGCGCTCTCCTGCGGCTCCATAATGCACGAAGGCCTGGTCAGCGCGGCGCTGGGCATCAACGGCTATCCGAGCGCTGCTGAAGAGGTCATCGTGGCCCGCGACATCCGTCTCGCCAAACTCGCCCACGCGCGCTTCCACGTCGCCCATGTTTCCGCCAAAGGGTCCGTGGCGCTGGTCCACGAAGCCAAGGCCAAAGGCCTGCCGGTGACGACCGAAGTCACGCCCCATCACCTTATGCTGACCGATGAGTGCTGCCGCGGCTTCGATCCCGCCTTCAAGATGAACCCTCCCTTGCGTGAGAAGTCGGACCTTGACGCTTGCCTGGCGGGGCTTGTGGACGGCACGATTGACTGCCTTGTCTCAGACCATGCGCCGCACACCAGGGCGGAAAAGGAGCGCGAGTTCGTGGACGCTCCCAACGGGGTGATCGGGCTGGAGTCGTCCATCGGCGTGCTGCTCACCAAACTGGTCGCTCCCGGCAAGCTCAGCCTGGCCCGCTTTGTGGAAGCCTGGACTTCAGCCCCGGTGCGTTGCCTGGGGCTGGATCGGTTCGGCGTCAGCGGCGCGCTCAAAACCGGCGGTCCCGCGGACCTCACGGTGCTGGATCTCGAGCACGAATGGACGCTCGACGTCAACGGCTTCAAGTCCAAGGGCCGCAACTGCCCGTTCAATGGCTGGAAACTCAAGGGCGCGCCAGTCTACACCATCGTCGGCGGTGTGGTGCATGAGGCGATCGGGAAGAGCTAGGAACCCAGTCTTTCTTTCGCCTTTTTACTTTTGACTTTCCTCCGCCCAGATGGCCTTGATCGTCTCCTCCTGATCGAAGCCCTGCGGCGCGGCGGGACTTCTGGTGTTGGCGTAGTAGGTATTGACACCGTTCACTGGGTCCGCGAGGCAACGCTGGCCTGGCATCTGCAGCCAGCCATTGGAGTCGTGTTCGCGGACCCATTTCCAGGCGTAACGCAGCCACTCGTTGCGGTACTCCAGCGGCTGCCGTGCGAACCAGCAGATCTCATCATAGCCCCACGCCCAGCAGGGCCCGATGATCTGCCCGCCTTTGCCGCTGGAACCCCAGTTGTCCAGCTCAACGATGAACGGCAAATGCTCGCAGTTCCACCCGCTGGGCGTCTGGCCGCCCTTGCTGCGGCCGAAAATCGCGTCCGTGTAGTTCATCTGCAGAATGCCCTTTTGCGGCGAGCCGGCAACGTCCTTGATACGCAGGGGGAAGGCGTGGAAATCGAAGAGCAGTTTGCCGTTCTCGACGACGCCGTGGGTGTGCGCATCGCAGAGCACCAGGTGGCGGCGCGCGTGCTTGGCGGCGTAGCTCCGCACGCGGCTCAACAGGTCTATCCAGTTGCGATGGCCGGGATCGTTCTGGTCCATGAGGTGGACCTGGCCGAAGTGCAGGGCCTCAAAGCCGGCGTCAATGTAGCGCCGCGCACGGTAGAAGAACCACAACCGCGTTTCGAGCTTGCTCATGTCGGGCACCGACGCGCCGGGGCCCCAGTGGTTCCTGAATTTGCCTTTGTCGAAGAGCATCGCGTCGTAGCTGAAGTTGCGCTGCGCCGGTTGCAGCCCGAACTCCTCGAAAACCGAGGCGGGGACAGGCAGCTTATTCACGCCGTCGTAGATGGCCTCGAAGATGCAGGCCTGCAGGAGCATGTCCGGGTCGGCCTGATGCACGAGGTCCGCGGTTTCCCTGGCGCGCCTGAAGTAGGCTTCGTCGTCGCCGGGGCTGCCCCAGAGATATGCGGAGCGGCCGATGAACTTGGCGCCTACATTTCCCAACATGCGGATGTCTTCCGCGCGCTGTGCACTGTCTGTCAGGCCCAGTTGAGTGATGGCGCGTGAAAGGTAGTTCTCCAGAACTCCGCGGGAAATGGTCCCGTCGAACCTGTAAGCGTCGGGTCCCCGCACGGCGGTGGAAGCGTTCAAGGCTGCTGCCAGCAGCGTTTCCAGGGCCGCGCAGCACAACAGGAGTGCTTTCATCTCTCTTCCTCCGGTACGGCATTTGCCAGTGCCCCGGTTAGATGATACGAGAACTCCTGATTCTGCGCGACTGGCGTGGGCAAGGATGCCTCAAGCGCCGCGCACAGGCGAAGGACAAGTCGAAAGTGAGCATAGCAACTCGCCCCCCTGCGCGGCTGGCGCTTGAAGACGGCACGGTGTATTGCGGGCGCGCCTTTGGTGCTGCGGTGGACCGTACAGGGGAAGTCGTCTTCAACACTGCCATGGCTGGCTATCAGGAGATCCTGACGGACCCATCGTATGCCGGCCAGATCGTCACCATGACCTACCCACTCATCGGCAACTACGGCGTCAACCCGCAGGACGTGGAGTCCCACAAGCCACAGGTCGAGGGCTTCGCAATCCGCGAACTCAGCGCCATGCGCAGCAACTACCGTTCCGAGGATGAGCTCTCGGCCTACCTGGCTAAGGCGGGGGTGCCTGGAATTGATGACATTGATACGCGCGCCCTGACGCGGAAACTGCGTTCCGCCGGGGTGATGCGCGGCATCCTGGCCTGCTCAGACGGAGCCGCCAAACTGCCGGACGCAGACTTGGTGGAGCGCGCCCGCAGTTCGCCAAAGATGGAAGGCTGGAACCTGGCCACCAAGGTGACTTGCGAAAAACCGTATACGTTCAGCGGCCATTTTCTCAGTGGTTTTGGCAGGCCGGAACTGGAGCATCGGACAGGTGAGAATGCCGCCAAGCGCGGGGCTGAGTTCAGGGTCGCATGCGTTGATTATGGCATGAAGACCAACATTCTGCGCTGCCTGGTGGAAACAGGCGCGGAAGTGACTGTGTTGCCGGCCGGCAGCACGGCGGAAGAGGTGCTGGCGGCCAAGCCGGACGGCGTGTTCCTATCTAACGGTCCTGGCGACCCGGCGGCGGTGACGGGCGCTCCGGAGATGATCCGCAACGTGGCGGAGAAAGTGCCGGTCTTCGGCATTTGTCTGGGACACCAGTTAATGGGGCTGGCGTTCGGCGGGCGCACGTTCAAGCTCAAGTTCGGACACCGCGGTGCGAATCAGCCGGTACTGGAGGTTGCGAAGGGCAAGGTTGAAATCACCAGCCAGAACCACGGCTTCGCGGTGGACCCGCAAAGCCTGCCTGCGAACGTCCTGGTGACACATATCAACCTGAACGACAAGACTGTGGAAGGCTTGGTCCATAGGAAGTTGCCGGCTTATTCGGTGCAGTACCACCCAGAGGCTTCACCCGGCCCGCACGACAGCTTCTACCTGTTCCTTCGATTCCGGGAGATGATCCTGGGACGGAAACAAAGCTAGAGTTGCCGGATTACTCTTCGCCCCTGGCTTTGTCTTCCTGTACGGCACGGCAAAGCTCAAGATACTTGTCGCGAACGTAGGGATGAAGCTGCGCGGCGAAATCTGATCCAAGATCGAGCTGCTGAATCAGCGCGATCACGTCGCCCAGGTCCTTTATGCGGAGGATATTGGTCATGCCGGAGGCGAGCTTGAGCTCGACGAGTTTTTCGAGCCGCAGGCAGGCCATGTTGTGGATGCGCGTGCTGACCTGGGCGGGATCGGGAAAGGCCACGGGCTTGGGTTTGCCATC
>Ga0209777_10008462_pt1 | contig 11260 bp, 7 predicted proteins | sample FrelakmetHBP12HB_FD_187147 | JGI IMG/M metagenome (GOLD analysis project Ga0209777, IMG submission 187147) | Freshwater lake sediment microbial communities from the University of Notre Dame, USA, for methane emissions studies -HBP12 HB (SPAdes)... | ecosystem: Environmental > Aquatic >...
CACGCAGACCGCGGGGTCGGGATACCACTCGATGATCCGGCCTTTGAGCGAGCCTTCGGCTACCGCTTCGAGCAGAGGCAGGAGGTCGGACTTCATGCGGAAAAGGAGCGGCTGGGTTTCGGGATCGCCGAAGCGGGCGTTGAACTCGAGCGTCTTGGGCCCAGCCTTGCCGATCATCAGCCCGGCATAAAGCACGCCCCGGTAGGTCGCGCCTTCTTTTTTCATGGCCCGGACCGTGGGGATCATGATCTCCTGCATGACCCGCTCGTGGATTTCCGGCGTCACCACCGGCGCCGGCGAATACGCGCCCATGCCGCCGGTGTTGGGGCCTTGGTCATTGTCAAAGATGGCCTTGTGGTCCTGGCAGGAGGCCAGCGGGAGCACGGTCTCGCCGTCGGTCAGCGCCAGGAAGCTCGCCTCTTCGCCTTCGAGAAATTCCTCAATAACAATTTTGTCGCCTGCTTGACCAAAAGCCTTTTTAACCATGATTTCATTGATTGCTTCTCCGGTAGCAGCGGGTGTTAGTGTGCAAATCACTCCTTTTCCGGCTGCCAGCCCATCCGCCTTAACGACCAACTTCCCGAATTGCGAATGAAGTTCATTTACAATTCGCATCGCTTTCTGGTAATCATTGAATTCTCGGTAATCAGCAGTTGGAATCTTGTATTTTTTAAGGAGCTCTTTCATAAAGGCCTTGGAGCCTTCGATTTGGGCGGCGGCTTTGCTCGGCCCGAAGATTTTCAGCCCCTCCGCCTGGAAGCGGTCCACGATGCCCAGGGTCAGCGGCCCTTCCGGCCCCACCACGGTCAGGCCGATTTTCTTCTCTTTCGCAACTTTGAGCAGGCCCTCAATATCTTCGCCTTTCACCGGCAGGCACTCCGCCTGCTCCGCGATCCCGGCATTGCCCGGCGCGCAAAAAATCTCCTTTACCCGCGGACTCTGCTTGAGCTTCCACACCAGCGCGTGCTCGCGGCCGCCGGAACCGATTACCAGAACTCTCATCTCTTCCTCCGAGCCCCATTCCAGGCCGACATTATGGACCTACTTTTGACCCGGAATTGCGTAAACGAAAGATAAACAAATTTAACAAGTTAAGCCGACAAATGATACATTTACCGCTCATAAGGCTCATATCGGGCCTCAAAAATGCTCATAACTCTTAAAAGGCTGCCTCTTAGAAATTTCAACAGGCGAGTATTCCTCCATTTCCAATTAAGCCAGGATGGGGAGCCAAAAGAAAGAAGGGTTATAAATATGGAACTGAATTACGATCCCTGTTTCACCAAGTCTAGACGTTCCAAAAAAGCTATTGCCTTTTGAAGGCGATGAGCCCGGTCTTCTATCTTCCAATTTAGCTCCTTACCCACCTTCTGAATTTCCTCAACAGTCATTGAGGCCGCTTGCCGAGTCAGAATATAATGAATCTTGGCCGCAATCGAAAGCGTAGCGTAGTCCGGTTCTTTCGCCGTTTGAAGCCCTTGGAGCCCTTTCGCCATTGCTCGATAATCACTTGGTTTCCGTCTTTTCAATAGGCCAACCACTACCTCGCCATCTTTCGTCAATTCGGCGTCATATCGTCTTACTTGAAAACCCTCTTCGTTGATAGCATCAAAATCTCGCTGATGCTCTTCTAAGAAGCGAAGCGCTTGAAGCTCGCCCAGGGCGGAATCTACCAAGGGCGAATAAGGGCCATAGTAATAGGGCCTGTAACTTAGGCCTAGCCCGAGTAGGACATCCAAGAAGTAAAGACGCTTTTGCAGCAGGGTCCTTCCTTGAATAGTCCTATTATCCGCTTCCGCAACAGTAACCAACACAATTTCCTGCGGCGTCAAGTTCATGGCCCATCCCCCTTCAAAGTATCTTCAAAAATTCTTTCCACTTCTCCATTCCACCGCGTTCTTTTTTCTTGTTTATCTTTTTCTGAAGTATATTCTGCCGGAGCATAAATTTCTACGTATTGATCTTGCATGGCAATATCAATAGAACTAAAGAGGGCTGATTCTTTCTGAAAATTTTCTTTGCCTTTTACACGGATCCGCCCTTCTGATCCTTCTACTTGTTCTCTCGCTGATTTGATTCTATACACATCCACCATCACCTGCAAAGGGTCAAATCCAAGAGTTTCCCCAACTTTTTTCTCCAACTCTCCTTTTTGAGTTTGTGAAAGTTTTGACAATGCCTCTCGGATATTCACTTCCAATTGATTGAGATTCTTACTATAAATCTGCTTAAATAATCTTCGCTCTCTTAATCGCTTGAATAGCTCGCATGCCTTACCCGTAGTCTGCAGAATTTCTCTCGTAACCCTTTCGTCATCCCATTCTACATAGTTCTGCAAAAATTTATCGGAGCCATCGTAAGTATAAAGGTCTTTCAGAAAAGGAATCCGATCCATTTCAATCCCTAAGGTCATCGCGCGAGTCAACATGGCATCCGTGATCCGGCGGACGCGATGCCGATAGACCTGGGTATTCATGTAATACTTGGCCATCACATACTGTTCAACCGCATGTACTCCATCCTCGCTGATAGCAAGAATGTTTCCTTCGTGAGGCTCGCTATCCGTTTCCAAGGTATTATGCAACCGAGCAATATCGAATACTCCGTATTTAACCCCACAAAAATAGCTGTCCCTCAATAGGTAATCCTGCTTGTCGGCATCCAACGGCCCGCTGATGATCTGCTTCAACAATGGATCGGGAGGCCAATCATGCACCTTTAAAAATTTGACCATCCGTGGCCGTTTTGCCTTATCCTCGCTGAGCAGAAGACCGATAATTCTTTCTCGGTCAAGTTCTTCAAGAAAGCTAAGGCCTTTGATTAATTGCATGGTGATGAGTTCGTGAATCTCCTCCAAGCCATGCCCCTCGATAATTGTCGGCTCTGCGAAACGGGCCAAAAGATTCTCGGAAACATGGGAGAAAGGGCCATGCCCTAAATCGTGGAGTAAGGCGGCCCGGCGAAGCCACCGCCGTTCCTCTCCGTCCCCCAAACCCAAAGCTCGCCCCATGCTTGCTGCAACATAGCCTGCCCCCAGAGAGTGATCAAACCGGGTATGCAACGCGCCAGGATAAACTAAATGAGCAAAAGCTAACTGCTTAATACGCCGCAACCGCTGGAAAATGGGATTGTCAATAATCTTAACTTCGCCATCTTCCAGACGGATGAACCCATGAATCGGATCTCGGATTTCGCGCCCGGCCATAACTCTACCTCATTCTACTGGGCGAACTCTGGCTTTGTTAAGAACTCCAAAAGTGGGGATTCTCTCAATTCCCACTAAAACAGAACAGTTAATTAAGGAAACACCTCGTCGCGACTAATCTCTTTTTTTCCAAGAGTGATAAGGGCACGGAGAATCTTTGATCTGATTTCAGGCTTACCCTGCCTTTTTCCCTTCTCTATATCACTGATGGTTTGACGTGTTACCCGAGACTCTCGTTCCAGTTCCGCAGGCGTTATTCCCAAGTCTACCCTTACATGCTCAAGATTGTTAGGTCGCGGAATAGCTAAATGGAGACCCTTTTTCTTTTCATCCTCCATATGTAGACTCCTTCATAATTAACAATAATTTAACGCTTTTTTACTTTATTTAACACAATTTAAACTTATTGTCAATAAAAAAGTGAATTTTCAAAGTATTATCCATTAAAAAATGGTTTCATTGGACTTTTTAATGTTTTATTATCATATTATAAAACATAATAAAATCAATCGCTTATGTGAAATTTGCGCAATTTCATCTCTTAAAACCAGATTGGTTATTCATGGTCTTGATAAACCCGCTCCACCCTCGGCCCGATCCCGCACAGAATTTCGTAGGCAATGGTGCCGCAGGCCCGGGCCAGGTCTTCCACCCGGATTCGCTCGTCCCCGCTCTCGCCGATGATGACTACTTCGTCGCCCTGTTTGACGCCGGGCACCTCGGTCACGTCGAGCATCACCATGTCCATGGTGACCACGCCAGCGATGGGCGCGCACTTTCCCTTGACCAGCAGCGGGAAACCGACCGGCAAGGAGCGGGGCAGGCCGTCGGCGTAGCCGATGGGCACGGTGGCAATGAGCGATTCGCGCTCGACCACGGTGCGCCGGCCGTAGGAGATGGCCGAGCCGGGCGGGACCCGCTTGAGGAATCCGATCTCGCTCCGGAGCTTGAGGACCGGTTGCACGCGGCCCGCAAGGTCCAGGTCCGGGGAAGGGTTGACGCCGTAGAGCATGATGCCGGGCCGGACCGCGGTATGGTGCGACTCGGGGAAGCGGACCACCGCGGCGGAGTTGGCCGCGTGCCAGCGGGGAACCTGGAATCCGCGCTGCTCCAGGCCGTGGCGGAGCAGGGCGAAGCTTTCGAGCTGGTTCCGGGTATAGGCGTTTTCTTCGGGCGAATCGAGGTCGGAAGAGGCGAGGTGGGTGAGGACTCCGTCGAGCGCCAGGTGAGGCGAGCGATAGATCCGCTCGGCCAGCGCAAAGAAATCCGCCTCGTCCGCCCCGAGCCGGCCCATGCCGGTGTCCACCTTGAGATGGACTTTCGCGCGCCGGCCAAGCTTTTTCGCCGCGGTCTCGATCCGGTCCAGGGGTTCCGGACCATAGACAAAGGGGATCAGGCCCTTGGCTGCCGCCTCTTCCTCTTCGCCGGCAAACAGGCCGCAGGTGATCAGAATGTCGGCCGGATAGCCGCCCTCCCGGAGCGCGAGGGCCTCGCCAAACAAAGCCACCGCGACGATATTCACACCCTGTGCATGAAGTTTGCGCACCACCGCAGCCGCGCCGTGGCCGTAGGCCTCGGCCTTGACCATGGGGATGATTTCCACAGACTTATGCACCAGGGATCGAACGAAGGAAAGGTTGCCGGAAAGAGCGGAGAGATCAACGATGGCGCAAGTGGGGCGGGACATGGGTCGGTTTGCGGTTCACGGTTCGCGGTTCACGGAAAAACTGCTTTCCGCTCAACCGTCAACCGTGAACCGATTTCCGTGAACCAATCAGAGCCGCATGGGCATGACGATGCAGGAATACCGGGTGTCGTCGTCCGGGATCACGACCACCGGGCTGAGCTCGTCTTTGATCTCGAGGCGGATTTTTTCGCTCTGGGTCACACTCAGAATGTCCATGAAGTAGCGATCGTTGAAGCCGATCTCGACCGGATCGCCGGTGTATTGCACCTCACATTCTCCATGCGAGGTGCCGAAGCCGGGGTTTTTGCCCTCCAGGACCAGCAGGCCCTTGGCCAGGGAAAATTTCAGCGCCCGGGCGCGCTCGTCCACCAGCAGGGAGGCCCGGCGCAACGTGCGCGAGAAATCGTCCCTCGCCACCACCACCACCTTTTTCCGCTGCGGCTCCTCCGGGATCACCCGCTTGTATTCGGGGAACTCGCCGTCAATCAGGCGCATGAAAACTTTGGTCGCGTTGGTTTTCACCACCGCGCTGTTTTCCTTTATACCAAACTGGATTAAGCCTTCCGCCCCCTCCAGAATTTTCTTCACCTCGGCCATGCCCTTGCGCGGCAAGATCACGCCTTTGTCCAACTGCAGCTTGCCCACGTGCTCGATCTCCCGGGTGATGATGGCCAGCCGGTGCCCGTCGGTCGCCACCATGCGCAAGCCCTTCTTGTCCTCGGTCTTCTCCAGGTAGATCCCGTTTAAGCTGTAGCGCGATTCCTCACCGGCTGCGGCATAAATCGTCTTCTCCACCATCTGCTTGAAGACCGGAGCCTCGATCTCGATCAGGCCATACTTGTCCAGGTCCGGAACTTTTGGAAATTCCTCGCTGGCCAAGCCCACCAACTCGAATACGGTCTTACCGCTTTTAATCTCGACCCAATTGTCTTCCTTGGTCCGCAGTTCCAGCGGCCCTTCGGGAAGCTCCCGGACGATCTCATAGAGCTTCTTGGCGCTCAGCGTGATGGTTCCCGGCTCGCCGGTGCTGACCTCGCAACGGTCCACCACGGTGACTTCCAGGTCGGTGGCCGTAATCTCCAACTCCCCCTTCGAAGCCCGCAGCAGGGAATTGGAGAGGATGGGCATGGTGCTGCGCTTTTCCACGATGCCCTGCAGCTTGGATAAACTCCTTAAAAAAACTTCCTTCTCAATGGAGAATTTCATCTAATGCCTCCTCATCTGGTCTGGTTCTTCTTCTTGTTAGTTTTATATTTAGAAATAGTAATTATAGTAGAGCCGGTGAAAAGGTGAATAACTTTTTAAACCTCGTTTTGCGCAGCCGAAGATATCCGAATCCTTCCGCCATGATATCCTGATCCTGCCCGGGTCGGGCGGTTATTTTGCTCCTGTCCATAACTCCTGGATTCAGCACTCCGAGTGAAGTGGAAAAGAGCCGAGAGCTTTTTCTTCACAGCTTGTTCCTGAAGTTATCCACCAGACTATACACAATTTAGCCTTGAATGCCAAGCAGATTTTTAATCGCCAGCAGGTGCCGCTGGGCCTCGGGATCGTTTTGCAGCAAGGCATGGATTTTCTTGTAGGCATGGATCACCGTGGCGTGGTCCTTGCCTCCGAAAGCATGGCCGATCTCGGGATAGGAAAGGTGCACCAGCTCCCGGATCAGATACATGGCCAGTTGCCGAGGATAGGAAAAAACGCGGTTGCGCTTCGCCGATTTCAGGTCGGAAACCTTGATCTGAAAGTGGTTGGCCGCGGCCTTCATCACCAACTCGGCGGAATAAACTTTTTGCTCGTCGTCGAGGATGCTCTTCAAAATGTTGCGGGCCAGGTCCATGTTGATCTCGCCGCCCGAGAGCGAGGCAAAGGCGCCGAGCCGGATCAGCGAGCCTTCCAGTTTGCGGATGTTGCTGGTCACGCTCTCGGCGATGAACAGGGCCACCTCGGGCGAGAGCTGGATCTGCTCCTCTTCGGCTTTCTTGCGAAGGATGGCCAGTTTGGTCTCCAGGTCCGGCGGCTGGATGTCCACGATGATCCCGCTTTCAAAGCGGGAGCGCAGGCGCTCTTCCAGTTCGGGCATGTCCTTGGGAAAACGGTCGCTGGTGATCACGATGGTCTTGCCGGACTCGTACAGACCGTTGAAGGTGTAAAAGAACTCCTCCTGGGTCCGCTCCTTGCCGGCCAGAATTTCAATGTCGTCCATGAGCAGGACGTCGCACTTCTGCCGGTATTTCTGGCGGAAGTCGGCCATCCCCTCGAAGCGCAGGGAATTGATCAACTCGTTGAGGAAGCTCTCGGCCTGCAGGCAGACGATCCGGCTCTTGGGTTTGCGCTCCAGGATGCGATGGCCGATGGCATTGAGCAGGTGAGTCTTGCCCAGCCCGACCCCGCCGTAGATAAAGAGCGGGTTGTAACGCCGCGGCCGCTGCTCGGCCACCGCCTTGCAGGCGGCGTGGGCAAACTGGTTGCTGCGGCCGACCACGAAGTGATCGAAGGTGTAACGGGGGTTGAGCGAGGCATGCACGGCCGGCCCCTTGGCCTTGGCCGCCAGGCCGACCGCCGGCGGAGAGCCCGCGGTCGCGGCCTCCAGGTTCTCGTTCACCTCAAAGCGAAGATCGCGGATCTCCTGGTTGAGCTGGCGCAGCGAACTTAAGAGGTCCTCCCCGAAGTGATCCAAAATCCACTCCCGGAAGAACGGGTGCGGCACTTCCACCACCAGGGTCGCCTCTTCGCGGCGGACCGTGGTCAAGGGTTTCAGCCAGATGTCGAAACTTTGATCGCTGACCCGGGATTTCAGGCGTCCCAGTGCTTCCTGCCAAAGTCGTTGCGCTTGCATGTAGCTCCTTACAGGGTAAGATTCAGGGTTCCCACATCTCATCTCTGCCCAGGATTCATTTGTCCGGCAGGCTGAAGAAAAGCCTCACTAAATCAATAAGTTAGCTAAAAAACGTGATGAATTAAACACAACTTTGTCCACAGTTGTGAATAACTACGAAAAAGGTTTATTTTTAGGGCAACTCCAAGACCTAAAACCCCGCCTTCCCCACAGGCGGTCGCTGCCTCCCTCCGTTTGCCAGGAGAGGGATCGCAGCGTCTTCTCGACGCGCTGACCGCTACCGACCCTTGCTCAAAGTGCGGTTAATTTAACAGAGCCAAAGGTTTTGTCAAGCAAAAAATGAAAAAATTTTCAAAAAAGTGAAGCGCCGCATCCCCGCTCTGGACGCGGCTTTGCGCTAACTGATGAAAATGCTTGAGGCAACGCCGCGTTTGGTCTGGCAGTGAACACTTCGCCGCCCCTCCCTGAAATGGAAGCTGGCTCACGGATTTATTGTAAGCTGGCTTACATACAGAAATGAGTAGCCCCGCCGCCGGTTTTTCGGCCCCCGCGGCGGCCGAATTTTTACCCCGGCCGGGCGATCCCGAGGCTTTCACCGACAAAAATTTGACGGTTTTAATCCGAGAAATTGGTTTCGCCGGAGCTGGGTGAGGCGGGTTGGAAAGGAACCCAGGCGCTACCCGGCTTCGCCCTGTCCAAGCTTCGAGAATTCATAGTAAAAACGGGAAGTTGCTCCTGGTCCGCCGGTTAAAACGCCGACCGCTCTCCGGTCAGTTCCTGCAGGCGGTTGGCCAGCGTTTTCAGGTCTGAGAGCACCCGCTCGGTCTCCCGGGCGCCGCGCTCGACCTCGTTGGCGACTTCGCTGACCTCCATCACCGTCGCCACCATCTGCTCGCAGGCGGTGGTCTGCTGGCGGGTGGAGAGGTTGATCTCGGTGGCGGAGCGGTGCGTGGATTCCACCTGGGACAGGATGTGACCGAAGTAATTTTGCATCTGGTCCACCGCCTCCGCGCTCTTGTCCGAGGCCTTGAGGCTTTCCTCGGTCACCATCACCGTGCTGTTGGTCGCGTGCTGGACTTGCTCGATCAACTCCCGCACCACCTGGGTCGCCTCCAGGGTCCGGCCCGCCAGCCGCCGGATCTCCGCGGCCACCACCGAGAAGCGCCGGCCCGCCTCCCCCGCCCCCGCCGCCTCGATGGCCGCGTTCAGCGCCAACAGGTTGGTCTGCTCCGAAATCTCGTTGATAATGTCAATCACGCCGCCGATCTTCTGCGACTGCTCGCCCAGTTCCACCATCCGCTGCGCCACCTCGTTCACCCGGTTCTTGACCTCCGTCATCTGCGCGATGGCGTTCTGCAGGTAGCTCTTGCCGTCCTCCGAAACCCGGCGCGTGGTGTCCGCGATCTTGGTCACCTCTTCCGAGCTTTCCGCGATCCGGGTGGCCGAGGCCGCGATTTCCTTCGAGGTGCTCGAAGCCTCGTAGACCGAGGCCGCCTGCTCCGTGGCCCCGCTCGCCTGTTGCGAGGAGATGCTGTAAAGGTTCTCCGTGGTCTCGGACAAAAGCTTGATCGTCTGGGCAATGTTTTCCATCAACATCTTGGATCGGTCAATCTGCTGCTTGATGCTCTTGGTCATTTCGTTGAAGGCCTGGGCCAGGCTCCCCAGTTCGTCCGAAAACGGCACTTCCACGGTCACGTCCAACTCGCCCTGGCTCACCCGCTTCGCCGCCCGCGCCATCAGCGCCACCGGGCCGACCAGCATCCGGTTAAAGAACAGAATGATGACAAAGCCGATCACGAAGATGAAGGCGATGATGCCCAGGCCCTTGAGGCGGTTGCGCTGGCTCTCTTGATAATAGGCCTGCGTCGAGATCCCGATCCGCACCGCGCCCATCCGTTTCGCCGTTTTGGCCGGCAACCCCTCCGCCGCTTCGGAAGCCGCCGCCGTCTTCGCGCCTGGCTCCGCGGGCGGAGTTGAAGCCCCGCTCTGGGCCGGCGCCGCGGCCGCGGTCGTTCCCGGCAAGGCCGCCGGCGGAGTCGGTGCAGGTTCCGGCGCCTTGGGTTCGGCTCCGGCCGGGGCCGCGGGGAATTCAAAATTCAGCGGCCCGGGCGAAGGCGCGCCGGCGCCCTCGTTGATCCCGATTTTAACCGGGAACCAGAAGTCCTGGAAGCGGAGGTTGTTCCCCGCAAAAATTTCCTGGGAGCGGGGTTCGTTCGCCAGGTTCTCTGGAATCTTGGGGAACTGGAAATCGCCGGCCTTCATCTCCTGGCCGTATTCCTGGTAAATGATCTGGTCCTCCCCGTTGTAGAACACGGCGTAGCCGATGCCCTCGTTTTTCAGCTCGCTTACGTTCTGGCGCAGGATCACCGTGTCCCCGGTCAACACCCCGAACCGCGCGTTGTTGGCCAGGTTGCGCGCCAGCGACAGGCCCCGCTGGTCCACCCCCTGGATCTGGGCCTGGTGCAGCGACCGGATCAGGTTGGAAATATACAGGTAAACCACGATGCTGACCAGCGTGTATCCCACCACCATGTAGAAAGCCAGCCGGTAGCTGAGCTTGCTGTTGATGATTTTCCAGAACGAGCGCAGTTGGTCCGATGGATGTTTCATGACTTCGCTTACAAAATCCAGGACTGGAAAGCCATTATAGAAAGCCGGCCCAGCGAAGTCAAGCCAAGATAAAAACCGATTTGCGCTTTACAATCAATAGGGCTTTCAGGTAGGATTGCGTGGTCTAAAGTTCTTGGAGGGTGAAGTCTGATGAAAAAGATCTCCAGCCGATTACTTCTGCTTTGGCTTACGGTCATTTGCCTGGCCCAAGCCCCGCCGCCGGCTCCGCCGGCCAAGACCATCTTGGCGGTTTATCCGATCAAGCCGGCCGGGGTCTCCGCGGACTTGACCACCGCCATGACCGCGCTTCTGACCGCGCGCTTAACTCCTTCGCCCCGGTTGAAAGTGGTCGAGGAGGCCATGCTCAAGACGGTGATGGAGCGGCAGGCCATGAACGTCTCGGACGCCTGCGACGACACGAGTTGCCAGGTCGAGATCGGCAAATTGGTCAAGGCCCAGAAAATGGTGACCGGCACCCTCTCCAAGCTCGGCGCTAACTATTACCTTTCCACCAACCTGGTGGATATCCAGACCGGAGCCACCGAATTCACCACCGAGGACAAGTGCTCCTGCTCCGAGGAACAACTCGAAAACCTCATCGCCGCCGCCGTCGCCGAAATCCGCAACCACTTCGGCGAGAACCTGCCGATTCCAAATTTGCCGGTAGGACAGGCATTATTGCCTGTCGCTTCTTCTCCTCAAGGGGCGTCGCCGACTCCTCAAGGGGCGCAGGCATTCTTGCCTGCGCAAAAAACCTTCCAAGAATTCCACCCCCAAGGCGCCAAAGGCGGCCCCATGGTCTTGGTCTCCGACTTCAAGTTCTACATTGACAAGTTCGAGGTGACCAACCAGGACTTTCAGGAATGTGTCACTGCCGGGGCTTGCCAGAAAACCAAGCAGAAAAGCGGTTTCGATGGCCCCC
>Ga0209777_10008463_pt1 | contig 11259 bp, 10 predicted proteins | sample FrelakmetHBP12HB_FD_187147 | JGI IMG/M metagenome (GOLD analysis project Ga0209777, IMG submission 187147) | Freshwater lake sediment microbial communities from the University of Notre Dame, USA, for methane emissions studies -HBP12 HB (SPAdes)... | ecosystem: Environmental > Aquatic >...
GGGTGTGTATACAATAACGATGAACTCCGTGCCAAGTCTACAGGTGAATACGTTCTTATTGATTCCTTCAGATGATTTTTTCATTGCTCTCTTTCCACCCATAATCATCAATTTTGACAAATGCCCATTACTGAAACTAAGTAGGTGTAACAAACACTCACTTACTTCCTGTAATCCTCAAATCGTTACCCGATACTAAAATACAAGATTTCAATCCGTAATAAATAAAATTTACGCCCGACAAATATCGTTCTATCCCTCACATTTTGCGGTCAATATTACCTTGACATACAAGACAGCGTTTCCTATACTTTGCCCCACAAAAGGGGGGGGCCTCTTATCAATATTCAATTTCAATCCATTAAATTTGTCCATTTATAAAAACAGTCGGTTTCTATCAATTCAGGGAGGAGGATGAGTAATGGGGAAGACGGTCATGCTTTTAAAAATGATACTAGCGGTTTTAATGGTCGTTACAACATTCTTTACTTGTAGCGCTTTTGCAGAAGAAATTACTATTGCAAAACCAACAGCAGAAAAGAGTTATCATGGTTACGTGGGTCTGAAGGTAAGTCAGTATGAACAATCGCAAGGAGTTTATAAAAATTCAAATGGAGGTTTAGGTGGTGGAGTCTTTGCTGGATGGTATTTCTTTAAAGATATAGCTGCCGCTGAATTAGAAATTCAATATTTTCACCGAAATATAAAAACTCCTGTTCCCCATCCTTGTTTCTTTGATCACTGTGCCGGGGATGAGACTGGCGCTGACCCTTTAAGGTTTGACCTAAATTTAGTAATAGGCAAGCATATAGGCTATGTTCAGCCTTATATTAAAGGGGGAATTGGATGGTATGTTGCAAGCTATGACCCTACTGGTATGGGAAATGAAAATGCTTCTGCTTTTGGTTATCAATATGGTTGTGGTATTGCCATCATGAAGTATTTTGGTTTTGAAGCAGAATACGTTTCAGCGAAAACAACAATCCGTGATTTAGACAAGGAATTTGACTTTTCTGGCCCTATTTACTCATTTTTTATAAGATATGAATGGTGAGACCAAAAAAGAATCATATTCAAGAACTGTATAAACTGAACTTGACCTGACAGTGAGTGTTGAGGCTTTTTCTTACTTCCTGTTATCCACAAAAAGTAACTCTTAATTAATATGCAACATTTCAATCCGTAATAAACACCATTCAATCCCTACGGCAAACATCGGTACGACACCCCACATCTTGTGATCAAGATATTCTTGATATACAAAATAATTCCTATCCTGCCTCCTATAAAAAGCAAGTTCTTATCAAAAAATAATCCTGATGAGTTGTCAGTTATTTCATCATCCTTCAAATTTCCAACCACAACCAGGACAGTTAATGCGCACGGTAAACCCAAGGATCTTCTTTTTCAAAAATTCATGTTCGATTATTGTATTGCACTGACAGCAATGGATTTTATCACGAAAGTATTTAGTCCTATGCTAATTTTTTACCTTGGACACAATCTGATACTGGCTCAATTCCAGTAATTCAAATTCACAGCACCCCATGTTTTTATTCCCGCTACCTTTCTTACTGCCTTTGCCCCTGAATTTCTTCAGGCAATATTGTGCAAGGAGGGCAGGACAATTAATTGTTGCTCCCCTTGTCTGTGTTTCTTAGTCTAAAGCCTGATTTCTCCGTTACTGCACAATCGGAAATCGGTACTCTCAGTCGCTTCCTGGGCGGGCATTGAAACAGTCAATACGGGACAAGGGGCACTTCTTACAACTCTTGTTGTCGTGCTACCAAACGCATTTTTCTTGCCGGTGCTGTGTCCGCCGATAGTTCCCATCACAATCAAATCAGCTTCATTATTCTGCTGAAACTTTAAAATCTGCTCATATGGAGCGCCTTTCAGCAACCGGTATTCGATATCTTTAAAATCACCAAAACTTTCCGTACAACATAGCTGCAACTCCTGTTTGGATTTCTCTTCCATAGTTTTCTGCAGCTCATTAATATTTACTTTGGGAGCATACCAAGCGGTCATTTTTCCAACTTCCTGGATAACATGAATGACATAGAGCTTTGCCCCGAATTTGTTGGCCATTTCTGCCGCATAAGGCGCCGTATATTTGGAACCGGCGGAAAAATCTGTTGCAAAAACTATTTTTTTGATTTCCATAGCTCCTCCCTTTTTATCAGTTGGTTGTTCTCATTCCTTGACGGTTTCCAATACGATATCACCAAATCTGTCTTTAACCGCCGTCTTCATTTGAAGAAGATCGTAACAGCGTTTTGCAGCGGCGATTAAGATAACAATGACTAAAATCATTACAAGGACCGAGAGCACGGCAAGAAGGTATTTCCCATTGGGCAAGTAGTTTTTAGTAATGTTTAAATATCCGGCATATAAAGTTGTTATAGTCATAATAATACCCGGCACGGCGGTAATCCAAGCATACTTCAGTTTTCCCATCCGCAGCAACATGGTTGTTCCGATTATTAAAGCGCAGGAGGCGAGGAGTTGATTGCTCATACCGAAGAGCGGCCAGATGGTGGTTATATCACCCGTGTACACCAGATAGCCCCAAGCGCCCGTGAACAGGAAACTGGTAATGGCGATACCGGGAATCCAGCGTTTCTCCGCAAATTTTGGAATGACTTTGCCGACCATTTCCTGAAGAAAGAATCTACCGACACGTGTGCCGGTATCTATGGCCGTTAGAATAAATACGGCTTCAAACATAATGGCAAAGTGATACCAGTAAGACATCAATCCTTTCATGAACGGAACCGAGGAAAAGATGTAAGCCATGCCTACGGCCAGCGATACTGCGCCGCCTGGTCTGCCCTGAACTTTTTCTCCGACTGCCGCTGCCAGAGTGGGAAGATTAACTGTGGAAAGGCCCATTTTGGCAAAAACCGCCGGTGCTGCATTAATTGCAAAATAATCAGCCGGAACAAGGACACAGGCGGCAATTAAAGCCATAATGGACACAAAGCCTTCAACAAGCATTGCTCCGTAACCGATAAATAAAATGTCCCGTTCATTACCAATCATTTTGGGCGTGGTTCCCGAACCGATGATGGCGTGAAAGCCAGAAAGCGCCCCACAAGCTATCGTTATCATCACAAATGGATAGACGGGACCGGGAATAATCGGCCCGCCGCCATGGATAAATTGCGTTAAGGCAGGCATCTGAAAATCAGGCCGGACAATAAAAATGCCCAGCGTCAGCATGGCGATTGTACCGATTTTCAGATAGGTGGAAAGATAATCTCGGGGACACAAGATCATCCAAACCGGAAGCACCGAAGCAATGAATCCATAAGCGGGAATAATCAAAGAAATTTGTTTTTTTGAAAGAGAAAATATTGACGACCATGTCGGACTGGCCGCAACATAAGGGCCGACTAGAATCGTGAAAAAGAGCAACACGACACCGATGATGCTGGCGCCTTTTACGTCACCGGGACGCAGTACGTGCAGGTAGATTCCCATCAGGAAAGCAATCGGTATAGTGGCAAAAACGGTAAAAGTTCCCCAGGCGCTTTCAAACATGGCGTTAACCACGGCAATGGCAAGGCCGGCAAGCGTTAGAAGCAGAATGAATAGAAAAGCGAAGGACGCAACAGCGCCGGCAGTTTTGCCTATTTCGCTTTCCGCTATCTTGGCAAGGCTTTGACCCTTGTGCCTTACCGAGGCAAAGAGAACAATCATGTCGTGAACAGCTCCGGCGAGGACAGCGCCAAATAGAATCCAGAGGGCACCGGGCAAATAACCGAATTGCGCCGCCAGCACTGGACCGAGCAAGGGACCTGCGGCGGCAATTGCCGCGAAATGGTGTCCAAAAAGAACGAACTTGTTAGTTTTGACATAATCGTGGCCGTCAGCCATGGCAATGGCCGGTGTGGCCACTTCCGGCTTGAGGCCCAAAACTTTATTGGCGATAAATATTCCGTAGAATCGATAACCAATCGCAAAAACACACAATGCAACAAAAACCAGAGTCAACGCATTCATATCCTTTTTCCCTTTTATTTTTTTCAGCAGCTAAGATTAAAAGCGAAAAAACCAGTTAGTCTAGTGAATAATTTTATGCCATAAATCTGCCGCTTTTTATAGGCAGTATAAAGTAGCAGGAATTTGTATGTCAACATAATTTAAAAACTGCTGCCATGAATACCTGCTTGCCTTTTTCTGCAAGTGCATGTATTTCTACTCTTCCTGTCATCAAAAACAGGATATCGAGTTCGTAGAGTGCCTATTGCATATTTCTATCAGTAATCGATAATCCTTAATCGCACGGATTCTATTTGTTTGTAGGTGAAGTCGATAATTCCGCCGGTTCGGGAATCGGACTTTTCTTTCTTCCTTCCTGTAGTACACAAATCGCCAACCTCGTTGAATATGCAAGACTTCAATCCGTAATAAACACTATTTATGTAAAACAACGAACATCGGCACAAAACCTTTCACATTTATGGTCAAAATATAATTGACAGGCAAGACTGAATATCTTATAAATTAAACATGAATATCAGGGTTGTGAGTGAAGGATAAAAAACAAGGATTCTGGAATAAAAAAGTAAGGAAGGAATCTTTATGGAAGAAAGAAGGAAAGTGAAACGACTGAAGGAGGAAGATGAGCTCACCATAACTGTCCTCTCTGGAGGAGAAAATCTTCCTAAAGAAAAAATTTTCCATACCTTCAGCAAGGATATTTCTGCTTCTGGTGCCAGAATTCAGTCCAATAGTTTTTTGCCTGTCGATACCCTCCTCAATATAAAAGTTAGGTTAAAGAATACGCCCCAAATGATAACTGCCCTAGGGAAAGTAAAATGGATCAAAAGCCTCTTTGCGGATGAGTTTTTTGAGGCGGGTTTGGAATTCGTCAATATATCCAGAGAAATGATGTAGCAACCTGCGGATTACATCTCGTCAAACCAAACCTGCACCTTTCAAATAGTAATCCTCAATCCTGACAACTTCCCGTTACTGAAACTAAGTAGTTGAACTCAACAAGGATTTCTTCCTGTAATTCACAAATCGTCAATCTTGATGAAGATGCAAGACTTCAATCCGTAATAAACACAATTCACGCCCAACAAACATCGGCAACGCAACCCACATTTTATGGCTATTTTCCCATTGACTTAAAATCCATTGCTACTTATACTCTCTCCATCAAAAACAATACCTTATCAGTGGATTCATTGAGGCGTTATGAACAACCTTCCTGCCAAGCAAAGAACTGGTCGCCGCCTAATTCGCTATGGCGCATTTTTATTCTTCCTAGGTCTTCTCACTGGCTTAATTGTGCCAATGCTAGCCAATCCTCGGATGGGACTTTCAGGCCATCTCGAAGGTATAATGAATGGCACTTTTCTTGTGTTGTTGGGCTTAATGTGGCCAAGGCTTCGATTGTCTGGATTTGTTTTGACAATCACATTCTGGCTAGCCATTTATGGCACCTATATCGATTGGGCCACAACCCTGACAGCGGCTGTTTGGGGAGCGGGTGCATCAATGATGCCGATCGCCGCCCTCGGCCACAAGGGTTCGCCCCTCCAAGAGGCGATCATTAACTTTGGCCTTGTGTCACTCGCACTGGCCATGCTTGTGACCTGTGTCATTGTCCTGTGGGGTCTCCGAGGCGCAGATGAGCCTATATCTACGGAATCGGCCTAACAAGCATATGCAGTGAACGGCGTTCCGCTTCGCGCTAACGCAAACCGCAACTTTCTTTCAATCCGTAATCCTCAATTCTGACAACTGATCATTACTGAAACTAAGTAGGTGCAATCAACGTTAGTGATGATGATTTAGTTTTTCAAAAATCGATCATTGAGTTTTTTATTGACAACTTCCTGTAATCTTCAGTTGACGATATTTAAGAAATATGCACGATTATAATCGGGAATAATTAATATTTGTAGCATTGTCTGGAAATCATGCGGTAAACTAAGTAAATACACTTTACCATTATGTGTCGGGAGAAACTGGCTTACTAGACTCGAAGAAGGTCTCGGTGTGGCGAACTGGGAACTGTGTTAATTTATAGGTGTGGCCATTTCTTCAATCTGAGTGAGGGGAATAACATTTTCAAGGGGATGCCACCCAAAGCAAGAAAGGCATTCCCAGCAGGAGAGTCATCATGTTAGAGAATCAGATCATTCCGGGATATCGCCATCAACCGGGATTTCACTGTGCGTCCAGCGCCATCCGAAACGTTCTGGCATTCCGGGGGATTCAGGTTAGTGAGCCCACTGTCATCGGCTTGGGGCGAGCGCCGGGATTCTTCTATCTGATCCTTAATCAACGCCCTTCCCGACTTATCCATACACGTTGCCCCGCTCTGGAGGATAACTTCTTTCGGAGCGTAGGTATGAAATTCCAGTGGCAGGAGACAGAGAACGCAGCAGATGCGACACGGCACGCTAAATCATCGGTGGTCCGTGGCCTACCGGTTCTTATCCAGACCGACATCGCCTATCTTCCCTACTTCAACACGGATCAGCACTTTCCTGGCCACGCCGTAGTCATCTTTGGCTATAATGATGAAAAGGAAGAGTTCTACGTTTCGGACACGCTCCATCCGGAAACGCTCGCTGTAGCGATACCAGACATGGAACGCGCGCGGAGTGCCGTTTTCCCGCCCTTCGTGCTAAAGAACAAGTCCTTCGTCCTTGAGGACTTCTCGGGGTTTCTTATTGACGAGGCCGTGGTTCGGGGTGCCATCCGCCTGTGGGCTGAGGAGAACCTGAACGGCATTCCGGGGCTACCTGTATCCTACGGTGTCAGGTCGTTGGAAGCGCTCATTAGGGATGTGATCGACTGGAAAGAGGCGGCAGATTGGCAGTGGTCAGCGCGCTTCACATACCAAGTCATCGAACGGCGGGGAACGGGCGGCGCCGGATTCCGCACCCTATACCGGCAGTTCCTCGAGGAGCAAGAAGAACAGTACCCTGCGCTCCAGAGACTTCGTCTCTCACATGAGATGACTGTCATTGAGGATATTTATCACGAAATGGCCGCAGCATTTCGGCAGATCAGCGAAGAGGAGGTGCCGGACTTCTCCCCAGTCATGCCTGTTCTGGAGAAGCTCTTGGCGCGGGAAAAAGATTTCTATCAGAAGATTCTACTTGAACTTTGAAAACAGCGCACATTGGATCTGCCAATCTCATTGATGAGGAAAGAGGTAGATCCTTTGATTTGACCGAAGTGTAAGGGTGCCATGTGGGTTATCAGTAACATCGAAGATCCGTCCGATCCGAAGAATTACTTTCTTACTTCCTGTTATCCTCAAATTGTCAGTTTCGACAAAAATACAAGATTTCAACCCGTAATCAACACAATTCAGGCCCTATGAAAAAAATTTATACGAAGCTTTATTTAGCTTGACAAAAAATAAAAAAGGAATATTTAAAAGCCATCTAAATTTGTACGTTCCCCCCCTTCTTTGTTCACAAATGTTAACCCATCAACCTAACCATAACCTAACTATAACCTAACTATAACCTAACTATTGGAGGTACGTAATCATGAAAATTTTTTTGAAAAGAAAGTCGAGACAATACAAAGGAAGAAGGGGGCAAGAAAAGGTCGTTAAAGATATAGGTTGAAAATAAACAATTACCAATGCAGCAGTCCCTCCCCGAATTCCACCCTCGCTTTTTGCGGAAGGAGGGTAGATAAAACATTAATGTGTAAAGGAGACAACAAAATGAAAAAGTTACTTTTGGGAACATTGTTTTTGGCGTTGGTACTTTTATTACCTGTTCCAACTATGGCCAGAGTAAGTGTAAACGTTGGTATTTCCCTGCCACCCATCGTATTTGGCGGACCACCGGAACTGGTAGTGATACCGGAGACGAATGTCTATGCTGTCCCTAGCGTAGACGCGGACATTTTTTTCTACGGTGGTTGGTGGTGGCGTCCGTGGGAAGGGCAATGGTACCGCTCGCGGAACTATGATTCAGGTTGGGGTCACTATCGAGGGCGTCCATCTTTTTATAGAAGTGTACCCTCAGATTGGAGGAATAATTACAGGGATAATCGTTGGAAAGGGAATCAATGGAATCAACAAAGAGTACCCCACCAGCAAGTTCAACAAAACTGGAGGAACTGGGAAAGGAATAATCATTGGCAGAAACAAAATAATTGGGGTGTCCAAGGTTTGAAGAAGTCCGGAAAGCAATCTCAACAACCGTCTCGAAATGTTCAACAACATGAACAACAGGGAAACCACGGAAGAGGAAGAAATTAGAAAAACAGGCTTTCTTGAGTAAAAGTTTGGGATGTGAAAACAAAATATTCAGTAGGAGGCTAAAGGATGAAAGCAATAACAACAAAGAGAATGCTCATGTTCGTAATTGCCGTGTTCTTCATGAGTTTGATGGCTGGGTGTGCCCATATGATGGATAAAAATGGATGCCCGGCAAAATGTAGTGCTGCGCCTGAGCCGGAAAAGGTTATAGTTGCCGCAGCAGAACCGAAGATCATTGTCCTTGCTTTTGAGGACATACATTTCGATTTCGATAAGGCGACACTTAAGCCGGAAGCGCGATCGATCCTGAAAAGGAATATCCTGCTTCTGAAAGATAACCCTAACGCTAAAGTCCGCATTGCAGGGTATACCTCTGCTTCCGGCACTGAAGTCTATAACCAGAAGTTGAGTGAAAGAAGGGCAAAAGCTGTTGAGGAATACCTCATTAATGAAGGCAGCATTGCACCGGACAGGGTTACCATGATTGGCTATGGCGAGGCAAATCCGGCAAGTTACGAAGCAGAGCCTAAAGAGCTTTACTCAAAAGCAGCAAAGTCAAACATGAGAGTTCTTTTTGAAATAGTCGTACAATAAGAGCATCGGGTTAAGGAGAAAAGAAATGAAACAAGCAAGAGTTAAAATATTTTTAGTTGCGTGCATAGTCGCGATCATAGGAATCTTTTCAATTTACTCTTATGCGGCTACGGCCAATGAAATCGATGCCAGCGTAAATGCGTCCCTTGACCGATTTGTTAAAGAAGTCAAGGGTGCGCAGGAGTTTCTTGACGCCGCCAAGGGAGTTCTCATCATCCCTAAGGTCATTCAGGGGGGGCTTTTCGTCGGAGCCGAGTATGGTGAGGGAGCCTTAAGGATCGGCGGGAAAACGGTCAGTTATTACAACATCGTTTCCGGATCATTCGGCTATCAGATCGGAGCCCAGGAGAAGGACATCATCCTTGTCTTCATGAGTGATAAGGTCTTGAAGAAATTCCGTAACAGTAAAAACTGGAAAGCGGGTGTTGACGCCAACGTAACCGTAGTCAAGGTCGGCGCTGATGAATCCTTAAGCACACTGAAATTCAAGCAACCCATTGTCGGGTTTGTATTTAGCCAGAAAGGGCTTATGGCCGGTGCCACGATAGAAGGTTCGAAATTTACAAAACTGAAACGGGAAACAACAGCATAGATGCATTTAATCTCCGTTCCTAACCTAGCGCAGGTGGCGTGTTTCGATACAGCTTTTCATCGCGACATGCCACAGCGTACGGTTACGAAGCCGGGTAATTCATGCCCGTATCGGTAACGATGCCAGGGAAGCCGCACCACCGCTGAAAATTGGCATAGCTCTCTTTCAAATAGTAATCATCAATTCTGAAAACTGCATACTACTGAGACTTAGTAGGTGAAGTCAACAATTCCGCTGGTTCGAGAATCGGATTTTTGTATATTTTTTCTTTAAAATCTTATTTCTCACTTTAATAATTTCATGCTACATTATAGATGATAGTTTTAATATAATATTAATCCATTCATTTTTTGATAATAAATATATGCATGAAATCAATCTTCAAGCAAATTCACGAGTAGAGATGATAGACATTACAGCTTCAGTTCAAGCTGTAATCAATAGCGAAAAAATATCCAATTTGTTACAAGAAAAATGAGAAGTGCGAAATCATTAAGGATGATAAACGGGTAAAGCTTTACCTAAAAATTGTCCGTATGTATTTGGACGAGCGCCTAAGTACTAAAAAAATTGCAATCCAGTTAACCCCGGCCGGGATTCCCTCGCCAGCAGCTGCAAAGGGAAAGAAGGTTAAATCTACAAAATGGAACCATGTAACTATCTCAAAAATGCTAAAGAACCCGGCGTTTGTTGGCGAAGGAACTTATAACAAGGAAAAGCCAGAAGTCGAATGGATTAAATTTCCCTTCCCTCCAATAATTACAACTGAAAGATTCCAGCAAATACAGGCCCGGATGGAAATACAACAGCTTAAACCTAAACGCGTTTACAAAGGTTATGATGACCATTTTCTTTTTGATGGCCTGATTTATTGCGGCGAGTGTGGGGCTAGAATGCGTAAAAAAGTTAAGACGGAAAAGAATGGCAAGGTGCGCCTTTATTATTCCTGTTATTGGAGGGGTGCTAGCGCTGACGATAAGGAAATGGCTGGACACAAAGCCACCTGCATTTTGACTGCTGTGAATGCTGATGAAATTGACAACCAGCTATTTAACCAAATTGTAGAATTTTTGGTTGAACCCAAAAGCCTTATTGATTCTTGGTTTCGTGATATTAATTTTGAGCAATTAAAAGAACGGGTTGACCTACTTGAACAAAAAAATAAGCTGTTGCAAAATAAACTTGCAGACGGGTTTGAATATATAACCGGCGTATCAAACCCCAAAATGAAAAGAAATTATCAAGAGGCTCAAAAAAAGGTTGAAGCGGAATGGCAGAAAATGCAAATGGACTTAACCAACGCCCGGAATGAACTGGCAAATGCGACCAATAAGACACAAAGATATGAATCCTTTAAAACAGCCATTAACAAGCCGGTCGAAGGGTTTAGAAAGGAATTAAAAACAAAAGGGAGGCTCCGCGCGTTCCTTACCGCCCTTCCCTTCCCCGAAAAGAAACGGCTTTCAGAAAGCATTATAGCGCCGGAAATGGGTGGAAAATGTTTTGTCCAGTATATCCGCCCGGCTGATTATTTAAGCAATGAAGAATTGGAAAATGTGGCTAAGTGTAAACAGAACGCGCCACAGACAGACCGTGAGCCTTATGCACATGGAGACTTCCTGATTGATTTTGACCGGATTGAAGCCGTTATAAATGGTTTAAATCGTGACGAGCTTTTGGGTAACGTGGATTCTGGTGCGATTCCCCGGCGGAAAAAATATGATTATCGACGGCGGTGGTTTTTCGGAGGGTTACTTTGATATAGGCAAATCTGTCGTGGCTCCTTTTCTCTATCATGAAAGAATCAGCAATATTGATA
>Ga0209777_10008464_pt1 | contig 11258 bp, 8 predicted proteins | sample FrelakmetHBP12HB_FD_187147 | JGI IMG/M metagenome (GOLD analysis project Ga0209777, IMG submission 187147) | Freshwater lake sediment microbial communities from the University of Notre Dame, USA, for methane emissions studies -HBP12 HB (SPAdes)... | ecosystem: Environmental > Aquatic >...
TCGCCGTCCTGATACACGCCGATTTCCTTCACCAGTGGGCTTGCCGCAAGAATGGCATGCTCGATCTCTTCGGGGTTTATGTTTTTGCCGTTCGGGAGCACGATGATTTCCTTGATGCGGCCCGACACATACAAATAGCCCTTGTCATCCAGATACCCCTTGAATTGGGTCTGGGAATATGGCTGGTATCAGGCCTGTTTAAAAAAGCTGCCTGGCTGATTGTCTTAATGGCTTTTGCACTGTTCATAGGCGTAACGCTTCAAAAGACACTCGCTGGGGCCGAATCCTGCGGCTGCTTCGGCACAATCCACGTCAAACCCTGGATAACACTCAGCACGATTGATATTCCGCTCTTTCTCGGCTTGCTTATTTTCCGTCCACGAAAAGAGAAATTGCTGCCCCCGCCCTGGCCTTCAGCAAGGCACTTTTTCGGCGTTGCTATTCCCACTTTCATTTTATTAGGCGCAATTGTTCCAATTCTTATATTTAATAAGCCTCCCGAAAAAACCAGCCGCTACGAAGTTGTCAGACCGGACGAATGGATAAGCAAACCGTGGCCCCTGCTTCAGTACATAGATATTGCCGATTCGCTGCGAAGCCAGATTGCAATTGTCCTTCTTTATCACAGCGACTGCCCGAACTGTCGCGAGGCCATTCCCAAATACGAAGAAATGGCCCGCGACCTTACCGGTAACGAAAATGCCATTCGCATAGCCTTCATCGAGGTACCGCCTTATGGCTCGCCGGAAGATAATCCTGTTTCTCCTGATACTATCTGCCTCGCTGGAAAGCTCGCTTCGACTAAGCAGTGGTACAATATAACCACTCCACTAATAGTCGCTTTGGTGGATGGCTCTGTCGTCAAATACTGGGAAGTCCAAACCCCCAGCCTCGACCAGATACTTGACGCGGTCTTCTCTGCCGAGTAATAACCACAGAAGTTATGAATTTGACAGTTTCGCTGCTCATGCTATAATGCCCGTAGCTTACGCCTCGAATGGCAATAAAATAGGGTTTTTATAAATGCAGCTTATTGCACGGATGCAAAAAAAACAGTGGACAATCCAGCCTGCGGACAGTCGTTCTGCTCAGCTTGCCAGAACACTTAAGGTCTCACCTCTTTTGGCGCAGGTTTTAATCAATCGCGGTATAACCGACGCCCATACCGGCTCTGTTTTCTTAAGGCCCAGGCTCACCGAGCTTATCAGCCCGGAGCTGATGCCCGGCGCAGAAAAAGCTGTCCGTCGAATAAAACAAGCTGTCAACAACAAAGAAAAAATCACCGTCTACGGAGACTATGACGTTGACGGCATCGCGGGAGTGGCGATTCTTTGGCAGCTTTTAAAACTGCTCGGTGGAGATGTTGAATACTATATCCCGCACAGAATCGATGAGGGCTACGGCCTCAATGATGATGCGGTTCAATCCTTAGCCGCCTCCGGCACTAAGCTCTTGATCACTGTTGACTGTGGTGTCACAGCTATCAGTTCCGCTGAGCTTGCTGACCGATTGGGTCTTGACTTGATAATAACCGACCATCACCAGCCTGAAGCTAACTTACCGAAAGCTGTTGCTGTTGTGCACCCCGCATTGGATAGCTCTTACGCCAACCAGGATTCGTCCGGCTCCATGGTTGCCTTCAAGCTGGCCTGGGCTACTGCTAACGCATTCAACGGCGGGCAGAGACTTGAGCCTGCCTTGCGCGAATTTATGATAAACGCAACTTCGCTGGCAGCTATGGGAACTATCGCCGATATTGTGGACCTCAGAGGTGAAAATAGAATTTTAACCAGCTATGGACTCATGTCCCTGCCGCAATGCAGTCTCTGCGGCATCCATGCATTACTCGAATCTGCAGGCCTTACAGGCCAGGGTCTCGACAGTTTCCACATAGGCTTTCAGCTTGCACCGATGCTCAACGCCGCGGGCCGAATGGGGCACGCAAGATTGGCCGTCGAGCTTTTAACAAGCGACAGCGAAGTTCGCTCGATGGAAATAGCTGAATATCTCAAAGCACAAAACAACCAGCGGCGCCAGTGCGAACGAAAGATTTTCAAGCAGGCCTGTGAAATGATAGTCCAGCGGGGCCTGAATCACCCGGACCGAAAGAGTATTGTTCTCGCCGATGAAAACTGGCACGTCGGCGTGATAGGCATAGTCGCTTCCAGGATAGTAGACAAATTTTATCGGCCGACGATTATGATTAATTCTGCCAATGCCCTTGCTCAGGGCTCCGCCCGTTCGATAAGTGGTTTTGACATCCTCAGTGCAATTACCGCCTGCTCGAAGCATTTGGCTAATTTCGGCGGGCACAAAATGGCTGCAGGCGTAACTATCGAAGCCGAAAAAATAGACCTCTTCGCAGAAGATTTTGAAGCCTACGCCGGACAGAACCTCAAACAAAACGATGTGGTTGCCAAACTTCACATCGACGCACTCGCCCCATTAAGCGAATTTCGCAAAGAAGCCGTCAATGAGTTTAACATGCTCGGACCTTTCGGCCAGGGCAATCCGAAACCCGTTTTCGCAACAAAAGGCGTCCGGCTTTGCTCCGTGCCGAGAAAGGTAGGCGCCAAAAATGACCATCTCCAGCTTGCCATAACTGACAATACCAATCATCTGCGATGTGTCGGCTTCGGCATGGGAAAATTTGAAAAGAAACTCCTTGAGCACGAATTCTTCAATGTCGCCTACTGCCCCCAGGTTAATAACTACAACGGCAGCAGTAACGTCGAATTAATTCTCGCTGATATCCTGTTCGATTGAATCAGCTTTGGTATTGCTTTTCTTTGGCATACCAGCCGAATTCGTATCCACTTTTATCCTGTCGATTTTGAACTGACCTATCGTTGTGGCTAAGTTGAAGAAATCCTTGGGGTCACCGTTACCCGCTGCCAGGGCAATATGCCCTGCGTCATATCCGCCTCGTCCTGTACTCTTAAACGTCGCATCCAGTCCGACCCATTTGCCCCCAATATATGCCTGTACCCAGGCGTGCCCTCCAAAACCGTTCTCCATACCGCCAAATTCATCCACGTATGCAATCCCAACAACCACCTGCGCCGGTATACCCACCGCCCGGCACAGCGCCGCCGTCAGAACTGCAAACTCGCTGCAGTCACCCTGCCTGCTGGCTGCAACCTCCGCCGCTGATGCATAACCCACTGACAGGCTCTTGTTCTCGATATATCCGGCGACAAAGCTTTCAATCTTCTCGGCTGCATCTAAAGCATCTTTACTGTCTCCGACTGCAAGCTTGGCAAGCTCGATTATCTCCTTCCGGTCGCTCTGAACATATCTGCTCGGCTGCATTGCCTCCAGAATTGCCTTATCACTTCCTCTATAAGGAAACCTGCCGCCGGACCGAACCTTCACAGGTTCGACAATAACTGTCAGACTGCCGTCACTGTTCTGCCGAACGCTTTGATTGTCATTGGATGGTATTCTTAGACTATTCACTCCCGGAACCGCGATTAAGTGATAAGTAATTGACTTGGCCGAGCCGACATCCTCCAGCGGTACGGGACTCTTTATGAACATCTTTTCGACTATTTCCGGCACATCATTCCCGCCCATCGCGAATTCTTTCCCGCATGCAATCATCTCTACCATTAGCCCCGCCACTGGCATTAGACTTTTTTGAAGCCGAAGATTTTCATCGACATAATCGGTACCCACAATATCACCGGCCTCCGGCATTGATATGGTGGTTTTTATTTCCGTCAATGCCACGACACGGCCCAGCAGGTCGATGTTTTGTCTCGGCCCGACACTTACCTGGGCATCAATCGCATCGAGAAGACTTGGATTAAATATCCTGACCGTATAGCTCGAACCTTCCTTAAGCCCGCTCTTTAACTCCAGCAGGCGCAGGCCTTCTGCCATCACCGCGCCTTTAGGCCATTCGAGAGTGCTCTTTTCCTCCTTACCCATCGACGCGACCGTCAGGTTCACCATCCCCTGCTGGTTTACCGTCCCCGTAACCTTCATACTCATCACACTCATATCCTGCACCGCTTCGAAACCAAGCGGCTTACCAGATGTCGTTTCTATACTTGTTTCCGATGTATTCATCGTCACCGGAATATCGGTCCGGCTCAATGTAATATTGACTTTTTCAGTTGTAGTAACTTTGCCCTCTGCTGCTGTCCGGTTCCGTACGGCATAACCTGCTTTCTTGCCGTCGATAAAAACGGCAAAATATTCCTCTTCACTTTGTGCAATGCTTACCGAACAAACCGCCGCCAGAACTAAACAGAACCCGAAAATATGCCGGACTTTCATAATCACTTCCCTTTCACAAAAGTAAGTGTTTTCTCAATACTGAAATCTCCTGTTAAGTATAAATATATTAATCTGTTTTTTCATCGTATTTTTAAAATATTCACAAATTAAGTTGCCTTTTGTCGTCTGCCTGTAGTTGCATTATCCGTTCTTTACGCTAAAATAGCCGAAAAACCTTTGTAGGTTCGTTACCCTATGACATTTAATGAATTATTAACGCTTGTTTCTTCAAGAAAAGGTCTGGAAGTCTGTATCGATTCACGTCTTGTCAAAAAAGGCGATATCTTTATTGCCATCAATGGCAGCGTATATGATGGCCATCGATTTATCGACCAGGCCGTCACCGCCGGTGCTAAATACGTTGTCTGTCAACAACCGTTCAGCCATAAGGATGCTGAAGTGATTATTGTCGATGACTCCACCAAAGCCGCTGCGGCTTTGGCGCAGGCAGGCAGGGGTAATCCCGCTTCGAAATTAGTCAACCTCGCTGTCACCGGCACAAACGGCAAAACAACCGTCGCTTTTCTCGTCCAGTCAGTCGTTCGACACGCAGGCCAAAAGTGCGGACTTATCGGAACGATTATCTACGACACAGGCGAACAAATTTACCAGGCACCCCTGACAACACCTGACCCTCTCACTATTGCCGACAGGCAAAAACAGATGCTGAACGCCGGCTCGAAGTACATGATCATCGAAGCCAGCAGCCACGCCCTTTCTCAAAACCGTCTGGCATGCGTTGACTTCAAGGCCGCCGCTTTCACAAACCTTACCGGCGACCACCTCGATTACCATAAAACCGAACAAAACTATCTCGACGCCAAGGCAAAGCTCTTTCAGGGCTTGTCACCAAGTGCATCCGCCGTCTTGAACAAAGAATCACCTCATTCTGCCGCCCTTGCCGGAAAGACAAAAGCCAAAATCTTATGGTACGCAATCGATATGCCCGCTGATCTTATTGCTCATCTTGAATCGATGGATTTGACAGGCACAAATTTTCTATTGGAATATGATAGCCGAACACAAAAAGTAAATTCCCCATTGCTGGGCCGATATAACGTCAGTAACCATTTGGCAGCGGCAGGCCTCTGCATCGCCGCAGGCTTCGATTTGAAAACGATAGCTGCAGGCCTCTCTGCCCTGAAGGTAACTCCGGGCCGGCTGGAGAAGGTTGATTCGGATCTCAGCTTTACCGTACTTATCGACTACGCACACACGGACGATGCCTTGAAAAACGTCCTGTCAACATTAAAACCTTTATGCAAAGGCCGTTTGATAGTTGTCTTCGGCTGCGGCGGAGACAGGGACAAAACCAAACGTCCGCGTATGGCAAAAGTCGTCGAGCAGTCGGCCGACCGGGTTTTCGTTACCAGCGACAATCCAAGAACTGAATTGCCACAGGCTATAATTGACCAGGTAGTTGCAGGTTTCCAAAATCCCGATTCGAAGAAAATTAAAATCGAACCTGACAGAAAAAAGGCTATTGAGTTGGCCATAAATGCCGCCGCCGAAAAAGATATTGTCCTCATAGCGGGCAAAGGACATGAAACTTACCAGATAATCGGTAACAAAAAATTCGACTTCAGCGACAAGGCCGTGGCTTTGGAGTGTCTCAAAAAACGAAAATGAAACAATTCCCAATTACAGACCTCGCCCGAATAATAAAAGCACACTGTGAGCCGGCCCCGGAGCTTCCTTCTTATTTCACCGGCGTGAATACCGATTCGAGAACTATAAAATCCGGTGACTGTTTCTTCGCTATCCGCGGTGACAATTTCGATGGCCATGATTATCTTTCCGATGCCTTCGCCAAAGGTGCTGTCTGTGCGGTAGTTGATAAAACCTCCGGTACAGATGGATTTGCCGGCAAAATAATACTCAAGGTCGATGATACGATAGAAGCTCTCGGACTTCTCGCCGCAAAATATCGCTCCGTCGGTAAATACAAGGTCGTTGCGATTACTGGCTCTGTCGGCAAAACCACAACAAGACAAATCGTATTTCACGTCTTAAGCCGGCATTTCCATTGCTGCCAGTCTCCTAAAAATTTTAATAACAATATCGGACTGCCCCTGACCCTGCTCGGTGCTGATGCCTCGGACAAAGTTATCATCGCCGAGCTTGGAACCAATCACCCCGGCGAGATAGCTTACCTGGCCGGTATCGCCCAGCCCGACGTCGCCGTCGTAACCAATATCTACCCAGCACACCTCGAAGGTTTTGGTGACCTGCAGGAGATTATGCGGGAAAAATTGTCTATAGCACAAGGCCTTCGTAAGAACGGCATCTTGATTGTCAACGCTGATTTTGATAGCCTTGTTGACGCGTGCAGAAAAAGTGGCATCAAACTTAAAACTTTTGGAAAGTCCGATACTGCTGACATTCAGGCCCGCAGCATCACTTACAAAACTACCAGCAGCGAGTTTACTATCGATGGTACTAAGGTTATTTTGCCGTTACCAGGCCCTGGTAATATCGAAAACGCCCTCGCTGCATGGGCCGTCTGCTGCCGCTTCGAAATAAGTATTGATGATTTTGCACAGGCTCTTATGACGTTGCCTGCTGTTCCTATGCGGGCCGAATTGCTGCGTTTAGGCTCCCTTACGGTTTTAAATGATTGCTATAACGCAAACCCAGCCTCGATGATTAATGCATTGAGCATTCTGACTAACCTGCGCTCGGACCGGAACAGCCGGTTGGTCTTCGTTTGCGGTGATATGGCAGAGCTTGGCAGACAGTCCGAAAAACTGCACGCAGAGCTTGGCGCCTCCATAGCAAAGGCTGAAGTTCAGCTTCTGTTGACCGTTGGACAGCTCGCACAGGTTGCCGCTGACGCCGCCAAAAAAGCCGCCGATTACGATTTACAGACAAATTGTTTCCCAGATGCCCCTTCTCTTTGTAATAAGCTTAAAGAATTCGTCAAAGATTCCGATATAATACTAATCAAAGGTTCGCGGATAGCAAAACTTGAGACAGTTGTCCGGAAGCTTAAAGAGCTTTTTCCTGAATAGAAAATTTTGAGGTCTTGACCTGAATTGATATACCATTTGTTATGGCATTTTCGTGAAGTTTTCACCCATCGCTTGGGTTTTTACGCCTATCAGGATGTGATGTTTCGTGGTGTAGCCTCTGTCCTGACCAGCTTTGCCATTGCCATGTTGCTCGGCCCCCGTATTATTCGCTGGCTCATGCGAAAAAAGATTGGTGACAGGCCGGAGTTCCATCATGCCGCACTGAATGAGCTGACCAAAGAAAAAGCCAACACTCCCACCATGGGCGGCCTGATTATCATACTTGCAGTTCTCGTCAGCACTCTACTATGGGCAAGGTTAAACAATCCTTTTGTTCAGAAAGCAATTATTTTAATGATATGGTTTGGTGCCCTCGGCGGCGTTGATGATTGGCTAAAGCTCACCAGTGACATTCGACACCGAAGCAGAAACGGACTCAAACCCTGGGAAAAGCTCCTTTTTCAAATCGGTGGCGCTGTCCTGATAGCTCGTTTCTTATTTGCTGATTTTGTCAATATCCCCGATGGCCAGTTATTCTGGCTGCCCTTCTATAAGCATGGCCTGCCTCTGGCAAATTGGATGTTTGTCCTCATAGCAATTCTTTATATTTCAGCTACCAGTAATGCCGTCAACCTCACCGACGGCATGGATGGATTGGCTGCCGGATGCGTCGGTATGGTCAGCCTCGTCCTCGCTTTGCTCTGTTATGTTGCCTCTGAGACAATGACACGCACCACTCCTGTCACATGGTCAAGTTACCTTTTGCTCCCGGCTATTCCCGGCGCCGGGGAGTTGGCCATTTTTTATCTGGCAATCTTAGGCGCCGTGCTCGGTTTCCTCTGGTACAACTGCCACCCCGCCCAGACCTTTATGGGTGATGTCGGTTCATTGCCCTTAGGTGCGGCCATGGGTTACGGCGCTCTTGTAACCAGAAATGAAATCCTCCTTCTGATTATCGGCGGTGTCTTTATGATAGAGCTGGCAAGTGTAGTCCTGCAGGTTGGCTATTTCAAATACACCGGTGGAAAACGTCTTTTCAGATGTGCTCCCATTCATCATCATTTTCACCTGATGGGCTGGAGTGAGCCGCAGGTTGTTGTTCGTTTCTGGCTCCTCGCCGCCGCTTTTGCCGCCATTGCTTTGGCCACCTTGAAAATCCGTTAATTTCCCACTTGATTGTTTCTTATATATCGTAGTGCTCTTCGGTATGAATTTGAACGTTCTTTCTGTAGCCCCCGGGGCTGTCGGTGCTCATTTTGTCTATTCGTCTCTGCGCCAGAAAGATTTTTATTGCCGTGATTCCGCACCCGGCACCGGCAATAAAAAATACCCCGCCGGCAAGCAATGCAAAAATCTCCGGAAATGCGATGATAACTGCTCCGAAGCCGATTAATAATAAACCAGCAATAAAAGTCCCTGCTGCTATATTTTTCGAGGCCTGAGAGATTGCATTTGTATAAAACCGAAAATTCATATACAGCACCTTCTCTTACAAAACAAAAAAAGCGGGCTCCTTTCAGAAACCCGCTTATCGCTGATTCATTAATACATGCCGCCTCCGGGTGGCATCGCCGGCATCTTCTCCTTCTTCTCCGGAATCTCGCTGACTATCGCATCCGTCGTCAAAAGCAGTGACGCTATTGATGCTCCGTTCTGCAGAGCGGCCCTTTCGACCTTTGTCGGCACAATCACGCCGAACGCTATCATGTCACCATATTCTTTGCGCATCGCATCATAGCCGTAGTTCTTGTCTTTGCTTTCCATGACTTTCTGGGCCACAATTGAACCGTCCAGCCCGGCGTTTTCGGCAATTTGCTTGATTGGCGCCACTATCGCCCTGCGCACAATATCAATGCCGATTTTCTCGTCGCCGCTGGCCTTGATTTTCTCCAGCGCGGCCATCGTTCGGAGCATCGCTACTCCGCCTCCAGGCAGAATCCCTTCTTCTACCGCGGCCCTGCACGCATGAAGCGCATCCTCCACGCGGGCCTTCTTCTCTTTCATCTCTGCCTCGGTTGCCGCTCCGACATTAATCTGTGCTACCCCGCCGGCCAGCTTCGCTAATCGCTCCTGGAGTTTCTCGATATCGTAATCGCTTGTGGATTTTTCTATCTCGGTTTTAATCTGTTCGATTCTGCCCTTGATTTCTTTCGTATCGCCGGCTCCCTCGATAATCGTAGTGGTCTCCTTGTCGATAGTGACTCTTTTCGCCCTGCCGAGCTGTTCCAGTTCGATATTCTCCAGTTCCAGACCGAGGTCCTCGAAGATTGCCTGCCCGCCCGTAAGAGTTGCAATGTCACCGAGCATCGCCTTGCGCCTGTCACCGAAGCCCGGCGCTTTTACCGCCGCCACCTGCAGCACCCCGCGCAGTTTATTGACTACCAGCGTGGCAAGTGCTTCACCCTCGACTTCTTCGGCAATAATCAACAATGCCCTGCCCTGTTTCGCGACCTTCTCGAGAAGCGGTACAAGCGACTTTACCGAGCTGATTTTCTTCTCGTTAATCAGAATATAGGGCTTTTCCAGCACAACTGTCATGTTCTCCAGCTTGGTGATGAAGTGCGGGCTCAGGTAACCCTTATCGAACTGCATACCCTCGACCAGCTCGACCGTCGTTTCTAATGACTGTCCTTCTTCGACGGTGATAACGCCGTCCTTCCCCACCTTATTCATCGCCTCCGCCATCTTTTTGCCTATCTCGACGTCCTGGTTGGCCGAGCACGTCGCCACCTGCTCTATCTGCTTGCTCGAATCAACCTGTATACTCATCTTCTGCAGTTCCTGAACTATCGTCTCTACCGCTCTGTCGATTCCTCGCTTGACCTGCATCGGATTCGCTCCTGCCGTGATGTTCTTCAGCCCTTCGTCGAATATGCTCTCTGCAAGGATTGTCGCCGTCGTTGTCCCGTCACCTGCCACTGTGGATGTCTTTGATGCAACTTCCTTGACCATTTGCGCGCCCATATTCTCGTATGAATCTTCCAGCTCTATCTCCTTTGCCACAGTCACACCGTCTTTCGTAACTGTAGGCGAGCCGTACGATTTTTCCAGAATCACGTTTCTTCCGCACGGCCCAAGCGTGACTTTTACCGCCCTTGCCAGTTTCTTCACCCCGTCCCGGATAGCCGACCGTGCGTCGGTACCATAAGCTATTTTTTTAGCTGCCATATCTTTCTCCTGTTTATAATTTATTGATTGCCCCGTGTTCTCTTCGCTTGTTCTCCATTACTCAATTACCGCCATAATATTCGATTCATCCATAATCAAATATTCTTTGCCGTCTATCTTTATTTCTGTCCCCGCATAGCTCTGGAAGAGAACTACGTCGCCTTTTTTCACCTGAATCTTCTTGATTGTCCCGTCATCGAGTACTTTGCCCTCTCCTGTGCTTACCACTTTTCCTTTTTGTGGTCTTTCTTTGGCGCTGTCCGGCAGCACTATCCCGCCTGCCGTCTTTGTTTCTGCCTCGAGACGCTGTACCAGCACCTTATCTGCCAATGGTCGAATCTTCATTTGCTCTTGCTCCTTTCAAAATTCTTCTCTACTCTTTTAGTCTATGAAAAGATGTAACTGTTATATTTCTTTATGAACAGCCTGTTCAAAACTCTCTGCAGAACATCCATATCGACCGGCTTGTCAATAACTCCGAACACATTCAGCTCCAGCGCCTTGCTCAGCACAGCTTCACCTGATGTGCTCGAAAGCAGAATACACGGCAGCCGCGGATGACCCATTCGAATAATCCTTATTGTCGCCAGCCCATTCGATTCTTCCGAATCCATATCCACTATTGTCGTATGAACGCGCTTCTGTTCGATAATACTCACAAATTCGCCCGCACTCCTGGCCACCAGCAGGCTGACACCTCTCGGCTGAAATATATAACGCAGCGCCTCAGGCCAAGCCCAGTTCGCCTCGCTGGCAAGCACACTGATTTCGGGTTCCCATATCTTACCCGTTCCG
>Ga0209777_10008465_pt1 | contig 11255 bp, 7 predicted proteins | sample FrelakmetHBP12HB_FD_187147 | JGI IMG/M metagenome (GOLD analysis project Ga0209777, IMG submission 187147) | Freshwater lake sediment microbial communities from the University of Notre Dame, USA, for methane emissions studies -HBP12 HB (SPAdes)... | ecosystem: Environmental > Aquatic >...
TTTTTTCTGTTTTGATATGCTATTTTAAATGCTTTATAGTTTTTTGGGAAATTTAACCGGCCACTTCTGATTTTAAATGCTTAATAGTTTTTTGGGAAATTTAACCGGCCACTTCTGATAAAAAATATTAAAGCAGTAGAGAACAGGTAAGCGCTGTTTTACAAGAAAAAGCGGCACAGGAAGTTGCGGGGCGATACAAGATTGGTGATTGAAAAGGGGACAACAGCGCCCCTTAATTGTGTCAAGCGGTTATTGGGTTTGTGTTACTGGGAGGCATAGCCGCGGCTCTTATGCTGCGGAAGCTAGAGCTGATAGAGTAAAAAGGGGATATGCAGCTTCAGAATATATATCTTACGCTTGCATGGGTGCTCTGCATTCAGCTTGCGGCCTGGGGGCTGGGCAGGCCGCTATACCGGCTGCTCACAGGCAAGTCTGAAGAACCACTCACGGCAGGGCTTGACACAGTTTTTTCTGCGGCGTTGGGCTTTATCTTTTTGGCCTACGCTGCATTTGCCCTTGCAGCGCTGCATATTCTGTATCCCTGGATAGCAATAACCGGCACAGCAGCCTGCGCTCTCGGGGGCACCGTCCAATTATTCCATGTGCGCCCGGTTCGCTGGCTCGCCCTGTCATGGCAGGATATCCCCCTGCTGCTTGCAATTCTTTTTCTTGCAAGCCATATTCCCAATGCGCTCTATCCCGTGCTGGAGTTTGATGATAATGTGTATCATCTTCTGATCCCTCGATTGTATATTGAAAATCACGGGCTCATATATCTTCCCTCAAATCTTTATGCCAATATGCCCCATATTGTTGAAGTGCTCTATACCATACCAATGTCAATCGGCGATTTCACTGCGCCCAAGGTTCTGGCACTTGCCTTTTCTTTTTGGACGATCGCCGCGCTGTATTTTTTTGCCCTGCCGCTTTTGGGTCGGTTCGGCGCCGGGCTGATCCCGCTGCTGTATCTTTCGGGAAAAAACGTGCAGTGGCATTTGGGGCTTGCCTACATTGAGCCGGTCATGGGATTTTTTCTGCTCTGCGCATGTCTGGCGCTGCTGGCCTGGCGTGAGACGGGCAATAAAAATTTTCTCCGAATTCTTGCCATTGCCTGCGGTTTTGTAATGGCTTCAAAGTATACCGGATGGTTTTTTGCCTCTGCAATAATGTGTATAACCGGATTTTTGATAATGCGGTCACGCGATTTGATAACCGACCGGAGGATTCGAATTCTTACCGAGATATCCGCTCTAGTACTAATTCTCGTTGCTCCCTGGTTAATAAAAAACGCCCTGTTTACAGGCAATCCGGTCTACCCCAATTTATACAACCTTTTTGGCGGCGCCTTCTGGTCTGAAATTCAGGAAAATACGTACAATCGCTCGCTGGGCTTAGCCGGTGGCCTGCATAAATCATTGTTTGATTATCTGATGCTGCCCTGGCGGCTGACTTTCGATGATTTTTTCTTTTCCTGCCCCAGCTTTTCAATAAGCCTCATGCTGCTTTCTGTAATTGCCGTGATAAACCCGTTGTCTTATTGCCGGGCGCAGTGGCCGGTGCTGCTTATAGCAGCCCTTGGTTTTATGGTATGGGCGCTTTCCATCCAGGCGGGACGGTTTCTAACAGCTCTGGTGCCTGTTTTTGCGCTTGCTGCAACCATTTCGCTTGCATGGCTGCGCACATTAAGGTTGCCGCTGTCAGCACTGTTTTGCATCATTATTGCAGTTGGCCTGTATCAGATTACCCAACAGTATTTCCCGTATGCACCGCATTGGGAAGTATTTAAAGGCGCACGTGAGCAACTGCTGCGCAAAAATTATAATTTTGTTGCCTGCGCCATATTAAACCGGCTGGCGCCTGAAGGTGGCAAAGTGCTTGCTCTCTGGGATAATAGATTTTTCTTTTTAAACCGACCGTTTCATGGCGATAATTCATACTATGCGCCGACCGGCTTGGCCCGATTACGAACTGCGGGAAGCGCGGCGGCTTTTGCGCGCGAGCTGGTCAGCTCCGGCTTCACCCATGTATTTCTTGATATGGAAATTTCCGAGAATTATTTAAACAATACACTGGATTGCAGTTTGATTGATGAGCGGGTTTATCCCCAATCCCGTCTTGAGCAGGACCGGGCGCTTTTCGCGGATTTCACGAATACATATCTTGAGCCCCTACAGGAACTGCAGCAGTGGCAGGAATTTATTCCTAATTGCAGGATTTATAGAATCAAAAAAGAACTGTTTCTTCACTGAGAAAATTGCGCCCTGGATGCGGTGCTTATGAAAAGCTTCAGCATCTCAGTGCGTCAACGAAAGCTCCCACGGCCGGCGAAACTTTTTATGTTGTCTATTCAATTGACAGAGAATCGCTTTCTGCCTATAGTCGAGCACAAATAAACCCAAATCATTTTTTCAAACCATGATTAACGCTCTCACCGGACTACGCTTTTTTGCAGCAGTATGGATTGTGCTGTTCCACATATCCTGCGTAAATTTTCTGGACTACTCCATGGGGTGGGGGCTTATGGTCAACTGGGGATCCCTGGGTTATTTTTTGCAGTGGGGCAGCCACGCTGTTGAAGTTTTTTTTGTGCTCAGCGGCTTTCTCATGAGCCTTGCACACAGGCAGCAGTTCATTCAAAAGATCGAGCCGGGACAGTATTTTCGCTTTATTGCTATGCGCTGGGCGCGGATATATCCGCTGCACCTGACCCTTTTGCTGTATTTGGTCGCGGCAATCGCCCTGGGCTGGATAGAGCGGCGCTCGCCTTTCAATGACGGTATCGGCTGGCAACTGACGCTCACGCAAGGATGGCTGCCTGCCAGCTATTACAATGATTTGACCTGGAACCTGCCGGCATGGGCGGTCAGTACGCAATGGGCAGCTTATCTGCTGTTTCCGTTTCTCACCTGGCTGATTGCGCGGGTGCGCTGGACAGCGCCGCGTCTTTCAGTGGCCATGGTGCTGCTTGTGGCGCTTTATTATGTCCGGTTTGAGCGTGGCATTGTTCCCTGGCATCTTGGCGAAATGGGGCTTACACGGACGTTTATCTGTTTTGCGCTGGGCATGCTCATGCATGAGGCCTATCGCCTGGGATGGGCGGTGCATTTAAAATGGGAGCATGCCTGCTTATTTCTGTGTTTCATGGTGGCAGCCTACTGTGTGGAGCCGCAGGCATCGAAAGTGATGATTCTGGTCACAACAGCGCTTATCATATTTGGGCTTGCCAGGTCAACGGGCGGCATTGCCCGGGTGCTTTCGTCGAGGGTTTTCGTCTATCTCGGCTCCCTTTCCTATGCCATATATCTTCTTCAATATCCGGTTCTTCTTACCATATCCCGCACAGCCAAACCGACCTGCCAATGGCTGGCAACGCAGGCATCTCCGCCCATGCGCATGATGGCAGCACTGGCCGTGCTTGTGCTGATTGTGCTGCTGGCGATACCGCTGTATCATGGTGTTGAAAAACCGCTGCGTGATGCTGTCCGGAGACTGGTGATACAACAGCCCGTACACAAAGAGCCAGACAGCCGTCGACGGAATAAGGTGCAAAAGCCGGCACTGAAATAAATTTTTATCGTGAGTCCGGATATCGTCCGTAAAAGGGGAAAGTCGCGGTAGTACTGCCGGGCAACCGGCATCCCTGCCGCGACTTTATTTTTACAATAGGCGCATTCAACAAATATGAAATGTTAAGAAAAAGACCCCCAATCCCTGCTAGAGATCCCAGCGCTTGACTGCTCACTAATCAAGCTTTTGAATTTGTTCCATAAACCCCATTCTGGTGTCTTCAGAAAGATTTTTATTTTCTAATGCGCTCCGGTACACTTTTAGCGCCTCTGCAGTCTTTTTTTGTTTCAGAAAAATGTCAGCCAGCAGGGCATATGTTTCAGGGTGCGCGACATTTTTATCGGCCATTTTTTTCAGCACTGCTACGGCCAGATCGGGCTTTCCGCCCTGGTTTAGATAATAGGCATATGTATAGGCATATTTCGGTTCATCAGGATCAATTGCGTGGGCCTTGCGGACCCATTCAAGTGAATTTTTGGGTTTTTCCTTAACTAACATGACGGCAAGATTATAATAAGCGGCAGCACTTGATGGGTCGATTTTAAGGGCGGAGCGAAATGCAGCCTCTGCTTCCGAAGTGCGTTTAAGCTCCATCAGCAGCATTCCCAGCTTCAGATGGGCCTGTGCATTGCCCGGATCAGTTTTCAGTGCCCTGCGGAGCGCTTTTTCAGCATTTGGCTGCTGCCCCAGATAATAATATGCCATGGCGCTGTTGATCATTGCCTGCGTGTTGTCAGGCTCAAGTTTCAAGGCATAGTCATACATGGCAAGTGCGCGTGTGGTGTCGCGACGCTCCAGATAGAGATTTCCCAAATTGAAATAAGACTGGGCATCATCAGGCCTGGCGCTCAGCATGACGGTGAATTCTGAAAACGCTTTTTCAAACCTCGGCCTGTATTCCGGCAGCAGGCTCTGCGAAGACAGGAGCGCAATAATACTGACTGCGCGTATGCGTACCAGGGCATATTTGTCATTGAGCGCACTGAAAAGCACCGCGGCTGTCTCACCCATTGGCGAACCTGTCAGGGAACCGGCAGCAGCAGAACGCACAAGGGGCGACGAATCATTTTTAAGGCTGTTGATGAACACAGGCCATTTTCGGGTATCCTTGCAGTTGCGCAGCAGCCTGATCAGCGACGCCGCGGTCATTTCATCCCGTTTAGGGTTTTCAATATAGGCAAGCATTTCGGTCAGGTGCGACCAGTCGCCGCTGCGCGCAGCGCTTATAAGCAAAGCTGATTTTAGATAAGGCTCCTGGTAGTCATTTTTATGCCAGTTGCGTACCTGCATATCGGCCCACGATACATCTTTTTTGTCATGGCAGAGCGTACAGGCATTAGGCGATTTGTACGCCAGCGTTGCGGCAGGCAGGGGCGGCCGCATGGAGTGATCCGTCTGATCAATGCCCTTAAGCTCGATCATGGGCATGTGACATGAGATGCATATGCTGCCGGGGCTTTTTTTGCTGTGGTGCGTGTGCTCTGCGGCATGTTCAACACGTTCTTTGTGACACGGCATGCAGGCGTCATTTGCCTTTGCCGGATCATCAAACCGGTAGGCGCCGCCGCCTGTGTGACAGTGCAGGCATTGCAGCTGCCCTTTTTGAGCGCATGGGCTCATTCTCCACTGCGTAAAAATATGGCTGCTGCCGAGACTTCTGCCATCGGGGAAGAATACCGGACTTTCAAGACCTTTCAGATCAAACTGGTCGAAAAAAGGTTTTTCGGGCGAAAATTTTGTTGTCAGCGGAGTTGTGATCGCATGGCAGGATGCGCAGATAGTGTTTATTTGCTCGGGAGACGCTTTTTTAAAGCTGAGTATTTTTAGATCGTCAGGCGCCTGGCCCGGGGGTACCTCACGGCATGCCCGCATATGATCTTCTGCCGGTCCATGACAGGAACTGCAGGCTATGCCCTGATCACTGCCAAGCGGCTGGTATGCGTCTGCCTGAAGATTATAAAATGATATCGGGCTGTTGATGTGACACATGAAACAGGATGTGTTAAATGTGGAGGTAGGGCTTTTCCAGTTCGCCTGGGCGCCGGCCTGCGGCAATCCGTGCGGGAGAGCAGCCGCTGTATTGTCAAACCACTTTTTTTTCCTGATGTTATAAGCAAGCGGCAGTATCTGCAGCCGGCCGCTTTCGAATTGCGTGAGAAATACAAGTATATTCTTCCCCCCGAGCATGCCGGTGATTCTATATTGCGTCTTAATGCTTTCGCTTCGCTCCTCGATCCAGCCATCCTGATCATTAGAATAAAATCTGTAACCATGCGTCCCTATAAGAATATCCTCGGGCTGCGGCGTTAGAAGAGCTGCGGCATGCTCTGAAGTATATGGCAGCAGGGAGCGTCCGTGCCGGGTTGATTCCCATGCCTGACAGTAGGTTGCATGGCATTCTATACAGGCAGAGGATAATGAGGGTGTTGCAGCCTGTACGTTCTGGGGATTGAGTATGAGCATGCAAACAAAAACTAATGATGCACATGCAGGGGATTTATAATACATAGAGGTCCTTTCTTTAAAAAACCCAATACGGGCTGGGCTGGGTATACTATTTTGCATTTTAAATGACAAGGTGAAATGCAAAAGAGCCGTCCCCACTGGGCCGGCTCTTCAAATATCTTTATGGTCGGGAAGGCGGGATTCGAACCCGCGGCCTCATGCTCCCGAAGCATGCGCGCTAACCAGGCTGCGCTACTCCCCGAACAGCACCTCTGTAAATAATGCTACAATAGTATGCGGTTTTTGTCTACTGAAAACAGACCGTTGCGACATATTTACCGGAATCCTGCCTTGAAAGCCCCGCTGTGTAGGCGGGGATGAAAAGGCAGGTATCTAATTAAATCAATTTTAAGCACCGGGATGCCCCGCTGTGCAGGCGGGGAGCATCACTTTACTTCTGCTTTTGTGGGGCGGCGTCAGGCTGCTGCTCAGTGAATTGCTGCCGCTGGGCTTCTGTTTTTTGCAGCATTGTTTTGAGGTCAGATGAAAGCGCTTGAGCACCTAAAATAATTTCGCTTTTTTCAACAATATTTTTCTCCTGAAGCTTATTAATCAGGGCTGTGAGCAGGAGAGTATTTTGATTTACAGCCTCATAACACTGCTGCAGCTTGGCATCAAAATCTCGCTGCATATACGTTGTTGAAAAATATTGACCCACCATGACAATAATGAATAACAGGGTCATGAAACCTACACGGTATCCGGGATTTTTATCCATGGTTTTTATAATCCTAGTTTATGTTTGAAATATTCATAGGTTACCTTAAATCCTTCATCAAAGAGGACTTTCGGCTCCCATCCAAGAAGTTTCTGCGCTTTGGTGATATCCGGCTGGCGTACTTTCGGGTCATCCTGCGGGAGCGGTTTCTGGACTATTTTAAGATTCCTGCCGGCTATTTTCTGCACTTCATTGGCAAAATCAAGAATAGTCATTTCATGCGGATTGCCGATATTGACCGGCTCATGCTCATTGTCCGACATGAGCAGCCGGTAAATACCGTCGACGAGATCGGAAACGAAACAAAAGCTGCGCGTCTGACTGCCATCGCCGAATATGGTTAAATCTTCACTTCTCAAAGCCTGAGACATGAAGGCAGGTACGACTCGACCGTCATTCAGTCGCATGCGCGGGCCATAGGTGTTGAAAATGCGCACGATTTTTGTATCGACGCCGTGATACCGGTGATACGCCATTGTCATTGCCTCAGCAAAGCGTTTGGCCTCGTCATAAACGCCGCGCGGCCCTATGGGGTTGACATTGCCGAAGTACGTCTCGGGCTGCGGATGAATCAGGGGATCGCCATAGCACTCCGATGTCGATGCCAGCAGAAAGCGGGACTTTTTTGCCTTTGCCAGTCCCAGCGCTTTATGCGTCCCTAGTGAACCCACCTTAAGGGTCTGTATAGGCAGCTGCAGGTAGTCGATTGGGCTTGCAGGTGAAGCAAAATGGAGAATGTTGTCAACTCTGCCTTCAACATACATATATTCCGTCACATCCTGCTTTATGAATTTGAACCGTTCATGACCAATAAGATGGGCAATATTGTCCATATTTCCGGTAATGAGATTGTCCATGCAGATGACAAAATGCCCTTCTTTGAGCATTCGGTCGCAGAGATGGCTGCCGAGAAATCCGGCGCCACCGGTAACCAGTGTGTGTATCATTTCAGTGACCTTCCATAAAATAATGTGTGATTCCTGTAATCGATTGCTGTACTCATTTTTATGCCGATATTCCTATGCAGCCAGTTACGCAGCCGATGATTTGCCTGGTCGATTGTGCTTCGTGCATATAAGATGCATGTAATTTTACTGGCGGTCAGAATACCAGCGTTTGTAAAAATCGAGGTATTCCCCGTTTTTTATGCGCTGCCACCATGGCTTGTTTGCAAGATACCATGCAATGGTTTTCTTCATGCCGGTAGCAAAATCATAGCGCTGCGACCAGCCAAGCTCAGTGCAGATTCTGGTGCAGTCAATGGCATAGCGGCGGTCATGGCCAGGCCGGTCCTTCACGTAGTGAATGAGCGTCTGCGGCTTTGCCAGCTCATCAAGAATCGTCCTGGTGATTTCCGTGTTTGTTTTCTCGCAGTTGCCGCCGATATTGTAAACGTGACCGGGGCGCCCCCTGTGCAGCACTGCATCGATTCCTGAGCAGTGGTCTTCAACATATATCCAGTCGCGTATATTGAGGCCGTCACCGTACAGGGGAAGCGGCTTGTCCGCAAGGGCATTTGTAATAAACAGAGGGATGAGTTTTTCGGGGAATTGATAGGGGCCATAGTTGTTGGAACAGCGTGTTGTTATGACCGGCAGGCCGAATGTTTCAAAATATGCATGCACCAGCATGTCGGCGCCTGCCTTGCTTGCTGAATAGGGGCTGTTTGGGGCGATCGGTGTCGATTCTGTGAAAAGGCCGGCAGGGCCGAGAGATCCATACACTTCATCAGTTGATATTTGCACAAATCTGCCAACCTTGTGACGCAGTGCAGCGTCAAGCAGCACCTGCGTGCCCACCACATTGGTTTCGAGGAATATTCGGGCATTATCGATACTTCTGTCAACATGCGATTCCGCGGCAAAATTGATAACAGCATCGATGTCCGTGCTCAGAATGCCGTCGATACAGCGCGTGTCGGCAATATCGCCTTTAATAAAACGGTAACGACCCTTGCCGATTCCTGATTCAATGGTGCTCAGGTTTTCAAGATTTCCGGCATAGGTGAGTTTATCAAGATTTATAATTTCATAATCTGAATATTTGCCCATAATGTAGTGTATAAAATTGGAACCGATAAAACCGGCGCCTCCGGTGACGAGCAGCTTCATGAAATACTCCTTAAGTTTCGTTTGAACTCATGGTGAAATCTACATAAGATGTACGGGTACAGTCAAGTAATTATTTTAAAAACCTTTTGAATTTACCGGCATGCAGCAAAGCGGACAGGCCTGAACAGGCAATTTTTAAATAGACAGGGTAGGGCAATCATGTTAAAAAAAACACCGAATAAATTACATCAAAGTTCCGAATAGTTTCACAGAGCCTATGAAAAACATCGGGATTATCGCAAAAAAACGCATAGAAGCAGTTGATCTCATCCGCAATGTCGTCAATCATCTGGCACTGCAGGGCTGTGAAGTTTTCATTGACCAGAACTTACCTAATATCGATGCCCGGTGTCGACCTGTTCAGCCGGATTTGATGCCTGAACAGGTCGATTTGATACTAGTCTTTGGAGGCGATGGAACTTTGCTGAGTGCCGCACGGCTTGAACATATAGAAATGGTACCTGTTCTTGCTGTCAACCTGGGCAGCCTTGGTTTCATTACGGAAATCGGCGCTGATGAAATACTATGTGTTCTTGAAAAGGTACTTGCAGGCGATTATGCCTTAGACAGACGCATGATGCTTGAAGTCATGCTCATAAAAAAAGGCGACGAACGCGGCGCAACATTTCAGGCCCTCAATGATGTCGTGGTGAATAAGGGCGCCCTGGCGCGCATGATGGACTTAGACACCTATGTCAATGATTACTATCTTAACCGCTTCAAGGCCGATGGCCTTATTATTTGTACGCCAACAGGATCAACTGGCTACTCCCTGTCTGCAGGAGGGCCTATTGTGTATCCGTCGCTTAACCTGTTCAGCATTACGCCTATTTGCCCGCATACATTGACCAATCGTCCGCTTATTATATCCGATGACAGCTTAATCAGGATTGAGCTCATGTCAGAGAGCGAGGATGTTTTTATAACTGTTGACGGCCAGGTAGGCGCACGCATGGAGCGGCATGACCGGGTTATCGTTCGAAAATCCGAAAAAACACTATCGCTTGTCAAAACCCCGTTTCGCAATTATTTTGAAATACTTAAACAGAAGCTTAAATGGGGGGAGCGCTAGCGCTGACTTGTATGCTGCAGGAGCTATTTGTAAAGGATTTTGCCATAATTGAATCACTGCATGTATCATTTGCAGCAGGGCTCACCATGATTACCGGCGAAACAGGAGCAGGGAAGTCCATACTCGTGGGGGCCGTGTCGCTGCTCATGGGCGGCAGAGCATCTGCCGAGATGATTCGCACAGGCAGTGATGAAGCAGTCGTTGAGGCGGTATTTGATATTTCTCAGATGCCTGAAATCGGGAAAATACGTGCCGCATACGGTCTTGATGCTGAAGGCGACCAGCTGCTTATCCGCCGCATAATTTCCAGAACTGGCAAGAATCGGATTATGATAGGCGATCGCCTTGCTACCATGCAGATGCTTGTGCAGCTCTCGGGTATGCTTGTTGACATTTCAGGCCAGTACTCCCAGCAGCTGCTTCTGCAGACGGATAAACATATTGAGCTGCTTGACGCCTATGGCGGCGTCCTGCCGCACCGGCTTCAATTCCAGGAGTTGTATGCCCGGTTTCAGGAGCTTGCCGCAGAACTGAAGTCGTTATCCGCGCGATCACAAGACGCCGCTCGACGCAGGGATCTCATAGCTTTTCAATGTGATGAGATCAGCCGCGCTCAGCTTTCACCTGCTGAGGAAGACAGTCTTACACAGGAGCGTGCGATTATTGCAAACGCTCAATTGCTCTACGAGAGAACCTATGGCGTTTATACCGGACTGTACGAGGTTGAGAACTCATGCCTGGATATGCTCAAACGCCTGTTGCAGGAGCTTAGGCAAGCAGCAGCAGTTGATGCTTCTTTGACACCGCAGTGTGATGCTCTTGAGTCACACATTCTCGGCATTGAGGACACGGCAATGTCGCTGCGCGACTATGCCGAAAAGATAACCATGGATCCGGGCCGGCTCGATCAGATTGAATCACGGCTTGATGAGTTGTACAGGCTGAAGAAAAAATACGGGAAGACGATCCCTGAAATATTAAAGTTATTTGATGAAATCCGCTTTGAGCTGGACAATATCGAGGGAAGCGGAAGCCGTATGGATGAAATCAGGCGGGAGCTTACGGAACGTGCCGACAGTCTGTGGCACATTGCTTCAGAGCTATCGGCTGAACGCAAAAAAGCGTCTCAAACTCTTAAAAAGAAGGTCGAGGCGGAGCTTGCTTCAATCGGTATGAAAAAAGCGATTTTTACAGCTCAGGTCAATTCCGCTATGCGGTCAAGCGCCACTGATCACGACACTGCATGCGCGGGGCTCTCGGCGTTTGGCATGGATACGGTTGA
>Ga0209777_10008466_pt1 | contig 11254 bp, 8 predicted proteins | sample FrelakmetHBP12HB_FD_187147 | JGI IMG/M metagenome (GOLD analysis project Ga0209777, IMG submission 187147) | Freshwater lake sediment microbial communities from the University of Notre Dame, USA, for methane emissions studies -HBP12 HB (SPAdes)... | ecosystem: Environmental > Aquatic >...
GGGACGCCGCAAGGCGTCAAAATACGACTGAAAACTATCCTGTACCTGTTCGGCAATCCCTTTCCGATCGTCGTCGGTGATAATCGCATTGACGATCACATAGGACTTGCCCGACTTGTGGTCCATCAGAAAAATATTATCCGCGAAATACAGTTCATAGTCGGGATTGCGGAGCAGATCATTGGGGCTGGAAGGCAGTCGTTCGAATTGGTCGATGAAATCGTAACTGATCGCTCCGAGAAGGCCGCAGGTGATCCGGAACGGCGGCTGGGCCATTCGGAATGCGTACGCCACGGCCCGCAGGATATCCATCTGCCCGGGTCGTTTGAGACGGCTTTGCTCATCGAGCATTTCGGTGCCGATCTCAACGGCGCCTTCGATACGATTTTCCGAGATCCGAAACCGGCTGCATCGGGGAAACCGCTGGGGTTGGGCCGCCAGGTAGCGGAGCATTCGGCAACCTGTTTCCGTCAGGGCTTCGATGCGAAAGTCGGCGCCCCGACCCGTCAGGTAAAGGGCCGGGCGGGCGGTACCGAAGGTCAGTTCCCCCGCGTCGCTGTCGGCCCGCTGGTCCCGAGACTCGAACAGACAACTGTGAACCGTACGGCCGTAATCGCTCAGTCGGGCGAAAAATTCCACCGGACAAGACATCGGAATTTCCCGAACCAACGGGATAATCTCGCCGATCCGGGCTTGCTGAATCGCATGTTCAATCGGATGATCAACCGATACACTCATATTTGTGTTCCTTGAATCAATTCATCGTGAAAACAAAAAAGGCCTGCCGATTTATACGACAGGCCCGAGAAGTACTCATCCGGTAACGGGAAACCATCCCCTACCTGTCTTAAGGTCCGACAGGCCGCCGCCACCACAACAAGTTGGACGAGATGTTTCTTTTCATAGAAACAATTATGCCATAATCCGGCGATAATGTCAACCAATAAAAATGAAAAATATTTTGCGATAACAAGACGGCAAAACGAAACCCTTGTCAGCCCCAAGTGGTTGACAAGGGTTTGTGATTTTGAACGAACTCAGATAGCCGATTATCGGACTATTTCCTCGCCCCGGCGGGTTGATTGGGTTCGGCAGGTACGGGAACCCGCTTCGGTGCCATGGGTTTCGTGGCCGGCGGCGTTGCTGCGCCCTGCGAAGCGGCCTGATTCATATTCTGTTGCATGGCTTTGACGGCCTGGACCAGTTCCACGACATGCTTTTTCGGGATCGCAATCTGGATATTCAGGGCGTTTTCCTGGACGGTAAAGGCCATGGCCATCTTGCTCTTGATCTGCGTTCCCATTTGCTGGGCGACCCCCGCGACCATCATCAGTTGCATTGCCGATTGTTGTTGTCCCGGTTGCTGCGAGGCGATCTGAGCTAGGTTTGCGATCAGTTCCGGGACCGAGAACACGCCCACGAAGTCGGCCTTGTCGGCGTTACGAATCCCGACAATCGCCTCCTCCTTGACTGCCGAGGGATCCTTGACCTTCAGGGCCTGCAGCATCGTCACCATTCCGCGAGTGACCGGATCCATTTCCGGAGTCGGTTGAAGATTGAACATGTTCTTGTTCAACGAGGCGCCGAATTTCGAGCCCGCCGCCGGGATCAGGTCCATATCCAGGGTCAGCATCGGTCCACTCGGATAGACGCTGACGCTGACGCATTGAATTTCCTTGCCGATCTGCTTGACTTGTTCAGCCTGGTCGATGGCCGATTTCAGTTGCGGGTTGGCCGCCGCCTGATTCTGCAGCATGGTCTCGGCGGCCGGGGCGATGAATTCCACCGCCTTGGGCAGGTTGACATACAGCCAGATTGGTGCCGTGGCCGTCTCATCCAGTTGCCGAGTAGTCAACGACGGCTGAAGGGACTGACCTTTGAACAGGTCGGCCGAAAGCTGCGCCGGTGTGAGGGATTTGAATCCATATGCCGTATCCGGAATGGTCAGAATACCGGCCGCTTTAAGGGTCGCCGCAGAATCCGCTCCTTTGAAGGGAATCAGAAGAGCTGCCTGAGGATCGCCCTGGCCGGCTGGGGGGAGGACGACCAGGGTCAGATTGCCCCCGGTGTTGATGACCTGGAGATTCTGATCCTGCGTGACCTGGGCCAGCCCGGCACGAACGCCCATCGTGGCGATCATCGGGACCGGCGACAGGCCCATTAAGTACTGATCAATCAGCGCCAGGGTGAAGTCCAGGTTGTTGACCCGTGCGCAGGCGATCGTCGTATCCGGAAGCAGGGCGAGCAGTTCATCCTTGGTCGTTTGCCCTGTGGCGGCCATCGTTGCGGGAGGAACTGTGCCGGTCAGGATTGGTTTCGGTTCCGCAACTGCAGGCGTGGACTCCGCAACAACCGGGGTCGTCGGAGAGGTTGCCTCGACGGCTGGTTTGGTTTGAGTGTCAGGGGCTGGCGCTGCCGCCGCTTCCGCCGCGGCCTGCTGTTCCTGGAAGGTCCGTTTCGGCGCCGCCGAAGATTGCACCCTCCGGGGTTTCAGATCCGTTTGCCCCGTCTGCTTCTGGCGATACATCTTCATTGTATCGCGGCCGATCTCCGCACTGCCAATCTGCGATTCCGCGTACAGATCCAGAACGATCGCCAATACCAGTACGATTGCCAATCCGCTCCAACGATACCACCTTCGCATGGGTTTCTCCCTGCATCTCGTCGTTTGTTTGTCAGTCCAAGTCAACACGATTCGCATAATAACATACCATCGAATGGCGGACCAATCAACTGCCGCCGCCAAACAACTTGAGTAATTCCGGGTGGGTCTTGCGGTTGGCCGACAGCATGACGATCGGCTGCCCCGCGTCCTCGGCCAAATCGATGGGGAAAATCCGCTGTCCCCTCAGGTCCGTAACGATTCCTCCGGCCGTCTCCACCAGAAACGCTCCCGCCGCGACATCCCAAAGCTTGGCGTCGGTCGTGATCGTGCCGATCATGGCCCCTTTGGCCACATAGGCCAGGTGCAGGGCGGTGGTTCCCAGGTTGCGAAATCGAGTCGATTCCATCATGGTTCGGATGGCCCCCGCCATCTCCGGCCGGAAGTGGCTGTCGATTCCGAAGCTGCTAAACCGGCTCAGCGGTTCCTCGGTGACGCGAATGGGGGAATCGTTTCGCTGGGCCCCCGTGTCCTCGGTGGCCGTGTACATCGACTCCGTGGCCGGATCGAATATCACGGCCACAACCGGCTTGCCCTTCCAGAACGCCGCGATGCTTACCACGAAACACAGCAGCCCGTGGGCATAATTATTCGTCCCATCGATCGGGTCGATCACCCACCAGATATCCTCCGATCCCCGGGGGGGCTGGCGAAAAATCCCCTGTGCTCCGCCTTCTTCCCCCAGAAATCCGTGGTCCGGATACGATTCCTTGATCCGATCGATAATGATTTTCTGGCAGATCCCGTCGGCCTGGGTCACCATCTCCCGGCCGTCCTTGATGGAGGATTTGACATACCGGATCTCCTCCATTGCCCGCTGACCGGCCAACCGGGCGGCCACCACGGCCGTTTCCAACATCGACCGGATATGTGTGTGCTCCACTGTCTGCTTCCTTTCCGCTTGACAATCGGGAATTGACGGGTATTGTACCAAGATCATGGACACAAGCCAACGGTCATCGAGCCCGATTTTTACGAGGGCAACTTCCCGCCAGAGGTGGATCGCCGTAGTCGTGATCCTGGCGGTAGGGGGGATGTTCTCCTTTCTATGGGCCTGCGCCCGGGGCTGGATCGATTCGGTCTCCCTGTTCGGGGTCTGCGGATTTCAGCAACGGACCGGACTTCCCTGCCTCGGATGCTACTGGACTCGTGCCGGTCAGGCCTTCGTGGTAGGTCACATTCTCCGGTCGTTTTATATACAACCGGCGGCCGCAACATTCTATTCTGTGGCGGCAGCAGCCGCGATTTTTGCTTTACTTTCCGGCCTGTTCGGGATACAGTGCACATTCCTGAACCGGTTCCGTTCGAAGAGGATGTTTTGGACATTAGCGGCAGGGGGGATAGGATTGGTTTTGGCCGCATGGGTCCTCGAAGTGATTCGAACAATGATGGAAGTTGAGTTTGTGTAGTTAAAATATGAGTATCTTGTTTGTGCGCAATGCGATACCCTGTGGTTGTGATCCCTTGCGAAAGAAATTGGATGGTTACCGCGCGGTGGACAGTCATGTTTCTTGTGCTTGTGGCGATTGCCGGCTTGGCGAGCGGTTGTCTGATGATTTCCGCTTTGGCCAGTCCTTCGGCGTACGACATCAAGGTTCCCGCCGAGATCGACCTGAAGGAACGGAGCGAGAAGAAAATCGTGATCTTTGCCGAGCCGACCCGATCGGTTTCCACCCAAGGCCTGGATTCCGAACTGGCCGCGGCCATCAAGGCCGAATTGATCAAGAAAGCGTCCATCGAAAGCGGGTATCTGTTCGTCTCCGGGGAGGCCTCGCCCGGGAGGGCGAATAAGAACCTCGACTTTCGATTGTTGTCACCCAGTCAGATTGCCCGAGAACAAAATACCGGAACCATCCTCTATGTTCGGATCGAGGAATTTCAGATGACCCTGCTTCACCGACAGGGGTATTACACCGGTCACCTGGTGACCCGAAGCATGATCTTCGACGACGCGGGAACTCAGCTCTGGCCGACGGATTCCTCCGGCCGGTTGCTTCGAACACGAGTCGAAATCGAGATCGAGGGTTCCGATGCGACTCGGAAGGACCTGATCGACGCGACAACGCATTGTATTTGTCGTTACCTGTATGATTGTCCCAAACCGGACTTCAATACAAAGTACGAAGAGATCGATTATACCAAAGACGAATTCTGGGAATGAGATGAAGGAGTAGTTTACTATGTTGAAGATTCTGATCAGTGACAAGCTGGCCAAGGAAGGCATTGAACTGTTGAAGGCCATGGAAGGCGTCGAGCCGGTCATTAAGACCGGACTGAGCGAAGATGACCTCATCAAGATCATCGGCGATTTCGACGGCCTGATCATCCGCAGCGATACCAAGGTCACGGCCAAGGTTCTCGGCTATTGCACCAAGCTTCGCGGCATTGCCCGCGCCGGCGTCGGCATCGACAATGTCGATGTCAAGGAAGCCACCAAGCGGGGTATCATAGTCATGAACACCCCCGGTGGCAACACCCTCAGCGCCGCCGAGCATACGATGGCCCTGATGCTGGCGATCTCCCGAAAGGTCGTGCCTGCCTGCGTCAGTCTCAAGGCCGGAAATTGGGACCGAAAGTCCTTCACCGGAAACCAGCTCAACCACAAGGTCCTGGGCCTGATCGGTCTGGGTCGCATCGGCCAGGCCGTCGCCAAGATGGCCCTCGGATTTGACATGAAGGTCCTCGGCTACGATCCGCTGGCCGCCCCGAAGGCCGCCGAAGAGCTGGGTATCGAAATCACCGACAACCTCGAACGCGTCTTCCGCGAGTCCGACTACATCAGTCTGCATGTCCCCAAGAATGAGCAGACCCTCAACATGATCTCCGCCCCGCAACTGAAGATGATGAAGCCCTCAGCGGTTCTGGTCAACTGTGCCCGTGGCGGCGTGATCAATGAGGACGCTCTGTACGACGCCCTGCAGGCCAACACCATCGCCGGCGCCGCCCTCGATGTGTTTTCCAAGGAGCCGCCAGAGAACATGCGGTTCAAGGATCTGGCCAACTGCCTGGTCACCCCGCATCTCGGCGCCAGCACCCACGAAGCCCAGGTCGAAGTTGCCGTCGAGGCCGCCCAGATTCTTGTGGACGCGCTCAAGGGCGGACCCATCCGCAACGCAATCAATGCCCCCTCGATGGCCTCTCTGCCGCCGCTGGTGACCCAGTATGCCGAACTGTCCCGCCGCATCGGGACCGTCCTGGCCACGATTGCCCACGGCCATGTCAAGAGCGTACGCGTCGAATACCGCGGCGAAATCGCCGCCAAGCCCCTGGCTGCCGTCACCACGGCCTTCACCATCGGCCTGATGCAGCCGCACAGCGAGTCGCCCGTCAACATCGTCAACGCCGCCCTCATGGCCAAAGAGCGGGGAATCACCATCGACGAAGTCAAGAATCCGGAAGCCCAGGATGTCGCCTCCAGCTTTTCGGCGACCGTCTCCACCGACAAGGTCACCCGCTATGTCCGCGGCACGATCTTCGGCGACAAAATCTTCCGGATACTGGAGATCGACGGCTTCAATGTCGAGGTGACGCCCAAGGGCACCCTGGCCGTCATCTTCAACGACGACAAGCCCGGCGTTATCGGACATGTCGGCACGATCCTCGGCCGCCACAAGATCAACATCAGCACCATGGGCGTCGGCCAGAAGCTCGATCAGGGCAAGGCCATTCTGGCCGTCAGTCTCGACAAGGCCCCCGGCGAAGCCGTCCTCAAGGAACTCAGGGACTTAGACTTCGTCAACGAGATCTATCACTGCAATCTGGATTGATCAATCGGTTGGCTCTTTGAAACATCAGCACCGTGGCGGCGAACCCGCCGGCGGTCGGCGTAAGAGAATGGAGTTTGTGGTATGTCAGCCAGGAAGGTTTCAAAAGGAAACCAGTTGAGTTTTGCTTTTGATGAAATTCCGTCGCAGGAATCTGCCGGAACCCCGACCGTCGCGGCCGTGCTCGATCAGCCCGCCGCAGATAGTGAATCGCCAGCCGAACCGCAAAACGAACCGGCCCGGGATGAATCGGAATCCCGGGCCGGCGATTTGCCTCGCCAACGCAAGTCCCGCCATCAGGCCGCCACCGCCGAGTCGATGGCCGCCAAGCAGCGGGACATCTCCGTCAGCGAATTCTTCGCCAAGAACCGCCATTTGCTCGGTTTCGACAATCCCCGCAAGGCGCTGCTCACGGCGATCAAAGAGGCCGTCGATAATTCCCTCGATGCGTGCGAAGAGGCCCACATCCTGCCTGATATCACCATCGACATCCGGCCTGTCGCCAACAGCGAAAACAAATTCACCATCACCGTCAAGGACAACGGCCCCGGTATCGTCAAGCAGCAGGTGCCGAACATTTTTGCCCGGCTTCTGTACGGCAGCAAATTCCACACCCTCAAGATGAGCCGCGGCCAGCAGGGCATCGGCATCAGCGCCGCCGGCATGTACGGCCTCTTGACCACGGGCGAGCCGGTGCAGATTATTTCGCGCACCAGCCCCAAGAAGAGCGCCTGCCACTACCATGTCCAGATCGACACCACCCGCAACCGCCCCGAGGTCATCCTCGACGAGGAATGCGAATTCGATCTGCCGACCGGCACCAGTGTCACGATCGCTCTCGAAGGCCGCTATCAGAAAGGCCGCCAGTCTGTCGATGAGTATGTCGCCCAGACGGCCATTGCCAATCCCCATGCGACCCTGATCTACAATGCTCCCGACGGCAATCGCTACGAGTACGCTCGCCGCAACAACGAAATGCCGTTTCTGCCCGTCGAGATCAAACCCCACCCGTACGGAGTCGAGATCGGCATCCTTTTTAAAATGGCCCGCCAAAGTACCAGCAAAACGCTGGTCGAGTTTCTCCGTTCGGAGTTCTCCCGCGTCAGTCCTCGTCTGGCCTCCGACATCGTCCAGAAGGCCAAGCTGTCTGTCCGACTGCATCCCGACAAAATGACTCTTAAAGATGCTGAACACCTCCACGAGGCCATCAATACCACCAAGCTCATGGCCCCGCCGACGGACTGCATCGGCCCCATCGGCGAAGAAAAGCTGATGGAAGGCCTTAAGCGCGTAGTCGATGCCGAGTTTTACACCGCCTGTACCCGCAAGCCCGCCGTCTATCGCGGCAATCCCTTCCTCATCGAAGCGGCCATGGCCTACGGCTTCCGCGACAAGGATGAATTGGAAAGCGGCGCCGGCCCCTCCGAGTCGGACAGAGAACCTCTCCTGCGGCTGACGCGGTTTGCCAATCGCGTCCCGCTGCTCTATCAGCAGTCCGCCTGCGCCTTTTACAAATCCGTTCTGGAAGTCACCTGGCGCAACTACGGCCTTAGCCAGAGTCGAGGCGCTCTGCCCGGGGGACCGGCCATGCTGATGATCCACATGGCCTCGGTCTGGGTCCCGTTCACTTCCGAAAGCAAGGAGGCCATCGCCCACTACCCCGAGATCATCAAGGAAATCAAGTTGGCCATCCAGGAGTGCGGCCGCAAACTCGGCATGTACCTCCGTCGCCAGCGCCGTATCCACGACGAAATGAAAAAACGCGGCTATATCGAAACCTATCTGCCGCCTATCGGCGAAGCCCTCCGCGACATCCTGACGCTCAAGGATAAGCAGGTGGAAACCGTCGTCAATCGGCTCAAGGTCACGCTCGAAAAAACCCGCAAACTCTGAGGTCATCATGCCCCGGGAACTCATCATCAGCATCAGCGGACTGCGAGGCATCATCGGTGAAAACCTCACTCCCGATCTCGCCGCGGCCTATGGAGCCGCGTTCGGTACATTCCTCCAATCCACCGGCAAATCCGGCTCGGTGGTCCTCGGTCGCGACAGCCGCCCCTCCGGCCCGATGCTCGCCGCGGCGATCTCGGCCGGCCTCGCTTCGGTCGGTTTCAATGTGATTGATCTGGGTATCGTGACCACACCCACCGTCGGCATCCTCATCCGCCATCTCAACGCCGCCGGTGGCATCGTCATCACCGCCTCGCACAATCCCATCGAATACAACGGCATCAAGCTCTTGCTGGATAACGGGATTGCCCCGCCCGCTCATCTGGCCGAGCAGATTCGTTCAACCTACTTCTCGCGTTCATTGAAGTTTGTCGATTCCGTTCGGTGTGGCCGTTTGAGTTCGTATGATCAGGCCGATCAGGTCCATATCGACAAGGTCCTGTCGATCGTTGATCCTGCCCGCATCGCCTCCCGCCGCCGCAAGGTCGTTCTCGACAGCGTCAACGGCGCCGGCGGTCGGCCCGGCCGGACGCTGCTGGAGCGATTGGGTTGCCAAGTGGTCCCCCTCAATCTCGAACCGACGGGTCTCTTCGCCCACACCCCCGAACCCATCGAGGAAAACCTCAAGGACCTCTGTCAGGCCGTTCGGCAATCCGGCGCCGATCTGGGTTTCGCCCAGGATCCCGACGCCGACCGGCTGGCCATCGTCGATGAGCAGGGCCGCTTCATCGGCGAAGAATACTCGCTGGCCCTGTGTGCCCAGTGGGTTTTCCAGCACAAGAAAGGTCCCGCTGCGACCAACCTTTCGACCTCCCGCATGATCGACGATATTGCCTCCACCGCCGGTTGCACCGTCCTGCGAACCCCCGTGGGCGAGGCCCATGTCGCTGGGGCCATGGTCGCCAACCAATGCGTCATCGGCGGAGAGGGCAATGGCGGCGTGATCGATCTTCGTATCGGCCCGGTGCGCGACAGTCTGGTCGCGATGGCTATGGTCCTGCAACTGATGACGGATTCGAATCTGTCCCTATCCGCCCTGGTTGCGCGAATTCCCCGATACACCATGCTCAAGACCAAGTTCCCCGCCGACAAGCAACTCGCCCAGACCGTCCTCGAAAAAGCCCGGCAGATCTTTTCTTCCGCCCGCATCGATACCCGCGACGGCTTGCGATTCGATCTTCCCGACGGATGGATCCACCTGCGGACGAGTAACACAGAGCCGGTCATGCGGGCCATCGTCGAGGCGGCAACGCCCGCCGCCGCGCAAGCATATCTGGATCAAGTGATGAAACTTTGCGGACGGTAATTTCCTTGCGGCATTCGGCCTATTCAACGACCCGGCGCAGAATCCAGTCATTCAGCGAATGGTGAATCAGACGAAACCGGCCCTTTAGAAGTCCCCCATCCAGTTGCATGAGAAAATGGCTGCCGTCTCGTTTGAGCAGCGAGTAGGTCCCCCGATCGACGATCTGGATGCTGCCCGTTTGGTTCTGAACCGGACCCTCATAGGTCAAAAACCGTATGGGGTGATCGAAGGTCATCTCCGCCTCGATGCTTTGTTTGCCGATCCCCTTCGGCCCTATCGGCAGCCGCCAGGTCAGGAGCCGATGTCCTTGCCGCAGCATGAAGTCCCAATGGACGCCGTCAGGGGTTTGATGCTCATGGATGACAAAGCTGTTCATAGCGGGTCATTCTCCGGGGCGAACCAGGCGATCCTCGAAGTCCGCGACAATCCAGTTCCGGCTCCGCCCTTTTCGCACGACCGCATTCCCTTCGGCCTGTAGCCGTCGTTTCTGCTCGGCCGATCCCCCGGGATATTTTTCGTTGAGCATACCTCCGGCCTTCAGCGTCCGCCACCAGGGGGTGATTTTCTTCTTTCCGGCCCTCTCCTCTTCGTCGGCCGCGTGCGCGGCGATCCACGCGAAAATTCCTGTTGTCAGCGGGCATCCGATAGATGCCTTGTGCTTCTTGGCCAGGGCCTGGCGAATCTCGTTGATCGTGGTCAGTTTTCCCTTCGGCACCCGTTTCATCATCGCGTCCACTTCCAGCGGTGCCGGGATCACTACCGTCCCTGTCCCCCATCGCGAACTCATCTTCGGCGTGATGGTCTCCACCCTCGGCAGGCCCTTGCTGTCCTGCAACTTCTCCCGCCAGCTTTTTCTTGCCCCTCCCATTCCATCCCCTTTCCTTTGAATCGTTATAAGTCCGCCGCCTGGAGTGCCGTCACGGCCACCGTCGCGACGATGTCGTCGCTGTTACATCCCCGTGACAGGTCATTGACGGGCTTGGCCAAGCCCTGAAGCACCGGACCGTAGGCCTCGGCTCCGGCCAGCCGTTGCGTCGCTTTGTAGCAGATATTACCCGCCCCCAGATCCGGGAAAATAAAGGTGTTCGCCGTTCCTTTGAGGGGACTATTCGGGCATTTCTTGGCCGCGATGTCCGGCACAAATGCCGCGTCAAACTGGAGTTCGCCATCGATCATCACTTTGCCCCCATAGATCGCGTCCAGCGTTGCCTTGGCCCGCTCGGTAGCCATCACGACCTTAGAGGCCCCATCACCCTTGGCCGAACCCTTGGTCGAGTACGACAGCATCGCGATCCGCGGCTCAAAGCCGAACTGAAACGCGGTCTTGGCCGTCGAAACCGCGATGTCCGCCAATTCCGACTCGTTGGGATCCTGGACCAGCCCGCAATCGGCAAACAGGTAAGTCACCTCCGGAAAGCACATGAAAAACATGCTCGATACCGTCTTGTTTCCCTCGGCCGGTTTGATGATCTGCAGGGCCGGTCGTACCGTGTCCGCTGTCGAGTGTGTCGCCCCCGACACCAGCCCGTCCGCACGGCCGGTCTTGACCAGCATCGTCCCGAAATACATCTC
>Ga0209777_10008467_pt1 | contig 11253 bp, 7 predicted proteins | sample FrelakmetHBP12HB_FD_187147 | JGI IMG/M metagenome (GOLD analysis project Ga0209777, IMG submission 187147) | Freshwater lake sediment microbial communities from the University of Notre Dame, USA, for methane emissions studies -HBP12 HB (SPAdes)... | ecosystem: Environmental > Aquatic >...
CCTCGTCAATCAGCGGTATAAGATGAACTGCAACAGCCCGGCTGCCGTCATTGACGTCACCCAGCAGTTGCTTATCGGCACCAGCTGCACAGAATGTTAATACAAACTGAAAAAACACCGCCGAATATATCAATCCTTTTTTCAATTTATATTCAGTCCTTTATCTAACAAAGATGATTCACCGGGCCGGTTTTAAACCTTAAATTCTGCCGGCTCAAAATTCAGCTTCCGGGCAGCTTCCACAGCTTCATTGACCTTTAGTACTGTAACAGCCGTTTCGTATCCGATTTCAGCAGGGCAGTTCAATTTTGCCCTGCCCCGAATCGCATTGAAAAAATTCTCCAGGTGCGGCTGATGATACAACTTTTCCATTTTTACGGGCAGCTCATAGGCCGGTGGTGCAAGTGTTTCCCTCGCGTCAAGTACGGCACCGGCTCCTGCTGTTCCTTTCTGCTTCTTCTCCTCTGCAGGCGCAATTAAAATTCCCGCTTTTACCCACTTGTCCCAGTCAGGCGCCGATGGCTCGCGATAAACAGCTCCTCTGCTTACAGATTCGGAAATGCAGAGACTACCCTGGTCACCCATAAAGGTTTCGAAATACCCCTGGCTGCTGTTGGTCGTTATCGTCTGATAAAATGCCCTCACAGTTCCGGTTTCAGTCCGGTACTCATACAGAGCCATGACATTGTCATACCATTCGTGGTCTTCTTTGCTGTAATAGTCAGTGCCGCCGCTGGCCATAACCGATGTCGGATTTGCCCCGAGAAACCAGCTATAGATATCTATCTGGTGCGAGCCGAGGTCCACAATGGGCCCGCCTCCCAGTCCTTTATACCATCGCCAGTTGAGAAACTGCTGCATGGATTTGAAGCCATACTTTTCGAGCGTCTGCTGGTCGATGTCATATTTCGGTGGGATAGTCAGGTCAGGCCTGGCCGAGCGGTTCCACTGGCCATTTACAGTTGTTATTCTGCCCAGAAGCTTAGCTTCTTTTAAAAGTTTTTCGTAGCAGTGAATATACCGCGTATTGCTGCGACGCTGATGACCGATTTGCAGAAGTTTACCGCTCTCTTTCGCAGCCTGCACTATCCTGCGGGCGCCTTCCAGCGTATTGGACATCTCCTTTTCGCAGTAAACATTCAACCCCGCCTTAAGACACGCAACCGCATGCTCAGCGTGCCAAAAATCGGGCGTGGCAATTATGACCGCATCGAGGTCTTTTTCTTTATCGAGCATCTCACGGTAATCGGTATAAACATTATGCTCGTGACGATAAGCTTTCAAAAAGCGGGATTGATTCCCTTGATTATAAGCCTTCCATATATCGCACAGCGCCTTAAAGCGAATTCCCGGTATCTTCTTAACACAGGCTTCAAGAAGCACCCTTCCCTGAGCGCCGGCCCCCAGTAAGGCCACATTTATATCATCGGCCTTGCTGTTAACTGTCGATTGTGCAAAGACACGTGGCGATAATACCAGCCCCGCCCCAAGTGCTATACCAGAACGCATAAAACTGCGCCTGTCTATTCCTTTGTCAACTGCCTTGCTGTCACTCATCTATATACGTAAACTCCTTCCATTAAAAAAACCGGCACTTTAAGGCAATTCAATCAGCCAGATGTTACGGTAACGGACAGGATTGCCATGGTCCTGTAGTGCAATTGGAAGCTTGTCAGGGTGCTGATGATACTCTGCACGTTTCTTATGCGCAGTTGTGCCCTGTATATCTACGTTGTCCTGCACGACAACGCCGTTGTGCAGTATCGTAATACGGCCGGGACTGATAACCTTGCCGTCTTTACCGAACTGCGGCCGGTGAAAGATAATGTCGTAGCTCTGCCACTGGCCCGGCTTGCGACAGGCATTAAACAGCGGCGGGTATTGGCCGTACAACGCCGCAGCCTGTCCATCAGGGTATGTCACGTTTTCGTACGAGTCGAGCACCTGCACCTCGTAGTTATTCATCAGAAAAATACCACTGTTGCCGCGTCCCTGGCTGCTGCCCTTGACCTGTTCAGGCGCAGCCCATTCGATATGAAGCTGGCAATTGCCGAACGGCTGCTTCGTGCAAATGTTGCCTGTCCCTCCGACCACCTCCATATATCCGTTTTCGACCTTCCATTTCGCCGGCCCGCCGTCTTTTTGGCAGAGCCATTGTGAAAGGTTTTTGCCGTCAAACAGAACTACAGCATTCGATGGCGGCTGCCCGGGTTGCTCTGCAGGCGTGACTATCGGAGGCTGTGGACGGTTCATATCGTGCACCGCCCAGATGTCATGGCTTTTTTCTGCAGACTCGTTAGCTGTACAGCCTGATTGAGCTGAAATCAGCATTATGCAAACGCCAAAAACTATTGATTTTATCTTCATAATTACCTCTCTGTTCTATTGTAAACACATATTTTCCGGAAGAACTCCACCTATAGCTAAATAACGCGGTTATTAAACAATATCGACGTCGTTATTGCAATAAAATTAGCCATCCAGCCGAACGACCCATATATTGCGATATGCAACCGGCCCGTGGTCTGCCTGGAGAAGGATTGGTCCCTTGCCGCGCTCGTCAGGATACATACTGCCTCTGGTCGGTCCGGTTAATTCCACGTCTTGATGTATTACAATACCGTTGTGCACAACCTTTTCCACACGTGCGTTGGCGATTTTTTTACCGCTTTCATCGAAGCGAGCCGCACGAAAGACGATATCGAAACTTTGCCACTGACCCGCCGGGAGCGCTGCGTTGACCAGCGGCGGATGCCCGTCAAAGCCTTTGGGTTCTTTTGTCTCATCCCACCGCTGATATATCCCGCCGCAATCTCCGTAGTTAGGCTGTTTGGCTGCGAATGTGTCGAGAATCTGTATCTCATATAGGCCCGCGACATAAACACCGGAATTCGAGCCCGAAGGAATCATAAACTCGACATGGGCCTGCATATCACCGAACTCTTCTTTGCTGATAAGATTTTCAGTTTTGCCTTCAGGCCCATTGACCATAACACCGCTGCCAGGCTTTGTTGCAATTAGTTTTTCATTCGCAGGGTCCATTACCGCCTCGCCCACAACCTGCCAGCTTCCCGTACTCTCTCGCCATGCAGAAAGGTCCGCGCCGGTCAGATAAATCCGTTGCTTTTCCGACTCGACCTTTTCAGACTCACCTTTAGAGGTAGCTTCCGCTATCTTAGCCACAGCGGCCTCTGCCTCCTGCTGCAATCCTTCAACGCCAGCGTAATCCTTCGCCACCTTCAAAGCACCGATGCTTTTCACCTCTCCAAGTCCTGCCAATATCATCTTCTTTTCGTTTAAATCCTGCGCCATCGCCATAGCCAGTTTATATCTTTGAACCTTGCCCTCGATGTCACTTCCAAGCCCGGCCAGCCGGATAAATCCCCGCAGGGCCAAAGCGCTATGGACGTTGTTGGTCGAAGTCTTTGTTACTTTCAGAAGTTCAGCTATCGGCCTGTCGTCAGGCCAGTTCGAAAGAGCACGAATAGCCGTAAGCTGTACCTGCTCATTTTCATTTGCTATGGCCTCTCGCAGTGCACTGTAACTTTTCTCATCGCCGATTTCACCAAGCACACGCAGCAGCGAGCATCGCACACCGGCATCCTCAGTCGAAGCCAGTGCATTTAACACAACAGCGGTTGCTGCATTTTCACCAACGCTTTTGCGCGAAACGGCAACTACAGTATTTTCCGCCTCTTTTCGCTCGGTATCACTTTTGGCATTTATAATAAGCTTAACAAGCGATTGCTCATATTCAGGACCTGCAATATTTGCCAAATTCTTTATCGACTCGACTCTTACTTCTTCATTGCCGTTCCGGGCGGTGCTCAATAAAGTTTCAAGTCCCTTCTTAATTCCTCTTTTGCCGACGGCCCGTATCAATTCAATTTTTATTTTAGGCTCAGCAGTATCGATATTAGCCAATATGGTTTCATCTACCGCCGTCCCTCGCAGCCGATACAGACTCTCACGGGCAGCCTGTTGTTCGGCACCCTCGGCATTGGCCGCTGTCCGGGCAAGCAGGTCAACCGTCGAAGCATCACCCAATGCCATCAGGGCCTTCGAAGCCGCTATACGAACAGGCTCATCACTGCTTTTAGTCGATTTGACAACCGCCGCTAAAGCTGAACGGTCACCACGGTCAGCCAGGGCCGATAGCAGCTGAACCTGTCCATCGGCGGGGAGATTCGCAAGCTGAGCAACTATATCATCTATTTTCGCAGATGGTATTGTACTTACGAGCCCGATAGCTGCGGTCTGCATTGCCGGTTCGCCGGTTTTCAGGTTATCTACTATTATTTTGACTGCCTTTTCCGGCGTCGCACTAACAAGTCCCCGCAGCGAAGCAGTGCGTATCTGCATTGGCTCGGTTTTGGCATAAAGCTGCTTGTAAATAGCTTGTGCCGATCCCGCCTCACCTTCCGCCAGAAATCTTTCTGCACAAACAAGATATGCATCCGCCACAGTTATCCGGTTTTTTCCGGATGATTTTTTCAGCTCCTTTTTCAGGGCCTTCGCCGCTTCTTTGCCTCCGATTTTGCCTAATGCTGCAACAGCGGCTTCGGCAGCTTCCTGTTCTGGGCCGCCAAGCAATGATATCAGCTGTTTAACCGCTTGCTTGTCACGCCGCTGACCTGTCGAATTGATGATACCAATCTTGACTTTGCCGCTCGTCTTATCCAGCCCATCACGCAGCGCCTTATCGGCCTCCGGGCCGAGTATCCGTTCGAGCGCATATCTGGCCATATCAGAGGTTTCAGGCCTGGTTAGCAGGACTGATAATGCAGGCACCGATGCTTCCGTGCCGATTATCGCCAGCTGCTTGCAGACAAACTGCTTGCTTGCCAAAGTAGCATCTGATTGCAGTAAATCCGAAAGGCGCTTCTCAATTTGTTGCATGACTTCGACGTGACCTGAAGCGTTGTGTATAAAATCGGTCAGCTCAGTTAGGCACTCACGGCTCTTGCCGTAGTCATACACCGCAATTTTTTTCAGGATATCGTCGAGCTGTTGAATATCTAAGCTGCTTGGTGTTGTATCAACATCCAGATCACCCATCGCAAACTGAATACCGTCAAGATAATGTCGCAGTATCCTCGCATCCCAGAACAAATCCAGGTTATGCCCCAGCGAAGTATAGAATACTCGCCCCCTGCCAAAACTTCTTACCCAGCTGACAGGATAATCCATTTCACCGGTTCTTAGACCGGCTACACCTGCTGTCGCCGGGTCACTCATATCAAGACTCATCAGCACCCGGCAGTTCTGCCGTAGGTCTACGGGCTTTATGCGATAAACTTCCTCGCTGATTTTAAAACCTTTGCCCTCGAACGCAGCGGTCACCGGATGCGTCGGGTCTTCTATTTTGAAAGCCCATGTGCCTGGCGCGTTCCATGGATGACCGTCGAAAGATCCGCCCAACATTGCTGCTGCTTCCGGCCAGGTGTAAAAATTGTCCGTGGCGGCGTGTATCCCGACAATCCCCTTGCCTTGCTTGACAAAGTCCATAAGACTCTTTTGCAGCACAGGGTCATTAAAGTCCAGACGCGTGGTATTGTTAAAACACACTGCATCGAATTGTTTGAGACTATTCGGCTGAAAGACTGACATGTCGTTGCTTTCTGTTACTTTGAAAGCTCCGGTCTTTTGCCCGATGATTTCAAGGGCTTTGGTAACGTATGGAATTGACGGGTGTACGAAACCTTCCTTGCCGCATAGGGTGAAAACCAGCAGCTTTCGCGGCTGTTTTGGGATAACAGTCGCCTTTGTCGGTGCCGCCTGCTCGATTTTCTGTTGCTCTTCCGGCGTTACAGCCTGGCAGTAGCTTGTAAGCAGCAGCAAAAAACACAATGTCGCAGGCAATACGATGTTAATGACTTTTGACTTGTTGTTCATTTTTACCTCCTATGATTGACTCATTTCACAGTTTTTCTTTACCAATATTGTTAGTGAGAACCTTGGTTTTTGGGAATAGTTCTTTAGTCAGCCATACCGCGGACTGTTCCACTTCTTCCCACGAAGAATAATGGCCGCGAGGCTCAGGCATCACTCGAAGCTCTATGTGAGATTCTTTGCCGGATGCCTGCGAAACACTTCTTGCAAACGCTATGACCTTGTCCGTATCAACGCGTGCATCCTGGTCGCCAATCGTTATCAAAATGGCTTTTCCTGAAAGCTTTCCGGCATAATTCGATAGTGCTATGGAAGTCACCATAGAATTCTGTTCTAATCCCTTGAACTCCCGAAGTGTTCCCAGGTCTACCACCGGGGCAATTGCTACCGTGCATTTAACGCGGCTTTCATTGCTGATAAAATGCATCGCAAGGAATCCGCCCCTTGAGATACCTAAAAGAGCAATTTTTTCAGGATCGCTGTATCCCTCCTTAATAAGATAATCCAGCATTTTGTTAAGCCTGGCATTAAACTCAGGAATAAAATTTTCTCCGTGCTCAATACGATAACGCCAGCCGTCCAGCCCTTGCATCTCGTTATCTCGCCTTTCCAGCCCGTGACATGGCAAATCCAGAGATACATATATAAATCCATTTTGTGCCAAAGTATTGTTATCGCATATTCTCAATTTAACACCACTTGAATCGTCTTCGAAAACACCTGTCAAAGCGTCTTCAATAGTACCTGATAATATAACGAGTGTCGGAGCAGGTTGAGAGCTTTTTTTACCTGTCAATCCGAAACGCATCCCTGTATCCGTCTTGAGAATCTGTACTTTATTTGCCTCTGTCTGAGCTGTTTGCCTCACACAGGCCGGTACCAGGCAGACCCACAATAATAATAGTATCTTTGTATATATAAATCTATGCCTTTTCATATACAAAACCGTACACAAATTAAACATTTCAACTCATCTTTTTGCTTTAAGATAAACTGCATAAAGTCGAGGCTCAGAATCACCACGCTTTTTAAAGTTTATTCGCAATCTGATTGTCTTACCTCCAAGTGCTGCCGGATTACTCTTAGCCCAGATAACAGGGCAATCCAGTCCTGACTTTACGCTGGTCGTTCCACATTTTTCACCTGAAAACTCGGGCAGCAGGTTGAATCTCTCATCAGAAATTTCCATAGTTATACAATTTGCATCATCAGCATTGAGAAAAATCTCACATCCGCCTGCCGGCAATCTTACAGGTGCCGACCAGACCCAGCCTTCAGAAACTCCTTCCGCAGTCGTCGGATGTCCCGCCAAAGGCGGTATAATACCGACAGCTCCCCAGCGGTCGCGAGGCAATGTGGCCAAGGCAACTTCGCCATAATAGTCGAGGCTTTCTAATGATGCGTTGCGCCAGCGGCCATGATATATCAGTGTCTCATCGCCGACATTAACGATTCCGTTACTTTGGCATAAAATCGTCGGATAGGCCTTGCCCTCTGCTGGAGTAACCTCAGATTCCTTAGACGAAATAAAAACATGACCTTTTACAGGTTCACGGAAATGAATTCCATCATTACTAACCACCAAACCCAGGTCACTCCATGTCCCGCCGGATACCCAACCCGAACTTTCCGAGCCTTCTGGCCCCGGGCGGTTATGCCACAATCCATAAAGGCCGACCAGCACATTTCCCATGCTTGCTGCACCAACACCGAGATGCACCTCTTCGGAGGCCTTGGAGACGGAAACTCCAGAGCTGTCACTCCACGGCGACTCTTGCGGAAGATGAAATGATTCCGCCGGTCCCTGTATCCAGTTATCGAAGTCAGCCGATATTCTGGCGTATCCCTGTCGCCCCACAAAACCTCCCCCTTCTCTGCGCTCGAATGTTTGGGAATTGATAAAATAGAAGTCGTTATATTTATAAAATGAGCTTTGTTCCACAAAGTCGTCTACCGGCCGCTCAGGCCCGGCTGTCCAGTTGATTCCATCGGAACTTACTGCCGTTCGAACTGTTGGAAGTCTCTTCGATTCCCTGATAAGACTCCACGTATTATAAACCATCTTGTATCGCCGTGCAGGATCCGGGTCATCTTCATCTTTAATTATATTCGGGCTTAATACCTCCACCCCGGGCAAAGCTATTGCATTATTGTTTCGGCTGCCATCTATCATAACCTGCCCAAGATTAGGCTTGGTCCAATGTATTCCGTCATTGCTTTCAGCATAGAAATTTGGGCCTATCTGAATACCAGGATATGGCTCACCATGTTTCAACCGGGATTTCAGGAACACTGAAAAGTACCACATCCGATACTTTCCCTGGTCGAATAGTACCGTACCGTAAAAGTGCGTCGCAAGCTGACAAATGCTGTTCGGGTCATTCATATCCGGCTTAAGAACCGGTTCTTTTCTGACCTTTGGTTTCGAAATATAGTAACACATGTCTCGCCTGAATGGCAGCAGATAATCGTCAACAGCCAGCAACACAGCTTTGTCTTTAACGGCAACACCTATTGATGGAAAAATAAATTTATCTGTTCCACTATTTTCAATAGTTTTGCAACAGCCGGTCGCCAATAAGACTGTCACCATAGCACTTACAAAACTAAGCAATTTTGCTGTTTTTATTCCCAAACTCCTTACTTCACCGCCAAAATAACAAACGCTGCATTTTACAAATGCCACGGGCTTCGCATAGCGCGCGACAGCATACGACTTGCTTCTGCGTCGTCGATAAACAGCTCCTTCGCCGGGTCCCATCGGACCTTGCGACCGAGCCGCATAGCAATAATACCTAAATGACCGATGGATATGGAACGTTGCGCAACTTCGATTGGCGTAATTGTCAGCGCCCGGCTGCGCACACAATCGAGGAAATTGCCCACATGGTCATCACTCCTGTAAAGATGTATTTCGTTTGACCCGATGACCGAATCCTTCAGTGACGCCGGGCTTGTCTCGAACCAGCCTCGATTGACAAAGACCCACCCGTCACTGCCTTCCCATCGCGTTCCATTGGGAAATTCGCTCGAAACAATCATTGTAAAACCTTCAGCGTATTTGCACTCGAAGTGATAATCCGTTGCCGTATCCCAAAGCCCGTCTCTTGGAAAAACGCCGTGTCCCTCAACTTCGACCGGGCCGGTGTGCTCAGTCCCCATTCCCCACTGGGCAATATCGCAGTGATGTCCCGCCCAGTCGGTTATCTGGCCTCCGGCATAGTCACTTATCCACCGGAAGTTCTTATGACACCTTGCAGGAGCATAAGGTGCCCACGGCGCAGGCCCAAGCCACCTATCATAGTCAAAGCCTTTCGGCACGACCTCGACCGCTTTTCTATCGCCGTTTTTTTCGAAGTCAAAATAGCCCTGGAACAATCCTACCTTTATGGTATGCACCTTGCCTATCCTGCCGTTGCGCACCAGCTCACTGGCCTTGCGAAAATCTTCTCGACTACGCTGCCAGCTGCCGGTCTGCCAGACGATTCCATGACGTTTTACCGCCTCACACATCGCCCTGCCTTCGGATATGTTATATGCCAGCGGTTTTTCCCCGTAAATATTCTTACCGAGCCGCGCCGCCATAATAACAGGAATAGCGTGCCAATGGTCCGGCAGCGCTATCGAAACCGCATCGATATCTTCACGGCCAAGTAATTCGCAAAAATCCTTATACACTGCACAATCTTTATTGCCGTAGTGTTTGTTTACAATGTCCCTCGCCTCGTTGAGATGCTCGATATCGATATCACAGACCGCTACAACCTGTGCCTCGCTGTGGCTGAGAAAATTACGCAGGTTTTCTGTGCCCTGCCAGCCCATACCAATACAGCCCACCGTAATCCGCTCACTGGCCGCAATATTACCGCTCTTGCCCAGAGCCGATGAAGCAATAACGTAAGGAAATGCTATTGCACCAGCAGCCTTTTTAAAAAAACTCCGCCTCGATATATATTCAGTCGTCTTCATAATATCTTATTTATCACTCCTGCCCGCACACCACCGGATTGCCCTTTCCACGAGCCTGCGGTAATTTGCATCAGCGTATGCTTCGGGGCCATGGCCTAACTGTATACAACAGACCTTTGACCTGCCGTACTTCCTCGTCCAGCATAAAGGCCTGTCACTATCGGGATGGTCGGTGCTCAATAAAACCAGGTTATCCTTCTCAAACACACTTTTTTTATATACCTCATCGCGGATTACAAAATCACTCATTCCCTGTGTAATGGGATGCTTTTTGTTTTCCACGTGTACCCTCACGTCCACATCGTGTTTATATTCGCCCTGCAGGTGGACTACTCCATCTTCCTCCGTTTGGCGCAAATAATATTTAACGCCGATGATTTCCCGATATTCGGGCCAGTTTTGGTAAGATGCTATCGAATGGTGCAGCGATACTACTCCTACACCGTTTTCAAGCAGCCTTAAAAAATTCTTCCTGCCTTGAGGCGATATCTCCTGCGTCATATCGTACAGCACTATCACATCCCAATTCCATCCGGTCACGTCTTCGAATACATTGCTTTGTTCCTGCTGTACCGCCTCTGCGTATTCAATATCATCGAAGCTGCCAAACATCGCGAAAAAAGATTCTTTTTCGAAACCGTGACCGCCTGTTACCACCAAAACTTTTATCTTTTGGCACTTTTTACGAGTAATTTTTTCTGACTCGGAAAATTTATTACACGAGCACAAACAAGCAGTCATCCCCAGCAGAAAACCAAGTAATATTACAATGCGACTGCCTGCTTTGCCCACAACCATATAAACAGTCCTTTCGGAAAAAATATCACGTCTGCGCCAATCTTATACGCCTTTATTTATAAATGCCATGGACTCCGCATCGCTCGCGACAGCAGATGATTCGCCTGTTCGTCACCGATAAACCGCTCCGTCTGCGGGTCCCATTTGAGTTTCCTGCCTATCCTTAAGCAAAGATTACTTATATGACAGATAGTGGTCGAACGGTGCGCTACCTCAGGAGGTGCAATAGTACTCGCTCGTGTCTTAACACAGTTCAGAAAATCCCGATGGTGCGGATGACCTTGCATATTGGACCAGCTGTGATACTGAAATTTTCTTGCCTGCAGAATCGATTTCGGCTCAGCATCGACGATGCCCGTTTCTTCAACGCTTATCCAGCCGTCAGTACCCTCGAATTTTATTATCCATGGATATGTACTATGCAAAATCAGTTTTTTACCATCAGCGTAGGTTGTATTGACCTCATAATTTGTCGGCATATTCCATAAACCATCCCTCGGAAACTCGCCCCTGCCTTCGTATTCGATCGGCCCGGTGTGCTCACTGTCATTGCCCCACTGAATAAGGTCCACAAAGTGCGACCCGACATCGGTC
>Ga0209777_10008469_pt1 | contig 11251 bp, 8 predicted proteins | sample FrelakmetHBP12HB_FD_187147 | JGI IMG/M metagenome (GOLD analysis project Ga0209777, IMG submission 187147) | Freshwater lake sediment microbial communities from the University of Notre Dame, USA, for methane emissions studies -HBP12 HB (SPAdes)... | ecosystem: Environmental > Aquatic >...
CTTCCGATCTACGGCCCACACGAAGCTTGAGCCCAAGGTCGGCGAAGACGATGCAAAGAAGGCCGCCACGGAATTCGTCATCGAGCTCAACACGCGTGTCATACAAGAACGGCAGGAGAAACGCCACGTGACCGTCTTCGAGAAGAAGAAGGTCAGGCCCAAAGCCGATGCAGTAAAGCTCGAACGAATCGCCCTGGTCTATCTTCCTGTGTGGGGCGTTGTAGGTACCAATGGTGTTGTTGTTATCGATGCCACTAGTGGAGAGGTCGTGCGCGAGGACCAGTAGTACCCATCCTATTGCTCTGGCGGTCCAAGGACCTCAGGCCTTTTACCATCTTTGACAGGGTCCCTTGCCTTTATTATTAACGCTCCGACGATGAACAGATACACCGAAGCGACCAAGAAGGGTATCGGCGAAATTGTATCTGCTTTCATTGTGACGCTCGCGATCGAACCTAAGATGAGCGGCCCAGCGACGAAACCTGCATCATTGACCGTTCTGAAGACCCCCATGGCCACTCCTATTCGGTCACGGGGGGTAAGGTCAATGAGCCAGGCGGTTATCGGCCCAGATAAGCCCAACATGAGACCATAGATCACCATGACCGTCACAAAGGATGTATAGTTCCATGTGAAGGGGATGAACATAACGATGATACCTGTGAGTATCAGGCAGGCTACCATCGATGATTTCCTGCCGTGCTTGTCCGTGTAGGTTCCCGAGGGGGTCATCGTGAAGAACATGAATAGGGACGTGCAGGTGAGCGTGACCCCCAGCCAGAACTCGGTTATCTGAAGGTTCTTGTAAGCGAACAGAGGAACGAGGGTGGAGGTGATACCGGCCCTGGTGAAGAACAAGGACAAGGTCGCGATGTTGACCAGCATTATCGATGGTTCGCTCATGACATGTTTCACTTCTTCGAGCCTTATCTCGCTGGCCTTATGCGGAACCGAGGTCCTTTCGACCATCACTGCAACGATTACGATCCCGATTCCTACTAAAAGGGCGTAGAAGAAGAACGGCGCGTTGAGCCCCCAAATCGACGCTACGATTCCGCCAAAACCTGGGCCGAAGATCCCGCCCAGGAGCAGAAGCCCTGTATACAAGCTCATATCCTTGCCACGGTTCTTGTCGGGCACAACGACCGCCAGCAAGGTCGTCGACATGGTAGTGAAGAAGGCGGAACCGATGCCTTCTATTATCCTTCCCAGTAGAAGGACCCAGTAGTTGGGGGCAAAGCCGCAAAGGATGGAAGAGGTCGTCACTAGGAAAAGGCCCAAGATTATCAGTGATTTGGGATGGTACTTGCGGCCAAGCAGGCCTGCAGGCAGGTCCAAGAACATTCTAGCGATTGCAAAGGCCGCGATCAGAAGACTGACCATGAAGACGCTTGCGCCCATCTCGACGGCGTACAAGGGCAAGATTGGGGCGATCATGGTCATGCCGAGCATGACCAGAAAGACAAAACTTGACAGGATGTAAAGGGTCTTGCGGTAGGGTTCCATCAGAGTCGTGTGGAAATCAGGACCAATATTAATAATCTTATATCAAATTCCATTGATATTATCTACATAGTAGAATGCACAAGTAACTTATATTGACGACTTGATTTCTCCAATGGGCCCGTGGGGTAGTTCGGATATCCTTTCGGCCTTCGAAGCCGATGACCCGGGTTCGAATCCCGGCGGGTCCGTTTAATTTTTTAATCAAAAGGTATTTATTATGCCGAATCTATCCTAACATCATGAAAGAAAGCAAATGGCTGTCTTTATTGACGGACGGGACTGTCAAACGATGGTACGAGAATGTGGCCCAAGGATCGCCATTGACCGCAGAGATACGAATCCGTATGCTGTATAGGTACTTGCAACTCAACGAACTGACCCCCAATCAACTGGTGGAGAACGCCCAGAAGAACAGAAAAGGGGTCGAGGATCAGCTCCAGGACTTCCTAATGAAGCAGCTTAAAGAAGGGCTGGCGCCTTCGTATGTCAAGAATTACATCAAGGCCATAAAATCCTGGCTCAGTTTCAATGATGTATATCTCCTGAGAAAGATTAAGGTCGGGAATGCCGAATCCACCCCAACCATAGAGGATGAACAGATCCCCACAAAGGAAGAGTTGAAGTCGCTTCTAATGAGCGCAGATGCAAGGACCAAGGTCACCATCTCATTCATGGCCTTTGCAGGATTAAGGCCCCAGGTCCTTGGTAACTATTCAGGCACTGATGGCCTTCGTATCAAAAACTTGCCAGAGATAATAATTGAAGGGAAGTCGGTCCATTTCAAGAAGACTCCCACAGTTGTGCAGGTGCCTGCCCATTTGAGCAAGGCGAGACACAAATATTTCACATTTTTAGGGCGGGAAGGCATGGAATATCTCAAGAGCTATCTTGAGACCAGGCTCGCCCACGGCGAAGAATTGGCACCCGACGCGCCAGTGATAATCACAAGCCCGGGATTTGAAAAGATGGGGAAATTGACCCAATCTGAGAATTACGGCTCCAAATTCATTGCGGCTCAGAATATCTCGAAAGGAATACGGGATGCGATGAGGCCGAGGTTCCTTTGGCGGCCCTATGTTCTGAGAGCCTACTTCGATACTCAGCTTCTGATAGCGGAGAGCAACGGAAAGATACCTCATGCATATCGACAGTTCTTCATGGGTCACAAAGGTGATATCGAGGCGCGGTACACGACGAACAAGGGAAGATTGCCACCGAACCTTGTAGAGGATATGAGAATAGCCTATACTAATTCGGAATTCTTCCTTTCAACAGTCGAGCAAACGCCGGCGGATACCAAAGAAACATTGCTCCAAATGTGGAGAGAACAGGCAAGGATGTATGGGATAGACCCCCTTAAAATCAGAATTGAGAAAACCCAGGACAAGACTAAGTTAGACAAAGATGAGGAAATCAAGATCCTTCAGATGGAGATCGTGAAGAGGACCGCTCCCCAGCTTGCTAATCCAGGATCAACCTATGTAAACAATAACGGATTTATCCACAAAACCATCACGGAAAAACAGCTTGTCAAACATCTGAATGCGGGGTGGGAATTGGTAAAGGAACTGGCGAACGGAAAAATGCTCGTTCGTAAAGAGCCCTCGGATTGAGAATATGATTTATATACAAGGTTTAAATCCAAGTGAATCTTTGGTTTTTTCTTGACGATAATATAGAAATCCAATGATTTATAGCTGTATCATTTGGAGTAACCGAAGTAATATATGTTTAGTCAACCACCGTCGTGGAAAAGACTCTAACATGGCATACAAATATAAATATCTGCCCATTCCAACCGGCTAAAAAGATTGTTTATGTACAGAACATTATCCCCCTCGATGGCCAATACGGGAGTTAATAAAACTCCTCCGGGGGTGGCATCGTGTTCAAGACCGTCATCTATCCAAGGGACCTTTATATCTAAAAAACACTCTACGATAATTAGGCACCACAAAAAGAGCAATTAGATGGTGGCATTTCCATGGGTGGACTGCACCCACTTTTCTGGACTCTCAGTCTAGCGACTATTTTGGAGGATGTATAGCATGACTAGACACAGACCAACATATACTAAGGAATTCAAACTAGCAATTCTAGCTCAAGTGAATAATGGTGTCCCCGTCGCACAAGTGGCGCGGGAGAATGGACTCAATCCCCAGCTGGTCTTCAAATGGAAGAGCGATTTTCTTGAAGATCCAGAGAAGGCTTTCGCAGGCCCTGGAAATCCGTATAAAGACCAAGCGAGAATCGCCGAATTGGAGAGAATGGTGGGGAGATTATACAGCGAAAACGAGTTCTTGAAGAAGACAATTACGAACTTGAAAGAACATTTGGACGAAAAAAAAAAGCTTGGCCAATTAGAGAGCGATACGAAATGATCTGGGAAAAACAACGTAGTCCGGGGACGGTTCCCGTCAAAGCAATGGCTCAAGTCCTTGGAGTGAGCAAGAGTGGATACTATAATTGGCTCGCGATGAGAGGATTTGATGCCAGGGCAGCCCGTAACAGGCCTATCGTCGAAGAAATCAAGAAGATCATTGTGAAATACCCTGGGTATGGATATCGTCGAATAACGCGAGAATTGTGGAATCATGGCTATCTGGTGAATCACAAACGCGTTCTCCGTCTGATGAGACTGCACAAACTGACGATAACAAAAAGGCGATTCAAGATCATCACGACGGACTCGGAGCATGATAATCCAGTCTACCCAAATCTGGTCCTGAACTTGAATATAACAAAAACGAACCAGGTTTGGGCCTCCGATTTTACTTATATCCAGCTCAAGGATCGGTTTGTTTATCTAGCTGTGGAAATAGACCTGCATTCTCGACGAGTACTTGGCTGGGCCCTTGGTCCAAATCTTGATGCCGACCTAGCGTTACGGGCGCTGCACATGGCACTCTATTATCGACGGCACGATAACCTTAGCGGATTGATCCACCACGCAGACCAAGGAACTCAATTCACGTCCTTCGCGTACACGCAATGTTTGCGTGACCATGGAATACAGATCAGCAACAGCCGACGAGCAAATCCCTACGACAACGCTTTTGTCGAAACGTTCTTTAAAACACTGAAAAGCGAGGAGGTTTATCTAAACGAATATGAAACCATCGAGGAAGCTTACAAGAATATCAAATGGTTTATTGAGGAGATCTATAACGCAACGCGAATGCATTCGGCATTGGGGTACATATCCCCAACCGAATTTGAAAGGAGGCGACAATTTGATAAAGTCGCTAGTTAATGAGTCCATATGGAGGGGTTCATACCACCGTGCAAGATTCGAATAATGATCTACATGATTCGACAATGCTAGTATTCTATGTGACTTAATTCTCTTTATTTTTTTTCATTTTTTCTTTTATTTAAACCATATAATTATTAATAATTTTCCGGATTTAGCCCCGGCTGAAACGAATACCTTTCTAAGCCTCAGAACAAGCCGCCACCGCCATGGCCTGGGGTGGGATTAGGGGTGCCTTTTCCTATAATGGCATCGTACTGGATTAACAGTACAGATTATTCAATTGCTCGTCGGTAAATCCCCTGTTATTCCAAATAGCAAATATTGACATTTTCCAGAAGTTGAATAACATGAAAATATACTTAGGATTTATTGGGAATTGTCGACGAAAATAAAACTCATTTCGAGATTAAGTTATGAATAAGATGTACTCCTAATCCAATACAAGGCCTAATGATGTCTCACGAGGCCCCGTCCTGGCAATGGATCGAATGGCCCGTGCTGATCCTTCTTTTTGGGAACGAGGCCATAAGCAGGGTGGCTATGATCTCAATCTGAAATGTTCGTTTAAGACAATCAAAATAATTGAGATCAGAATAAATATCAAGAATAGGATTGGATAGAAATCATTATTGGCATTCGTTGATTGATTGTCGATGGAAAAATTCTTAGAGATAATATCAGATTTGTATTTTCCCCAGTCCGATTGCACATATATCATGTGGTCTCCATTCTGAATTCTTGCAGTGTCTAAGGAATATGTCCAATTCCTAGATTCTCCAATATCGACCCAATCCCGACCATCGATTTTGATCTTTATCCTTGTCCCGTTCGGGCCGGTCGCATTGCCTCTGATGATCAATAGGCCGGATGTTCTCTGTCCTGGAGAAGGATATATTATCGTCACAATTAAATGTGGCTGGACCGTAATATTGTAGATCTGAATGATTGTGATATTCGAATCGCTGACACCGATACGGACCTCCCAGATCCCTTCCTGTCCTTGGGAAGGCGTCCAGATTATCTGACCCGTAGTCGCTTCGATTTTCATGTTCTTTGGCCCAATAAGGATGGAATATCTGAGAATGTCGCCCTTGTCGATATCGAAGGCCTTCACATCATATTCATATTTCAGGTCTACTGTAGCGTTTCTCACCGGATCGCTCAATATTATCGGCGGATCATTGATATTGATGACGGTCAGGACGAAATTGGTTGAACACTGACCCCCATTTCCGTCGAAAACAGATACATTGACGGCCCACTGGCCAACTTCTGGGTTCCCTGGCTTTCCGTATAGATGGCCGGAGGAATAGTCTAACTTGAGCCAGCTCGCATTCGTAGTCAGTTCCCAGCTGATATTCCCCTCCCCATCATCATCGGACCTGAAATAGACGGAATACTCTTGTTCCTCCATGGTAGTTGTTATTGGTCTAGTCATAATATTTGGTGGAACATTGATCACTATGATTGTAATATTGACATTGGCGGTATTGTTCGCTGTATCGATAACGGTTATATTGGCCCAGCATTCACCGACATTCTGGTTGTTAGGGATGCCGTGCAGGTCACTGTCATTGAGCGTTAACCAATCCTCATCAGTCTTGAGTTCCCAGGTCAGCGAATCGTTCTCCTCATCTGTCGCATTGATATGGAAGTGATAATTGGAATCTTCGAAGGCCAAAGGAACCTTCCCAACGGTAATGATAGGTGCATCGTTCACCTCTTCGACAATGAGGGTAAAATTATGATGGTCGGATCCTCCATTTCCATCGAAAACGGATACGTTGACCCATTGGTCCCCAACATCTTTTTCAGAAGGCGTCCCATAAAGCAGGCCTGATGTCCTATTGATGGATAACCAACCTTTCTGCGAGCTCAGCGTCCAAGTGATATTTCCCTGTCCATCATCGTCGGAGGAATAATCCACATGGTAGGTTTTGTCCTCAAGGACCGATGTAATATCTTGATTCATTATATGAGGCGGATTATTAAGCACGGTCAGCCTGTACGAAAAGGTGTCATTGTGGATTGCCTTATAACTTATTCCTACTGTGACTGAATAATATCCGATATTCAGATTATTCGGAGTCCCGCTTAGAGTATGAGTTGATGCATCCCAACGTAACCAGGTTGCATTCGATGAATATGTCCATTTATCTGGCTGGATGCCCTTATATCCGAAAGTAACGGAATATTTACTATCTTCCTTTGCCCGGTCATGGTCCATTGGAACGACAAGCCACAGCTCTTTTATATCGAGGGTAGCAATGACAGATGGGTCATAGAAATAATTCCCGGTGATTCTATCACCATTCTTCGAGCCTATCCATCCATGGTCTTCGTTTGAGATGTTCATGATCTGGAACGAACCGATAAAATGGCCAGAATTGACCTCATCCTCCTGGAGATGGATTTTGATTCCAAATTTATCCTGGTCGCGGCTCGTGATATTGATTGTTGCCATATCCTTCTGTTTTAGATCGAGGTCTGTGGCGTTCAATTCAACATAGACACGGTCACCAATCCAGGCAGAATCGATTGCCTTCGTTAAATATCTATCAGAATAGAACTTCAAAGTGCTTGCTGACCTTGGCGGGGTCGAATTGACAAGATGGATCAGATATATCCGGCCTGAGGTGTCTGGCCTGAGGCTAGCGGCCCCAATAAGAATCTCGGCTAGACCATTGCCGTCGATATCAGCCCCGCAGATCGATGTACCGGCAGTCGAATTATCAAGCTCTCCGATGAAAGAGGCGTCGGAGTTCACAGGATCCATCAGGCTTGACCAATCCGAGCGCGCCCTGCCGAGGAAGAGATATGCTTTTCCTGCCCTTTGTTCCCCTGAATTATTATAAAAGGAGGCACTGATCAGGATATCATCGATATTATCGCCGTTAACATCTTTGCTGATTGTGAGCTGGTACGCAAAATCATCATCCTTCTGCTCAGCCTTGAATGTCACATTTGCAGAATTCTCGTCATATATCGATTTCCATTGCGACCTGCCAAAGAATAGGAAAGATGTTCCGAGGCCTTGGGCCTGTCCCAGACCATACGGCAGGCCGAGGATTATATCATCATAGCCATCCCTATCGATGTCACCGGCCGCCCGTTGCAGCCGGATTTCCGTCCAATCCTTTCCTGTGAACCTTACATCATAATCATCGATGGTCATGTTAGCCAACCACTTGTCCGTCTCTCCAAAGAAAAGGTTTGCAGAATAGCCAGTCTGGCCAGAGCTACTCAGTAATCTCGATGTGATGAATAGGTCGTCATATCCATCCCCATTTACATCCCCGACTATCGATACCTCCCCACCCGTATTTATCATACTGTCAGTATCATTTATCTCTATACCTATGGAATCGATGGAATGAGCCCCGGACAGTCCACCATTTTTTCCTAGGATTACCCTGACCTTCGATTCTGTTCGAGTGCTCAGTTGATGTTCATATCCAATCACAAGATCGTCATAGCCGTCTCCATTGAGATCCCCGTCCGAGGAGATCGACCAACCGACCTTTGCAAACGCCTCAGTGCCATAGATTACCGCATCCGCCTCGGTCGTTGAATAGTTGGTTTTAGTAAAATCGATCCGTCCATAGAAGATATAGACCTTACCGGAACTGTCCACCATATCTGAGTTCGCATGTGCAGATATTATCAGGTCATCGATTCCATCGCCGTTCAGGTCTCCTGAGGCGAGGTTATACGATGCATATTCATCGGGTATGCCCGTGAACTCGATAGTGCCATTCGTTGCATTAATTTTCCCTGGATGTGACTTCTTATCATTATTCAATAGGAGATATGCCTTCCCAATATCCGTTCCATATGGTTTATTCCAACCTGAGCCGATTACTATATCAGGGATTCCATCATTATTGTAGTCTCCTCTGAGCTCGCAGGAACGACCGAATTCATCCTTCAAGTTTTCGCCGATTATATAATCAGATATTTTTGTGAGGCTTGTGTTTTTTGAATAATTGATAGAGATTGCATTACATGGATTTAGCAATATTAAATTAAAAATAATATATATTATCAATAACTTTTTTCTATTTTTATATATGTTCTTCACAGAGCTCTCTCCAATTCAATATAATCTCTGCAATTACATCTCATTTATTCTTTCTCAATATTCATTTCTTCTTAATTATGTTATGTATGATCCTGTAAGTTTCACCGTTATCTAATATAAAAAGCATGAAATTATCGGATTTATTCCATGCGAGCGATAAATCTTTTTCAGGAATTATTTGTTCCTTTTTCATTGGATCGGGATCCGAAATAAGAAATGTGTATTCTTTCTGTTTTATCAAATTTGCCCGTTCTACAACTATAGCATGGCCATGACCCGCGGGATGTTTCCCATAAATTATTCCAGGATCTACTCCAATAATGGGACGGATTCGTCTCAATCCTGAGGACAATCCTGTAGTAAGAATTAATTCATCCAATGAATAATTTTTTCCACATAAAACATATAGCCCAAACTTTTTTAAAATAAATGGTTCTGCACTTTCTAATTCAATAGTTCCACAGCTGTCATAATAATCAATTTTATCACATATCGCTTGTTCTGCTTCTATTTTTCCATATGTTTCAAGGACCATTTTAATACATGCGGGATAACAACTATTTTTCTTTTTTTGATGATGATATGGTTCTTTTATTTTCATTGATATGGGATATATCTGCATTCTTAATAAATTTTACGAACATATTGGAGAAACTAATCTCAAAAAAAAATCATTCAAATAATAATATCAACGAACCCCTTTTGATTAAATTTCTAACCGGACCCCGGCGGGTCCGTCTGTTTTATTTTTTTCTTTCGACGAGTAATCGCATCCTGGACAGCACCTTTTTTTGTGGACTTTTCGAAAAGCGATGTCGAATTTATCACAACCTTAATATTCGGGTATTCACTACTATAAGGTTAGGGAAAAACGATGCCGACCTGCCCAAATTGCGGAAAAAATGGATATTTTTTACATGTATTTCCAACTTGTGATTTTTGTCATAAAATAAAATGCGTTAAGTGCGGAGAGAATATCGTTACACACTTGAGGACAAGTGCCAAGATAGACAAATCCTTCAACGAGTTCCTTAAGATGAATAAAATCCCAAAATATTTTCCTGTAGAAAAGGAAGGATGGGATCCCGCGTTGTGTTTTTGTACACAATCGTGTTTCAATAAATTCGTCGAACAGATTCTAATGGTCCCTCATTGTGAACTCACCACTGCAGTGCTGAACCAATATAGTGAGAACTCTGTAAAATTCAACTTTCCAGAGTATAATTCCTGGATCAGTTTCCATATCGTATCTACAAAAACCGCTGAAACGATCAAGAACCTTGAAAAAGAGGCAAAGATCAGAGAACAACATCATGAGGAGATACGAAAAGCGATCTCGGACATAAATGTACTCATTGAGGAAGGAGATAGTTTACAAAGTGCTGAGAGTTTTGAGAAAGCAGCTGTCTCCTTTGAAGATGGTATCCGACTCTGTAACAAAGTAAAAGAATGGACAAAACAATGGAAGTTCGAATATGATCTTTCAAACTTGAAGAACACATTGATCGAGAAATCAAAAGAAAGCCAGCGAAAATTAAAAGAGGAAAAACAAAATAAAGTAATGATAGATCAAAGGACTTCCCATATTGAATATAAGACGGAAGTTATCAGTCACAAAGGCGATAATATCAATGTTGGCAAGATCGGAGATGATGTCAACATTGAAAATAGTGTTATTCAAAGAAGCAATATTGGTGGGAAACAAGGCTCTCCTATCTCGATCTGCCCCTATTGCGGTAAGGAATTGGACTTTCCAAAAACCCCTAAGTTCTGTCCGTTCTGCAGGGAACAGATTCTTAAAAATCAATAAATCTTTCTTTCTTGAAAAAATCAACAGGGCGGACCCTATGCCGGCCCGCCCATCTCGGATCAATTGAGACCATATTGGGGCACGTAGGGCTTGAAGGCCGGGTCGCCGTGGATTATGAACTCCTCCACTGTGTCGCTGGCGACGCCGCCGGAGTCCGCCCCGAACTTCTGCACGTAGTTGTTCTTTGTGAGCATCAGGGCCGTCCCGACCGTGGTGTCCCCTGGGGTGTATCCCTGCAGACCTCCGTTCTTGTCATAGATGTATCCGGTCAGGTGGCCGAAGAAGTGCATGGACATGTAGCTGCCCAGCTGTTCTCCGTTCTGGGCGTCCGGTATCGGTACGATGTTGCCCCACGATTCTCGGGTGGCCCCGACATAGGTGTTCATGCCGGCGTGCAGGAAGGCGAGGGATAAGGCGGTCTCTGGGTCGATCCCGTCCGTTCGGCCCGTTATGCACGAGTCGGCGAACAATACGGAAGGACCGAACTTCATGTACTTGACATGGGCCACGTCGAAGGCACCCCCGGCCGCGACCGGCGGATAGGGCGTAGGCCTGCCAGGCACCAACTTAGCGGTCCCTTCTATGGCGGGCGGTACAT
>Ga0209777_10008470_pt1 | contig 11248 bp, 6 predicted proteins | sample FrelakmetHBP12HB_FD_187147 | JGI IMG/M metagenome (GOLD analysis project Ga0209777, IMG submission 187147) | Freshwater lake sediment microbial communities from the University of Notre Dame, USA, for methane emissions studies -HBP12 HB (SPAdes)... | ecosystem: Environmental > Aquatic >...
CGTCTTGCGGTCGAGAGCCGGCGCCAGGAAGGAGACCTGCAGGTCCCGGACCGCCGGCGCGGCATCACCCTTGCTCCCAGCCGGGACCAGCCGGTACTGCAGGTAGCGCGCTTGGCCGATCCACAGAGGCTCGGTCGCTGCCTGGCCGCCGGCGCCCGCTGCAGCCGGGCCGGTGACATCCTCGAAGCTCAGGCGCCACCAACGGCGCCAATGGGTGCCGTCGAGGCTGGCGCGCACCTCCACAGCAGTCTGGGGACCCGTGTGCGCCGGTAGACGGCACAGCACACCGACCATGGAGAAAGTCATGCCGGGTTGGAAAGCGCCGCTCAGAGGCGCGACAGCCGCCCGCATATCGCCGCCGGCAAGGCGCGCCGCCGGTAGCGCTGCACCACTGGGTAGCACCTGCATGAGGCGAGCGGCGACCGGCGGCGCACACGTCTTGCCGTCGACAGCGCCTGCGGTCGCCGGCGCAGCCAGCGCGACCAAAGCCGCTACCGCTACGCCCGGCCAAAGCCATCTGATCGCGACCCTCTTCAGCACGCGCGTCACACCCTCGCAGCTACTCGTGGAGCACTACGGTGAGCGCCAGGAAGCGGCCCGTCAGCGCGCTTTCGGCCAGCTCTGCCGAAGGCACCGTGGTCGCGTCGGCAGTCCGCATGCGCAAGACGACCAGGGCATCGTCAGGCGGAAACACGAAGCGAGCGCCGGCGATGTCGCCGCTGTTCGACTCGTCGACCTTCGCGGCCGCAGCCGCTTGTACGCGCGTGTCGATCAGCCACAGGTCCAGCCGGCCGGGCCCACTCTTCAACCGTGCTGCGACCCGGACTGCCGGGTCACGGGCGGCCAGCGTCACGATCACGCCACGGCGGTTGCCGCTCACTCGCCAGTCGACCACTTGAAAGGCGCCGCCCAGGACCTTGTCGTAGGCGGCGCCGGCAGGCAGCGTGATCTTGTCGCCGGCGGTAGCCGACGGGGAAGCGCTGGGCGAAGACGTGGCCGGCACACCGCTCTTGTGGTTCGGAGTCGATGCCCGCACGGACGCAGGTGCGGCATGGCCGCCGCAAGCGTTCGGCACTAGCGTCAAGCCCAGCGCCAGTGTCAGGCACGCAATCGTGGGGGTCACTCTCACTGCCGTCCAGTCCTCCGTCGTCACTCCCTCTCTGTTCGACAACGGAGTCCGCTTACCCTAGCGGGTGCACGGCAGCGGGAAACCTTCTTGTCGCCGGCGAAGCCCCGGCGTGTGGCCTAGCGCTTGCCGGTCTCCGAGCCCTTGCCTTTGTCGTCGCCGGCCACCATCGCCCACGAGCCGGAGTCGGGAGCCTGCATGAGGCGCTCTATCTCGTCGAGCTCCACAGCCAGCCGGCTGGTGATGCGTGCAGCCTCGATCAAGCGACTCCCGGAGACGTAGTCGCCGCGCTCCTGGATACCTTCGAAGGCCGCCCCCTGGATGGCCTTCTCCAGTTCGACTGCCTTCCTGTGAAGCTCGCCCATACCAGTCCTTTCGCCCTTTGGGTCAGGCCCTTGCGCTGCCAAGAACGTAGTTTACCCGCAATCCGCGGTCAACAGCTAGCAGAGGAGCCTGCGAGGATGAACAGATACGCCTACTGAGTACGGCGCGTGATCGCGATGACGACGGTCCGATTACGTGCGCGACCGGCCGCCGTCAGGTTGTTGCCAAGGGGATGAATCGCATCGACGCTACGGGCGCTGAGGATCACATACGGAAGGTCGCCCTGGGAACGAAAAAATTCCACCACCGCGACAGCGCGCGCCATTCCAAGAGAGACGTTGTCAGGATATGCGAAGGGCTGCGCCACGGGCACGTTGTCGGTGTGACCGGTGACCCGCACCCAGAGCTTCGCCGCCTGCGGCCGAAGCTGCTGCGCCAAAGCGAGCAGCGAGTCGGTCGCGTCCGGGGCCAGCTCGGCGCTACCCGAAGCGAACAGGCCGTGGTCGAAGGTGACTTCGAGCGCATCGCCCTGCGTGCTCACCTGCGTGCCGGGCACGTCCAGGCTGAGCACCGGCGGGCCGGTGACCGAGGGCGTGGGCGAAGCTGTCGCCGAGGCTGAGCGCGAGGGAGTGGCCGAAGGAGATACCGACGTCGTCCGCGACGCGACAGCGCTCGGCGACTTGGAGGCCACGACACCCGTCGTCGTCCCGAGTTGGCAACTGTGCGCCCACAGAATGATGAGCACGATGATGACGATCAAGGCGACACCCGCGGCCGAGCCGGCCAGCACGGACGGCGGCACGCGGCGGCGCCTGCCCTCAGCGCGCCGTGTGCCAGCCTGCGCCTTGTGCTGCGCGGTGCGGCGCAGTGACGGCTCGCCCTTGTGACCGGCAGGGTCCAGACCAGCGGCCCGCCGCCAAACGCGCTCGGCCGCATCGAACTGCCCCTCATGCGTGTAGATGGTGGCGAGCAGGTCGAGCGCCTGCACCGAGAGCGTCTCCGTGGGTCCCAAGCGATCGACGAGCCGCTTGGCGTCCTTGTAGCGCCCGGTCTTCACCAGACTGGCCGCGCGCGCCACGATAGTCTCTTCGAGCGTGCCGCCGGGGGCACCCGTCCGCGGCGGCAACGGCTGCAGAGGCGGAGCCGGTGCGACCGGCTCAGCAGGCGAAAGCGGGCCACGCTCAGCAGGCGGCAGCGGGCCGCGCTCGACAGGCGCCCACTCGACCGGCTCGGCCTGCTCCTCGGCTCCGGCGAACGCCCCTTCGTCGGGCACGAGGTCCCAAGCCTCGCCGGCTGCCTCAGCGGCCACCGCTTGCTCGGCCTCGACCGGCCCACCCTTCTCCACTTCGATCGCCCATGCAACGGCGCTCTCACGATCCGGCTCTGTCTCCTCCGCTCGCGCCGCAGCCTGCGCCGCCTCGGCCTCCTCGGAGACCGGTCGCCACCCTTCGGATGAAGCGTGTTCGTCAGGGACGGCCACCTCGCCGGTGAGCCCTCCCGCCTCTATCTCGCGCTCCCAAGGAGCGCCGATCCACATGTCGGGTGCGCCGGGCGGCTCTTCGGCCGGCCCAATGCCCTCGGCTCGTGGCTGTGCCGGCTCGGCGGCCGCGGGCTCGCCCAGCAGAGGTGCCGGCCGCTCAGGCTCCCACGAGACCGGCGGCTCGTCCGCCTCGGGAACTTCCGGAGCAGCCTCCACTTGCGGCTCCTCCCGCATGGCCCGCGGGAACACGCCCTCCGGCACCGCTTCGGGCGCGACTTCCGGCGCCTCCTCGGGCGCCGCCGCATCTTCGGCCTCTACCGCCGGCTCTGCCGGCTCTTGCTCGGCCGCTTCCTCGACTTCCTCTTCGACTGCCGGCATCTCTTCGGCCGCGACTTCCGGCGCATCTTGGGCCTCGATCGCCGGCTCTGCCGGCTCTTGCTCAGCCGCTTCCTCGAGTTCCTCTTCGACTGCCGGCATCTCTTCGGCCGCCGGCGCCTCCTCGGGCTCGACCTCCGGCACCTCTTCGGGCGCGACCCGCGGCGCCGCTCCGCTGACCTCAGCCGGTGCCTCAGCCGCAACCTCATCGGGCGTCACGGGTTCCGCGACTGCTATCTCCTCGACGACCTCAGCCTCCGGCTCGGAGACGACCTCTTGCCCCGCGACGAACACGGGTGGCGCGACGCGCTCGACCGGCTCGCTGCCGGCATAGAGCGCCGCCCCTTGCACGACCGCAGTGAACGGGTCGACTGAGCTCGCGATGCGCTTGTCGAGCCCGCCACCCTGCTCGGCCAGAAGCCGGGCGAAGTAGGGGTCGCGCACCGGACCACCCGAGACCACGACCCGCTCGAGGTCGTCGAACCCCAGGTTGCGCTTGCCTAGCAGCCTCTCGCACACCTTCAGGGACCGGCGCACCACCGGCTCGAGCAGCGCGTCGAGCTCGCCACGAGTGAGCACGTGACGGAAGCGCACCGGAGCACCGGAGTCGTCGCGACACAGGAAGGGGACCACGATCTGGGCGTTGGTCTCGCGGTCCAGCCGTATGCGAGCTTCCTCGGCGGCCACCTTGAGCTTGGCGACCGCGATCTGCCACTTGGCGTTGTCGCGCCGGAAGCCTGTCACTGCGAACTGCGCGGCGACGGCGGGGATGAGCAGCTTGTCGACGACGGCCCAGTCGACGACCTCGCCGCCAAGCCGCGAGTCGCCGGCGTGGTTCGCCACTTGCAGGACGCCGTCCTCGAGAGTGACCAGAGCGGCCTCGAAGCTGACACCGCCGAAGTCGTAGACGAGCCAGCACGCGTTGGCGGCGGGGCCGCCGTAGGCGAACGCCGCCGCCACCGACTCCTGCAACAGCAGGCTCACTGCCACGCCCGCCCTGCGCGCCGCCGCGACCAGGGCATCGCGCTGCGCTGCCGCGAAACTGGTCGGGGCCGTGAGCACGGCAGCGCTCACGTCGCGGCCCGTACGCCGGCGCGCGTCGGTGCACAGAGACCCGATGACCTCGGCAGCCAGATCCTCCGGCTCGGCCGGGCGGTTCTGCCGCGCAAAACGGAACACCTCGCCCGTGCCTAGCTGGGCCCTGAACCTGTCGGCGACGTTGGCAGCATCGTCGACGAGACGGTCGCGGGTCAGTGAGCCGACGATGAGACGCTCGCGCTCGTCGCACCACACGGCCGTGGGTGTGCACTCCAGACCCTCGCCGTTGAGCACGACCTGCGCGGCGCCGTTGCGGGCGACGGCGATGCGGCTGTTGGTGACGCCCAGATCTATGCTGAAGTCGATGGTCGCCGCTGCCACCTCAGTTGACCCCCCGCACATCCAGGTTCACGACACTCCGCCGTCATCGCGACGCCGAGTTTCGAGCACGACCGGTCATGTGACGGAACTCCAACCACCCCGCCGACCATGGCCCGGATTCGCGGCTGATACTACGCGAATTCCGGTGCCATCTCAATTGCCCGCGGGGCGGTTGCGCAAGACCCGTTCCGGCACCTCTCAAGACGGTGCCACGGCGCCGCCTCGCTTGGCAACGGACGTGCCTGCTCGCGGATTGACGCTGTGCGCACACGAATGGTAGAAACGAACACATACAAGCATACGAGCAACATGCCTGTGTGAGAGGGGGGTGAGATGCAGGTCGGTGCACAACGCCGACCCTGGGGTACTGTCCGGCAGGCGTCCGCCTACCGCCATCCACGATTCTATTCAGGGGGATACAGATGAGACGCTACGGTCTATGGTGCGGCTTGTGCTGCGCCCTAGTGTTGATGGTCGGGCTGCTCGCCGTACCGGCGGCTTCCGCCCTCCAGAACTACACGCAGGTCAGCGAGTGGGGCGCGAGCGCGCTCGGCGAGTCTGCCAATCTGCGCGACATCGCCGCGGACCCGGGCGGCGGCCTCTGGGTCGCCGCCTACAACCCGGCGTGCGACCCAGAGAGCGGCGCGGTCTTCGAGCTCAACGGCAGCGATAGCCTCGGTACCGTCATCGATCTCGGTGGCCCCGGCCCAGTCGCCGTTGGCGGCGCGCCTGGGCACCAGGTCTACGTCTCCGACGACTGGAACCCCGGTCAGATCTCGATCTTCGACCAAGACGGCTCACCGCATGGCACGATCTATGACCGTGACTGCTTGAACAGCGTCACCGGCATCGCCTTCGACTCGAGCGGGGATTCCTACTTCGCCAACAACTACTGGGAGAACGAAACGAGGCGACGCGACTACAGCGACGAAGCGACCTACGAGCGGGTCTGGAAGTTTGACGGCGAGATCCTCGTTCCTTTCGGTGACGCCAGCGACCCTTCGGCATCAGGTTGGGTGACCCCACCGTTTGACGTGGCCGTGGACACGCAAGGCAACGTCTACATCAGCAGTTACTCGGACGTCGGGAACACGCTGAAGGAGTTCGACTCCGACGGCAACTACCTGGCCACGATCCTTCGCGACGGCGTCGGCGGAGACCCGACCGACTACTGGGCTCCCGTGAGCCTGGCCACCGATTCCGACGACAACGTGTACGCCCTGGACACGTATGGGGATGGGGATCCCGCAGTCGTTCGCAAGTTCGACTCCGCCGGCAACTTGTTGGCGACCATAGACACCGGCACCAACATGTCGGCAGGTCTGGCCGTCGATGCAGACGGCAACGTGTACGTGGGCGACGATCGCAACAACGTCATCCGCGTGTTCGCTCCCTCCGCGGAAGAGGACACCACCGCGCCCACGTGCGAGTTCTCTTTCGACGGCACAGCCGGAGACAACGGCTGGTACACATCCGCCGGTGATGCCGTGGTCAGCGCCACCGACGACGAGGGCGGCAGCGGCGTGGCCAGCATCCACTGCGCCGTGGACGGCATCGAGCAGCCCGCCGTCGACATCGTGCCGCCCGTCGGCGGACCGGTCACGGCCGGCTTCAGCATCAGCACCGAGGGCAAGCACACCGTGACCTACTGGGCCGTCGATGCGGCCGGCAACGAGTCGGAGCATCAGCCCGCCGACGTCTGGATCGACACCATAGCGCCGGCGGGCACGTTCGCCATCAACGGCGGCGCCATGACGACGCACTCGACCTCCGTCACCGGCGACTCGGCCGTAACGGACGCCAACGGCGTCGAGATGAACTTCAGCGTCGACGGCGAGAGTTGGACGGGCTGGCTCCCCTACGCCGCCAGCGAGCCCCTGACACTGCCGGCCGGCGACGGGACCAAGATGGTCGATGCCGAGTACCGCGACCCGGCAGGCAACGAGCTCGACTTGTCCGATACCATCGTCCTCGACACGAGCATCCCGACGGACGTGACGCCGCCCACGGTCACGATCGACAGCCCGCAGGCAGGCGCTACCTACCCCAGCTATCCGGCGCTCCAGCCGCTGATGCTCAGCTTCAGTGCGGACGACGAGGTCGGCGGATCAGGCACAGATCTCAGTCTGTGGCACGCTTCCGTCACCTGGCCCGACGGGCACACCACGCCGGTGCCCCTGGCGCTCAGCCAGACGGCCTCCGACGCCGCGGGCGGACCTCTGCCGACCTCCGCCCAGGGTGACTACACGGTCACCGTCACGGCCCGCGACGTCGCCGGCAACCTCACCACCGCCACCATCACTTACAGCGTGGCGGGTGGGTGGTCAGGCCTGCTGGGCCTGCCGCCCGACACGAACGGTGACGGCTACTCCGAGGTCGACTCCTACTCCACGTCGCACCCACTGACCCTGAGGTTCCAGCTTGTGACCGGCCAAGGCGGAGGGCTGACGAAAGCGCAGCGCTGCCTCCTTGGCAAGAAGCTCAGGAACGCCAAGCCGCGCCTCTACGTCTGGGACGTAGCTACCCACACCCTCCGCTTCAAAGCGCCCACCCTGTTCCATCGCCTGCGCGGCAACTGGTACATCTACCGCTGGGACACGAGGAAGGTGAAGTGGGACGCCTCCTGGCCACTGGGCCGGTACCGCCGGATGCTGCTGCTCATCAAGCTCTACGACGCCAAGGGCAGCAGGTCCGGCACCCTGAGGCTGCTGACGCCCCAGGTGACCCGCAGCGTCGCCAGAGCCGGCAAGAACAAGCCCACGGCCACTGCGACCCTGATCAACTACCGGAAGATGATGACCAGAGAGTCCTAGGGTCGTCTGACAAGTGAGAACGGGGCGGGGAGCTTCACGGCTCCCCGCCCCGTTCTTTGCCCACGATCCCACCGGTCCTCAGCGCCCTGCGGGCGAGCGAGTCAGTCCTCGAGACCGACAAGCTCCAGAAGGCACAGTGTGCCGGAGCCGCCGCCGCCGCACACGCGAGTGCCGTCGGGACTGTAGGCGCAGCACGCGACCAGGCCCGGCATGCGCACCCTGGCCACAGTGCTGCCGGCGCGCAGGTCGAGCAGCCCCAGGACGCCGTCCGTGCTGGCGTACGCGAGCAACTCCCCGCTGGGCGAGAAGGCGCAGTCGTTGACCCCACCGCCGTTGCCGGGGCCGAAGTCCTCGTAGCGCGCCACCTCGGTCCTGCCGGCGACGTCCCAGATGCGCAGCGTGCCGTCTCCGCCGACCGAGGCCAGCAGAGATCCGTCCCGAGAGAAGGCCGAGCGGAAGGCGTTCACCTCGTGCCCGGAGAGCGTCCCAAGTTGCTCACCGCTGGCGAGGTCCCAGAGCCTGAGGACCTTGTCCACACCGGCAGACACCACGTGGCGACTGTCCGGCGAGACAGTGCAGGCCCACACCTGCTTCTCGTGACCGACAAGCGTCCTGACTTCGGCGCCGCTGACGGCGTCCCACAGCTTGAGGGTCTTGTCCCAGCTGGCCGAGACGATGAACCGACCGTCCGGAGACCAGGCGCAGCTGTCCACCTGGCGAGTGTGCCCACGCAGGCATAGGAGCTCCTCCCCACTGTTCACATCCCACACGCGCAGGGTCTTGTCCCAACTGGACGAGACGACTTTGGTGCCGTCGGGCGAGAAGTCACAGCCACAGATGAAGTCAGTGTGGCCCCGCAGGCAGTGCAGCTCGCGGCCGGCGTCCGTCTCCCACACGCGCGCCGTCCTGTCCATGCTGCTCGTCACGATCTTCTTGCCATCTGGCGAGAACGCACAGCGCATGACCGAGCCGCTGTGCCCGCCCGGGTGGGCGGCGACGCGGGCGACCTGCAGGTCCCAGACGATTACCTTGTAGTCGAAGGAGCCGGTGGCCAGCCAGCGCCCATCGGGGCTCACGGCGCAGCGCCAGACCCGGCCCCCATGACCCGGAAGCGACGAGATCTCACGCCCGTCCCGGATGTCTACGACCGTGAGAGTGCCGTCCTGGCCGCCAGCGATGGCGACGTCACCATCTGCCGAGAAGGCACAGCAGCGCAGTGGGAACGGCGGACCGTCGTAGGCAGCCTTCTCGCCAGGTCTCGCCACGTCCCAGAGTCTGATGGTCGTGTCCGAACCCACCGAGAGCACGGTGGCGCCGTCCGGGGAGAAGGCACAGTCCCGCACGGCGTTCCGGTGGCCGGCGAGCACGGCGAGCTGTCTGCCGCTGACGGCCTCCCACAGCCGCACGGTGTGGTCGGCCCCCGCCGAGGCGACCGTCCTGCCGTCGGGAGAGACGGCACAGGCCCACACCACTCCCTCGTGACCGGCAAGCAGGCGCGCCTCGCAGGACCGCAGGTCCCACACGCGCACGGCGCCGTCGTCGCCGGCGGTGACAAGAAAGCTTCCGTCGGGCGCATAGGCACAGGAGTTGACGCCGCTGCCATGGCCCGCGAGCGGCTCCGTCTGCCCGGCCGAGTCGACCGACCAGAACGTGAGAGTCCCGTCGGCGGCGCCGGCGACGACCACGTGGCCATCCGGCGAAACCGCGCAGGCGCGCACGGCGCCGTGGCCGCCGCTGAGCTCACGGATCCTGACACCGGAGGCTACATCCCAGATGCGCAGCAGGCCGTCGTCGCAGGCCGAGACGAGACGTCGCGAATCAGGTAGAAAAGCGACTCCTCGCAGCCGGCCCTGGTGACCCGCCAGCGTGCGCACGTAGGCCGGCGATTCCTGCGGACGGTTGAGCAGATGCAGCCATGGGCGCGGCGGATGCTCGCGCCGACGGCGCAGCTCCGGCTCGACCCACCGACCGACGGCGCCGTCGCCGCCGTCACCCGTGAACTGCAGGCGGTTGTACAGCTGCTGCCAGAGGGAGTCGGGCCGCTCGGTGAGGTTGTGCGCCTCTCGGGTCGTGGCGCGCGCGAACGCCTCCAGCACCACGCGCTGTTCGCTGCGAGCCACACGATCCGCGTCTGGCATAGGACTCCTTGCCGCCGGGCGGCCTACAGATAGCGCTCGACGATCCCCTTGATGAAGGGATTGAGGACGTTGTGCGTGTGGCCGTAGATCGAGCAGTGGCCCATCCCTTCGAACAGGTGGAACTCGGCGTTGGGAGCCAGGGCGGCGACTTCTTCTCCATCCTGGGGCACCGCCTGCACGTCCTGGTCGAAGGCGATGACGTGCAACGGCACGTGGCAGTCGGGCAGCCGGTCCCTTTGATCGAAGAGCACACACGGTTCCCACTGCGCGATCAGCGATTCCTCGTTGGTGTCCGTTTCATAGTACTCGAGCAGCTCCTCGCGCAACTTCGGCCACAGCTCGCGGTCGCCCAGGACCCGCGCGGGGTAGTACATCGCCGCATAGTGGGTCACGGCCATCATGCCGTCCAGATGGCCCCCGGCCTTGCGGAACTCGATCTCGGCCATCTGGTAGTCCCAGGTCCAGCCGACGCTGACGGCGCCCGTTCCCATCGCCACCGCGCAGCGGAGCAGCTCCGGGAAGTCGAGGGCGACCTGCTGCACGATGCCGGCGCCGAATGAGAGGCCGACAAGAGACACCGGAGGGTCGCAGACCGCTTTGATCAGCTCGGCGGTGTCGCGCGCGAAGTCCTCCAGCGACCAGGGCAGAGGCAGATCGCAGCGCGTCGTGCCGACGCCGCGGCCGTCGAACGTCGTGTTGCGGAACGCGTCCTTGAAGTAGGGCAACTGGTAGGCATCCCAAGAACCGGCCGTACCGCCGCCGCCCGAGACCCAGACGATGTCCGGTCCTTGGCCGACTTGCTCGTAGTGGATCGTCGCCTGCGAACCTTTGAGTGTCGGCACGCTGCCCTCCCGTCTCGGCCTGTCCTTGTCGGCGGCTCCGCGCCAATGATTGTGCCCGAGGGCCGCGTCCTGTCAAGGCGCTATTGCGGACCAGCAAGCCGACCCTTGCAGACAGCACCCGGGGGCTGGGTCTAGACTACACGCTGCAAAGCTCGCAGAGCGGACGGCGTGCCGTCGCCGGCACACGACCTCGTACCCGAAGGAGACCCGGGATGAAGAAGCGCTTCGTGAGGCTCAGCGGACGGCACGTGGTGGCACTGCTCGCCGCCGCGCTCGCGGCCGGCATGGCCTGGGGCGTGGTGAGCGCTGTCGCCGCAAGCTCAAGCCCGAGTCCCAGCTCCAGCGGCGGCAACAAGATCGTGCTGCAGATCGGCTTCGATCAGTCCGTGGACAGCCTCAACCCGTTCATCGGCTACCAGACCGTCTCCTGGGACATCTACGACCTCAACTACGACTTCCTCGTGAGGTACGATCCGGCCACGCTCAAGCCCGTCCCCGGCCTCGCCGAGAGCTGGGATCACTCGCCCGACGGCAAGGTGTGGACCTTCCACATCCGCCACGGCGTCACCTGGCAGGACGGCCAGCCGCTCACCGCCCGGGACGTGGCCTGGACCTACAACTACATCGTCCAGCATCAGATGGCCAACTTCACTTCTTACACGACGTGGATCAAGCACGTCACGGCCACGGACGCCTACACGGCGGTCTTCACCTGCAGCCAGCCCAAGGCC
>Ga0209777_10008471_pt1 | contig 11248 bp, 14 predicted proteins | sample FrelakmetHBP12HB_FD_187147 | JGI IMG/M metagenome (GOLD analysis project Ga0209777, IMG submission 187147) | Freshwater lake sediment microbial communities from the University of Notre Dame, USA, for methane emissions studies -HBP12 HB (SPAdes)... | ecosystem: Environmental > Aquatic >...
GCACCCCAAGACTAAAATATCCCTTGACAGGCAACTTCCATTTTTTTAAAGTTGATCGGTGTCTAATTGACTATAATTATTTGAAAATAAAGCTGTGGGGGTAAAAGAAACGGGAACATCTCTTTTTGTTAAAACCCCCTTGTTTAATTTATGATCTTATTTTAGAGAGTTAAAGGCCCTGAAACGTGCTGGATCGTGAATACGAAATCATGTATCGTTTGGAAAACAGTCACTGGTGGTTTGTGGCCAAAAAAAGGTACATCAAAACCATTTTGGATTTACATTTAAAGGATAAAGGGAATAACATCCTGGATGTTGGGTGTGGAACCGGCGGCATGATCGATTTATTAAAGAACTATGGACGGGTTTTTGGAATGGACCTTCATGGGGCGGCCTGCGAATTTTCCCGTCAAAGAAACCATTTTCCCCTGATTAAAGGTGACGCCAATAAACTTCCATTCAAGAAAGGGACCTTTCACCTCATCACCCTGCTGGATGTCTTATATCATCAACATATCTTGGATGATGAGGAAGTTCTTGAGCAGATTCATCAATTGCTGGTTCCCAAAGGCTTTATATTGATTACCGATTCGGCCTTTGAATTGTTAAGGGGTGCCCATGATATAGCAGTCATGGCCAGGCACCGGTATACCTTGAAAGAACTGACCGACAAACTAAAAGGCCATCATTTTTCAATAGAACGGAGCACCTATCTTTACTTTGTTATCTTTCCCCTTGTTGCCATATCGAGATTGTTGGGGAAGTTGATGTTGTTTTTCTTAAAACCCAATATTCGTTCCGACTTAAAAGAGACCAATGACTATCTCAATCAATTTTTAGTCGCTCTTCTTGGTTGGGAAGGGAAGTTGCTCAAGCTGGTCAACTTTCCTTTTGGATCCTCGCTGTTAATCTTAGGGAAAAAAACCTGACTATGTCCCATTTAGCTTTGATTTTAATTTCGGTGGTCTTAACTTCCATCGGGCAGTTGTTTTTTAAAAAAGGCATGATGATTTTAGATCATCAACACCAACAAGCGTCCTTATGGAAGTTGATAGGCTATGCCTTTGGCAATGGTTATGTCCTCCTCGGGTTTCTGTCTTTTGGGGCCGGAGCTGTTTTGTGGCTGGCCGTCCTGGCCAAGGAGGAGGTCAGTTATGCCTATCCTCTCTCCAGTCTGGGATACATCATTGTCCTGATAGGCTCCTTCCTTTTATTTCAGGAGCACATCTCCCTGTCCCGGGTCATCGGCATTCTCCTGCTGGTCATGGGGGTTTTTTTTATCGAATACAGTCGTTGAGTTGCCTTGATCACTAAAAACGGAAATAGGGTTCGAGGGAGTTTTCCAAAAAGGTTAAATAAATTTATAGGGTTATAAAATATTTTTGATATAGTCCCTTGACGGAAAACATAAGAATCAAAGATGCCGGTGAACCTAACCGGCCGTATAAGGAAAGGTGAAAAACGGGAATGGACGATCGGGTCAAAGCAGCTATATTCAGGCAGGTCGAGCGGGAACCTTTTGCTAAAAAATTCGGATTGACCCTGGTCGACCTCGAGGAGGGGTATTCCAAGGTGACGATGATCTTTACGCCGGATATGGAAAACATATTCGGCCTGGCCCACGGCGGGGCTGTTTTTGCCTTGATCGACGAGGCCTTTCAGACAGCCTGCAACACCTATGGTACGGTGGCCTTGGCCTTAAATGTCAATATCACCTACATTGCTTCCCCTGCCCCTGGAAACAAACTGACGGCCGTGGCCAAAGAGTTCAGTCGGACTTCAAAAACGGCCAATTACGATATCAAGGTGAATGACGAGCAAGGGAATTTGATTGCTTCCTGTCAGGCCCTGGCCTATCGCAAAGGAAATCCGTTGCCCTTTTTGGAATCCTAATCGTTAAAAAACTTTTTTCCGGCCGTTACTTTCTCATTGACTGGACACAGCGATTCCGCTACTATTTTAACCTTACTATTTCGTTAACGGTACGGCTGACCATAGAAAAAGGAAAATTTTAATTTAACACACTAAAAGGAAAACAACCCATGAACGAACCTCAAAAAATTATTGAAGCGGCATTAAAGGAAGGCAGGACGACACTATCGGAACATGAATCCAAACTTATTCTTACCCATTACCAGATCCCTATCGCCAAAGAGAAACTCTGTAAAGACGCCAAAGATATCAAGGAAGCTGCCCGGGAAATCGGATTTCCATTGGTCCTAAAAGGGAATGCTCCGGATATTACCCACAAAACCGAAAAAGACCTTATCCGGCTGGATATCCGAAATGAAGCGGAAGCCGGACAGGCCTTCAATGAACTCATGGAACGAATGGTTGGGAGTTCAAAAACCGTTTTGGTCCAGGAGATGGTCAAGGGGAAACGAGAATTTTTAGCCGGTCTGACACGGGATCCTCAATTCGGACCTTGTGTCATGTTCGGATTAGGCGGCATATTTACCGAAATACTTAAAGATGTTTCTTTTCGGGTCGCCCCGTTCGACAGGAGAGAGGCCTTGGAAATGATGGCCGAAACCAAGGCCAGTAAAATGTTGGAAGCCATTCGGGGTATGGAGGCCGTGGACAAGAATGCCTTGGGCGATATCCTGGTCCGGCTCGGGCAAATCGGATTAGAACAGGAAAAAATCAAAGAAATCGATATCAATCCGCTAATCATATCGGGAGCCAGACCCGTTGCCGTTGATGCCTTGATCGTCTTAGCCCCTTAATGGGTGAATTTTCGAAGAAGGATTTAAATCATCGGGGAATTGAAATCCATCCCCGATTTCAAAATCCCTGCCTTGGGCGGCCAAGCAAGCATCAACAACCAGCCATCCAAGCCCTTATCGAAAGCCGGACCTTAGTGCGCCCTCAAGCCGATCCTGAGTTATGCACGGCCTGCGGCACCTTTATTGATCAGTGTCCGGTATCGGCCTTGTCCCTGGATGACCGCATCCCGGTCGTTGATACCGACACCTGCACCGCCCGCTTTTGCTACCAGGAGCGGTAAGGGTATTCGTAGCCCATGCCCGTGAAGTGGTTCTGAAGTTCTCTTAGCCGGTTCACGGTGAATTAAGAAACTTACATATTATCCCGAATGGCCTTAATGAGCCTTTGGATCTCCATCGAGTTTAACTTTCCGTCTTTCTTGAAGATCAACTTCCCTTTTTTGTCAAAGACAAGTACATCACTACTGTCATCGGCAATTTTCCAGGCGTTTACCAGTACTTTCTTGTAATCCCGTATATAAGTAGTCTTGGGATACTTTTCCTGTTTTTCTTTAAGGGCGCGACTAATAGCGAAATTGGGCAGCCAGGTTGCCGCCATGTTGATGATTCCGTAAGAATGAAATTTATCTTCGGGGAACTTCTCCTTGTCAATGGCTTCGCTGGCCGGATTGTTGGTATCTTTTTCATCAGGGTCGACATAAAAAAGGACATAGACCTTTCCCTGCAACTCTTCACTGCTCCATGGTTTTCCATCCAAACGTCCCCCTAATTTTTCCTTCAATTCCACTTTTGGTGGGACTTCACCGATCTCTATAGCTTGGGCTACCTGGTTTATTAGAAAGACTCCTAAAACAACCATCATGATTTTGATGAGATCCTTCATAATTAAGCCTCCTTACTTTTAAAGGGTTTTTAAAAAATAGTATACAGTGTCCAGGGACTGAGAGGTCCAAACTTTTTGCGAGCTCCTCACTTTTGATGGACTCGTAAAATATCATCAAACAGGACGGCACAGTAAAAAGCTCTCCCGCCAAAGGCGGGACTAGGCGCGCAAATCCTGAGGAATGAGGCGTACATAGAAGTACGCCGCAATAAGCCTGCCCCGCTGTAAAGCGGGGAAGGGTGCAGCGCAATCCCGCGAAACGCGGGACTGATGGAATTTTTACGAAGCCGTCACTTTTAACTTTCGGTAGTTCCATATTCCTTGCTGAGATAATTCTCATAAGGTCTTAGCGTGACGATGGTGGCCCCCCAGCCGCCGGCATCTTCACCGGCCTGCTGAAAAGAGCTCACTTCGGGAATTCGTTGAAGAATGGCTTGGACGGTTCGTCTTAAGGTCCCACTCCCTTTGCCATGAATGATGCGAATCTGAAAAATCCCACGCTCACGGCAAGACGACAAATAATCAGGAATAAGGGCCTTGACCTCGTTGGGTCGGAAGGTGTGAAGGTCAAGGATGCCGTCAACAGGATATTCAATCGGATCGTTTTGGTCCATGATCAATCAAAAAATAAAGGCAGACGGTCGGCCACCAGAAATCCCTTCAGGGTGGGAATAAGATGATTATCTGAAATTGACATCCATCCGTTTTCAACCAGTCTTGGCAGCATTTTTTTCATCTCCTGTTTTTCCCCTAAACAACTGAGATCCAACCCGGCCCGTGTCCTTAAGCCCAGGCTGATCATTTCTAATCGGACCTGCTCTTCGGTAAGTTCCTCTTGCCCCTCTATCGGTGATCTTCCTTCTTCAAGGGCTTGGCAATATTTTTTAACGGATCGGACATTCCACCAGCGGCGGTTTCCTTGAAAGGAATGGGCCGAAGGCCCCAAACCCAGATAGGGTCGCCGCTGCCAATACTTCTGGTTGTGCTTTGAAAAATAGGTTTCTTCTCTGGCAAAATTAGAAATCTCGTAATGGATATAGCCATGGTCTTCCAGAAATTTGGAGGTGGTTAGAAAAAAACCCTCTTCGTCGACCTCACTTATCGGCTGAAGGCGTCCCATTTTTTTCATCCCCCAGAATAAGGTTCCCCTGGCAATAGTCAATTGATAACAGGATAGGTGTTCGGGCTGGAAGGCCAGGGCCTTATTCAGATTGTCCAGCCATTGTTCCCTCGCCTGTCCCGGAAGGCTGTAGACAAGATCAATGCCAATATTTTTAAAGCCGGCTTCCCGAATCCAGTTGATGGTTTTTTCTGCATCTGTGACGGTATGCCGTCTTTTTAAAAACAACAACTCCTTCTCGTCAAAGGATTGAACCCCCAGGCTGATCCGATTGATGTCCAGCTCACGAAATTTTTTTAATTTGGCCGGATTCAAATCATTGGGATTGGCCTCGATGGTGATTTCTGAACAGGAATCAAAATGAAAACGACTCTGGATCATCTCCACCAGGGTTTCGATCTGATCCTCGGATAGTCTCGACGGACTTCCACCCCCCAAATAAAGGGTATCAAAGGAGGAGAAACGGCCCTTGTATAAATCTACTTCTTTTTCGAGTGCCGCTATCCATTGTGGAATCAAGGAAAGGTCGGTGTGGGAATAGAAATCACAGTAGGGGCACTTACTCAGACAAAAGGGTACATGAAGATAGAGACCGGCGCACGAGTCGTTTATCATTAAATCAATCCGTATCCGTTTTTAATACGGCCACAAAGGCGCTTTGGGGGATTTCCACGGCGCCGACCATCTTCATCCGTTGTTTCCCTTTTTTCTGCTTCTCCAGAAGCTTTCGTTTCCGGGTAATATCCCCGCCGTAACATTTGGCGGTGACGTCTTTCCGAAAGGCCGAGATGGTCGAGCGGGCGATGATGGCACCGCCGATGGCCCCCTGGATGGGGATCTTAAACATCTGCCTGGGGATTTCATCTTTCAGCCGGTCGCAGATCTGGACCGCCCGGGCCCGGGCGCGATCCCGATGGACCATCAGGGAAAGGGCATCCACTTTTTCGCTGTTGACCAGGATATCCAGTTTCACCAGATCACTTTCTCGATATGCGATCAGCTCGTAATCAAAAGAGCCGTATCCCCGGGTCAGGCTTTTCAGCTTGTCGTAAAAATCAAAAATCACCTCGGCTAAAGGCAGGTCGTACTTTAGTTCCACCCGGCCCGGTGTGGGATAATGCATCTGGGGATTCAATCCGCGGCGTTCCCGGCAGAGGTTCATTATATTGCCCAAATAGGTATCGGGGATCAAAATCGTGGCCCGAATAAAGGGTTCTTCGGATGAATCGATGGTCATAGGATCGGGATAATACTGGGGGTTATCGACAACGACCGTCTCCCCGTCCTTGAGATGATAGCGATATTGGACGCTGGGCACGGTCATAATGATGGATTGGTTATATTCCCTCTCCAGACGCTCCTGAACGATTTCCAGATGCAACAACCCCAGGTAGCCGCAGCGAAATCCCTGACCCAGGGCCGCCGAAGAATCTTTTTGATAGACCAGGGCGGCATCATTGAGCTTGTATTTTTCCAGGGCATCGGACAGAGACTGATAATCCTCCGATGAAATGGGATAGATGGAGGAAAAGACCACGGGTTTGACTTCTTTGAAACCATGCAGAGGCGCCGGGGCCGGGTTGGTTTCCAGGGTTATGGTGTCCCCGATCCGGGTATCGCTGACGGTTTTAATGCCGGCAATAATAAAACCCACCTCGCCGGCCGAAAGTTCCTTTCGGGGCTCGCGCGTCAACCGAAAAAATCCCACCTCTTCCACCAGGTAGGTGGCCCCGTTGGACATGAGACGAATCATATCCCCGGCATGAACCGAACCATTGAAGACCCGGCAACTGATAATGGTCCCGCGAAAAGGATCATAATGGGCATCAAAGATCAGGGCGGTAAAGGGGGCATCGAGGCTCCCTTTGGGCGAAGGAATTCGCTCGGTAATGGCCTCCAGAATCTCCTCGATCCCGATCCCTTCCTTGGCCGAACACAGGAGGGCCGATTCGGAATCCAGGCCCAGGTCAGTCTCAATCTCTTCCTTGACCCGTTCAATATCAGCTGAAGGGAGATCGATCTTGTTAATGACCGGGATAAGGGTCAAATCCTGTTCCACGGCGGCGTACATATTGGCCAAGGTCTGGGCCTGCACGCCCTGAGCGGCATCGATCAAAAGCAAGACCCCTTCACAGGAGGCCAGGGCCCGGGAGACCTCATAGGAAAAATCAACGTGGCCGGGTGTATCGATCAGGTTCAGGTCGAATTCTTCCCCTTTTTTGTTGGTATAGGGAAGGGTAACCGTGTTGCTCTTAATGGTGATGCCTCGTTCCCGTTCGATATCCATGGTATCCAGGATCTGATCCCGGAATTGCCGCTGGTCCACCAGCCCGGCGTATTGGATCAGCCTGTCGGCCAGTGTGGATTTGCCGTGATCGATATGGGCGATAATGCTGAAATTGCGTATCTGTTTCATGATAAATAAAAGGTCCAAGGTTTAAGGTACAAGGTTCAAGGCACAAGACACCAGGCAAAGGATGTCTAGTTTTCCTTAAACCTTACACCTTATACCTTGTACCGTGTTTATTATGGTTTTAATAGTTTGAACCCCAGGGCCGGCTCCAACTTGCGAAGGGCCGTGGTATCCAATAGTTCAACAAGCACCACTTCTGCCACCTGCCAGACCTTCACCCCGTTGCGCACACAGCCGGTTATGGTGGAATCCATGCGTCCTGCGGCCACATGCATGTGCATCATCGGCTTCCCTTCTTCATCCGGAAACAGGGTACCGGTCCCGACGATTTCATGGACATTTCCCAACTCAAAGGTCATAGGATCGACCGGGGTTGCCCGCCCGTCTTCCGGGCCGACCACCAAATGACTTTGGCTGTCGGCCCCTCCGAGAGCAATCATATATGCGGCCTTGATTTTCTGCTCAGTCGCAAACTTTTCGATCGTTTCGTGGAGTATCTCCCCGTCTTCCAATCGAATGATAAAAATGCGCCCCTGTTTGGCTTGTGAATATTTCATAGTAAAACCTCAAGGATAAAAATTGCGGGAGAACTCAAAAATGAAGAGCCACCATAACAGAAGATACTACGAATCCGGAAAAAACGGAAGGACTAATTTTACACAAGTGGTTTTTTTTCTTAACCTTTCCTTGATGAGCCCCCTTATTGGAAATCGTCTCATGTGACTTTTTCAAAAATCCAGCGGGCTTTTGGCCCCTCTAATGTTGACACTCTTCACCGTATGGGTGTAGATCATAGTCGTCCGCACATTGTTATTCCTAGTTTAATAATAAAAGATTAACAGGATGCGGAAAAACTCATTTTTACAGGTTGCTCAAAAAGGTTCAAATACAAGGCGCCCGAAACCGGGAACCGCACCGAAGGGGTGGGACTGAGCGTTGTCTTTGACGGGAAGAAATCCCGAAGAATGAGAGCAATCCCGCCGATGGCGGGATTGATGGGCCTTTTTCAGCAACCTGTTAAGGAATAGAAATGATTTGTCAGGATAATACTTATCATTTATAATAGATTACAAAGTGTCTGAGAGGGTTGGCAAACCATAAGTCATCTAAAAAAGAATAATGATCAGGGTTGCCTTCTCCAATTTAGACTTTAAAATGTAGTGTTATCCAGAAAAACTATAGAATAACTTGTTGGGCATTGGAGGATATATGGATCAGTTTCAGTTCTGTCTATGGTTTTTGGGTATCCCTTTCGCCTGCCTGACTTTGATGTATGTGGTGCTGGTTCTAGCGAACTGGAAGACAACAGGCGAGATAAAGATGATCCTACCACCTGAAATTCTTTTAAAGGTCTTCGCGGTCTTCATGGTGGCCGGCGTTATCTTTGCCCTTGCGGTTCTCAAATTTATTCAAGAGGCAACGGTAAGTGCGCTCCTGGGCGCTGTTGCCACAGGAGTACTCGGCTTCTCGACCAAGAGCAAAGATGTGTAAGACGCCTAACCAAACGGTTGCATCGGACCGGCCTACGCCCGGTCGCTGATCTGCCCTGTTCGGCAAAGGAGAAGGTACCAATGAAATTCGTAAACATGGGTATGACGATATTCGCTGCTCTAATCTCCCTACTCCTCACGGGTAGCTGCAGTCAGTCGCCGAGCAGGGCTTCTCCAAACACACCAGACATTCTTATTGGGAAAGCACTTACTGACAAAGACGCAAGCGATTTGCTTAATAGACTTCAAGCCAGACCTGAGCGAACTGCGTACGACGAGAAACAGTACCACTACTCCTTTACCCAAGCCGGAATTGAACTGATCTGTGACCCCCAAGATCGGATAACAACAGTGTTCATCTTTGCTGGTGACGATCACCACGGGCGATATATGGGTGATCTACCCAGGAAGCTCCGATTCTCGGATTCGAGAGCTGAGATCAGCCAGAAACTGGGGATGCCATCGATGTCTGGCGGTGGGACTAAAGACACCATGCTTGGTAAAATCCCGATATGGGATAAGTACTACTTCCCAACGTACTCTCTTCATGTTGAGTACGGCACCAATGGAACCGTAAACCAGATCACACTTAGCACGCCAGGAAGCGAGCTGCCAAACAAATGAGCCGAACAATCGCCTTTACCAGCGTAAAGGGGACAGATTTAATATTTTAAAGCAACCACTGGAGCATGATAAACAATAAATAAATCTGTCCCCTTTATCCAGTTGTGGCCACTCTGACCTCTCTTTACATGGAGATAAACGCCTATGAAGGAATGGAATTCATTTGTTCGAGTTGCTGATGAATGGTTAATTGCTTACGCTTCGGTCCCTTCAATTTCCATAAATGTGGCGTTATTTTGTGCTGGACATACATTAGAATTATATTTAAAGGCAACCTATGCAAAATTAACTGGAAAAATAGAAGAGGCTATAAAGTTTAGTCATAATTTAGAAAAATTATGGGACGAATGTAGAAAAATAGACCAATCTTTTTTATCAGATTACAATATTCAAAAAAATATTCTTAGGACTGATTTTGTTAATCCAAAAACAAGAAATCAATTAGGGAAGGATGATTTATTAAATTACTTAAAATTTCAAGAACTATATTTAGTTTTAAAACATTTGCCAGATATAAAGTATGGATCTGCCCCTTGGAAATCTAATTCTAAAGAATCAAAAGCTTATGCAACAACTCATCCAAATGATTTTTGGATAAGACTTTTGGGGGAAATACGAAAATATCTTAGCTATCCTCCAAATGGTAGAGGGGACTTTATTAAATGGGCAATGGAATCAGAACCCTTATCACCACAAGTCTTAAATTATCTAAAAAAGCTGTATGAATAGATCGCTGAAATGGGGATGGACCAACAACCTAGCTAAAATTCTTAAGATATAATTCGGACGGAAAAGGGGTCGGACCGAACCAACTAATTGATATCTAAATGAATGACATAAAAAATGGGGGTAAAAAGAGCCTTAGAACACTCTTTTTATCCCCTAAAAGATAGTTCTAAGAAGAACAGCAATGCCCGAGCCAATGGTGGTAAATAGGGTCGGGCCACACGGACCAGCTACTACACTTAAAGACATAATCCATTTCCCCCCTAAAAAAGGGCCTATTTTGAGTTTTTTAGGGTTTAAAACTGAATTGTCGTCTTCCGACCCAAAACAACATTTGATAATATAAAAAACTGTTTTTCCAAATAGGTGTAGACAAGGTCCGGGTGACCGGCCAAATTAAGGAGGTTACTAAGATGCCATATGCTAATCTCAAGACAATCAAACTATATTATGAACTAGAAGGTTCCGGCAATCGTGTCCTTCTCCTTAATGGGAGGGGCGGAGACTTGCGTAACCCTCGAATTATTTTAATGGACCAATTATCTGCCGGGCATGAAGTCCTTACTTATGATCATAGGGGTCAGGGACGATCAGATAATCCGGATGGACCTTACACAGCCGAAATCTTGGCAGACGATGCGGCTGAACTGCTCGATGTACTTGGGTGGGATAGCTCTGCTGTCATCGGTCCTTCTATGGGTGGGTTCGTTGCCCAATACCTTGCGGTCCACCATCCGGATCGGGTGAGCAAACTGGTTCTTGTGGTCACTTATCCTGGCGGCAATGAAGGGAAACGTTTCCCTGCGAATCAGCTGGAAGGTTTACCCCTACCGGAGTATATAAGCCGTAGTATGCAAATGTTTGACTACCGGTGGGATACTGATTGGCAGAAGTCCAACCCGGGAGTTGTTGAGCTCTTTTCTAATGTGATTACCACCCAACGGAAAGCCCGTGAGGATGACCCGAATCTTGACCGGTCCTATTGGAATCAACTGAATATAGCCAGTACACTTGATACAACAGCCATTCTGCCTGCTATTCATGTACCAACCTACATTATTAGCGGACGGTATGATGGCTTGCTTCCGCCGGAAAACGCCTTAATCATGGCCCGTCTCATCCCCGGAGCGATATATGATATTGTCGATCATGGTCACATCTCATGGGGCTTTGATCCTGAAGTGGGGAAAAAAATCATAGCTTTTCTTTCGTAAGATAATGAACACTATATTGAAATGCTCGCATTTCAGATTGGTTGAAACGGGG